>Ga0075425_100003829_pt1 | contig 15381 bp, 9 predicted proteins | sample SoiMethybrSBSTD4_FD_75300 | JGI IMG/M metagenome (GOLD analysis project Ga0075425, IMG submission 75300) | Bulk soil microbial communities from a Populus tree surrounding site in Tennessee, USA - Soil MetaG P. TD hybrid SBSTD4 | ecosystem: Environmental > Terrestrial > Soil > Tree plantation...
CAGCGCGGCTCGGCCCAGCCGTCGGCGCTGCGCGGAAATTCGACTGGACTGCCATCACGATCGCGCAAGGAGGCCGCCATACGCGCCGCCTGCCCGTTGGTCTCGTCGCTGCGCATGGGATAGGGGGTATATATGTAAATCATCACTTCAGTCGGCGGATGCAGCCGCTTGATCGTGCGGATGAACTCGAAGGTCCTCTCGGTCTCGCCCTCCGGATCGTGCGGTGGCGCCAGCATGAAGGACAATTCCGGGATCACCCCGTGCGCGCGGCACTGCTCGATGGCTGCGAGCGTCTGATCGCAGCGAGTGCCCTTGCGTATGTCGCGCAACAGCGAGTCGCTCGGGGATTCCGCGCCAATGTAGGCCATGCGCAAGCGGCTCCTGCGCACGAGCTGCCAGGAGCGGCTCGATAGACCCGCGAGTGCATCGGCGCGGGCATAGCACCACCATGGCATCTGGACTCTCGCCAGCACCTCCAGCAGTGGCACCATGTCCGTTTCGCGGTCGAAAAAGTTGTGGTCGTAGAACTGAATCGCATCCGCGCCGAGCCGCTCGCGCAGATAGCGCAGGTCCTCCTCGAGCCGTTGCGCTGGTGGCAGCGCCATCTTGCCGCGGAACATGGTCGCGACGCCGCAGAAGGTGCAACGAAATCGACAGCCAAGCCCCGCCTGGTAGCCCGCGGTTCGGTAACCGAGATAGGTTTTCGGCAGATACTGGCGCGGATCCTCCAGAGACTCGTAGAGCAGCGGCCTGATGAGGCCGGTTGATGAGAATCTCCGTTCCCGGTTGTGCACGATCTGTCCGTCTCGCCGCCAGCTCAGGCCGCGGATCTCGGCCAGCGCGCCCGCATCGCGGGCGGCGCGCGCGTCCAGAAGCTCTGCCAGGGTTTCCTCGCCCTGTCCGCGCACGGCGAAGTCCACGTAGGGGGAGTTGAGCGTCGCCTCCGGGCACACCGTCGGGAATGCACCGCCCCAGATAATTGGCAGCTGCGGCGCGCGCGCACGGATGGCCCGCGAGATCGCGATGGCCGAGGTGAGCTGCGGCCCGCCCATGACCGACACTCCCACCGCGTCCACACCCTCGCCGACCATACCTGCGGCGGCGGCGACGGAATCTTGAAGCACGTTGCCGTCGAGGATGGTCGCGTGATGTCGACCCTCGAGTGCGGTGCGCAGACTCAGCACCGCGAGCGGAAAGCGCGCGTTGCGCCTGCCGGTCATCTTGGGATTGATGAGCAGCACGCGCTGCGCGGCGCTCATGACAGGCGCTCCGCCGGCAGCACCCAGCGCGACAGCAACATTTCCACCGGCCATCGATACTCATCGCGGCGGCAGCGATAGCGCGCCAGATGCTGCAAGGCACGCGTAGCTGGCGAGACTCGCTTCCAGGCGAGCTCCTGGAAGAACTTGAAACGCTCGATGAGTTGATACTTCGCCGCTGATACCCAGGGGCCCGGCAGACCCGCCACGTAGTCGAACGTCGACCACTCCTCGAGCGTGTCCGGCAGCCGGAAGCCACGCGCTACCGCCTCCATGACGAGCTCGCTACCGGGATAGGGCTTGAAGTAGAAGATGGGCGTCAGGAAGTCCGGACTGAGCGAGCGCAAGCGCTTGGCACAGTCGAGCGTCGCCTGAATACTGGCGTCGCTTTCCTCGGGGAAGCCGACGATAAAGGGGAAATGTCCGGCAATACCGTATTTCAGCATCATTGCGGCGGTGGAGAACACCTGCTCGATCCTGATGTCCTTGCGAATGCGCCGAAGCATCTCGTTGGAGCCGGACTCGACACCGACCAGCAGGCGACGCAATCCCGATTGCTTGCACCGCGCCCACACCTCCTCCGGCAGCCGCACGCCCTGGTCGGCGCGCATGGTGCCTGCCCAGGTTATCTTCATCCCCGAGTCGATGATGTGGTCGGCCAAGGTCTGCACGCGGCGCGCCCGGGTGAAGAAGGTCTCGTCCTGGAAGTTCACGTCATCGAAATGATATCGGTCCCAGAGCTCCTTCAAACGCAGCGCCATGCGCGTAGGCTCGAGCCCCACCCACTTGCGCCCGTACACAAACGGATCGGAGCAGAAGGCACAGCGGAAGGCGCAGCCCTGCGAGGAGATGTAGTCGAGCTGCCGTTTGCCCTTCAGGGCGAAGTAGCGCGCCACCGGGATCAGTCCGTAGTCGTGCGCGCGGAACCGATCGACCGGCGCGAGCGGTCGCGAGGGATTCTCGCAGATGGTGCCGTCCGCGAGCCGCACCGTGCATCCGGCACAGCCTTCCAGGGACTCACCGGCGGCAAGTCGGCGCACGATCTCGGCGAAGGTCTCCTCGCCCTGGCCGCGCACGGTGACGTCGACCGATGGCTCGGCGAGGCAATCGCGGGCAAACATCGACGGGTGCCAGCCTCCCCACACCACCGGCAAAGCGGGGTGCGCGCGCTTGGCGGCACGGGAAATCCGCAGTGCATCGGAGATCGGTGCACCGGTGAGTACCGTGACTCCAAGACATAACGCCCCATCGAGATGCGCGAGCAGCGCGCGCTCAGGCTCCGGCTCGAGCCGCCCGTCGACGATGACCACCTCGTAGAGCTCAGGATCGAGCTCGGAGCCGATCGCGAGCAGTGCCAGCGGCATCGTGAAAAACACGGCCTGCGGGTTGTACAGCACCACCTTCGCGCGCTGCCTGCGGCCGGGCGCCGGTGTAGTACTGACGCGGCCGCCGTGGGGCTCGCTCATTCCGCCCCCCTCGGGCTTGGCCGCTCGAGCTTGAAGACTGCCAGCCGCTCATTGATGAAGCTTCGCTCGGCAAACACCGAAATCAAAAAGCCATGCCGCCGCAACTGCTCGAGAAACAGCCGGGCATCGCCGAACGTCGACAGCACGAGCAGCGCGGTGCCGCGCGGCTTGAGGTGATCACCCAGCCCTGCGGCAAAGCGTTCGGCAATATCGCTCGAGCGCCACGCGCGGTCGCGATCGCCGTGCGGCACGCCACGCAGAAACGGCGGATTGAAGACGATCAGATCGAAGCGCTCGCCGGCCACCGGTGCGAACAGGTCCCCATGGCGAAACTCGATGCGATGTTCGAGATGATTCAACCGAGCGTTGATGCTGGCGCAGCGGACCGCCGCCGCGTTGATATCCACGGCAACGACGCGGCGTGCGTGGCGGGCGGCGAACAGCGCGCACACCCCCGATCCGGTCCCCATGTCGAGGACCTCCGCGTCGGCGGGCACCTGCCGCGCATCGAGTTGCTGCGCGAGGAATGCTCCGGTCCGCGGCATCAGCGGATTGAACACGGTAGGGATGACGAGCAGCGGCATGCCGTGCACGCGCTCGATGCGGAAATCGTCATAGCGAGTCTTGCCTGCCAGCCGGTCGCCCAGCGCGAGCGCCTTGCGCAGGAGCCGGGCGAGCCTCGGGAAGCGCGCCGGGCGAAGCGCTTCCTGCGGCAGTCGTGCCCGCGGCTGCTGCGTCACATCAAGCATTGGCTGGTCCGCGTGGCAGAAAGTGCGCCACGCCCCGCTCGTGCGGATCACGCCACAGCGAGCAGACGCAGCGCGCGCACTCCGCTCGAGCACCCGCGCGGATGTGCTCACGCAAGGCGCTCATCGAATCCTGGTTCAGGATCGCCTCGAGACCATCGCGTGCGCCGCTTTCCTCAGGACCGGCAATGAAGAAACAGGGACTGACGCGTCCGCTGGCGCCGATTACCGCTGAGTATTCGAACACGTTGCAGCGCACTTCCGGATAGGGCGCCTGCCCGCAGATGGCTGCAAAATACTGCTGAATGCGCCGTAGCTTGCGCATGCTGTCCGCGATCAGGCCCGACTGGAAGTCGGCGGCATGCTCGCGCTCCAGGCGATCGAGGATTGCAGCAAGCACCGGCAGGTCAGATGGCTGCAGAGCGAGACCACTGGTGAAATCACCGCGGCGCGCGAAGGCATGCGCATTGGCCACATCGACGGCCAGAAACGACACCTGCTGCACTCCGAGGACCCGCGCGAGCGTGATGAATTGCGGCAACTGCCGATAGTTGGCGCGCTGCAAGGTCACACGCATGCTGACCGCACTGCCCGCCTGCACTGCGGCACGCATGCCCGCGCACACTGTGTCAAAGGCATCCAGGCCGCGTATCGCCTGGTAGGTTGCCGGCTCAGTGCCGTCGAGCGAAACAGTAATCGCTTCGAACAGTGCCGCCACGCGGCGCGCGTGCTTGGCGAGGGACAGTCCCGAAGTCAACAGCCATAACTTCAGACCCTCGCAGCGCAACAGCTCCGCGATCTCCGGCCACTCAGGGTTGAGGAGCGGCTCACCGCCGGAGATCAGCGCCACTTGAGTGCGCAACCGCCGCAGATCCGGCACAAGGCGGCGCACGGCATCGAGACTCATGTCGGTGACACCGTGGCGCCAGTAGTCGCAGGTGATGCAACGGGAATTGCAGCGCTCGCTCAGGTAGAGCGTCACCAGCGGTAGTCGCTCGAGCGCTGCCGCCGCGATCGGCTCGGGGGCGCCAGACGACATCATGGCTCACCCTGCCCACGTGCACGCGCGGAACCGCGCCGGTGCACTATTCGCCGCGTGCTTGTCACCGGCTGCGCGTACACACATCCTCCACCGTATGGACATCTTGGTAAGTCGCCTCGATGGAGACATTCGGTTCAACGCGGATCTCCTCACGCGGGCTACGCGCTATTCTGGCCACCGGCGTCGGCCCGCTCCCTGACTGACTGGCCGGCTACTGCATCCCCGCCGTGCAACAGCCTCTCGAACCGCTCCGATTGCCTCGCCAGCTGTGCGTAGGTACCGGTCGTTAGCACGGTGCCGCCGTGGAGTTCGAATATCAAGTCGCATCCCTGCACCGTACGGGTCCTGTGAGCTATGAGAATTACGGTGCACTGTCCTCTGAGACCCTCGATCGTCGACATGACCTCATGCTCGGTGAGCCCATCGAGCGCACTGGTCGGCTCGTCGAACACTAACAGCGACGCGCGCCGATACAGCGCTCGGGCGATCCCCACCCGCTGTCGCTGCCCTGCGCTCAAGCGTACGCCACGTTCTCCCACTATTTCCCGGTGGCCGCGCGGCAACGTGCTGACCAGTTCCTCAAGCTGCGCGAGTCGCAGCGCACGCCTCAGCCGCTCCAAGTCGATAAGCTCGAGGTTGGTCGCTACCGCGATATTTTCTGCCAATGACGCGTCAAAGAGAAAGGCGTGCTGGGGAACGTAGGCGATGGTGCTTTGCCAGTCGGCACGGTTGCTCGCAGTAAGCGGAGTGCCGTCGATCTCAATTGTTCCGGCGGTTGGCCACAGGAGCCCTAGGATCAACTCGGCAAGGGTTGTCTTGCCACAGCCACTGGGCCCGACGAACGCGACCGTCGCGCCAGCCGGGATGACTAGATGCACGTCGCGAATTGCTGGCGGCCGGTCGGAGGCGTAGCGGTACTGCACACCCCGCAACTCTATGCTTGCATGCGGACGCCCCTGCCAGCTACCCGCGTCAGGGGTGCGCACGGACCGGCGCTCGCCTCGACTGGCGGCGCGCAGCTCCGCAGCGATGCGGTAGAACGCTGTGCGATCGCCGCGGATTCTCACGATTCCGTGGAATATCTGCTGCAGTGCCGGCAGCAGCCGGTAGGCTGCGAATCCAAGAAAACTGAGCTGCGCCAACCACCCACCACTACTCATCTCCGGACCGGTCGCCATCATCGCACCGGCAACGACCGCCGCGGTAATGATGGCCTCCAGAATGTAGCGCGGACTGTGAGCGATGGTCTTGGTGTTGAGCGTAACATGCGAGTGCGCAGCAGAACTGTGCGCGAACTTCTCGCGGAAGAACGCCTGGTCGTTCAGGACGATGATCTCGGGGATTGCCCCGAAGGCTTCGCTGGCGATTTTCGTACGTTCCTCGTTGTAGCGAGTCTCGAGCAGGCCGTTGCGCAGCAGCCGCTGACGCGCAAGCAGGTACACCAGACCGTAGCTGCCACAAAGCGCCACGGCAGCGGTCAAGGCGATCAACGGGTGGATGATTACGATCACACCGATAATGAGCGCGCTCGTCGCTATGTTAGTCACCAGCAGCAGCACGGACTCCACCATCCCGGTGATGCCGCGGGTCACTGTCCAGACGACGTCGTTGAGCAACGTCGCGCTGTTAGAGGCGAGATGGAACCGCAGACTGCGGTGCAGGTATTCGTCAAACAGCGCGATGCTGAAATGTTGCCCGAGCCGCTGTGCGAACCGGTTCAGCGCAAACGATCCCAACATGTTTATGACATTGCCGAGCACCACGACGGCCAGGACGCCGATACCGAGCGCGACGAGGAAGCCGCGGTGGCTGGTGAACCCGAGATGTTGGTAAGTCCAGGACAGCAGTGAGTTGCGACTGATCAGCTGCCGGTCGGCGAGCACGGCAAAGAACGGTACGACCGCCGCGACTCCGGCCAAAGTGAAGGCGGCCATGATGAGCGCCAGCCCCTGTGCCAGCATGAATCCGCGGCGTTGCCGGGCATCGAGCAGCCGCCAAAGCTCAGGGAACAAACTCATAAGGCGGCGCGGCAATGCCATCGCATGACATTGGGTTGTTGCTGGGGGACATAGGGACGCGGTCGCGGTTTCACCAGAGCGAGCCTGCGCAGCAGGCCGCTACGCAGATACGCGACGCGTCCCGACGGGAGGAGCTCCGGACTCGCGATGTTCGCCGTCATGGCTGGTCCGCGACTGCACCGCGCTCCGGCCTGAGCACCGCAGAGCGGGTCGCTTCGATGATGTAGTGATCGGCAAGCGCGGCGAGCACACCGCAATTCTGAGCCAGCCGTTCCAGTCGCGATAGGACTGCCAAGGTAGCCGGCGAACGCTCGAGCCAGGGAGCCGCGTAACTCGGCGGCAGCGCAAACCCAAGTGGTGACACGCGGCTCACTGTGAACCAGGGCGACAGGAGCTGTCGCATTTCGGCCGGAGTCGGATAACAGACGGTGAGCCCGCGCCATGGGGCGCCATCCCGGGGTAAGCGGCGCCAGGCTCTCCGCCAATCACCGCGCAATGCATACCAGGTCCATTCCCACGGCACATGCTTGCCCATCACGACCCAGAGCAACCTGCCCGAGGGCGCAACCCGGGTAGCGATCGCGGCGATCAGCGAGCGCAGATCGCGTATGCAGTTGACCGCTCCGAAGTTCGACAGCACACCGTCGAAGCACTCGCCATCGAGAGCCGTGCCGAGGTCCTCCATTGCCAAGCAGCGAATATCGATCTGGGCAGCGCAGCCTGCGGCGCTGGCCTTTTGCCGTGCCCGCTCCACCATGTCGGCGGAAACGTCGATCGCCAGCACGCGAGCCCCGCGGCGCGCAAGATGCAACGCGTCCTCTCCGGTCCCACACCCCAGATCAAGGACTCGCCCGCAGGAGCCGAAGCTCTCATCCAGACGCGCCCACACGTGGCTGCGCAGCGCGCGGCCGAGCGCGGTATCGGTGAAGCTCTCGTCATAGCCGGCCGCGAGGTCATCGAACGGGCGGTTGTGCACCTGTGAGCTCCCGCGGATGACGGAACCATCTGATAGCGAAGTCGCGGCGCGCGCTCTCATGGGAACTGCCGCATGTCCTCCTGCGCCTGCCGCGCTGCTGCACGGAGCTCGTCCGCCCGCCGCGGGTCAATCGATGCCAGTCGGGAGGCCTCGACCTCGCTGCGCAGCCAGACATCGGCCAGATGGTAATAGTCTCGGCCGCGACGTCCAGCGATCACATAGTCGCGATCCGATGCCTCTGCCCATTCCAGCGGCAATTGCACCCGGTCCCGAACGGACTCGAAGTAGGGAGTTCCCTTTATTGGATACGCGACCGTCGTGAAGAAAATGTCGGGATTGCTCTCCTTGACGTGCTCCACCGTCGCTGCGATGTCCTCCATTTCCTCACCCTCGTAGCCCCACATGAGAAACATCCCCACCTTGATGCCGTGCTTATGCGCGAGCCTGGTCGCAATGCGCACCTCTTCGACGCTCACTCCACGCTCCATCGCATCCAGGATCTTCTGACTGCCGCTCTCGGATCCGATCCAGACGCGGTAGCATCCAAGTTCGCGCAGCGTCTGCACCACGGAATCGCTCAGCAGCCGGTCGGCGCGGGTAATGGTCTCGAACGGCAGTTGCGGCACTCCGCGACGCGCCAGCTCCGCGGCGTAGCGCGACAGCCATGGATGACTGATGGTGAATACGTCGTCGGCGTACCACAGTTGGTCGGGGTTGTAGCGGTCGATGATCCAAATGACCTCGTCCACGACGTTCGCGGGACTGCGCCGGCGATGCGAAAACCCATAGACCGCATGCGAACACCACCTGCAGCGATACGGGCAGCCGCGCGCCGTGATCAGGTTGATGCTGCTGGCCCCGTGATACTGCCGCCAGGCATCGAGATACTTATGGTGATCGATCGCCTCGCGATCCGGCAGTGGCAGGGCATCAAGATCGGCGATCTTGGGGCGCTCGGGGGTCTGCACCACCTCGCCTGCCTCGTCCTTGAAATAGATACCACGGAGGTCGTGGAGGCGGCGCACTCCCATGGAGGGCAACGCGGCGATCACCTCAGTAAGCGTAGCCTCTCCCTCGCCGACGATCACCACGTCTGCGCCGGCAGCGAGATACTCCCTGGGATAGTTCGCGCTCTCGGGACCGCCGAGAAGCACTGTCCACTCGCACTGCTTGGCCACTCGAATGATGTCGAGCACCGCCTTGCGCGTGATCAGGTTGGTGTAGATGCCGATGAGTCCGCGCGGCGATCCCTGCAACTTCCGCAGTAGCTCCGACCTCTCACCGAAGGTGCTGTCATATATCTCCACGCCGTGGCCGCGGGCCTTCAGATAAGCGGACAGATATAACAACCCAAGCGGGGGATACGGCTTCATGATCTGCCGTTCTTTCTCGTCCTCCGCAAGAAAGTAGCCGTGAGTGAGTAGGATGTCTGACATCTGCGCGAGCTCTTGCCCCGGACGAGACATCGACCGCGAACATCGCTCCCTGGTGAGTGCTCGCGATGGGAGTTCCGGGTTCAAATGGCCAAACTGGGCGACAAAGCCAGCGGCTGCGCGAGCGTTGCCCCACGGAATCAGTATACGCGCCCGCGCGGGGCCTGCGGCATTGAGACGAGCGCCTGATGCCCGCAGGCTTGAACGGGCCGGGCTCATCAGCCGACTGTGCCTCAATTGCAGGGACTGCAGCGTTCCGGCACACTCGAATAAGACGAAAAAGCCGTGCCACGCGCTACAGCGAGGCAGCGCCAGTGCTGCCGCGTGAGCTCACCAGATCCTAACGGGGGCACCCTTGCAGCACCATGGTCGCACCGTCGCGCTTTGCGGGACTTGGATGACTACGACTATGCGAGCGCGCGCATGAACGCCGTGTCCGCTGCGGCCCTCGCAACGACCACTCTCGATGATGACGCCTGGGACGACCTGCTGAGCTTCATCGAGGAGCGTCGTGTCATCCCGATCGTCGGGCCCGAGCTGCTGATGGTCAGCACGGAACGCGGCCCGCGACTGCTGTACGAATGGGCGGCGGAGCGACTCGCGGCACGGCTCAATGTCAATACCGCCGAGCTGCCGCAACCGTACACGCTCAACGATGTGGTCTGTCTTTTCCTGGCAGCACGTGGCCGCCGCGAGGAGGCCTACGTGCGCCTGCGCGGCATCATCAAGGATGCCACCTTCGACCCACCGCCGGCCTTGCGACACCTGGCGGCGATCACCGACTTCGATCTGTTCGTCACCACCACCGCTGATGCGCTGCTCGAGAGCGCCATCAATCTCGAGCGCTTCGGCGGGGCGCCCTCGACGGATGTGCTCTCCTACGCACCGAACCGCGTGGTGGATCTGCCGAGCGAGCGCGATCGGCTGCAGCGCCCGATCGTCTACCACCTCTTCGGCAAGCTCGCCGCCTCCCCGACTTATGTCATCTCGGATGAGGATCTGCTGGAGTTCATCTGCGCTCTGCAGAGTGAGCACCTGGTGCCCGAGAAGCTCTTCCACGAGCTCGAGCACAATCATCTGCTGTTCATTGGCAGCAACTTCACGAACTGGCTGGCGCGGCTATTCCTGCGCATGGCGAAACGGCAACGCCTCTCCGACCCACGCGATGTGGGTGAGGTGCTCGCGGACGACCATAGCAGCCAGGATGACCGCCTGGTGGCATTCCTGCAGCAGGTGAGCGTGCGCACCCGCATCTACGTCGGAGCGGAGCGGTTCGTCGAGGAGCTGTACCGCCGCTGGCAGGCAGGGGGCAAGGGCGCAGCGGCGGCGGCGGCCGTGCCGGCGCGCTTCCTGCCACCGGCGCGCGAAATGCCGGACAACGCGGTGTTCATCAGCTATGCCCGCGAGGACCTGGCGGCTGTGCAGCAGATCAAGGCGGGACTTGAAGCCGCGGGGATCACCACCTGGTTCGATCTCGATCGGCTCGAGGTCGGTGATGACTATGACCGCAAGATACAGCGCAACATAATGCGTTGCTCTTACTTCATTCCGGTGGTCTCCGCCAACACCCAGCGGCGTCTCGAGGCCTACTTCCGGCGTGAATGGAGTTACGCCATCGACCGGGTGCGCAACATGGCCGACGGGGCGCTCTTCATCCTGCCGGTGAGCATTGATGCCACCACGGTTGTCGAGGCACTCGTCCCCGACAAGTTCAAGGCACTGCACTTCACCCACCTGCCGCGCGGTCAGGTGAGCGCGGATTTCGCCGCACGGCTGGCGGATTTCATGCAAGCGCGTTCCCGATGAATGCTGCGGTACGCGAACCGGCGGTCGACAGCACCACTACCGTCGACGAGAAGAACCCCTGGCTCGGGCTCGCTTCCTTCACCGAGGAAACCCGTCAGTACTTTTTCGGCCGCGATGAGGAGGTCGCTGAGCTCGCGCGGCGCGTGCAGCGCAAGCTCCTCACCGTGCTCTTTGGCCAGTCGGGACTCGGCAAGACCTCGATCCTGCGCGCCGGCCTCGTGCCGCGCCTGCGCGGACAGGGATATTGCCCGGTCTACGTGCGTATCGATTACAGCAAGGGCTCGCCCGAGCCTGCCGAGCAGATCAAGCAAGCCATTCGCCTCAATGCGCGTCGCTCGGGGGAATGGACGCAGACCGGGGTGGCGGTGGAAGGCGAGTCCCTGTGGGAATTCCTGCACCATCGCGATGACGTGCTGCTCGATGAATCGGGCCGCACGCTCATTCCACTGCTGATCTTCGACCAGTTCGAGGAGATCTTCACTCTCGCACAGAGCGATGACTTTGGCCGGGCACGTGCCGCGCGCTTCATCGCAGAGCTCGCGGACCTGGTGGAGAACCGGCCGCCAAAGGAGTTCGAGGCGCGGCTCGAAGAGGATGATTCCGCTGCGGAGCGCTTCGATTTTGCGCGCAGCGATTACCGCGTACTGATCGCATTGCGCGAGGACTACCTCGCCCCGCTCGAGGGTCTGAAGCAGGTCATTCCGAGCATCTCGCAGAACCGTCTGCGGCTTGCCCCCATGACTGGCACGCAGGCGTTGGCCGCGGTGCTGGAGCCGGGTAAGGGCCTGGTCACCCAGGAGGTGGCGGAAGCGATCGTGCGCTTCGTCGCGGGTGGCGCCGAGCTCGCCAACGCCGTCGTCGAGCCCTCACTCCTCAGCCTCATTTGCCGCGAGCTGAATGACGCGCGCATTGCCCAGGGGCGCAGGGAAATCTCTCTGGATCTGCTCGCCGGCTCGCACACCACCATTCTGACCAATTTCTACGAGCGCGCGCTCGCAGACCAGCCCGCGGCGGTGCGGCGCATCATCGAGGATGACCTTCTCACCGACTCGGGCTTCCGCGAGAACGTCGCCGAAGAGAGCCTGGTCAAGCGGTTCGCCGAGGCCGGCGCCGCGCCCAACACACTTGCGGTGCTGGTGAACCGCCGTCTGCTGCGCATCGAGGAGCGGCTCGATGTCCGCCGTGTCGAGCTGACCCACGACGTTCTCTGCGGCGTCGTCAAGGCTAGCCGGGATCGGCGTCAGGAGCGCGAAGCGCGCGAGGCCACCGAGCGGCTGCTCGCGGACCAGAAAGAGCGCGAGGCCGCGGCGCACCGCTCAGCGGTTCGGGCGCGTCAGATCGCGGCCGCCTGCACGGTGCTCGCGGCCGTCGCGCTGATCGCGGCCGTGTTCGCCTACTTCAGCGGTCAGCGCGCGCGTCGCGCCGAGCACGAAGCCCAACAGACCCGCGCACTCGCCGAGCAGGCGCGCGCGCAGGCCGAGGCGCTGCTCGGTTACCTGAGCGATGATTTCGGGCGGGAGCTCGAAAGCTTCGGACGGCTCGAAGTGCTGGCGGAGTTCTCCCAACGCCAGATCGACTACTTTCACGGGCTCCCGCCGGTGCTGCGCGGCCCCGAGAGCACCCGCAACGGTGCACTCGCGCTGATACACCACTCCCGGGCCCTGCGCACCCTGGGGAAGCTCGATGTCGCCGGCGCCAATGCGGACGAGGCGGTAAAGCTCCTGAGCGGATTGCGCGACTCGGGAGACCATTCCGCGGCCGCCACCATCTCGCTCGCCCTAGCCTATTCCGCCCAGAGCCGGGTGCTCGAGAGTCGCAGCGACCCCGCCGCCCTGGCGACCAGTCAACGTGCACTCGCACTGTTGCAGCCGTTGCTCACCACACCTTCTGCCGCGGTCGGGGCGAGGCGCGCGTACGTCGAGATCGCCGCGCGTCTCGGCTTTCAGCAAGGCGTTTTCGACCATCCCGAGGAGGTCATTCGCACCGAGCGCGAAGTGATGCAGATGGCGGCCGATCTGGGGGCGCGGGACGTGCGTGACCTCGACATGGGAGCGTATTACGCCGAAGCGGGGGGCTGGATGGCGAGTTCCCTCGAGCAGCTCGGTCGTTTTGACGAAGCGCGCCGCACCAGCGAGGAGTGCCTGGCAGTGACGGACCAGGTGCTCGAGCGCCGCCCGGGGTATCGCCTCGCGCTGCACGCGGCACAGATTCTCGCGGGTGTCCTCACCTCGGTGGCGCGGGATCAGCTGGATCCAGGCGCCGCGCTGCGGCCGGCACTGCGTCAGGAGCAGGTGTCGCTCACACTGCTCAAGCTCGATCCCAACAATGTGACCAGCCTCAACAACATGTCGGTTGCCGAGGGGCAACTGCAGAGTGCGCTCTGGTCGGCTGGACGTCTCCACGATAGCGCCTCCTACAACCTTAAGCAGCTCGAGTATGCGCGGCGTGCGAGCGCCGGGGGGCCAGGCTTCGTCGTCAATGCCAGCGGAACCTTCGCGGCCGTCGCCTACTTCCAGACCGCGCTCGGCGACACCACCGGCGCGGCGACGACCATCGCTACTGCTGAGTCGATGGTTGCGACGCTGCGTAAAAGCGAACCATCGGGCAGTACCACGGTGATTGTCGCCGACGGCTGGCTGAAGGTCGCGCAAGGCCTCGCGGCACTCCATCGCGACGACCTGGAAGCAACGCGCCGTATCGCCGCCGAGGCCGTGCGCGAGCTCGGGACCATCGCGCCGAGCGGCGAGTCGCGGTTCTACAAGAACCTTCAGTTGTACTTCGCCCAGCACCTTCAAGGGCGTGCGGAATTCCTGGCCGGTGACTTTGCCGCGGCAGAGCACTCCGAGATCAAGGCGGTGGAAGCGCGCAAAGCTGCCGGTGCCGAGGCGATGGACGATCGCCGTTTTCTTTACGAAGCCGTCACGTGGCTTGCTCTCGCACAGGTACGCCAAGGCCACACCAGCGAAGCTGCACAGACGATCGCGCCGGCGGTGAAGTTCCAACGCGAGCTCGCGACTCGCAACCGCGGCGATCGCTGGCAACCTCAGGAGCTGGCTGCTGCATTGTATGCGCAGGCACTCTCCGACCCAGGCAAGCGCGTCGCACTGCTGCATGAAGCAAACGTTCTGATCGATGGCCTCGCACCCGAGGTACGCGCGACCCACGACGTGCAGCAATGGCGCGCACGAATTCTGCAGGCGCAGCAGGCCGTAACGGCTAACGGCGGCTAGCTGCAGGCCTAGTCGTTTGCCGCAACCTCAGAACCACCGGCGTGCTCGGTCTCACTGACGGCGACGCGACCATCCTCTTCTTTTCCGGGGCACCTCGCTACGCTCGCACCCGGGTGCGCAGTGCACCAGTCATCAGACATATCGTACAGACCTGAACTGGCACAGGATGCCAATAGGGGAACAACTGCAGCGATCAACGCGATTCTCATGCTGCCCAGTGACGCTTAGTTCGACTGCTGCGGAATGGTTGAAGGCGGACTACCAGCTCACGTGCCGGAGTACGCTTGTTGCTTTACCGCAGAATCTGCACTGGCCAGGAGTAGAATGTAAGTGGCCGTTTGGCCACTGTCACTCAGGGACGAGGTCGGGTAGGGGTCCGTGCCTGCTCTCACCCCTCTGTCAACACCACATTGTCCAGCCCGTTGCAGTTGTCGGTCACAGGATCCCTGTTCAGGAACTCGATGACCGCAGTCGGGCCATCTGCGACGAACGACACGGTGAAGTTCTCCCAGTTCAGCCTGGTCGTACAGGTCGTGCATGAGTTTGTGAACGTCCCCAAGGGCACACCATTGACGGTCACGGCGACGGTGCTGGTCGTACCGTAGATGCCGTAACGATTGAAGACGTTTCCCACCGCGAACGAGAGGTGATACCTCTTGCCAATTACGGTCGGTACAGCCTGCTTGACGGTCTCCCCGGCGCTCGCGAGAAACCCTGTCAGGTCGAGCCATTGCAATCCGTCGCTGGCGGTAAACTGAATGAGGAAGGAGGTGAACGTGCTGTGGACGACGGACGCTTCCAATCCCGCGACGGTCCAACCCGTAATGTCAGTGCTGCCGCCGGCGAAATTGGTGAATTTGCCTGCCGGCACGAGTGGAGTCTCAAAGCTGCCGTTGGTAATGAGGTTCGGGCCCGCATCGGCCATTGCGCTCATCAGCAATGCGACGATGACGGCTTGCAGGGCGCGCGGGTAGCGTAGCCTGTTTGTGCCGAGTGAAGCGGTCATAACGCTGCCTGTTCTCCGCAGATAGCCTACTCGATCTTCACGTCGACGAGCGTGAGCTTGGGGCTAACCCGCAACGTGTTGGGTGAGTATCCTTCGGCTACTATCGACCCGGGCGGCGCAGCGATACGCGCTCAGAACATCTGCTTCAACCGCTTTTCCACACGCGTGCCGGTCTTGGCTGGACAGAGGCGCGCAGCTTGATGGCCTCGACGATGCGTGCCGCGTCCCGCCCGACCCCATGGACCATTGCCGAAGACACCGCGTGCAGGAAGTGCAGCCCTACGAAGTACAGGCCCGGCTGACTCTCGACCAGGCCACTGCGGTGCTGCGGCTCGCCGTCGTCTGCGAAAACGGGAAGATTGATCCAGTCGAATCCCGCCTCGAACCCGGTACACCAGA
>Ga0075425_100003830_pt1 | contig 15378 bp, 16 predicted proteins | sample SoiMethybrSBSTD4_FD_75300 | JGI IMG/M metagenome (GOLD analysis project Ga0075425, IMG submission 75300) | Bulk soil microbial communities from a Populus tree surrounding site in Tennessee, USA - Soil MetaG P. TD hybrid SBSTD4 | ecosystem: Environmental > Terrestrial > Soil > Tree plantation...
ACGCCCGCGATCAGGACCATGCCGAAGGCGAGGAGGTTGCCCTTCGCGAAGCTGCGTCCGGGCACGCCGAAGATGCGCTCGAGCGCGGAGAAGAGGGAGGCGAAGATGCGCCGCGACGTCCAGGCCAGGAGGAACAGGGCGGGGAGGCGGAAGGCCAGCGAGCGCTCGACGAACGTGCGCAGGGCATCGAGCGTGCGCTGGTCCAGGTGCACCACGACGCCGCTGATGAGGAACAGCGCGCCCCGATACGCCCTCTCGAACGAGCCGACGGCGGCTACCCCGATGGAGATGAGGAAGATCAACATCGGGAGCAGCGACATCAGGGTGTAGTAGGCGACGGCGGCGGCGCGATCCGGACCGTTGTGGTCCTGGTAGCGCATGAACGCGCGCCAGGCCAGGCGGGCGGCCCGGCCGATCACGGACATGTCACGGGCGGATCACGCGCGCCGAGGCCGCAGCGGACGCATCTCCACCCGGCTCAGCAGCGCCTCGTCGCGGCCACGCAGCAGGTCGAGCACGGTGGCCGCGATGTCGTCGCCGCGCAGCATCCAGGAGGCGTCGCCGGAGCGCGTGTCGCCGCCGAAGCCGGTGTCCACCGAGCCGGGGGCGAGGGTCGTGACCTTCACTCCCTGCTGCCGGACCTCGAGCATCAGGCACGCGGCGAAATGGTCCAGGGCCGCCTTGCTCGCGCAGTAGGCGGCCATCCCCGCGATCGCGTTCGATCCCGCCAGGGACGAGATCATGAAGATGTGCCCGCCGCCCTGGGTGAGCTGCGGGAGGGCACCGCGCGTCAGGCGGAAGACGGCGGTGAGGTTCGTGTCGAGGATGGTCTGCCAGGCCTCGTCGGTCGTCTCCGCCACCGGTGCGTGGCTGCCGACGCCGGCGTTGTGGACCAGGATCTGCAGCCGGCCGTGCGCCTCTTTGGCCCGCGCGACGGCGGCGGCGCAGACGGCCGCGTCACGAATGTCACCCCGATGGGCGACGGCGCGGCCCCCCGCGCGTTGGATCTCGGCGACGAGGGATTCGAGCTCGACCGCGGTGCGGGCCACGGCCGTGACGCCAGCCCCTTCGCGTCCGAGAGCCAGGGCGATGGCGCGGCCGATCCCGCGCCCGGCGCCGGTGACGAGAGCGGACGCGCCCCGCAGCTCCATGCCCGAGTATACCGTCGCGCTCAGGCCAGGATTCTCGCCAGGCGGCCGGAGTCGTCGTTCCAGAGGTCGCGAGGCTCCGCCGCGGACCTTGCGAACATCCACAACCGGACCCGTTCGTCGTCGAGTCCGAGGAGGTCAGCGAAGCCGTGGATGGTTGCCGCCGGAGCGGCGAGCATACGAGCCTTGCAGTTGAAGAGATGTTGGGTGGCGTCGTAGGCACGATCCCCGATGAAGGGCTTGGGATCGATGACGAGCCACGGCTCTCGCTGTGCGCGCAGCACGTTGCCGGCGTGCAGATCCGTGGCCAGGACCACGTCGCCGGCGGCGGGGCGTGACAGCTCGTCGAACAGGCGGAGACCTTCACCGACGAGCCCGGGATCGGGCCACTGCTGCGAGGCCGCGAGCGTCTCGCGGGCCCAATGGGCCGTCAACACGGAGAGGGGACGAAAGGCGTCCGCAGCCCCGCGTCTGCTCCACAGACGGCGGAGCAGCCCGGCCACGATGACATCCTGTTCTGGCTCGGGCACCTCGCGAAGCGCGGTCCCCGGCCGGCACTCCTCCAAGAGCATGGCGTTGAGGTCGACGTCCGCATCGAGCAGGCGCACCGTTGGGCCGCCGTCCCAGAAGCGCAGGCCCTGGATCTCGTCCGCAGCTTCGAAGTGCGGCATGCCGAGCTTGAGCACGGCGCGGGTGCCGTCCGCGCGGACGGCCGGCGCCACCCACGCGCAGCTCACGTCCTCGAAGGGGGCGCATAGAGAGAGGGACCACCTGTCTTGCAGCGCGCGGATGGCGTCGGGCAACCCCTCCAGCCAGTCCCTGCGCTCCTGCGCCCGACGGCACGTGGCGGCGAGACTCTCCGGGACGATCACCATCGACACAGCACCTTGTTCGGAGACGACCGATTGTATCGGCTGGCGGGCACGGATCGCGCCAGCGGGGCGCTGCGCTATATTGGGATCGTGGCGGTCGAATACAAGGACTACTACAAGATCCTCGGCGTGCCGAAGACGGCCACCGACAAGGAGATCAAGGCCGCCTACCGGAAGCTCGCGCGCAAGCACCATCCCGACGTCAACAAGAACGACCCCAAGGCCGAGGCGCGCTTCAAGGAGATCAACGAGGCCAACGAGGTCCTGTCCGATCCTTCCAAGCGGCAGCGCTACGACGCGCTCGGCAGCGATTGGTCTTCGTATCGCCCCGGGGCGGGCGGTCCGGGTGCCGGCCCCGGCGGGGGCACCTACACCGTCGACTTCGGCGGCGAGGACATGGGCGGGTTCTCCGATTTCTTCCGCACGATCTTCGGCGGAGGGTTCGGGGGCGCGGGCGGGGGCGGAGGCGGACGCGCGGCCGGCCCCGGAGCCGGCTACGGCGGCTTCGAAGAAGTCTTCCGCCAGCAGCAGGGCGGGCCGGTCGCCGGGCAGGACGTGGAGACGCCGGTCGAGCTCACCCTGGACGAGATCCTGCGCGGCACGACGCGCACCGTGCAGATCGGCGAAGGCGCGCGCAGCCGCACGGTCGAGGTGAAGATCCCGCCGGGCGTGCGCGACGGCTCGCGCGTCCGCGTGGCCGGGGAAGGGGGACAGGGCGCGCGCGGCGGTCCCCGCGGCGACCTGTACATGCGCGTCAAGACGATCCCGCATCCGCTCTTCGAGCGGAAGGGCGAAGACCTGCAGGTGCCGGTGACGGTCCCGCTCACCACGGCCGTCCTCGGTGGCGAGGTGCAGGTCCCGACCCTCGACGGGCCGGTGGGGATCAGGGTCCCGCCGGGCTCGCGTCCCGGCCGGCTGTTCCGGCTTCGCAATCACGGCCTCCCGCGGCTCGAGGCCGGCGGCGGCCGGGGTGACCTCCTCGCCTCGCTCGGTGTCGACCTGCCCGCGACCGTGGGGGACCGCGAGCGCGAGCTCTTCGAGGAGCTGAAGAAGCTCGGACACTGACCCCGCGCACGGTGCTGCGCCCGGGGCGCCGGGGCGTGTGAGGACACGCACGATCCGCCGCGAACTCCCTTACGTAGAACACCTTCGAACCGGACAGGGAGAACGCGCGACACCGCGCACACCGGCCGCCCGCGACCTTGCGGGTGGGGTGTCGCTCGGCTATAGTCAGCGGGTTTCGGTACCGGAGGGAGACCAAAAGATGAGAGTGAAGCTGTTTGCCGGCCTGGCCGCGGCCGTCTGCGTGCTGGGACTGGCGGGGGGAGCGTCGGCGCAGACGGCCAAGGCGAAGCGGCCGCTGGTGGCGGTCACGGACTTCGACTTCGGCACGGTCGGCTACCACTGGTGGGGCGACTACGACATCGGCAAGGGCATGGCCGACCAGGTCATGGGAGAGCTCCTCGAAGAGGGGTCTTTCCGCGTCGTCGAGCGCAAGAAGCTCGACACCATCCTGGCCGAGCAGGACTTCGCGCACAGTGATCGCGCCGATCCGGGCGCGGCCAAGCTGTCCAAGCTGGGCAAGGTTCTCGGCGTCAGGTACATCATCACGGGCTCCATCACCAAGTTCGGCGGCGAGGACAAGAAGCAGGGCGGCAGCATCAAGGGCATCGGCGTCGGCCTCGGGAAGGCCAAGACCGAGGTCTCGGTGACCGCGCGCATGGTGGACACCTCGACGGGTGAGGTCCTCCTCTCGGCCAAGGGGGAAGGCGTGTCCAAGAAGGGTGGCGGCTTCAGCTTCCACAAGAGCGGCCTGGGCGGCTACGGCCAGGACACGAGCGACTTCAAGTCGAGCGCCATCGGCGAGGCGCAGGAAGCGGCCTGCAAGGCGCTGGTCGCGGCCATCGTGGCCAAGAAGGACCGCCTCGAGTAACCGCCGTTCTTAGGCGCCGGACGGACAAGGGCCGCCCCTCACGGGCGGCCCTTTCTTCTTGTCTATAATCGCGGTCTGGCCGCGCCCATCCTCACTCTCGCCAACCAGATCACGCTGCTCCGCATGGGGCTGGCGCCGCTGCTCGTCGTGCTCGTGCTCCAGCGCGAGATGCGCTGGGCCCTGGCCGTCTTCATCCTCGCCGGCCTCACCGATGTCCTGGACGGCCTGGCCGCGCGCTGGAGCCAGCAGCGCACGACCCTGGGCGCCATGCTCGACCCCGTGGCGGACAAGATCCTCCTCACGTCCTGCTTCATCGCCCTCACCTGGGGACCCGACCTCGTGGTGCCGCTTCCGGTGTGGCTCACGGTCGTGACCTTGTCGCGGGACGCGATCATCATCATCAGCGTGGCCGCGGTGAACCTCGCGCACGGGCGGCGGATGTTCTATCCATCCCTGCTCGGCAAGCTGACCACGGCCAGCCAGCTCGTGACGGTGGGAGTGGTGCTCCTGCTGGACGCCTTCCGCTGGACGTTCGCGCCCGTGGGCTGGATCTTCCTGATCACGCTCGGGCTCACCGTGACATCCGCCCTGCACTACGTGTACCTTGCCTCCACCGGACGCACCGGCGTGGCCCCGTCATGAACGAGATCCTCCGCAACCCGTGGGTCCGCCTGATCGCCCTCATCGCCGGGGTGGTGCTCCTGCTGCGGGGGCTGGGAGCGGTGCGCGAGGTCCTCACTCCGTTCGTCATCGCCTTCGCGCTGGCCTACTTCCTGAACCCGGGCGTCACCGTGCTCGAGCGGACGTTCGCCCGCGGAGGACGGATGCATCCGCGCACGGCCGCGGTCATGCTGATCGCGGTCCTGGTCCTCCTCGTGCTCGTCTGCGTGGTCGTGTTCGTCTTCCCGGCCGTGTACCGCCAGGTGATCTACGCGATCGGCCGGCTGCCCGACTGGGTGCGCGCGATGCGCGGCCGGCTCGAGCCCCTCTACCAGCGCCTCAACCTGCGCTATCCGGAGCAGACGGAGGAGCTGCGGCAGCGCCTGATGGCGGCCCTCAACGAGAAGCTCCCCGGGATCGTCGCGCCCGCGACCCACGCCGCCGGCCTCGCCTTCACCAGCCTCCTCGGGTTCGTGCTGGCCATCCTCCATCTCCTCGTCATCCCCGTGTTCACCTTGTACCTCCTCCACGACATGAACCACATCCAGCGCGGCCTGGCCGAGCTGGTGCCGCCGCGCCACCGTCCCTACGTCTACTCGAGGATGGGCGAGGTGGACGGACGGCTCTCCGCCTTCGCGCGCGGGCTCGTGACCGTCTGCCTGATCATGGGGTCGTTCTACGCGCTGAGCTTCACGGTGCTGGGAGTGCCGATGGGGCTCCTCGTCGGGTTCGTCATGGGCTTCTTCCACCTCATCCCGTTCATGGCGGGCGCGGTCGGCCTGCCCATCGTGCTGCTCCTGTCCTGGGTGGACGACCAGAGCCCGCGGCGGCTCGTGGTGATCCTGGTCCTCTTCGCCGTCTCCAACCTGGCCGAGCACAACGTCCTCTCGCCGCGGCTGGTCGGCCACCGGATCGGCCTCCATCCGGTCGTGGTCATCCTGGCCGTGCTCATCGGAGGCACCGCTTTCGGCTTCTTCGGGATGCTGCTGGCCGTTCCCGCCACCGCGGCCCTCTCCGTCTTCTGGGGCGACCTGCGCGACGCCTACCTCGCGAGCGCGTTCTATCGAGGCACGGCGTGATCGAGGAGATCATCGTCCAGTGCCCGGCCTGCGGGGAGCCGGTGGCGCTCGACGTGGACACCACGGCGGGGGAGGAGCAGAGCTACTTCGAGGACTGCGCGGTGTGCTGCCGCCCGATGGAAGTGTTCGTGCGCTGCCGGCCGGGCGAGGTGCTCGGCATCAGCGTCACGTCGGACGACTAGACCCCGGAGGCGCGCCGCGGGATGCCCGGGGCCACGCCGAGCGTCAGCCCCGCCCCGAGGTTCGTTTCCGTCCGCGCTGTCCGGTCGACGGCTTCCACGAGCCGGGCCAGGTCGGCGGGCGAGCTGCCCGGGGGCCAGGTCGGACCGTTCAGCAGCCGGTTCACGATCTCCTCGAGGGCACCCGCCGACCGGCTCAAGGCGGAGAGGCGATAGAGCCCGGAAGAGCCGGCGATCCGATGGGCGAGGTGAGCGAGCGACTCGAGCGCCGACCTGTCCCATCCTCCGGTGGCCAGGGCCACCGCCGCCGCCTGCATGGCCGCCATCTTCTCGGCCAGCTCGCCGATGTAGGCGCGGCGGAGCGCCTCGAACTCCCTCTGGTGGGCCTCCATACGGAGCTGGGCGTGAAGCGCCCAGAGCTGCTCCAGCGTCTCCGGCAGGGCGACGGGGTCGAACGGTTTCGCGATCACGCCCAGGCACCCCAGGCTCTCGTACTGCGCGATCTGCCTGCGGTCCGCGTGCGCGCTGATGAACACGACGGGCGTGCTGCTGGTGGCCGCGGCCTCGCCCATGGCTTTCAGGACGCCGAAGCCGTCCAGGCCCCGCATCATGACGTCGAGCAGGATGAGGTCGGGACCGAAGCCGCGCGCGGCCTCGACCGCATCGAAGGGCGAGTCGCAGGTCTCCACGACGTAACCGCCGAGCGCGGTCAGGGCGAGCGTCACGACGGCCAGCAGATCGGGGTCGTCGTCGATGACGAGGACCCGTTTCAGGGCGCGGTGGTGCAAAGACTGTCTCCGAGAAGCTCCATCGGGATGTTAGCACCGTGCACGGATCCCAGGCGGCCGTCGAACTGCCATTTCCGGGCGCGCACCGTCGTTCCCTTGCCCGGTTCCGACGCGATCTCGAGCTCGTCCATCAGGCGCCTCACTCCGGGCAGCCCGAAGCCGCCAGAGTGTCCGCCTTCCACCACCCGCGCGGGGTCGGCGATGCCCGGTCCCTGGTCCCGGGCCTCGATGACGAGCCCGAGGCGCGTCCCCGTACGCGCGGACGTGATGGCGATGCGGCCGAGGGTCGCGAATTCGAGGATGTTGCGAGCGAGCTCCGAGATGGCGGTGGCGATCATCATCTGATCGCAGGCCGAGAACCCGAGGCGCGCGGCCAGGGCCCGTCCCTGCTCCCGGGCCGTCACCACGTCGGCGGCGGAGCCGATGGGGACGACGCCCACGTCGGCGAGCGCGGCAGACTCAGGGTCTCCATGGACCCAGGCCGCCTCCAGCAGCTCGATCGGCACCGCGGTCCCGGCCGAATCGGCGTCGAGTGCGACGGGCACGGGAGTCATCGGCTGGCCGGGCGCGGCCAGCACGCCGGCGTGATCACGGAGTCTTCGCGAACCCGGCCTCTCACATACTCCTCCCGGGCGACGTTGCCCTCGATCTGGCGGGCGCCCACGGCGGGCACGACGGGGAAGCCGAACGCCCCCTGCTTCCGCCCCGGCGCCCTGTCCCCGCCGTGGGCGACAAGGGCGGGCGCGGCGTCCTCGACCTGCCACTTCTTCAGCTTGTTCAACAGCGCTTTGTAGGAGATCTTGAGCTGGGAGGCCGCCTGTCTGCGGTTCCATCTCGTTTCGGCCAGCACCCGGCTGAGCAGCTGGCGCTCCGCGTCTTCGGCCGCTTGCGCGGCCACCTTGCGCAGCGACAGGCCGTGCGTGGCCACGTCCCGGGGAGCGGGCACGTCGTCCGGGCGCGGATCCCCGTCTTCCGTCCGCGAGCGGCTGCGCAGCTCGTTCATCGACGCCTCCGCATCGCCCAGGATGACGTAGCGCCGTACGGCATTCTCGAGCTCGCGCACGTTGCCGGGCCAGTCATGGCGGACGAGCGCCTCGCGCAGCTCGCGCGGGATCTCGCGAATCGGGCTCTTGTAACGCGTGGTGTAGTGCTTCAGGAAGTGGGCGCAAAGCGGCGCGATGTCCTCCCGTCTCTCGCGCAAGGGAGGAACCTCGACGCGGATCACGTTCAGGCGGAAGAACAGGTCCTCGCGGAACCGGCCCATGCGCACGGCTTCGTCCAGGTGGACGTTGGTCGAGGCCATGACGCGCGCGTCGACCTTCACGATCTGCCGGCCCCCGAGGCGCGTGAACTCGCCGTCCTGGAGGACGTGGAGGAGCTTCGCCTGCAGGTGGACGCTCATTTCCCCGATCTCGTCGAGCAGGATGGTTCCGCGGTCCGCCAGCTCGAACAGGCCGGGCTTCTGCTGCATGGCGCCGGAAAAGGCGCCGCGCTCGTATCCGAAGAGCTCGGATTCGAGCAGGTCGTCCGGCAACGCGGCGCAGTTGACCTTGACGAAACCGTGCGCGGCGCGCCGGGACTGGCGGTGGATGTACCGGGCCAGCACCTCCTTGCCGACGCCGGAGGGGCCGAGGATCAGCACGGGGGCGTCGGTGTCGGCGACCTGCCGCCCGATCTCCTTGATCCGAAGGACGCGCGGACTGGCGGACACGAAGCCGCCCTCCTCGGCCTCGGTGCGCGGCCGGAGGCGGGCCACCTCGGGCCGAGGCTCCGGTGCGTCGAGGACGTTCTGGAGGGCGAGCGCGAGCGCGTCGTCCTCGACGCCCTTGGTGAGGTAATCGGCCGCTCCGCGCCGGATGGCGTCCACGACCGTGCTGATCTGGGCGATCGTCGAGAGCACGATGACCGGGACTCGGGGGTGGCTCCGCTTGATGCCGTCCAGCGTCTCCAGCCCGCTCATCCCGGGCATCACGAGGTCGAGCAGGATCACGGCGGGAGGAGCGCTCGTCACGGCCAGGGCGGCCAGAGCCTTCTCCCCGGAAGGCAGGGAGTGTACGTCGTAGCCGATGGACGTGAGGAGCGAGGAGAGATACGCCCGGACGCTTTCATCGTCGTCCACCACAAGCACGAGCGGCTTGCTCATCATCCAGCGCTCCTTTGGCCCTCCGGAAGGGATCCCGGGGCGAAAACTGCCGACAACAGAGTGTTCGGGCTCACACCCCGGCGCGGCAATGGCCCGACCCGGCACCGGACATGGCACCAAAGCGCCACCGGAGGGGGGCACCCGGGCGAGAGCCGGGTCCCGGCCCGCCTACTCGAGGAGGCGGTGGTGGACGGCGAAGAGCGCCAGCTCGAGCCGATTGGAGGCGCCCATCTTGTCGAAGATGTTCGTGAGGTGGTGCTTGACCGTGTCCTCGCTCAAGGAGAGCTTGCGCGCGATCTCACGGTTGCTGAGGCCGGACACCACGGCGGACGTGATCTCGACCTCCCGCGCCGTCAGGCCGAACCGCTTGCCGGCGGGCTTTTTCTCCGCGACGGCCATCTGCTCGCGCAGGGCCTGCACGAGGTCGGAGACGGCCTCGCGCCCGATCCAGTGCTGCCCCGCCATCACGCTGCGGATGCTCTTGAACAGCAGATCGGTCGAGGCGGACTTGAGGACCACCCCCGCCGCACCGAGCTGAAGCGCCTTCACGATCTCCGGCTTCTCGATGCCCCCGGTGAGCAGGATCGTGCGCACCGGGGTCGGTGACGTCGCCATCTCCGCCAGGGCGTCCATCCCCGACTGCCCGGGCATGGCGAGGTCGAGGAGCAGGACGTCGGGCTCGAGCGAGCGGCACAGATCCACGGCCTGCTCGCCGTCCGCAGCCTCGCCGACGACGGTGAAGCCCGCCTCGGCTTCCAGGACGCTGCGCAGTCCCTTCCGGAAGATCGTGTGGTCATCGGCGATGACGACACGTATGGCTGCCGGAGACTCCATCGGGCCCCACCCTGCGCGAGAGGACGGATCGGCCGCATCCATGCCTGGTCGAAGCGTCACAGGGAGGGAAATTGATTAATACCCTATTGATTCCCCTCTTGGCAACCGTGCGCACGGATTATTGCCGCCGCACGGGGGTGAGCCCGCGCGGATCCGGCGCGGGTCAGTCGCCTTGCTTGCGGTGCCGGAAGCGATAGCGGGAGATGGTGGCGGCAAGACCCGGACGCCGGCCGGGGCCTCCGGGCAGGATCGTGCGGACGATCCGACCGCGGCACACGATCGCGCTGGCCGGAGGCAGAACCGGCAGGACCGGCAGCAACAGGGCGATCTCGACCGGCGTATTCACATCGACGAGAGCCGCCCCCCGGAACAAGACGCCCGAGCGGCTGATGTTCTCGACCTGTCCCTCGTGCCAGAGCCGCCCGCCGACCGGCCGGTACCGCAGCTGGAGATCGAGTCGCAGGCGCGGGGCGCGAGCGCTGGCTCCCTTCACCCTGCTCTCCGAGGCGACGGGGGATTCATCCGCGCTCATCGTTTGCACGCTTCGGTCCTGGACGCTCACCTCGCCCCTTGGGTCACCGGCCGTCGTTGGCGGCGGCGGACGGACTATACGCAAACTGAACCTAGTGCCAACGAAGTGCGTTCGCAATGTCGCTGATCACAGGTCCCCGCCGCCTCTCCTGATCGGCCGCCCGGCTGGATGGGGACGCAATCTGTCGTCGGCAGCGAGGGCTCGGCCGATGCCAACAGTTGGCACGGGACTTCTCATCGGCGTGAGGGCCGGCGTGATCGCGATCGCCGGATGTACTTGTGTGTCCGTGGTTAGCAAGCAGGGACGGACTGCGGAATGTCGCTTGCTACCTTCGCGTGTGGATCGCCATGACGCCGGGGTTGCTCAGTCCGCACGGTTCACTCAAGCCTCTATCGTTCGAGGACGTCCGAGCGCCTGTTGCCCTACCGGATCGACTCTTTCGGTCGAGTACCCGGCTGCGGCGATCCCAGTCGGCGGCCGGTCTCACGCGAAGGCGTGGGCTTCCGTCGGCAACGTCGCGCTCGGACGTCCTGGGACAGTAGAAGCCCAGGGCGTTTTCGTTGGAAGGAAACATGGCGGTTCGAGGCGGTCACCCGCCCGAACCGAAGGGGGCGAAGCCTTGACATCTGTGGGCGTGAGCGGCAACGGAAGCAACGTCGGGAGCATGACCGTCTCCCGGGCGAATGAGGTGGGAGCGACGGGCGCACCCTGGCACGTCCTCTGGACGCACAGCCACTGCGAAGACCTCGTCGCGGGTCAGCTCTCGGCCGCGGGCTTCCATCCGTTCGTCCCGAGAGTCGAGAGTTGGGCCCGCCGAAACGGGTCCCGCCGCGCGGTGAGGGTGCCGTTGTTCCCGGGCTACCTGTTCCTGAACGACGCCCTCGACAAGACCCGCCACGTAGAAGCGCGCAAGGCGCGCGGCGTGGTGGCGATTCTCGGCGAGGGGTGGGAGCGGCCGGCGGTGGTACCCGACACCGAGATCGAAGCGATCCGAAAGGTGGCGGAGGGCCGCGTGCCCGCCCTGCTCCACCCCTACCTCAAGGAAGGACGCCGCGTGCGGATCGCCGCGGGACCCTTGGCGGGCGTCGAGGGCATCCTGGTTCGGATGCGTCCGGACAAGGGGCTCCTGGTCCTCTCCGTCGACCTGCTCCAGCGGAGCGTCGCCGTCGAGGTGGACTGTACGCAGGTCGTCGCGGCCTAGGTCGGTGCCGGGCACGACTCCGTCGGCGCCGGAGCACGCGTCGTGAGGCCGAGGCTCTCGACGATCGGCGGCACTTCTCTCGCAACCCTGATGACCACTCTTCTCCCCGTGACCGGGATCGCGCAACCGCGGCTGCATGTCATCACCCAGGTGGAGCTCACCCAGTCCTATGACGACAATCTCTTCCCGAGTCCCACCTCGCCGGTCAAGCAGAGCGACTTCAGCTATCGACTCGGTCCACGCCTTGGTCTGGCCTACGCCACCCGGACTCTCGATGTCTTCGCGCGCTACGGGCGCGAGGCGGAGGCCTTCGCCTTCCGCCCCGAGCTCGATTCCGCGCGCGCTCGCCAGGAGGCGGTGCTCGACGTGGGCTGGTCGCCGGGCCGTGTGCTGAGGCTCGAGGCGGGGGCGCTGTACGAGGATACGAGCACGGCACGGGACCTCAACACCGTCACCGGCCTGGAGACGGGCCGGCTGCCCGCCGAGCGGTTCTCTACCCACGCGTCCGCCGCGCTGCGCCTCGGCCGCCTCACGCGGGTGCGCGCGGAGCACACCTTCTCGCGCGATCGGATCTCCGGGTTCCCGACCGTCGAGGCCCAGGTCGCGTCCGTCGCCCTGCAACGGCGGCTGAGCGACTCGGAGAGCGCGACCATGACCTTCAGCGACCGCCAGTTCGGCGCCGCCGGGAGCCTTACCCGGTCCCACGTGCTGACCCTTGGGTGGAGCCGGCAGGTGACGCCGGGCGTGCACTTCGACGTCAAGGCCGGCCCGCGGGTGTCGAGTGACGGGACCATGGGCCCGGACGTGTCGCTCGGTCTGCGCGGCGCCCTGCGCAACGGGGACGTGACGTTCGAATACACGCAGACCGAGGCCACCGCGGTCGCGCACCTCACGCGGCTGGACGTGCAGGGCGTGAGCGTGACCCTGCACCGTCAGCTCCATCGTGACGTGTGGTTCAGGGGCGGCCCGGGCATCTTCGCGAGCCGGGACCGCCATTCGGAAGCCATCGTGTACCGCGCCGGCGCGGAGCTCGAGTGGCGGCTCGTCCGTCGTGTCGCGCTGACCGGCTCCTACCAGTGGAGCCGTCAGGAGGGGACCCTGACGGGACCAGCGCTGCAGGACATTCCTCACAACACTTTCTCGCTGAAGCTGGCCGCGGGATCCGCCAGCGGACAGGGAGGACGATGATCGGCAGTGGCGGAGCGCATGGTACGGGCTGGCTCCTCGACGTCTGGAGCCGGAGGAAATGGCTGGCCATCCTCGTGTTCGCGGCCACCCTCGTGGCCGGGGTGACGGCCGCGCGTTACGTGCCCAACGTGTACGAGGCGACGGCGACCGTCCTCGTGGAGGAGCCGCAGACCGATCTGGCCGCGGCCAGCCGCCTGGACCGTCGCCTCCAGCAGATCACGCAGGAGATCCTGAGCCGCTCCCGGCTGGAGCAGCTCATCCAGGCGTACGGCTTGTACCCGCAGCTCCGGAGCAAGTATCCGGCCGAGGTCGTCGTGCAGCGCATGCGGCGCGACATCCACACGGAATTCAAGGCCCCCCCCGTGGCGGGCGGGGCGGCGTCGACGCTCGCCTTCGCCATCACGTACCGGTCGGCGAAGCCGACGACGAGCGCGCGCGTCGCCAATGCCCTCGCCGACTTCTACCTGGAGGAGGACGTGAAGCTGCGCGGCCGCAAGGCGGGCGAGGCGGTCCAGGTCCTGAAGGAGCAGCTCGACGACGTGAACCGCAAGCTGCAGGAGCAACGTCAGAAGCTGGGAACGTATCCCGTCGACAGCCCGGCCGGTCTGCCGCAGCAGACCACGGTCGACCTCGCGGCCCTGGGCCGGCTGCACGCGGACCTGCGCTCGACGAGCGACGAGCGGCTGCGCGCGCTCGATCGTCGCAACGACATCTTGCGGCGTCTGGCCGAGGCGGAGTCCACCGGTCCCGCCGCCACCCTCGAAGCGCCGTCCCGCCTCGCGCGTCTCAAGGGGGAGCTGGCCGACCTGCGACAGCGCTTCAGCGACAAGTACCCCGATGTGATCCGGGTGCAGGCGGAGATCGCGTCCCTCGAGGCGGAGGGCGCCGCGGAGAAGCCCGTGGCCCCCGCCGCCCCGCCGGTGGCGCCGAGCGCCGCCGTCACCCGCCTGAAGGACAGCCTGGCGGAGGTGGACGCGGAAATCCGCAAGCTCAAGGCCGATGAAGAGAGCTTCCGCGGGGAGGAGGCGGCGTATACGCAGCGCATCGACAGCGCTCCCCAGCGGCAACGGGCCCTGGAAGAGGTCTCGCGCGACTATCAGGCCACGCGGGACACGTACGACTCCCTCCGCCGCCGCTACGAGCAGGCGCGCCTGGAGGACGTCGCGGAGGGCTCGTCCGGCGATCCCCGGTTCCGGATACTGGACGCGGCGGTCGTGCCGACGGCCGCGGCCGCGCCGAATCGCCTGATGCTCCTCGGCCTCGCCTTCGCGGCGGCGCTGGGGCTGGCGGTGGGAGCGGTCGCGCTGAGCGAGCACGTGGACACCTCCTTCCATGCCGTCGACGACGTGGCGGCATTCACGAGCGTGCCGGTGCTGGCGAGCATCCCGCGCATCTTCACCGCCGCCGATCGTCGCCGGCAGCGGGCACGGTTCGGCATGGCGACGCTGATGGTGGTGGTGGGCCTGCTGGTGGTGGCCCAGACCGTTCGCAGCCTCGCTCGCGCCGAAGACGGGCTGGTCGCGACCCTGGCCAGGGGTAGATCCTGAAATGACAACGCCGACCATTCTCGACGACCCTGCTTCTCTCCGCGGCGTGCGCGATCCCGAGCATCCGTCGCGCGCACAGGCCGCGCCGGGCCCGACCGCGCGGGGCGCCGTCCCCCCCGGCATCGACGAGCACCTCATCGCCGTCCATTCCCCGCAATCGTTCGAGGCCGATCAGTACCGGATCCTTCGACACTTCCTCGATCAGCCCAGCGGGGGAGCGAAGAGGCAGGTGCTGGGCGTCACGAGCCCGACCGCGGGAGACGGAAAGACGACCACGGCCGTGAACCTGGCCGTCACGCTGGCCCAGTCCCCGGGCGCGCGGGTCGTCCTCATCGACGCCGATCTGCGGCGGCCGTTCGTGGCGACCAGCCTGGGACTGGACGAGCACCGTGGGCCGGGCCTGGCCGCAACCGCCCTGGACCCGAAGCTCGAGCTGCCGCAGCTCGTGCGGCGGACGCCGTTCAACGTCGACGTCGTGCCCGCCGGTCCGTCCACGCCCAGCGCCTACCGCCTCTTCGACTCCGCGCGAGTCGGGCATCTCCTGGACCAGGCTCGCGGCCGGTACGACTACGTGGTGGTCGACACCCCGCCCGTCCTCCTCGTGCCCGATTGCCGGCTCATGTCGCAGTGGGTGGACGGCTTCATCGTCGTGGTCGCCGCTCACCGCACGCCGCGGAAGCTGCTGGCCGACGGGCTGAGCGCGCTCGACGAAGAGAAGCTCCTCGGCATCGTGTTCAACGCCGACGACCGGCCCCTCTCCGGCTACTTCGGACGCTACGAGGGGTATTACGGGTACCACCAGCGGCACGGCGAGGGTGGGCGCGGGAATCGGTGGCGCTGGCCCTGGCGTCGCACTCCGCGCGGAAGGAAGCAGGGGTGGTGGTGACGCGTCTCCTGCCCCGTGACGCGATCGAATCGATCGTGGTCCTGTGGGCTCTCCTCCTGTCGATTCCGGCGCTGGTGGCGCTGCGGCGTTTCTTCGGCAAGCTCATCCGCCGCCACCGCCCCCAGCGCGTGCTCGTGATCGGCGGGGGCGCGCTGGCCGACAAGGTCGTAGCCGAGATCGACGCCCGACCCCACTTGCGGCAGCACGTCATCGGCGTCGTCGACGAGTCGCCGCGTCCGCCACGGAGCCGCTGCCTGGGCGGCGTGCAGGACCTGCGGCGGATCGTGGAGGAGAGCCGCCCGGATCGCGTGATCGTGGCCCTCGACTCTCGCCGCGGCCGAACCCCTCTGCGGGCGCTCCTCGACCTGCGGGTGCGGGGCATCGCCAT
>Ga0075425_100003831_pt1 | contig 15376 bp, 9 predicted proteins | sample SoiMethybrSBSTD4_FD_75300 | JGI IMG/M metagenome (GOLD analysis project Ga0075425, IMG submission 75300) | Bulk soil microbial communities from a Populus tree surrounding site in Tennessee, USA - Soil MetaG P. TD hybrid SBSTD4 | ecosystem: Environmental > Terrestrial > Soil > Tree plantation...
ATTTGGGCGGGATGGCAACACCCGGGGCGGCGGCGTTACCCTCCTAATTCAACATCACCGCCTGCCGGCTGATCGCTCAACTCATCGGCCACCCTTCCTCGTGCCGATGACGGATCGAGTGGCTTTTTGAGCGTGCAACTTATCGCGCAATAGCCACGCCGGCTTCTAGGGTGGAGTTGACGTGCCGTCCACAGTCGCCGCCGTCGCCAGGATGAGAGCTTGTCGCATGGGCAGCGTTGCGTTGCTTGACTGGGATCATCCTCACCCATTGCTTATTGCCAGTGGCCGCAACGAGCGCCGCGGTCGCGACCCTTGAGACCGTCATGGGTGAAGACGTGCATCGCGACCAACCGAGCCGCGGCCATCCTTCAATGAATGCCTGTTGACTTCGGTTTTGAGTTCCGCAATTATCAAACAGCGACTAAATCTATCGGAGTTTACATGAGCCTCTATGGCGCGAGCGTAGAGTACGGGCTGCACTGCCTGTTGTACCTCGTCGACCCGCCGGAGGGCGTTCGGCCGAGCAGTCGGGATCTTGCGGAGTTCCAGGGGATCTCGCCGACCTTTATCGCGAAACTGTTCACGCAGCTTGAGAAGTTCGGGATCGTCACAGCCTCCGAGGGTGTGCGGGGCGGCTATAGGCTGGCTCGTCCGGCAAGCGCGATCTCGGTGTTGGATGTGGCCGATGCCCTGGAAGGCGGAAAACCAATGTTTCAGTGTCGCGAGGTCCGCGATAGCTGTGTGCTGTACGATGCAAGCAAAGTGAAGACTTCGAAGCGGGGCGTCTGCGCGATTCACGCCGTGATGTTGGAAGGGGAACGCCGCATGCGCGAGGCGCTCGCCGAGACGTCGCTGGCGGACATCGCGGGGGAGGTCGCCGGAAAGCAATCGGAGCGCCTTGTCGCTGCCCGCAGGCGGTGGTTCGAGGATCGCGCACTTTCGCGCCGGACCTCCTCTCGTGACGCCCCGACCAAAAAGGGAGACTGAGACATGAGCCGATTGCTGATCCTCGGTGGCGGTTTCGCCGGGGTGATGGCGGCGTTGAACGCTGCCGACGAGAATGATCGCCACGGTGGCGATATTGCAGTCACGCTGGTCTCAACCACTCCTTACCTCACAATCCGGCCGCGGCTCTATGAGCGCGCACCCGAGACCTTGCGCGTGCCGCTGGCTCCGACATTGGAGCCAGCAGGCATTGCCTTCGTTGAAGCAACGGCCCGTTCCGTCAATACTGCGGCTCGGATCGTTGCCATCGAGGATAAGGCCGCAGCAAATCCGGTACTCACCTATGATCGACTGATCCTGGCAACCGGTAGCGAGCTCAAGTTCCCATCCATTCCGGGCTTCGAGCATACCTTCAACATCGACAGCTACGATGGTGCAGTAACCTTCGATCGGCACCTGCGGCAATTGGCTATTCATGCCGGAGCACCCCTTCACAATACGTTTGTCATCGTCGGCTCAGGCATGACCGGGATCGAGCTTGCGGCCGAGATGCGCAGCCGCATCGCGGTGCACGGCGGTGAGGCGGTCGGCAGGACCGCACGCGTCATACTCGTCGACCAGGCCAGCGTATTGGCGCCGGAATTCGGTGCAGAGCCGAGACCCGTGATCGAACGGGCGCTTGTCGAGGCTGGTGTCGAGATGCGACTGTCAAGCAGGGTCGTGAAGGTCGAGCCCGACGCCGTGACCTTTGACAGCGGTGAGCGTCTCGCTTGCGCCACCACAGTGCTCGCGACCGGCATGCGCGCCAGTCCGCTGACCCAGCGCATCCCCGGACGGCGAGACGAGTTGGGACGCCTCCATGTCGATAACGAATTGCGGGTCGTGGGTGTAGCCGGTCTCTATGCGACCGGCGATGTTGCCCGCGCGTTGGCCGACGATGGGCACTACGCGCTGATGTCGTGCCAGCACAGCCTGACGATGGGCAAATACGCCGGCTACAACGCTGCGCACGACCTGCTCGGTCTGGAGTTGCGCCGCTACCGGCAGCCCGACTACACCAACACACTCGATTTAGGAGTGTTTGGCGCCGTGTTCACCAAGGGTTGGGGGCGTCGGCTCGAGCACTATGGAGCCGAGGCGAAAAAGCGCAAAAAATGGATCAACGAAGAGCTGATCTATCCAACTGTAGGCGACCGAGCGACCGTGCTGGCCAGCGGACGCATCAACCCGGCGACCGGGCGCTGATGCGCGCCAACCCGTCGATAGCACATCGACCTTGATCCAATCGGCCCTCCGTCGGGCAAGCGGTGCAGTCAGCCGGTGGAGGCATGCGCACTCCATTGCGCTTCAATCCATCGCCCGCGTTGGCGCTCAGCGGCGATACCTTCGGCAATAATCTACCACGGTATCGGTAAACACCTGGGCTGCCGGCGATACCGTTCGCCGATTGAGAGTGCAAATGCAAAAGACCAAAGGATCTGCCGCGAACTCCCGCACGACTACGATCACGCGCACATGAATTTAACAGTCTAGGGCCGGCGTGCCGGCCCGGTCGATTCGGGGGGGCCGACCCTCGGCGACAATCCCACACCGTCGCGCTGCGGGTGCATCCGCCAGACCGAACCGCAACGTCTCGCCGCTGGGCCCTCTGAGTTTCTCTCAAACCGCCTCCTCCGACATCGGATCATCCTCGATCGGTGAGTGCCAACTTCGCCAATCGCTACGCGAGCGGCGTCTGCGACGATGGTAACCCTATCGATTCCTGGGAAATCCCGAGAAGTTAACCGTAGCGATCCATCGAGGAGTTCAGGCCGAACAACCCAGAGATTTCTGCCCTTCGCGCGGGGTCTGATTATGGTCAAAGAGCCGAAGTGGTCTGTCCTGAATTGTCCAGCCGGGCTCAGGGTAATCATCGATGGTTCCGTGCTACTCGCTGCGGATAATCTAACTCGGCAGTCGAAGCGCATCCGCCGCTCCACGAGTAAAGGCGACCTTATGCAGGCAATTCGACCCGTCGCAGCCGTCAGCCGTCGGTTCTTGCTCTCGTCCCTGGCGGTGCTTCCGGCTCTCTCCTTCCCGCTCTTGCAGGTCTCTGTCAGAGCCCAGACGGCTGCCGACCCGCTCCCATCGTGGAACGATGGCCGAGCGAAGCAATCGATCCTAGATTTTGTCGCGGCCGTCACACGTCAGGGGTCACCTGACTTCGTGCCTGAACTGCAGCGCATTGCCACCTTCGACAATGACGGCACATTGTGGGTCGAGCAGCCATTGTACACGCAGCTGGTTTTTGCAATTGATCGCGTCAAAGCACTCGCGGCCAACCACCCGGAGTGGAAGGCAAAGCAGCCCTTCAAGGCGGCGCTCGAAGGGGACATAAACGCCCTCGTGGTATCAGGTGAGCACGGCTTGGTTGAACTGATTTTGGCAACCCATGCCGGCATGACTGTCGAAGAATTCGAGAACGTGGTCGAGGCTTGGCTCGCCACTGCCCGTCATCCCAGGTTCAAGCGACCCTACACCGACCTTGTCTACCAGCCGATGCTGGAAGTCCTTGCTTATTTGCGCTCCAACGGCTTCCAAACATTTATCGTCTCGGGCGGGGGGATAGAGTTCCTGCGACCGTTCACAGTACAGGTGTATGGCGTTCTACCCCAGCAGGTCGTGGGATCGAGCGTTAAGACAAGGTTTGAAATGCGCGACGGCAGGCCTATGCTGTTCCGCCTGCCGCAGGTGAACTTCGTCGACGACAAGGCGGGCAAGCCGGTCGGCATCAACGAACACATCGGCCGCCGCCCGATCGCTGCGTTCGGTAACTCCGACGGCGACCTCGAGATGCTGCAATGGACGACGCTGGCAGGCGATCGACGTCGATTGGGGTTGATCGTGCATCACACCGATGCCGTGCGCGAATATGCGTACGATCGGCAATCCCATGTCGGCCGACTCGACAAGGCGCTGGATGCGGCGACCATCAACGGTTGGACCGTGGCCAGCATGAAGGATGATTGGAAGGAGATCTTTCCGACCAGTATCGCTCGGGCGATAAAGTGAGGCCGCGGTCCGGTGACGTCAGGGTCCATCGCCTTGCCCACGGGGTCCCGGTTGCGCTTGCCCGCGACCTCCTTCGCGGACCGATGGCGATGCGTTCACAGCCATAGTGAGGGCATCGGGCGCGCGGCCGCGCGCGTCCCGAGTGCCGAAGGCTGCAGAGCGCAATGACGTGCGCCGATGCCATCTTGCGATTCGTCGCTCGATTGCAGGTGAACGAGCGCGCATGCCACCTTGTTGGCGCGTATGGCGCGACCTTTGACCGGGTGCCAATAAATAATGTCACTAAAGCGGAATGACCAAGCCGTCATAAGCGCATTGTTCCGGCACGCTATCGATATTGGCGAGCATTTCCCGACCCAGATGCGTGAGGACAGTGCGCTTGGCCCTGATTTCATGCTTGTGCGTGACGATGTCGGGATAGTTGAGGTGGAAACGCACCTGTTTGCGGAAAAAGTAGCACTCCGCGATGAAGAGATCGGCCCCGTCGGCCAAAGCCGGCATGTGCTCGGTCCATTCGCTGTCGCCCGTGTAGGCGATCACCTTGTTGGCAACCTCGACGCGCATGGATGTAGGATTGGTCGCTTGGGTGTGGATGGCAGGAAACGTCGTGACCCCGACGGGGCCAACGTCGCAAGTGCGATAAACGGGTAGATCGAGGTAGGTAATCGGGAACTTGGGAACCATTACATCCATTCCCGGCATCATCGCTGCCGCCACCGTCTTCAATCGTTCGCTCGTATCCCTGGGTCCCGCGATCGTCAGCGGCCGGTCGCGCTTGGCGGCGAGCATGGCATCGACCAGTAGGAAGGGGATGCCACCGCAGTGGTCACCGTGCAGATGGGTCAAAAGGATGGCGTCGATGCTGTTGTGCGGGATGCCCAGGCGTTCGAGAGCGATGAGACTTGAGGCACCGAAATCGATGCAGAAGCGAATGTGCGGCGCATCGACAAGGATACACGTGTTGAATCGCCCCCCAGAGCCAAATGAGTCACCGGAGCCTACGAACGTGACGCTGACCGACATGATGGGATCCGAATGCTTAGGACGCCCTGTGCGCTGGATGTGATGCTCGCTACCTGGCCTTTGTGCGCACCAGCATGGGATTGAGGATGACCGCGAGCGGAATGGTCGCAAGGACGCCGATGGCAATGCCGGCCAACGTGCTCGGCACGCCGAATCGGTCGCCAAACAGTCCCATAATGGGTGGCGCCAGCGCAGATGCGCCGGCGGTACCGGTGTAGAAGATGCCGAACGCCCTGGTGCGGGCTTCGCGCGAGACCAGTTCGGGAACAGTTCCGTATAACACCGACGACGTGCCGTTGAGCCCAATGCCGATCGCCGGCAGCAGGACGAAGGCCGGTTCAAGGGGCAGCGGCAGCAAGGCGAGAATACCGGCGGCGGTGAGGCCCTCAGTCAAGATCACGGTGGCCAAGACGCCAAGCCGCGCTCCCAGATAGCCGCAGACGAGCTTGCCGGCGGCGCCGCCGGCAAACACCAGGGTCAGTCCCAAACCGATCTGGCCGATGGCCGCTCCCTTCGCTTGCAACAGGAACGGCAGGAATGTGAGAAATCCCATGCGGGCAGCGCTGTCGATGAGCGAAATGGCGAACAGGAGGCGAAAGCCGTAACTCGTCGAAACACGTTGCGCGTCCGAAGCGACGCGGACGACGCTCGCGGGCGCGGGAGCCGAGGCAGGAACGGTTCGCGGCGCCATGAGCAACACGAGCACCGCAAGGACAATGCCGATCGCAGCGACGATCCAGAGCGCCGGGCGCCATGGCATGAAGGTGAGCAAAAGCGCCGTCAGTGCTGGAAGGGCCATCTTGCCAATGTCACCGCAGAAATTGTAGACGCCCAGTGCCGTGCGGGAACGGACGCCGTCGAAGGCACTCGAGACGAGTCCTGCCGCGATGGGATGTTGCACACTCGCGCCTACGCCGCCGAGGAGCAAGGCCATGAGCAGGCCGGTGAGACCCACTGACACGCCGGCGAGCAGGAAACACGCAGCGGCAAGCAGGGTACCGCCCACCAGAATGACGATCGGGCTTACGCGCTCCGCCAGAAGTGAAGACGGGATCTGCAGGGCAGACATGGAGGCCATGTAGCTGCCGCGCAGCATTCCGACCTCGGCGTACCCCAGGCCGAACTCCGCCTGCCAGACCGGTAAGAGTACATAGAGGAGGTCCGTATAGCCGTCGTGGACTACGTGCGCTGCGGCCGCAGCGGCGAAGGTCCGCCGTTCGGTCGAACCCGATGTCGACAGGCGGAGCTCATCGGCTGCTGTCATTCGCAGGCCTACCTTGGACTTTGGCGCAGTGTTGTTGGCATTCGTGCTTCCGTGTGGTGGTCGTCGCACGCAAAAGAAGCCATCTGCTCAACATTCCTTGCGTGCGCTGCTTGCCCGCGAAGCAGAGCGGCAGCAGTTGTTGAAAGGTAGAGGGGGTCCGCGACGGGCGTCAACGGTCAAGTGCCGCTCGCCAGCCGGAGCAACACCTCGCCATGATCGAACGGGAAGGCCTGAGGCGTCCTCGCCTGGACAAGGCCATCAATGTGTCGGGAACGGGCGACGTCCTGGGGTCTGCCGAGTGGGACCGCGTCGCCGGGTCCATGCTTGACACCATCAAGATCAATGATCGAACACGTGGCGCGCGGCTACCTATTTCGTGGAGGCATAGCGCAGCGGAACGACCGCTGCCCATGCATTGGTCCGTCCCTCAAGGTCAGCTTTTATTCTTGGGCTGCTGACGTGTGGAGGCAGCGGGCACAACGGGCGGGCGGTCGACCACGACCCGAACGTGGTCTCCTTCCAGGAGATCGTCGGGTGGGTTCTGCACGACGCGGTCCGTCGGCGCGAGGCCCGAGGCGACCTCGACAACGTTTCCGAGGTCTCGCGCTATCAGGATCTTCTTGAAGGCAACCACGCCGGAGGCGTCGACGACGGCAATCTGCAAGCCGCCACGGTCGAAGATCACGGCGCTCGCCGGCACGGAAAGTGTGCCATCCCCACCGGTGATGTCGAAATGCACGCTGGCGAAGGAGCCTGGAACGAGCTCGCCGTCTTTGTTGTCGACCACGAGTTGCGTGCGCATGGTTCCCGTCGACGGATCGATCGCACCTGAGGCCGTCTCCACCTTTGCCGCGTAAGCCTTGCCTGGCCGTTCGGGGACGCTGAGCTCGGCCGCAGTACCCGTCTTGATGGAAGCAAGGAAACTCTGCGGAACGCTGACGTAGAGCCGCAGACGGCTTGTGTCTGAGACGACAAAGAGCTCGCCGCCCGCGGCGCTGCCGGCGTTTATGAGAGCCCCCAGATCCGTATTGCGTGTCGTCACCACGCCATCGAAGGGCGCCACGATACGCTTGTACTGGGCCAGGGCTTGCAGACGGGCGACGTTGGCCTGCTGCGAGCGCACGATGGCCCGCTTGGCGGCAAGGTCCGCCGCCTTTTCGTCAGCAGATTGTCGCGACACCGTCGCGTTGGGAAGCAGGGCCTGGTAGCGCTGGTTTGTGATATCGGCTAGGGCCTCGTTGGCCTGGGCGTTGGCCAGATCGGATTGGGCCTGAAACAGCTGTTGGTCGAGGTCGGGAGCCTCGATCTCCGCCAACACATCTCCGGCCTTTACTCGGCTGCCGATGTCGGCGTTCCACTTGGCCACATATCCGCTCACCCGCCCAAACAGCGGCGCGCGAGAGTAGGCCTCTAGGCGCCCGGGCAGCTCGAGGGTCACGGTGCCGCTGCGCGCCATCGGCGCCGTGATCTCGACGATCGGCTCAGCCCTCGCGGCGGCCACGTCCTTCAGGTGCGTGAAAGCCTCTCCCCGGCTGCGAATGCCGACTGCTACCGCAATCCCGCCGATCGACAGAGCCATGAGCCCGAGGAGCGCCCGCGAAGCCCTGTAAGGGCGCCGTTTTGCATCCGGCACCCTGTCCCCGCTCGGCTTTTCGCCGGCGCTGCCTGAGCCCTCAGCCATTGCTCACTCCAAAATTGGTCGGACTGGTTCGCGATACGCCCGCCGCGTGCCCGCGCATCTTGCGGCGGTGCAAGGCGGCGAAGACGACCGGCACGAAGAACAAGGTGGCGGCGGTCGCCACCAGCAAACCGCCAATCACAGCGCGCCCGAGCGGCGCGTTCTGCTCGCCGCCCTCGCCCAAGCCAAGCGCCATCGGCGCCATGCCGATCACCATCGCAAGCGCCGTCATGAGCACAGGACGTATGCGCACGAAGCCGGCCTCGAGCGCGGCAGCAACCGGGTCGCCCAATGCGTCGAGCCGCTCGCGTGCGAAGCTGACGACGAGAACGCTATTGGCCGTGGCGACACCCATGCACATGATGGCCCCGGTGAGGGCTGGCACAGACAGGGTGGTGCCGGTCAGGAACAACATCCATACGATGCCCGCCAGAGCCGCCGGAAGGGCCGTGATGATGATGAAAGGGTCGCTCCAAGATTGAAAGTTAACGACGATGAGCAGATAGATGAGCACGATGGCGCCGAGCAATCCGAACAGCATGCCCTGGTAGGCGTTCTTCATCGTGCGCACCTGGCCGAGCAGTGCCACCGATGAGCCTCGCGGCAGCTCCGCCCGCATCTCGTCCAGGACGCGCTCTATGTCGGCTGCGACGGCGCCAAGGTCGCGGTGGTCAGTGGCGGCGAAAATCTGAATTAGCGGCTGGATGTCCTGTTGCGACACGACGGCATTGGCCGAGCTGCGCTCGATGGACGCCACGGCGCCGAGAACCTGCTGCGAGCCGCCTGTTGCGGAGGTGATCGGCAGGTTCTGCAGCGCGCTCAGCGTATCCAAGCGGTATTGCGGCGTCTGGATAGCCACCGAGTAGTTCACGCCGTTGGTGGGATTAAGCCAGAATGTGGGCGCCACTTGGCTCGTGCCCGCCAGGCTCGCGCCGACGCTGCTTGTCACGTCGCGCTCCGTGACACCCACGTATTGTGCAAGCGAGCGATCGACATTGACGTGGAAGCTCGGAGACTTGCGCGACTGCTGGACGCGCGCGTCGGCAACCCCCGGGATCAGGCGGACCTTCCGCAACAGCGCGTTGGCGAAGGCGAAATTGGCGTCCAGATTCGGCCCGCGGATCTGCAGGTCTATGGGTGCCGGGGCGCCGAAGTTCAGGATCTGACTGACAATGTCGGCTGGCAGAAACGCGAATGAGACACCCGGATGGCGGCGCGGCAGCTCGGTGCGGAGAACATCTATGTACTCCTCCGTCGGCCTGTGGCCCTTTCGCAGCGCGATCTGCACCTCCCCATCCTGAGACCCGATGGTGCCGGTATTGTTATAGGTCATGTTGATGCCACTGACGGGCAGTCCGATGTTGTCCGCCATAGCCGCAAGCTCATGTGGCGGAATGAGCTCGCGGATCGACTGCTCGATCCCGGCAAACAGGCGCGCGCTCTCCTCGAGCCGGGTGCCGACCTGTCCGCGCACGTGCATCAGGATTTGGCCACCGTCCACGGCGGGGAAGAAATCGCGCCCCAGATAGGGCACGAGCAGGAAGCTGGCGCCGATCATGGCAATAGCGCCTGCTGCGAATGGCATGCGATGGGCGAGCGCCGTGGCAAGCCCATCGCGATAGCCGCCGCGGAAGCGCTCAAACCCTCGCTCGAAGGCCTGCTGAAACCTCTTCAAAGGGTTGCGGGTGGACGCGGTCGGTTCGCCCACGGCATGCGGGTGGAGCATGTACTTGGCCATTGTAGGCACCAGCGTGCGCGACAAGACGAACGAGGAGGCCATAGCAAACATGACAGCCTCGGCCATTGGCACGAACAGGAAGCGGGCAACGCCCTCGAGGAAGAACATCGGCACGAACACGATGCAGACGCAGAGCATGGAGACGAAGGCGGGCGTGGCGATCTGATCCGCACCGTCCAGGATAGCGGCCTCCACGTCCTTACCCTGCTCGAGATGGTAGTTGATGTTCTCGATCGTAACGGTGGCTTCGTCGACCAGAATGCCAACCGCGAGCGCCAGGCCGCCCAGCGTCATGATGTTGAGCGTCTCTCCGAGGGCCGCGAGCAGGGCGACCGACGATAGGACGGCGAGCGGAATTGAGATGGCGATAATTGTCGTCGAGCGCCAGCTCCCCAGGAACAGCAGAATCATGATGCTCGTCAGTGCCGCCGCGATCACCCCCTCGTGCAGGACGTTCTCAATGGCGGCGCTGACGAACAGCGACTGATCGGCCAGGAAATCGATCTTCAGCCCGTCGGGCAAAGCCGGCATCGCCTCGGCCACCTTGCTCTTGATGCCGTCGATAATCGCCAGCGTCGATACCGCGCCGTTCTTGAGCACCGACAGCAGCACGGAACGCGAGCCGTTCACGTGGACGATGTTGGTCTGCGGTGGGTTGCCGTCGCGCACGTGGGCCACGTCCCGGATATAGACCATCGCATCGTTGACGCTCTTGATGGGCAGGTCGCCCAGCGCCCTGATATCTGTTGGCGAGCTGTTGAGCTGAATCGTGTACTCGAAGCTGCCGATCTTCTGGGAGCCGACCGGGTTGATCAGGTTCTGTGCTGCTAGCGCGTTGGCGACATCTTGTGCGGAAAGCGATCGGGCGTGCAGGGCATGGGTATCCAGATCGATCTGGATCTGCCGCATCTTCCCGCCAAACGGCCACGGCATGGCGGCGCCCGGCACCGTCACGAGCTGCGGGCGGATGTTGTTGACGCCGAGATCGAAGAGCCGCTGCTCGGTGAAATTAGCGCCGGAGAGGGCGAGCTGTACGATGGGTACCGTCGAGGCATTGTAGTTGAGAATGAGCGGCGGTGTCGTGTTCTGCGGCAATTGGCGCAGCATGGTCTGCGCGATGGCGGTCACCTGAGCATTCGCGACAGAAATCTGGACCCCGGGCTGGAAGAAGACCTTGACGATGCCGACGCCGACATAAGAGTTGGCATCGATGCGCTGAATGTCGTTGACAGTGGTCGTCAGCGCCCGCTGGAAGGGGGTCACGATGCGTGCCGACATCTCTTCGGGCGGCAGGCCCGTATACTGCCACACGATGCCGATGACGGGGATGCGAATCTCCGGGAAGATGTCGACGGGCGTGCGCAGCGCCGATAAGCCCCCCATGATGAGGATGAGCACCGCGAGGACCACGAATGTGTACGGCCGCTGCAACGCGATCCGGACGAGTGCCGTCAATTCAGAGATCCCCTCGGCTCACAGGTGTGTCAGCGGCTCATGCAACCAGCATGCAGGCTTTGTACCATGAAGGAGGCAGAACAAAACCTCGAAAGGGACGTGGCTTTGGCTCCTGCCAGGAATGCGATCTCTGCATTGCGGCAATACCATGTAAATTGATAACCACGCCAAGGCGTCGCCGGGCCGAGTCCCGGTTGCGCAGCCGAACACCATCGGACTGGTCACGCACAGCACGAACGCAGCCCTGACAGGCGATATGCGGGTCCCCCGGCGCGCCAATGCCAGACCATCCCGTTCCCTGGATGAGCTGGTGCATCGGGATTGCCACAGGTGCCGACAATTTGGGCAGTGACCAGCCTCGCCGCTGTGCTTGCCCCTACCGAGGATCGCATCCCGCGGACATGCGCAAGAGCTTGGCCCTGAGTTCTTGCTGTGCCACGCGCACACGGGCTGCAGCGAGTTCCTTGGCACTTCTGCATACCGGCCTATGCATATGGGCCGATGCATACGGGCCGATGCATACCGGCCTATGCTTACGGGCCGATGCATGCGGGCGGATGCATACGGGCCGATGCATGTGGGCCGATGCATGTTAGCCGATGCACGCTGGCCGAAGTGGCGAGCCCTTCTCGCCCCCAATCCGCCGGCGTTCTTCTCTCCGGGGTTGCCACGATTTCGCGATTTCCTAAAAACATGCAATGCAGTTGTGGGCGCAAGGATAGAACTCAATCGCAACCTGAAAGATATGCTTTCCGTTGATAGACGCGTCTGCGCCAATCGCGGGGCCAGTGCGGGGGCGCGGAACGCTAGGGGTGGCTGATCCCCATGGCCCCGCTTTTCGATCGGCCGCCCTGTTTTCACGCGCGTGGGCTCTTGCGCGCGGTGCACGCGTGGGCTCTTGTGTGCGCGCTTCATTCAGGGCGTGCTTTGCCGCTCGTAAGGCTACTGTGAGCACCGCTTCCCGTTAGCCGGCATCAGAAACGAGGTGCGAGGCCCGCAACGCCTGTGAGCGGGGCGCGTCGTCGCCGACGGTCCTGGCAGCCTCCATGCCAGCCTCCCGCGCTCTCCCGTTGGGGGATCAGCGCCGCCAACTTCGCTAGCAGGGCCCGTCCGGCGTCAACCCGCCGCACCGGATAAAACCGGCCGCAGTGGCCGTTGGCAGACATCCCCAGGGTTTCCAGCACGGCAAATTCGGGTGAACACCTGATGCCTTTCTCTGCTTCGCGGACAAATAAGGCACTCAAATCATCACAGACAATGTGGAGGGCGGAGTGGGGCGTACCCATTTAGCCGAGAGCCGGCCGTGGTTGAAGGGAGCAAAGCTCGCCGTTGCAACCGGCATCGCTTACTTCCTGGCAGGCCAGCTTGGTTTCATGCTTCGTGCCGAGCCAGGCGTGGCCGTATTCTGGCCGGCCGCTGGCATCGCAGTCGGCGCACTGATCGCCTTGGGTCCAAAGGCGCGCCTACCAGTGTCCACTGCCGTGGTTATCGGTACGGTCGCCTGCAATGTCACGATCGGCAGGAGCCCGTGGCTCTCCATCGCCCTTGGCTTCCTTAACGCAGGTCAATCCCTCTTCGCAGCGTGGCTGCTCGAGCACTGGTTCGGCCCGACGTTCAAGCTGGAAGACGTGCAGCGAGTACTCGGGTTCTTTGCCGCGAGCATTGCTGGATCGGCTATTGCGGCGGCCGGCGCCGCGCTTGCCATTTGCCTTTACACACCGACAGCTTCCGCTGTTCAGGTGTGGCGCCTTTGGTTCGCGGCATCGTCACTCGGGATTGTCATGGTCGCCCCGCTGCTCATCGGGCTGGGTGAGGCTTTGCGTGAGCGGCAGCGACATCAAGAGCTGATAGAAGGCTGCGCGGGGCTCCTTGTCGTCGGTGTGGTCACCGCCTTTCTCGTCTCCTTGGCTGATGGACCTTGGGCAACTGCCTTACCCGTAGCCCTTGTTTTTCCTTTCCTGCTATGGATTGCCATCCGATGTCGGCCGGTATTCGCAGCTGGGGCAGCTCTTGTCGTGGGGCTGACGGTCATTGCGTCCGCAACTCTCAAACTTGGATTTTTCGATTCAGGAACGCCCCTTGTAAACACATCGCTGGCAAATCGCATACTCGCAGCTCAAACCTTCGTCTTCATAGAGTCGGTCTTGGTCGTGCTGCTTGCTGCGGTGTTCGCCGAAAGGCGACGGAGTGAACGGGCAGTCAAACAGGTTGCGGAACGGCTTCAGCTTGCCCTTGATGGTGCAGCGCTCGGTGCGTTCAGCGCGGATCTCACAACCGGTCAGTTCGTGTGCGACGCGCGGGCCGCACAGTTCCAAGGTCACTCTATACCTCCGACCACGATCGAGGAGTCGAGGCGCTTCATTGAGCCAGAAGATCTTAGTCGCGTTGATAGGGCGGTCGCACAGGCACAACACTCCCGAGGCAACTGGAACGCTGAATATCGGGTCGTGCCCCCACCCGGTCATCCCCACGCCGGAGAGACCCGATGGGTCGCGGTCGAGGGCTCAATTGCGCGCGATGCCCATGGTGCTCCCGTGCAATTATTTGGCATCACCCGTGACATCACGCTTAGCAAACGCGGAGAGCAAGCGCTTGCTGAGCGTAACACTCAGCTTGCCCTTGCTGGTAAAGTTGGGCTGATTGGAACTTTTGCTTTCGACATAGGTACCGAAAGAATGCAAATCTCGCCGGGCTATGCTGCCATTCACGCCTTACCTGAGGGAACGATTGAGACGACGCGCGCTGAATGGCGAGCGCGAGTTCACAGCAATGATTTGCCAAGGCTGGAGAATAACCTCCTGCAAGATATTGCCGAGGGGCACCGTGAACACTTTTGTGAATATCGCATTTTTCGGTCCGACGGGACAATGCGATGGATCGAGGCACGTTCCTTAATTGCGTATGATGCTCACGGCTGCGCGCACCGTGTCGTGGGTGCGAACATTGACGTCACGGACCGCAAGCACACTGAGGCAGTGCTTGTGGAGAGCAAAATTCACTTGGCCGATGCATTGGCGGCCGGCGAAGTCACGGCTTTCCAATGGGATGCGACCACCGGCCGATCTGTGCGCAATAACAACGCCGCTCTCATGCTTGGAGAGGAACAGATTGGAGGTGCTCTTCCGCCACGCAACGAACTCCTTAGAGGAGTGCATCCCGAAGATTGCCAGCGCTTAAAGGCATGCATCGACTTACTCCGACCCGACAATCCCGCGTACGCCGTAACATTCCGCTTTGTTCGCGCCGACGGTAATCACGTGTGGCTGGAGGAGACGGGAAAGGGTGAGTTCGACGCCACTGGGTGCTTGTTGCGGGTCAAAGGTCTTACTCGCGATATCAGCGAGCGGAAGAGGGCTGAGCTAGCTCTGAGCGAGCGCACGATGCAGCTGGAGTTGGCGGGCAAGGCCGCTCTCGTCGGTAGCTTCGCGTACGGTCTCGGCACGGAAAAAATGCAGATTTCGGAGGGTTATGCTGCCGTCTATGGCTTTCCGGAAGGAACAACCGAAATAGCGCGTGGCCAATGGCTGGCCAGGGTTCACCCAGATGATGTTGATGAGGTCGATGAAGCCCGCAGCCAGGCGGTCCGCCGACGCCGGCGCGAATATGGCCTCGAATACCGCTTCATTCGCCCTAATGGCGAGGTCCGATGGATCGAGGCGCGCACTTTCATTTCGTACCGCAGCGATGGGCGACCAGAGCGGATGGTGGGCGTTAATATCGATGTCACTGAGCGCAAACGAGCGCAGGAACACCAGCGCACATTGCACGCTGAGCTCGACCACCGCGTCAAGAATGTACTCGCGACCGTAAGCACTGTCGCTGCGCGTACGATGGACGCCAGTAGCTCGATACATCAGTTCGTGGAGTCGCTCGACGGCCGCATTCGCTCGATGGCAAGGACCCACGAACTCTTGAGCGCCACCCATTGGCAGGGGATATCCGTGCTGGAGCTTGTAAGACGTGAGCTTTCACCCTATGCGACGCGGGGCAATACCGACATCGACGGTCCCAATGTCATCCTGAGAGCGGAGGCGGGCCAGGCGATGGGAATGGTTCTCCATGAACTCGCGACCAACGCCGCAAAGTACGGCGCGCTTTCCACCCAAAGTGGGTGCGTATCGCTCCGGTGGCACCAGCGGTTCAACGGTCACTCGCCTCGCGATCTGGTCCTCGAATGGCGCGAGACCGGTGGCCCAGCTATTAAAGCTCCCAAACACTGTGG
>Ga0075425_100003832_pt1 | contig 15374 bp, 11 predicted proteins | sample SoiMethybrSBSTD4_FD_75300 | JGI IMG/M metagenome (GOLD analysis project Ga0075425, IMG submission 75300) | Bulk soil microbial communities from a Populus tree surrounding site in Tennessee, USA - Soil MetaG P. TD hybrid SBSTD4 | ecosystem: Environmental > Terrestrial > Soil > Tree plantation...
CGGTTGGCGCGATTCACGCGAGCGCTGTCGGTCGCGATGCCGGTGTTCGCGTACATTTGTCGATACAGCTTCGAAATCAACACGAAGGCCAGTCGTGAACGCAGTGTCGGCGCGCACCGCGAGCGCAGCCAGATTCGCCGAAGACTGTAAAACCGGTCCCATACGGCCTGCGTCCGGGCGCGAATTTCGTCCGCGGTCATGACTGGGTGTGGTGCGTAGACCTTTGGCCGCTGGGCCTGCGGGATGAGCCAATGTCGAGTAATCGGTATGCCGCCCACCCGGTCGGCCGAGGCGCCGACCTTCTTTTCCCAAGCCTCGAAGTCGACCGTGCCCGGATACGGCGTCAACATGACGAACTGCGCAAAGGCGAGTTCGGCGCGTTCCGCGACATCTGCGGTCGCGTCAAAGGTTGACGGTCGATCGCTCGGCAGGCCGAAGATGAACGACCCGAGCACGTAGACGCCGTGCTCGCGGAATTTCTTCAGCCGATCCACGAGCGCCTCGCCCGCTTCGTTGAAGTTCTTGTAGACGTCCTTCAGCCCTTCGGGTGTCACCGCTTCAACACCGACGAGCGCACCTTTGATATTGGCGCGCCGCATGGCGTCGAGAAAGGATTCGTCCTCAGCCGCTTCCATGGTGATTTGTGTGAAGAACACCATGTCGCGCGGCAGCTCCGCCAACCTCGCCATCAGCTCGAATCGCTCCGCGCGCAGGGCTCGCAGCTGTTCGAGGCGGGTCGCGTTGCCCTGCCGCTCTGCCATTGCGAGATCGGACAAGGTGACCGGATAGAAGTTGTCATCAGCAAGCGCGACGAATCGGAAGCCCCGGCGACGCAGCTCGACGATCTCGGTCACGACGCTGTCTACAGTACGTTGCCGCGGCGTCTGGCCGTCGGTGCGCCACACCGAGCAGAACGAACAGTGTTTCGGGCATCCGCGCACGGTTTGCACCGATCCCCACATGTAGCGGCCCGAAGGGAGCAGATCCCATCGCGCCGGGACGAAATGCTCAGCGGCTACCCGTCCGGCCTCGTAGCGCGGCTGCAGCGTACCCTGCGCGGCATGATCGATCACCTGCGGCCATATCACATCCCCGTCACCGCGCACGACGGCATGGGCGCCACCGAGATCGTGCGCCTCGTCTGGATACAGCGTGGCGTGTATGCCGCCAAAGACTACGGTCGCGCCCCTGGCTCGCGCCGCAGTACCGATCTCGTACCCGCGTAGCGCATTGCCGGTATGAATCCCGATACCAACGACGTCGCCCGCCTTGATGGTGTCGAGATCGAGCGGCTCCAGCGTTTCATCAACGATGTGCGGCGGACTGTAGGCGGCCGGCGTGGCTGCGCCGAGCACGAAGAGCCAGCGCGGCGTAATCACGCCGACGCCGAACGAGAGATGGCTGGGATTCACGAGATGGACGGTGAGTGACCGCCCGCCGGCGGAAGTCGACTGCGAACGAACTGGGAGGTAGTGAACAGGAAATGCGTCTGACATCGTCACGCTCCTACGGTAGCTCGTCCGGCTGCCGGGACTTGGGAGGCTGAGGCGACGTCACCAATGGCGTGGCACCAGTCTGGCGGGGAAATGTAGTCTAGCGTACATTCTGAACCTGTCCCCTGTGATGGCGTGATACGCTGTCCATTCCTGCTTTCTGAGCTGTGCCCCTGTCGATTCACGACTGTGCCCTCCAGTCTCATCGAAGCACCTGATCCCAGTCAGGCTGATTCAGAGGAGAGGCCATGCGGCGGGCACGAACATCGACTCGCCTACTGACTGACGGCACGCCATTACGGAACCAGTTGCTGGCAGCACTGCCATCCGCCGATTACGGTCGTATTGCCACGCACTTGCGTCTCCGGTCGACCGTTGTTGGCGCGACGCTGCACGAGGATGGACGCCGAATCGACGACGTCTACTTCCCCAATGGCGGCGTGTTCTCCGTGACCAATCGCATGCGGGATGGCGCGCTCGTCGAGGTCGCGACCGTTGGGCGTGAAGGGATGCTGGGAGTCGGCGTCTTTCTGGGAGATCGTGCGGGCGCAGGACGCACGATGCAACAGGTGCCCGACGGGCCCGCGATCGCACTGGCCGTTGCACCGTTCCTCAAAGCGACAGCGGGGCACGGCGTCTTTCGCGAGATCGTTTCGTCGTACGTGCAGGCGACCCTGTTGCAAACAATGCAGTGCATTGCGTGCAATGCGCTGCATGACGTCTCGCAACGATGCTGCCGTTGGCTGTTGCAAATTCACGATCGAGTCGACGCCGATGACTTTGCGCTGAAGCAGGAGTTTCTTGCGGTCATGCTCGGCGTTCGCCGTCCGACGGTAACGGACGTTCTTCGTCTGCTCAAAGAGAGCGGAGTGATCTCCACTCGATATGGCCGCATTCGCGTTCTTCGACGCAGACAGCTCGAAGCCGCATCGTGTGAATGTTACGCGGTGATCTGTGGCCATTTCGTGCGATTGGGACTCGCGCACGCGAGGTGATGATGGATTCGTTGGAAGCACAGGCGAGAGTGGTTATCGCAGCGGCATTGATCATCAGAGGTGCGGTAGAAATCCCGACAATGCCGTCGGCTGGTCAGTCGATGCCGGACGCCGCTGGAGTGCGTCTGCGCGAGCTCACCGAGTACGTGTATCGACTTGTCACTGCGGATGAACCGCATGCGTCGAAGTGAGTGGCTGCGGTGCCGCGCCGCGACACCCGATTAAGACACTTCTGCACGTCGACGCCGCCCCCTGAACGTCCTCGGCCGGTCTTTTCACGCGCATGCGCAATCATCGCCGGCATGGACGTATTGTCGCGAACGAGCCGGACGCGGCGATATCTCACTCGGCTCCGGCGGCGGTCCTGAAAGGTCGCAAGGTGCGCACTGGCTCTGTCTCAGCGACACCCAGCTCCACAATGACGTGGTGAGTCGCGCCGTCTTGAACGAGCGGAATCGACGTATGGTCAACAGGCACGCCGTCGAATTGCGCGGACCGGACGCCCATGCACCGCCGATGGGGATTGAGAACCGAAATGCTGTACTGGGTCCCGCCGACATTCCACTGCATCGAGAAGTTCGGCCACATCGCAGGAATGCTGGGTTCGATCGAAAACGTCTCGCCATGACGATGCAATCCAAGAAGGGCCTCGATTGCCGCCTGGTACATCCAGCCGGCTGAACCCGTGTACCACGTCCATCCGCCGCGACCGAGATGCATTGGATGTGCATAGACGTCGCCCGCGACCGCGAAGGGCTCGGCACGATACTGCTCGAGACCGGCCGGCGTACGCGTGTGATTGACGGGATTAATCATGTGAAACAGCTCCATGGCTTCGTCGCCGAGGCCAAGCTGAGCGAGCGCGATGATCGTCCACACCCCGCCGTGCGTGTACTGACCGCCGTTCTCGCGTATGCCTGGCAAGTATCCCTTGATGTACCCGGGATCGTGCGCCATTCGATCGAAAGGAGGCGTCAGCAGCAGCACCACCTGCGCGTCACGGCGCACAAGATGCGCGCGCACGGCTTCCATGGCGCGCGCGGTCCGGCGCGGGTCGGCCTCCTGCGAGAAGACCGCCCATGACTGAGTCAGCGAGTCGATCCGGCACTCCGCGTTCTGTGCCGAACCAAGAGGAGTCCCGTCGTCGAAGTACGCGCGTCGATACCAGTTGCCGTCCCATGCAAGCTCCACCATCCCGGCGAGCCACCGCGCTTCGCTGCGATAGTGCTGCGCGCGTACGGCATCGCCCCGCTGTTCGGACAGCGTTGCCCACTGGTTCAATACGACTACCAGAAACCAGCCAAGCCATACGCTCTCGCCACGCCCTTGCTGGCCGACGCGGTTCATCCCATCGTTCCAATCCCCTGAACCGATGAGGGGCAGACCGTGTGCGCCGTACTTCAGCGAACGATCAATCGCGCGAATGCCATGTTCGTAGATCGACGCGCTTTGCGACGATATGGACGGCAAACCGTAGACCTCGACCTCGTCTGGCTGCAGCGGCGGCGCTTCCAGGAACGGCACGACCTCGTCGAGCACCGATCGATCGTCTGTTCGCGCAACGTAGCGCGCCACGGAATACGGCAGCCAGAGGAGATCGTCAGAGCACCGCGTCCGAGTGCCACGCCCCGTCGGCGGATGCCACCAGTGTTGAACGTCGCCCTCGACGAACTGCCGCGAGGCCGAGAGCAGAAGATGTGAACGACAGAGATCGGGCCGCGAGTGCAGCAGCGCCAGGACGTCCTGCAACTGATCGCGGAACCCGAACGCTCCGCCCGGTTGGTAGGGACCACTTCTGGCCCAGATGCGACAACTGAGCGTCTGATACAGCAGCCATCGATTGACGAGCAGATCGAACGAATCATCCGGTGTCTGGACCTGAACGGCGCCGAGGACCTCGTCCCAGAATCGGCCGCAGCGGGCAATGGCATCGTCGACTTCTTCGAGGCGCGAATAGCGAGCGGCGAGCGCCGCGGCGTGAGACGCATCGCGGCCTTGACCGAGCACGAACGCGACGCGGCGCACCTCTCCCGGCGGGATATCGATCCTGATCTGCAGCGCTCCACAGGCGTCGAACCCGGGACCGGTTCGGCCGCTCAGCCGCTCGCGGAAAAGTCCGGCCGGCGCTGCGAGCGTCCGATTCCGCCCGATGAAGTCCGCCCGATCGCACGTGATGGAGCTTGCGGTTTCGGTGGCGTGCCAGAAGGCGACGCGATCCTTGAACTCCGCGTTGTACGTGTTCCTCGCCGTGATCGCGCCACTGGACGCATCGACGTCGGGGACGACGAACCGCCGCTCACCATACCGCGGGGGACCAAGGACCCACTCGACGTACCCGAATACGCTGAGATGTCGAGTCTCCCCGGACGTATTTTTCAAGGTCAAGAGCGACAGTTTCACCGGGTCGTCCGCTGCGACACAGACGGTGAGATCCTGCTCGAGGCCGTCGACGGCGTGCTGAAAACGCGTCACGCCGGCTCCGTGTCGAATGATCCAACGTCCTGCGTCGCTCGTGCGAGGCAGAGGACCTGGTGTGGCGCCCCACACCGTCCGTGCGTCCTCGTCGCGCACAAAAATCGCTTCACCCGTTGGATCGGAGATCGGGTCGTTGGCGAAGGGAGTGAGGCGGTTCTCGCGGCTGTTTCCGCCCCACGTGTATGCCGCACCCGATTCGCTCACCACAGTGCCGAACTCCGGGTTCGCCAGCACGTTTGACCAGGGCAGAGGCGTCGTCCGATCGCCCTCCAGAACGATCACGTACTCCCGACCATCCGACGCGAAACCGCCGATGCCGTTCTCCATCAGCCGCGGTTCCACCGTCACCGGTTCGGACGCTGGGCGCGGAGCGCGCATCGTCGCCGATGCTGGAACAATCTCTGTTGGCGGTAACCACGGTGCCTTGCGATCGAGCTGCGGCGTGAGATCGCCGAGATCGCTGCGGAGAACGACACGCGCGACCGCAGGCAGCAGGATTTGATCTGGCGGTGGCATTCCGTCGCTACGAAGCAGGAAGACTCCGCCAGGCTTGTCGAGCCACCCGCTCCATCTCGGCTCGAGCAGCAAGCCGACCAGCTCGTTCTGCACCGCGTCGAGATAGTCCGCGGGATGCTCGTTGAGAACGACCACGTCGGCGCGAAGGTTCTTGACACGCCAATACTCCTGCGCATGCAGCAGCTGGCGCACCAGTGCGAGGCCGTTAGTGTCCGCGACATGCACGAGGACGATCGGCAGGTCTCCCGATATGCCGAACCGCCACAGGTTCGACTGCCCGCCGGTGTTACGCGCAATATCGTCAGCATTGGAAGAAGACGCGTCCGTCCCGAACACGCGCGACGCCAGGCGATCGAAGAGCATCGCCTGGTCGTCGGTCAGCCCCAGATGCTGCAGCGTAATGTGCACGTGGGTCGAGGCCATCGAGAAGGCGCGCGCTGCCGAGCTGGCGTCGCGGTATTTGCGGACAAGCGCCAGCGCCGATGCTTGGTCCTGAGCCACGCCCGTCGCGAAGGTGACCCGGACGAATCCTCCCGGCGCCAGCCGCACGCGTTCGCGGACGCTGGCGACCGGATCGAGCACCGCGCCCGTCGTCCCCGAGAGTGCGCGGCCGTCGAGTGCGGCGGGATCTGTCAGCGAGCGGCCCCGCCCCAGAAACCGCGCCCGATCGGTCTCCCATTCAATGGCACCGCCGAGCCGACCGTCGATAGCCAGCACGTGAAACGCCCACGCGTGGGGCTCCTCGGCGGATCGCGGGCGTCTACTGAACAGAAGTCCTGCGCTCTGCGCGTCATAGGCTGTTTCGATGAAGAGTTTGGCGAACGCTGGATGTGCCAAATCATCCTCGCTTCGAGCGAGGACAATCTCTGCATAGCTGGTGACCTCGACTTCCCGAGGTCGATCGGAACGATTCGTAATCGACAGCCTGCGCACCTCGACATCGTCTTCGGGCGAAACGACGACTTGAAGCTGCGTTTCGAAATCGCCGTCGCGCCGCTGGTACGTTGCTTTTTCAAGCTCGAAAATCGCGGCGTACTGATCCGGCTCACGACAAATCGGCTGATACGTTGGGGACCACACCTGGCCCGACCAGGGATCTCTGAGGTAGATGAACTGCGCGCCCGCATCGGACGTCCGGTCCTCACGTCGACGCGTGACCGCCAGGTCGCGCCACGTGCTCGACCCGCCGCCCGCATGCGTCAGGCCGACCGTGTACCTGCCGTTCGACAGGAAATGTGTATGCGGATTTCTTGTGTGCGGGCTGCGAAAACGCCGCAACGCCACCGTGCCAATCGACAGCTTCGCAGCCGCTCCTTCCGCAGGCCGGGCTTCGGCGAGAATCGCCTCGCGGGGAACGCGTTCCTGCAGCAGCAGTTCGGTAGCTTGCACTCGCGGGTCGGCGTGGAACCGCTCGACGAAGATGTCGTCGCACAACACATTCGCCATCGCCACCAGTGACATGCCTTGATGGTGTGCAAAGAACGCTCGCACGACTTCCGGAGTGATCTTCTTGGACGGCGCATCGGCATCCGCCAACGAGGTTGCCGGCCGATAGTCGATCGACTCGTAGAACCCGAATTTGGCATCGAGTCCCTGTCGAATCAGCTGGAGGAAATTCGAAACCGCGGCTGCCGGGTCGATGAGACCCGCGAGTGCTGTGGCGTATGGCGCAACGACGAGATCGTCGGCAAGTCCGCGTTTCAGTCCCAGACCAGGGACGCCGAACGCCTTGTATTGGTAATTGCCTTGTCGGTCGGTGAATGCGAACGCGGACTCGGAGATACCCCAGGGAACGCGACGCTCCCTTCCGTACTCGATTTGCCTCCGCACGTTCGCCCGGCAGCTCTGATCGAGCAGCGTTCCTGGATAGCTGCGCAGCAGCAGCTGCGGCATCAGGTACTCGAACATGGTGCCGCCCCACGAGAGCAGCGTCGCGCGGCCGTCGACGCTCGTGACCATCCGTCCGAGATGAAACCAATGATGCTGGGGCACGTCACCCTTGGCGATGGCAACGAAACTGGCGAGCCGCGCTTCGGAGGCCAGCAGGTCGTAGAACGTCCCATCCAGCCGCCCAGGACCGTCGGCATCGGCAAGGCGGTACCCGATCGAGAAGATCCGTCGACGGTTGTCGTAGAGGAAGTCGAAGCGCATCCCGGCGACGATGGCCGATGCTCGCCGCGCCAGCGCTGCGAGTTCGCTGACGGCCACGGAAGACGGGACCTCCAGCGCCGCAACCAGGTCGCCCACCGCACCGCACCAGAAGGTGATTTCGCTCGCAGCTTCACGCACGCCCTCGCCGGATAAAGTCGCGAGCGCTTCCGTCAAGTCTCGACCGAGGTTCGCCAGCGCAGCAGGGCTTCCGTCCCTCATCTCGCGTTGGCACTCGCTGATGATCTGCCTGGCGATGCCGTTGACGCGTGTGACGGCCTCGCGGATCGGCTGCTCTGGTGCCGGTGTCGATGCCGAAGCAATCGCCAGCAGCTCGGCGGAGTCAATCAGTCCTTCGAGCAACGCCGCGCGCTCCTGCGGCTTGCTGGTCAGCGCGAGTAGGCCTTCGGCGATCGCTATGAGCGATGCGGCCAGATTGCCACTGTCGACTGTGGAAACGTATCTCGGATGAAGGGCCGCGAGCGTTACCGTGTCGTACCAGTTGAGCAGATGGCCGTTGTACTTCTCCAGGCCTTCCATCGTCGTGAGTGTTCGATCGAGCCGCCGGATCAATGCCTCGGTCGTCAGGTATCCAAGATCATGGGCCGCCAGCGTCGACAATAGCGCCATGCCGATATTGGTTGGCGACGTGCGCCGCGCCAGGCGCGCGTGTGGCCCGTCCTGATAGTTGTCCGGCGGCAGCCATGCGTCGGCGTCGGTGAGAAACGCCTCGTAATAGCGCCAGGTTTTGCGCGCCGTCCTGCGCAGCAACTGCCGGTCAGCGACGCTGAGGGGACGTTGGCGTGGACCCGCCGGCCTGCTCAGCCAGTCAGCAACACCGGGCGCGCAGAACCACAGCAAGAGGAACGGCACTGCGGATGGCAGGCTGTCACGATGTGTGACCGACACGACGAACGCGACCACTACGGCGATGATGGGGCTGGCCATCATGCCGGCGATGATTCGCAGCAGAGCATGACCGCCGATGCCGGACGCGCGCGTGGCTGCCGCTGCGGCCGTTTCCCATTCCAGCAGACGCCGCCTCGTCACGGTGAGGCGCACCAACGTCAGCACAATTGCGTGGATGGTTTGCCACGCGTGGTAGGCGAGAAACGTGACACTGAGAAAGACCTGCGCAAGCGTGGTTGCGGTGTCGGCACGAAGATTTCTCCAGAACACCGCGAACGATTGCGCGCGACGGGGTCCAACCAGCATCTGCGCGACGAAAGGCAGGAGCTGCGATGCCATGACCGTCAGCACCGAGGCGGTCCAGACCCAATGCGCGCCCGGCAGGATCGTCCAGCCCGCGACGAGCAGCGTGAGCAGCATCGGCGCAACGAGACTGCGACGCAGGTTGTCCAGAATCTTCCAGCGCGAGATGAGGGGGAACGAGTTCCGTTTCATCCCGTGACGCGTCGGGACGAACGGAAACAACCAAAGCAGAATCTGCCAGTCGCCTCGAATCCACCGGTGCTGACGGCGAGCGTGAGCGAGTACGGTTGACGGATACTCGTCAACCAGCTCGATATCGGACACGAGAGCCGCACGCGCATGCAGGCCTTCGAACAAGTCGTGCGACAGCAGCGCGTTTTCGGGAACTGCATCCGAAAGCGCCGCGGTAAAGGCGTCGACGTCGTACAAGCCTTTTCCGGTGAAGATGCCCTCGTCGAACAGGTCCTGATACGTGTCGGACACCGCGGTCGTGTACGGATCGACGCCGGTGTGTCCCGAATACAGCTGTGCGAACAGAGACCCCGCGGCACTGGTGAACGTGACGCTGATGCGAGGCTGGAGAATGCCGTAGCCCTCGGTGACGCGCCCCGCGGCCGGATCAAAGAAGGGCCGATTCAGCGGATGCGCAATGATCCCTATCAGTTGCCGGGCGGCATCTCGGGGCAACCGCGTGTCGCTGTCGAGTGTGATGCAGTAACGAACCTCGGGCAGAATCGACGCATTCCCCACCGTCAGCACGAAGCTGGTGTCGGCGGCGCCGCGAAGCAGGCGATTGAACTCTTCGATCTTTCCTCGCTTGCGCTCCCATCCCATCCAGAGGCGCTCCTGCTCGTTCCACTGGCGCGTGCGGTGGAAGAGGAAGAACCGGTCGTGACCTCCGTCGTCATGCTTCGCATTCAGTGCCCGTACTGCATCGGCCGCGGCCGTCAGAATCTCTGAATCGAGCGACAGCCGTTCTACCTCTGCATCCCTGAAGTCACTCAGGAGCGCGAAGTGGATGTTGGAATCCAGATTACCGAGCGCCTGTACTTCGAGGTGTGCCGCCAACTCCCGCGCCCGCTCGACGCTGTCGAGAATGGTAGGAATGATGACCATGGTGCGCGCCGACGCGGGAACGCTTCGGAGATCGAGCCTGGGCAGGCGCCGCGGAGGAACCAGACGCGCGATCAGTCGCTGAACGATCTGGATGGCCAGCTCACTCGCCGGCACCAGCGTCAGCAGCAGCACGAGACCGAGGGCCGACCAGTGCGAGCCGTGAGCGTGGCCGTAGGCGACCGCTACGGCGACGAAGGCGGCGGTCAAGAGGCCGATCGTGCCGAGATATCCCGGCGTGGCATAGCGGAAGAACGCCCGCTTGAGCCGTCGCGCGACTCCCGGCTGCCACCCGATGCCCCGCTCGAACTGCCAGCGACCTCCCCCGATCAGGTAGTAGCCGACATGCGCCTCGCGAGCATTTGGCGAATGCTCCGCCGTCTGCCGGGCACGCTCGACGCTCTTGAGAGCGACGCGCATCTGGCCTTCTCCCGTCGGTTCTGCGAGTTCCTCGACGGCATGACGGTAGCGATCGCGGCTGGTGAAATCCATGCGGCCGTAGACAGCCGCCGGATCCCGTTGCAGCACCTGTTCGACCAGACTGACGCTCTCGAAGAATTCGCTCCAGTCGAACGTCGAGATGAGGCGAAGGCTGCCGATCAGATTGGCCATGAACGCCTGCTCCGACGCCTGGTGCCGCGCCTCGGAGCGAATGGCATCTTCAATCGTCTGTCCGCGGGCGGAAACAGCCGCATCGAGCTGCTGCCGCAGGTCGCCGGCAGTCTCGTGTTCACGTGAGCGTTGCAGCAGCCGAATCACAAATGCAGGATGCACGTGCGGCGGCCAGGAATGGCGAGTTCGGGTTCCCCCGCCGAGCGCGTCCACCAGGCGATCAGCTTGGAGACGATGAGCGCGGCTCGTCGCCATGACGTCCGCGCGCGCACGTACGTGTTCGACAAGAACCAGCTTCAAGACCGCCGGCCACGCCCAGAGCTCGCCCATCGTCAATGGTGTGATCGACTGGAACGCCGTGACGAAACGGTGGAGTCGTTGCGAATCGAGCCGTCCGGCACTGCAGCGAATCAGCTCGCGCGCCATGGCGTAGACGCGAGGCAGACCCGCGAACTCGTCGGCGGCGATCCACGGCAGCCGGCGGAAGAACGACGCGGGCAGATCGTGCTGAATATCGTGAATCGCTGCCAGCACGATGTGGAAATTGTCGAGCAGCCATTCGGCGGCGGGCGACGAGGGTTCTCCGTGCGCGACATCGGCCGATAACGACGTGTACACGCGTCGCAGCGTGGCCGTATGGCGCCGCAGCATCGTCAAGTGCGCGGCTCGGCCGCGCCGCGATGGCGAGATCGCCAGCAGAGCTGCCAGACGGCGAGCGTGTTCCTCTAAGGGTTCGATGCCGAGCAGGTCAATGGAAGCCGGTGGCGTATGACTGTCACCTGCGTTATGCATGGCCGCTTCCGGGCCGATTGAAAGAGCAACAGATTTCGTTCAACAAGCTCTTATACTGTACGTGCCTTTCTGACTGCTGCGCATTCCGGCCTCTCGCAATAGACCGAGTTTCTCGCCTCTCCTGCGTGTCGTCGTCGAGCATCCTGCTCGAGCCTGCCATCAGCGCGATGCATCTCCGAGATGCCCGATCTCCAGGCTCTATTCGAAACTGCTGGGATGGTCGCTACCATTAACATCGTCCGTGACCGGGTCACCGCACAGGCGCGCGGATTCGCCTTCATCGAGATGAATGACGATGAGGTGGCCCGGCGTCTACTCGTCGGACGCCGATGTCATTGCTCGTTGGTTGGGCGATCGTCAATCGCTGAATAGCGATAGGTCATTCGCAGCGTCGATCGCCCGAGCAGGCGTAGCTGTGCGGTGGACTCCAACGATACCGGTAAAAGTGCACCATTGATGCTGCGGTATGACCGGACGATGTCGACGCGACTGACCCACAGTGAGGGATTCTTCGCGAGCCTCCCCTCGACGCGAACGAGCTCGCCGTCGCCGGGCATGAGGAACATCCGTCCGATGATCAACGGCCGCTCCTTCCGCAGCGGCCGCATCGTCACCTGCGCAAGTCCGTCTTGGTCGATCCCTTCATTGGTGAATGTGTAGTTGTCCGATGAGATGGCGACGCGGCTGCTATCGCCGCGTGCAATAAGCCGGCGTTCTTCCTCCAGCAGCGTTCGCAGTACGCGGGAACGGATATAGCGGGAACCGCCTTCGGCAGTCACTTCGTAGCTGAGACCGTCGGCCGGCGTGTAATCGGTCCGAGCATCGAGCCAGCCCCGTTGTCCGCTGCCAGCCGCTTCGAGACGACGCGTCGCGCGGTAGGAGTGCGGAGCGGCCGGTTGAGCGAGAAACTTCTGCATGGCGACAGTGCCATCTGGTGGCGCGACAATCGCCGCCTTCAAGTGCAAGGCGCACGCCGCGGAGAGGAACACAACCGCAACGGCCGTTCTGATTTGCATCTGTCTACCTTCACGCGAAAACCGCTCAACGACGACACCGCAGCAGCCTTGTGAGGGCCGCGTGCGTAGACGGACTCTACCCGTGCTGTGGGCGGCCAAGGACATCCGCCAGCTGCTCGAGAATCTGCACGGGCGGATCGTCTATTCCAGATAGGCCGCGCACGTGACGCGACTGCAGGTGTGTGACAGATTTCAGCAATCGACGTTGACACACGGATCGCTGCCAGGCTTCAGCCTCGATCAATTCGCAAGCGGCGCGTCGTATCGAATCGCCGGCGGGACCGGACGGACATTCTTCGGCCAAGCGAAGAACGTGCTGAAGATTTTCAAACAGCGTCCGGTACGAGTGGTTCGTCCGTGTCCCACCCCAGTGGTCCGGCGGCGCCTCCACTCTCCTGGCGCGCCACGGGTCATGGGCACGGCACCACAGTACCTGGCCGCAGTCGTGACATACGACGTCGCCTGCACAGGCGCCGTCAACTGGCGGTCTGTTCCACGTCACCGAATGACCGCTGACGCGGTGTGTGAAGTAGGCGAGCCGAGCGGCTAGCGCTTCGAGCCACATTGCGGTGGCCCCTCAACCTCGTCGGCGCCGCTGCGTGCGACGCAACCCTCAGCGACTTCCATCTGCGCCATCATCGCCGCGCTGTGCTCACCGCCGAGCCGCGGTGTGCAACCGGCGAGCAATTGCTGGGCGCGAAGTGCGGCGACAACTGCGAACTCGTAGGCGGCCAGATGCGGTGGACGGGAGATCATGCGACCCCGCCCATTGCCGAGTCATGCCGGGGACATGCAGACGCAGGATGAAGGAGAAGAGTTGGGATGGAGTACTTGAATGTCATGGGTTCCTCGCACATTGCCATGGTGAGGAACCCGCCTAATGCGGGAGGCTCAGGACAGCTCAAAGCGATTCTATCACGCTGGGCGTGACAGGTACGGATTCGTCTGTATCGATGATGCGACGCCGGCGTGCGACGGACCGACTAGTTCACCAACCGCGACGGCCCACTGACAGAACCGTTGGCGCGAGCGCAATGCTGACAGCGGTATTCGGTACGGCGGCCACGCTTCGCGCGTGACGGCAACTGCTGCCACCCTTCAACGTACCAACGTGGCTCGGCTGGATCCGGCGCGTGCGTCTCACACGCGACCTCACCGCGAACGGACCAGTACAAACGCGCGACGGAGTTGCGTCTTACCACCGACGTTTATGCTGCTGGCGGTACCGAATTTCATTCCAGACAGTGCCGCACTCATGACATCGCCAATAGGTATCCCGTGTGATGATCGCCGCTAGCGTTCCGAATTTCTTTGATCCACATTCCGGGCACGCCGACGGCTTCAAGGGCACGGCCTCGTCCTGCGGCGACCCCGGCGATTGCCGAAGGCGCTCGAACCTCACGATCGCGACTCGAGTGAGCGAATGATCTCCGCCATTGTCTGCTCGGGACGATGCGTCCAGACGAACAGCACGAGAACCACCATCCACAGACTGAACACGAGTGAGAGAAACACGGCAGCTGGCATCACACCCTCCCAAAAGGCTTTGGTGAGGGCTGACCGCGTGATCAGGACTCAGAAAAGCGATAAACGACGACGGGCAACTGTACGTCATCCCGCGGGCTCGCACAAGCAATCACGCTTCGACATTACGATGGATCATGCAGCTGCGCATGATGTCACTTCGGATCTGAGCTTCGACCTACTTGGCGATGTCACGAGTGCGGCACCGTATGGAATGAACTGCGGTATGGCAGCAGCACTAAGCGCGCCAGTGGTGGGCCCGGATCTCCAGTGAGACCCGGGTGATGTGGATCGTGTACGCGTTACCAGCGGGATCCGCGCGATTGGCGACCGTTGTAGGACCCGCCGTCGTTACTGCGCGGAGCCATCGGCTTCGCCTCGTTGACGGTGAGGCTTCGGCCTCCGAATTGATGCTTGTCGAGCTCCGTAATAGCACGACGTGCGCCCTCATCGTCGTTCATCTCGACGAACGCGAATCCTCGTGCCTGTCCGGTGGCACGATCGCGAACAATATTGATGGTGGCGACGGTGCCAGCAGTCTCGAAGAGCGTTTGAAGATCGGACTCGTTGGTTTCGTACGGCAGGTTGCCGACGTACAGCTTGGTACTCATGAGTTACTCCTGCATCTCGAAGATGCAAATCGGTCTGATGGCAGGCTCGAGCGGGATGCTCGACGACGACACGCAGGAGAGGCGAAAGGCTCGAATCTATTGCGAGAGGCCGGAATGCGCAGCAGTCAGAAGGCACACACAGTGTAGCACGTCATGCGTGAGGGCCGTCGTCCGCCGAGTCGTTGCGTTACCCTCACTTCGCCCGTACACTTGTAGGGCATCCCGTTTCTGCTTTCTGGAGCCTTCTCCGCGTTCAGGCAGCGGTTAATCCTCGTCAAAGCTCGAACGTTGTGTATCGGCGCACCTCTTCGCGCCGCACGTTGGTTGTCGACGGCGTCCGCTCACACCTTGCAGGGGAGATGACATGCTGAAGTACTCACCGGGAGATCGCGTTGTCCACACGCAGTACGGCGACGGCACCATCCACAGCGTCAACGAGTACCACACGGTCATCGACTTCGATGCCCACGGCGTGCGCAGGTTTTCGTCGCCGCGTGTCGTGCTCGCAGCAACATCGACACCGGCTCCTCTCAAACCGGTGAAAGCGGTGCGGCGAGCGAAACGTCCTACGGCGACGACGTGATAGCCGCGGCCGCCAAGTAAGCGGTCTGTGCGGCACGAGCGCCGTTTAATCCCGTGTGCGGAGTCAGACGCAGCCGTGTCACTACCCACACGGGTGGCGAGACGATAACCCCCGCCCGACCTTCGACGATCGAATCGAGAACGCTCTCGATTTCAGCCAGTTAACAGCTTCCCGCCTCATTCTCCTGCCATGGCGGTCTGCTTGCCCTCATGTCGGCCGGACGCTCGGCCTCTTCGGAGGCCGGCCACTACGGAGGACGATATGAGAAGCAACGGACAAATAGC
>Ga0075425_100003833_pt1 | contig 15374 bp, 11 predicted proteins | sample SoiMethybrSBSTD4_FD_75300 | JGI IMG/M metagenome (GOLD analysis project Ga0075425, IMG submission 75300) | Bulk soil microbial communities from a Populus tree surrounding site in Tennessee, USA - Soil MetaG P. TD hybrid SBSTD4 | ecosystem: Environmental > Terrestrial > Soil > Tree plantation...
ATCCTCGACGAGGCGCAGAACACCACTCCCGAGCAGATGAAAATGTTCGTCACACGCCTGGGCTTCAACTCGAAAGCCGTCATTACCGGCGATGTGACGCAAATTGACTTGCCCAACGCGCGCCGAAGCGGGTTGCTCGAAGCCATCGAAATTCTAAAGAATGTTCAGGGCTTGTCTTTTGTCTACTTTGACGAGGCCGATGTAGTTCGTCATCATCTGGTGCAGCGGATTATTCGCGCCTATGATGAGCACAAGACAAAAGTGGCTGAGGAACAAATGGAGCTCCTGGATGCGAAGGGCCCATTGAACGGGAACGGCGAAAGTTCCGAGTTACGCCAGAGCGGACCTTTGAACGGTCAAGTGGAATAGACTTCAGCTGAAAAGAGGGCGCGAATTTGGCCCTCTTTTTATTTTTGATTTATTTTTGATCGCGATGGAGCCGACGATAATTTACAAGCAGCGCATACCAGGCTTGTCCCGGCGAGAGCTGGCGGATTTCGTGGCAAAAGCCTGCCATGCCGCCCGCTTGCGGGGAACTGTAACGGTGATGATCACCGGTAATCGAGAAGTTCGGGCGCTAAACTTGCGCTTCAAAGGATCAGATCGCCCCACGGATGTGTTGTCTTTTCCCGCGCCTTTGTTCGTGCGCGGCTTCGCAGGCGACATCGCGATCTCAGCCGATATAGCGTCGCGAAACGCTCGCGCGCTCGGGCATCGTCGCAGCGATGAAGTCCGCATCCTTGCCCTCCACGGAATCCTGCATTTGGCTGGACACGATCATGAGAACGACCGCGGTGAAATGGCGCGCACCGAGCAACTCCTGCGCAAGAGGCTGGACCTGCCGACGGGATTGATTGAGCGCAGCGGCCAGATCAAACCAGGAACTGCGGCGCGGAGGGCGCGACTCGCGAAATGAACCTTGTCATTATCTTCGTGCTGGCGGTATTGCTCGGCCTGCTCACGCTGTCTTCCTACGTGGACCGCGTTTATGCGGAGATCGGCAAATTTCTTTCGCGTGAGTTTCAGGACAACATTGACGCGTTCGAGCAGCGAGTCGAGCCCAAATTGAAGGTAAGCCGCTCGCGTGCCGCGCTGTCGATGTCAGTTTTAACGCCGCTGCTGATGGCGGCAATCGCCCTGGTTACCGGCTTTGGACTCTTCCGCGACGGCGGATGGGCGATCGATGAGATTGCGGAAGCCGTGCTGGGCCTGGTTTTGATCGTCATTGTCTTCAACCGTTTTCTGCCGTTCGTTTTTTTCTCGCGCACCAGAGGCGAATGGCTTGTGCGTTGGATCGTGCTGCTGAGAGTGCTGATCTACTTGATTCTTCCAATCACGCTGGTGCTGGGCTTTTTGCAATCGGTTACGGCACTAACCCGTGAACACTCCGATGAACAGCCGGAGACCCAAGCCGAAGCCGTGGATGCGCTGATCGAAGCCGGCCAGGAAGAAGGCATTCTCGACGAAAGTAATCGCGATCTCATCCAGTCGGTGGTCCAATTCAGCGAAAAGACCGCGCGTGAAGCCATGAAGCCGCGCCCGGAAGTCGTTGCTGTCCCGGCTGACACGACGGTGGAAAAATTCATTGACCTTCTGCGCGCCCGTCCGTTTTCCCGCGTTCCGGTCTTCGAGGGCAACATCGACAAAATAGTCGGCATTGTCTACGCCCAGGACGTATTGCAGATCGCCGATGCCGAGGCGCACAGCCGCACAGTGCGATCGCTCATGCGCAAGGATGTTTACTTCGTTCCCGAAACCAAGCTAGGCAGCGATCTTCTTCGCGAAATGCAGAAGAAGAAAGTTCGCATGGCCATCGTGGTGGATGAATACGGCGGAGTTGCCGGTGTGGTCACTATTGAAGACCTCGTGGAAGAAATCGTCGGCGAGATCAGCGATGAACACGAGGCGCCCCAGATCGTCCGCGAAAACGAAGCTTCCTATCTGGTCCCCGGAAACATGGACGTAGACCGCCTCGGAGAGTTGCTGGGCGTTCGTCCCGAGCGAAAAGACGCGACTACCGTCGGCGGCCTGGTAAGCGAACTCGCGGGGCGAATTCCCAAAAAAGGCGAGATTGTCGAAGAAGATGGACTCCGGCTCGAAGTTTTGCAGTCAACCGAACGGCGCGTCGAGCGGGTGCGGGTGTCCGTCCCCAATCCTCAGCAGATGAAATTGATCTAGCCTTCAACTCAATGCCTCTCCACTCTGGTTTCGTCTGCATCGTCGGGCGCCCCAATGCGGGAAAGTCCACATTGTTGAATGCCCTCGTCGGCCAAAAGCTGGCCATTGTCAGCCCTAAGCCGCAGACTACACGCAACCGTGTTTTGGGAGTCGTTCATTTACCGAAAGCCAAGGGCAGGCCGGAAGCACAAATCGTCTTACTAGACACTCCCGGTTTGCATCGTCCGGACAACTCGCTTGGCAAAAAAATGATGGCCGAAGTTCGCGAGGCGATGGATGGGTGCGATGTGATTTTGCTGATCGTGGATGCGGCCAAGCCATCACAGCCGGAGGACGACTTTGCCATCGATCTGATCAGGAGATCCGGGACTCCGGCGCTGTTACTGCTGAACAAAATTGACCTGCTTCGCGGCGAACGACAGAAATTGCTTCCCCTGATGGAGCGATACGGACAGCTCGGCACATTCAACCAGGTCATTCCGATTTCCGCACGCAAGCGCGAAGGCCTCGATATGTTGGTTGCTGAGCTTGCCGTAGCCTTACCGCAAGGGCCTCGTTATTTTTCTGAGGACGAAGTCACGGATCAACCCGTGCGATTCATGGTGGCCGAGTTAATTCGTGAGCAGGTCCTTCTTCTGACAACGGAAGAGGTGCCGCATCAGACGACGGTGTTTGTGGAGCAGTTTGAAGAAGGCAGGAAATTGGTCAGAATCGCAGCCACGATTTACTGCGAGCGGGAAGGTCAAAAGCGAATTCTGATCGGTCGCCAGGGTCAAATGCTCAAAAAAATCGGTACTGACGCCCGCCTTCAAATCGAGCAGATGTTAGGAACAAAGGTCTTTCTTGAACTGTTTGTCAAAGTCCGTCCCAACTGGCGTGAATCCAGAGTGTTCGTAGAAGAACTCGACTGGAGAATGCAGTTAGAACACCTCGTGATGCCTCAAGTACACTAGGCCCCTGAAGCCTGAAGCCTGAAGCCTGAAGCCTGAAGCCTGAAGCCTGAAGCCTGAAGCCTGAAGCCTGATTATTCCTTCACCGCAATCCCCAGCGTCTTCATCTTCCTGTATAGATGACTCCGCTCCAGGCCCAACACTTCTGCCGTACGGCTGATGTTCCCATGATTGTCATCCAGCTTTTTCAAGATGTAGTCGCGCTCGTAGGCAGCCCGCGCCTCATGCAGCGTGAGGAACCCTGAAGAAACGCGTCTCGTCCCATCGCGATAAACCAGTGGTGGCAGATGCCTGCGCTCGAATCGAGCTGTCGTAGGATTCATGATCACGATGCGCTCGATCACGTTGCGAAGTTCGCGCACGTTGCCCGGCCACGAGTAGCGCATGAGCGCGTCAATGGCCTCGTCCGTGATTTCCCGCGGTCGGCGGCCATACTGGCTCGAAAACTCCTTCAAAAAATGCCGGCCCAGGAGCGGGATATCTTCTTTGCGCTCCCGCAGAGGCGGGACCGAGAAGGGAATCACGTTGAGTCGGTAAAAAAGGTCCTCGCGAAAATTCCCTCTCGAGATCTCATCTTCGAGATCTTTATTGGTGGAGGCGATGACGCGGGCGTCTATGGTTACAGCGTGCTCGTCTCCGACCGGAGTGAAGCTGTGCTCCTCGAGCGTCCGCAAGACCTTGGCCTGCGTCTTCAGGCTCATGTCTCCAACTTCGTCAAGAAACAATGTGCCGCCATTGGCTCTCAGGAACTTGCCTTCCTTGTCCGCAGCTGCAGCCGGAATCGAGCCCCGCCGATGCCCAAACAATTCGCTTTCGATCAGGTCTTCAGGAATAGCCGCGCAGTTTACTTCCACGAACATTTCCTCTTTGCGCGAGCTGTGGGAATGTATTGCCCGGGCGACCAGTTCTTTGCCGGTACCCGACTCGCCAAAAATCAAGACCCGCCCGTTCGTCGGCGCCATCAGCTGAATTTGCTGACGCAGCGCTTTCACGGGAATGCTTTCGCCAACGATTACGGTGCGGGGGGAAATTTGTTTCTTGAGGTCGCGGTTTTCCAACCGCAACTTGCGGGCTTCGGCGGCATTCTTGACCAGGATGAGCGTCTTCTCGATCGACAGTGGCTTTTCGAGGAAATCGAATGCGCCGAGCTTGGTTGCGCGAACTGCGGTTTCGATCGTCCCGTGACCGGAGATGATGATTACCTCAGGCGGGCCCTCCAACTCGCGGAGCTTTTGCAATGTCTCGAGTCCGTCCATGCCAGGAAGCCAGATGTCCAGCAGAATGACGTCGAATGATTTGCTGCGAACGGCGTCAACACAGGCCTCTCCGCTTTCAACCGCGCTCGCAGAATGGCCTTCGTCCTCCAAAACTCCCTGCAGTGATTCTCGAATCGCAGCTTCGTCGTCAACAATGAGGATGTTAAGCATGCGAGGTTTCGGCGGCTGCCGGAGATAGGTTCGATGCCAGCGGAAGTTCGATAACGAAACGCGCTCCGACGGGTTTGTTCTCCTCAACACGAATCGAACCATGATGCTCTTCGACAATGCGGCTCACAATCGCCAACCCCAGGCCGGTGCCGCGCTTCTTAGTGGAAAAATATGGCAAGAAGAGTTTCTCTTTCAATTCTTCTGTCACCCCACTGCCGCTGTCAGAAACGCTGAGTTCGACAGCGTCGCGGCTGGCCACTAAAGAGGTTGAAATTTCGATTTCTTTTAATACAGAACTCTGCAGGGCCTCGGCGGCATTGTCCACAAGGTTTGCCACCGCGCGTTTCATGGCATCCGCATCCGCCAGGACGCGAGGCAGGTCCTGAGCCAGCATGGTGCGGACTCTGATTCCTTCGAGTCGTCCGTTGAACATGGAAACCGAGCTTTCAACGATCGAATTGATGTCTGCCGGGCGCGGTTGCGAAGTGGGAAAGCTGGCAAGCGTAGAAAATTCATTCACCAGGTTACGCACAGTATCAACCGCGCTGCTGATAGTTTCGGCGCAGCCGCGCACCAGATCGGGCGAGACCGCTTCTGCCCGATCGAGGTGCCGGAGAAGACGATCAGATGACAGTGCAATTGGAGTCAGTGGGTTCTTGATCTCGTGCGCCACTCGCCTCGCCACTTCTCGCCAGGCCGCCTGCTTCTGCGCGCGCAGCAAGTCGGAGAGGTCCTCAAATACCAGAACATAGCCGGTACGCTGCTGGTTGTGACGCAAGGTCGCCACCGTAACAGCAGCGTTCAGCTTTGCCCGGTCCACGGCGAGTTCAATTTGCGTCGTGGTCGCACTCATTCGGTCCGCACGGCGCATCAATGGATCCAGTTCATCGAGTGCTTCGGCTGAGAAAACACTTTCCAGTGGTGCACCGATCAGAACATCAACAGCTGTTGCCAGCTTTTCCGGCCGCAACATGCGAAGCAGGGCCTGGTTGACGTGGGTCACGCGACGATTGGCGTCGAGCGAAAGAACCCCTGTCGGGATGCTTTCCAATATCGTCTCAATATGCCGCCGGCGTTGTTCGAGTTCTATATTGGCCGCGCTCAGGTCCTGGCTGGCCGCTTCGATTTGCCGCCGGGTCACGGCCAGTTCGCCGGACATGCGATTGAAAGAGCGGACCAGGTCGCCGAGTTCGTCCGCCGCTTGAATGTCGACGCGATAGTCGAGGTTCCCTCGTGAAATCTCTTGCGTCGCTTCCGCCAGGGCCACCACTGGTTTCGTCACCAGACGCGACAGGTAATCGGTGAGCCAGAGGCTGGCAAACAGCACCAGTCCGGTGAGCCCCATCAGGATTGTCATGTACGTCCAACGAACCAGCCTTCGTTCGCTGGCCAGTTCCAGATAACGCTGTTGGCTCGTGGCCAGTTGCTGCTGTGTCTCGGCAAAATTCTTCGGCAACGGCATGGCAATGACTATCTCCCCGCTTTCGCCCACCGGTGCGTTGCCGATTACATATTCGGTCCCACTCCAGGTGAGACTCTGTGGGCGATTTGACGACGAAGCCTGCTGGGGGAGGGCCGACTTCAGCTCAAGCCATGATGCGGGCAGATTGAAACTGGCCTCTGCATTGCCATCCTCAACGGCAATCGCAAAACCGCCCTGTAGGGTTGCCTCACGGTCGCGAAAAGCCTCCAGGACCCCGGAGAAGCTGTGTCCTTCAAAGGCACGTTGAGTTTCCGGCATAGCAGCAATAGCTGCGGCCTCTGCATGCGCATTTTCCGCAGCGTACTTCGAGAGCAGGGTTGCCATCAGCGCAGTGTCCTGCTGCACCTCCTCAACCGGACTCGAAAACCACCGCTCGATCGAACGATTCATCAACCCATACGCGAACCAAAACATGACGATGACGGGAATAAATGAAAGCAGCAGGCTCCCAACCACTAGCCGCGTTCGAAACTTTGATCCCAGTACCCCCAGCCGCCGTTCGGCGAAGAGCTTGATCAGGTTGCGCATCAGAACGAACGTCAACGCCCCGAAAAGAAGGGAAACAAATAGCGTCAGCGCAACCAGCGAGACCGTCTGCTGGCTGGTTTTGGGATTGATGAACCGGAGTTCGAAGGAGGATAGAGAAAACAAGATCCCGAACAAAGGAAGACCAGCCGCTGCGAGCAGCAGGATCACTTTCTTGCGGCTGGGCCGGCGGGATTCTTTCTGCAAAGGCATAAAGAAGACTGAAAGTAAGGCGAAAAGGCCATTATATGGCCGCCAGAAACGGAGCGAGTGAAGCCTGGTCGCGCGCCGTTCACTTCCGTGACATCCCATGCAAAAGTTGGTTTCTGGTTTGGCGATGCCTGAGGTCCGCGCAAGTGAACGGAAATCCAAAGTACATGACCGCGCACGCGAACATTCGCGGAAAGCCGCATTCTGTGCGGGTTTTAGCGCAGCCACGATCGCTTCGGCGAGTACAAGCACCAAAGTTACTTTTGCAGTTACTCAATCAAGGTGACAATTTGTGTCATCGGATTGTGCCCGCCTAACTCCCCTGAAACAGGCGCATTTCCGTCCCGGACTGGCCGTCCGGATGCCGTTTTTCTGCCGTATAGACAGGAGCTCGAGGCATGTCCCAGAGACTGGGCGACCTTCTCGTCAAAGAGAAGATCATCACCCCGGAGCAGTTGCAGCAGGCGACCAAGGTGCAGAAGGAACAGAACTGCCGCCTGGGCAGCGCTTTGGTGAAGCTCAACTTCCTCACTGATGAGGATGTCACCAATTTCCTTTCGCGCCAGTACGGCGTTCCCGCAATCAATCTTTCGTATTTTGAAATCGACGCCTCAGTTGTAAAACTCATTCCCTACGAGACCGCGAAGCGTTATCAGATTCTTCCCCTGAGCCGGGTTGGTGCGTCGCTCACCATCGCCATGGTTGATCCGACGAACGTCTTCGCCATGGACGATATCAAGTTCATGACGGGCTTCAATATCGAGCCCGTGGTCGCGTCGGAAACCTCGATCCTCGAAGGAATCGAAAAAGCTTACGGCACCAGCAAAGATGAAGACCTCGAGCAGGTCATGCAGTCGATTACGGACGCAGATGAAGCCGACATCGAACTGCAGGCGGACCAGGCGGAAATGGATCTCGCGGATCTCGAAAAGGCCGCCGATGAAGCGCCGATCGTCAAGCTGGTGAACCTGGTTCTCACCGACGCTGTGAAGCGTGGCGCCAGCGACATTCACATCGAGCCCTACGAAAAAGAATTTCGCGTGCGCTTCCGTATTGATGGTGTGTTGCAGTCGATCATGTCGCCGCCGGTGAAGCTGAAGGATGCGATCACTTCGCGCCTCAAGATCATGGCGAAGCTCGATATCAGCGAGAAGCGCCTGCCGCAAGACGGCCGCATCATGCTGAAGATGAATGTCGGCGGAAAGAAAAAGCAACTCGACTTCCGTGTGAGCACCCTGCCAACCCTCTGGGGCGAAAAGATCGTTCTCCGATTGCTCGACAAAGAGAACCTGCGTCTCGATATGACCAAACTCGGCTTCGAGTCCGAATCATTGGTCAAGTTCGAAAAAGCAATTCTGAAGCCTTACGGAATGGTGCTGGTTACGGGTCCCACTGGATCTGGAAAGACCAATACCCTCTACTCGTCCATTGCCCGCCTGAACACTCCCGACACTAACATCATGACCGCGGAAGACCCGGTCGAATTCCAGTTGCAGGGCGTCAATCAGGTTCAGATGAAGGAACAAATCGGCCTGAACTTTGCGGCCGCCCTACGCGCCTTCTTGCGGCAAGACCCCAACATCATTCTCGTCGGCGAAATCCGAGACTTTGAAACTGCTGAGATTGCTATTAAGGCTGCTCTCACCGGTCACTTGGTGCTCTCGACCCTCCACACCAACGGCGCTCCGGAAACCATCACCCGCTTGATGAACATGGGTATTGAGCCTTTCCTTGTGGCCACCTCCGTCCACTTGATCTGCGCGCAGCGATTGGTGCGCCGTATCTGCAAAGATTGCGTCGAAACCGTGGAAGTACCGGTCCAAACTCTGATCGAAGAAGGCTACACGCCGGAAGAGGCCAAGACCGTGAAGATTCAAAAAGGCAAGGGCTGCGCCACTTGCAACAACACCGGATATAAGGGCCGCGCCGGTCTCTACGAAGTCATGGAAGTAGACGACGAGATCAAAGAACTGGTGCTGGTAGGCGCATCCGCCGTTGAACTCAAGAAGAAAGCTATTGATCGAGGCATGATTACGCTCCGCCGCAGCGGCCTAATCAAGGTTGCGGCCGGCGTCACCACGCTCGAAGAAGTTGCACGCGAAACCATCCACTAGGAAAAGGGAACGGAACAATACTATGTCGCTTTCATTAAGTGATCTGTTGAAACGAATGCTGGAAATGAACGGCAGCGACTTGCATATCACCACTAATTCGCCGCCGCAAATTCGTGTGCACGGGCATTTGGTCCCGCTTGACCTGCCGCAAATGACCCCCGCCGAGACCAAGCAATTGGCCTATAGCGTAATGACCGATTCGCAGAAGCATCGCTTCGAGGAACATCTCGAACTCGACTTCTCGTTCGGCTTGAAAGGCCTGGCCCGCTTCCGCGCCAACGTCTTCAATCAGCGCGGCGCCACTTCGGCTGTGTTTCGCGTCATTCCCTTCGAAATCAAATCGTTCAACCAGCTCGGCCTGCCCACTGTGGTTGCGAAACTCTGCGAAAAGCCACGCGGACTCGTTCTTGTCACTGGTCCTACTGGTTCAGGCAAATCCACTACGCTCGCCGCCATGATCGACAAGATCAATTCCGAGCGCCACGATCACATTCTCACCATCGAGGACCCGATCGAATTTGTCCACATGAACAAGAATTGCGTGGTCAATCAACGCGAGCTGCACGCGGACACCAAGAGTTTTGGCGACGCCCTGCGCGCCGCTCTCCGTGAAGACCCAGACGTCGTGCTGATCGGCGAAATGCGAGACCTGGAGACGATCGAGTCAGCCCTGCGAATCGCGGAAACCGGCCACTTGACCTTCGGCACCTTGCATACGAACTCCGCGTCCTCCACCATCAACCGCGTGATCGACGTGTTTCCAGCGCACCAGCAGTCGCAGATTCGCGCCCAGCTATCGCTGGTGCTCGAAGGCATCATGTGCCAAAGCCTGCTGCCGACTTCAAACGGCAAGGGTCGCGCCATGGCCATGGAAATCCTTGTTCCGAATGCCGCCGTGCGAAATTTGATCCGCGAAGACAAGATCCATCAGATCTATTCGGCTATGCAATCCGGCCAGGAGAAGTTCGGAATGCAGACGTTCAATCAGTCGTTGGCGACGCTCTATTTCCAAAAGCAGATTTCGCTTGAGACTGCGCTAGCGCGGTCGAGCAATCAGGACGAGTTGCAAGAAATGATCAATCGTGGCGCCAGCCTGGCCGGCCGTGCGGGAACCGGCGCAACCGCCAGAGGAACCGCGACTGGAAAGCACTGAGTTCGATGGAAGGACGACCAAGTTCACGGTAAGCACGTAAAGAGAGGACACAATGCCAGTTTTTACATTTTCGGGAAAGAATTCAGCCGGCGAAAAGATCAGCGGCGAGCGCATCGCCGTCAATAAGCAGGTCCTGGCGCTGCAGCTTCGCAAAGAACAGATCACCGCGCCCACCATCCGCGAAAAAGGCAAGGAATTTGCCCTGCCGACATTCGGGGGCGGCAAGGTCAAAACCAAGGAAATTGCCATCTTCTTCCGGCAATTCTCGGTCATGATCGACGCCGGCCTGCCCCTGGTGCAGTGTCTGGAAATCCTGGCCGCAAACCAGGAAAACGGGACTTTTCAGAAAACTCTGACGGGCGTGCGAACCACCGTTGAAGGCGGAGCCACTTTGGCGAATGCAATGCGCCAATATCCCAAGGTGTTCGATGACTTGACCACCAACATGATCGAGGCTGGCGAAACTGGCGGTATTCTCGACATCATCTTGCAGCGTCTGGCGCAGTACGTGGAAAAAGCGGTGAAGCTGCGCTCCGCGGTCAAATCCGCATTGATCTACCCGGTGGCGGTCGTCAGTATGGCAGTGCTGGTGGTCGGTGCGCTGTTGAAATTCGTCGTACCCATTTTCAAAAACCTGTTTGCCGGCCTGGGCGTCTCGCTTCCCCTGCCCACTCGTATTGTTATGGGACTAAGCGACTTTATCGTCCAGTTCTGGTGGGTTTTCATTATAGGCGTCGTAGGGCTGATATTCGGAATCAAACAGATCCGCAAAGATCCACGCGGAAAATACTGGTTTGACTACAGTTTGTTGAAACTTCCAGTCGTGGGCATACTTCTGCGAAAAATTGCAGTAGCACGCTTCACCCGGACGCTCGGAACCCTGATCACGTCCGGCGTGCCAATTCTTGAAGGCTTGAGTATCACCGCCCGCACTTCCGGTAATGCCGTTCTCGAAGAAGCGCTCATGAAAGTCCGCAAAGCAATCGAGGAGGGCCGGACGATTGTTGATCCGCTGCGCGAATGCGGCGTATTCCCCAACATGGTTACGCAGATGATCGGCGTCGGCGAAGCCACCGGTGCTATGGATTCGATGCTCCAGAAAATCGCCGACTTCTACGAAGACGAAGTAGATAGCGCAACTAAAGACATGTTGGCGATGTTGGAGCCGATCATCATCGGCATCCTTGGCGTCACCATTGGCGGAATCGTGATTTCGCTGTACATGCCGCTGTTTGCCATGATCGCAAAGCTGGCTGGATAGCAAATCTAAGAGCGGCGTCAGGCGTCAGGCATCAGGCTTCGGGATTGATTCGGAGTCGGTTTGTGGGTGACGCGCTCGAAGGTTAAAGGACAAACTTTGCGGCGAGGAAGTCAGGCCTGAAGCCTGACTCCTGAAGCCTGACGCGTCTTTCTCAAAATATGCATTCTGCATTCGAAAACCGACAGTGGCTGGCGTGGCTGGTTAAAGTCCGCATCCTGATTCTCACCATCATTCTGGGAATCGAACTCGCCATCGCCCAGTTCACCACGGTTTCTTTTCCCATCAAACTGTTTGTTGGCACGATCCTGCTCGGCTATGCAGTTTCCTTCTTCTACCTGGGACTGCTGAAGATCAGCAGCAAGGTCCATATTCAGTCTGTGTTCCAAATTGCTACCGACCTCATCCTCGTCAGCATGTTGGTGTATATCACCGGCGGCGTTGATAGCTCACTAAACTTTCTTTACCCATTGGTCATCATTGTTGGCAGCATCCTGTTTCGGCGTACCTGGGGACACCTGATCGCAGCCCTGGCATTCATTCTTTACGGCAGCGTGCTTGAGCTCTGCTACTTTCAAGTGATTCCCTCGTACTCCACAACTCACCCCGCCATCCGCACCCTGCAGGCACTTATCTTTGTTAATTTCTTCGGCTACGTCGCGGTCGCCTACCTCGCGGGACTGCTGGCCGCCAAGTTGCGCCAGGCCGATACGCGACTGGAGGACGCCCGCGGCGCGCTCGAGAACCTGCAGGCGCTCCACGAGAACATTGTTCAATCGACCAGCAATGGGCTCATCACCACCGGACTGGACGGCCGCATAACATTAGTGAACGCCGCCGCTGAGAAACTGCTGGAGCGGAGCGAAGCGGAACTACTCGCGTTGCCCATCGCTCCTCTTTTTCAGGATTCGCTGCCGTCGGTCGGCTCCGAACCCTCCTACGGCGAAATGCGTTTCATCGCGCCGAACAACTTTCGCAAGACATTTCGCGTCATGGTCTCGGAGCTCAACGTCCCCGGCCGCGGCGCCATGGGCCACGTTTATACCCTCGACGATCTGACCCAGATTCGAAGACTCGAACGCGAAGTCCGGATGCAGGACCGGTTAGCCGCTGTAGGAAGGCTGTCTGCCGCGATTGCCCATGAAGTCAGAAATCCGCTGACCTCGATTGCCGGGTCGGCGAGCCTGCTCGCGGAAATGCCCGACCTCAGCGACGAGCATCGGCGGCTCCTGCAGATCGTTACCCGCGAATCCGAGCGCCTCAACAACATCATCACCGACTTTCTCGCCTACTCGCGAAACAAGCAGTACCGCTTCGCCAACGTGGACCTGATTCCGCTGCTGGAAGACACTCTGACCCTGCTCGAACATCGCATGCAAGCCCAGAACACCGGCATTAAGATCGAGCGTCGCTATGCGGCTCAGAAAACCCAGGTTCTTGCCGATGGAGACAGAATGAAGCAGGTCTTCTGGAACTTCTCCGAGAACGCGGTGCGCGCCATGAAAAAAGGCGGCACGCTGACTGTCAGCATCGAGGAGATGGAACACGAGTGGCAGCTGAGCTTCGCCGATACCGGCCCGGGCATGAGTCCGCAGATGGTGGAGAAAATTTTCGAACCTTTCCAGTCGCAATTCGAGGGCGGCACCGGGCTCGGACTGGCCATCGTTTACCAGATTGTGCAAGCGCACGAAGGCAAGGTATTTGTCAGATCCAAGCCTCAGCAAGGATGCACGTTCGTCCTGCGATTGAGAAAGGCCGCCGCCGCGGCTGTTGCCTCCCCCTCGGCTCAAGTCGTTGAGTCGGCGCCCGTCGGGCTGATCGGAAGGGGCGCGCATGCCTAATCTGCTGATCTGCGACGACGAGCGCTCCATCTGCGAAATGCTCGACATTACCCTGCGTCGCGAAGGCTACAAAGTCGAAACCGTCAATTCCGGCGAAATGGCGAAGCGAAAGCTGGAATCAGCTCTCTACGATGTGGTTGTGACCGACATCAAGATGCCGAACATCAACGGCATCGAAGTTCTGAAGTTTGCCCACCAGGTTTCGCCCGATTCTGCCGTCATCTTGATCACCGCTGTGGACGATTACGAAGCGGCTGTGGAAGCTGTTAAAGCCGGCGGCGCCTCAGACTACATCCGTAAGGGTCCTGGGCTGGTGGATGAGATCAAGATCAGCATCCGACGCGCGCTCGAAAAAGTGGCCCTCAGCCGCCAAAATTTTGCCTTAAAGCGCGATGCCGCCACGCGAAACTCGCTGGACAACATCATCGGCATCAGCCCGGCAATGACCAAGTTGAAACAGACGATCCGCACGGTCGCTTCAACGCAAAGCACGGTGCTCATCTATGGAGAGAGTGGTACTGGAAAAGAATTAGTGGCACGTGCTGTGCATACATGCTCTCCTCGCGCTGCGGAACCTTTCGTCTCCATCAATTGTGGCGCCTTTCCCGAGACCCTGCTGGAAAGCGAACTCTTCGGGTACGTGAAAGGAGCATTCACCGGCGCAAACCAGAACAAGCGTGGCCTGTTCGAAGTTGCCGACGGAGGCACGATCTTCCTCGACGAAATCGGCGAAATGGCCCTGACCATGCAAGTCAAGCTCCTCCGCGTTCTCCAGGAGCGCTGCGTGCGTCCTGTGGGCGGCACAAATGAAATTGCGATTGATGTTCGTGTCATCGCCGCCACCAACCGCGACCTCGAAAAGCAAGTTGCGGAGAACACCTTCCGCGAAGATCTGTACTATCGCCTCAATGTAATTCCCGTAACCGTACCGCCTTTGCGGGATCGCCGCGAGGATGTATCTCTGCTGGTGAACCACTTCGTTAAGAAATACGTGTCCGCTGCGGGAAAAAACATCGCGCGCGTGAACGCCGATTCCTTAGCGAGTCTTTCAACTTACGATTGGCCCGGAAATGTCCGCCAGCTCGAAAACACGATCGAGCGCGCCGTCGCCCTCGAGCCGGGAGACGAGCTTCAGGTGGAACTGCCGGTCGAGCGTGTTCGCACCAAGGCTGCTGCTGCAGGAGTCGGTGGCGACACCATGACAATCACTCCTGGGTCCGTTCTACCCGAAGGCATGGACATGGAAAACTACGTCGCCGAAATCGAGCGCGGACTGCTGAAATCCGCCCTGGCGCAGTCAAACGGCGTGCAAACCAGAGCTGCCGACGTGCTGCGCATCTCCTACAGGTCATTCCGTCATCTGATGAAGAAATACGATCTGTAAGTGTTCTACCTGCTTCAGCTGTCTCGACTGCACGCATCATTTCATGATTGGTAACACATCGCTTTGGTTCTTTGGCCTTTGCTATGCAGGCAGCATCGCGGTGACGCTCGTCTCACTCGAGTTGATGCGCAAGCAGGTGAATACTTCTCTAACGGATGGCAGCAAAATAGGTTGGAATCATCCGGCACCAAAATCTTTTGCGGCGCATTTCTCAAAGTCTCATGTGCTGGCACATTATCTAGGCATCATGAAGACGCACCGGAATTGCTACCCTTTGAGTTTGTTGCCAGACATGACCCTTCTTGGAGTTTCAGGTTGTATTGTTAGCTTCGTCGGGATCCTTGTTAGCGGCGCGATCGGTTAGCCGCAATCGCTAACTCTTCTTCAACTGCTGTTTCCAGCCCAGCACTCTCGCCTTATTTGCTTCTGCTTCAGCTTCGGGAATCATTCCTTTCTTCTGATACAGCACCGACAGGCTGGTATGCGCCAGAACGTCATCGGGATCGAGTTCTGCAATCCGCCTTGAAACCTCGATCGCTTCATCAACTCGCTCTAGATCCTGCAGGGTTCGGGCCATCCCGTGCAGCGCTTCCGTGAGGGTTGGGTCAGCGTCCAAGGCCTTTCTGTACTCCGCCAGTGCCTCGTCGTGTTTGCCGTCCGCGAACAGATCGAGCGCAGCGTAATAGTGTTCTTCGGCCTTCTGGCGGGCATTTTCGGGCATAGGCAGACTGGATTCTAGCATTGCGGGATCTTATCAACTCACGTAGGGGCGGAGCCTGCCCTGAGCGACTGCACGCGGGGAGGGAGTCGAACGGGTGCCCTCACCCGCCCAGCCGCGCTCTGCGCGGCAG
>Ga0075425_100003834_pt1 | contig 15373 bp, 16 predicted proteins | sample SoiMethybrSBSTD4_FD_75300 | JGI IMG/M metagenome (GOLD analysis project Ga0075425, IMG submission 75300) | Bulk soil microbial communities from a Populus tree surrounding site in Tennessee, USA - Soil MetaG P. TD hybrid SBSTD4 | ecosystem: Environmental > Terrestrial > Soil > Tree plantation...
ACATCCTCGAAAAGTTGTCGATGCCGTCGCTCAGCAGAATGATCGCGCGCGCTCCGTTCTTGCCCGCGCCGCTGCGCTCCGGCATTTCCGACAGCGCGTCGAAGAACGCCGTCTTGCCCCACGGTTTGACGTTGTCCATCGCCGCGGCGATCTTCATCGGATCTTCGGTGAACGGCACGACCTCGCGCGCGTGACCGGCGGAGAAAACGAAAAGCGAGAAGTCATCGCCCGGCTTGCGGCGCGACAGCAGCACGCCGACCGCGGCGCGCGCGGCGTCGAGTTTCCCCGCGAGTCCCATCGAGCCGGAGAGGTCGAGGAGGACCGTCCACGACACCGGTGCGTTCATCGATTTCTCGAACATGTCGCTCGGCACCGGCTGCCCGTCGACGAGCAACGAGACTTCCTTCGCCTTGAGATCGACGATCGGAGCGCCCTTCTCGCCGAGGACGGTGAAGGGGATCATCACGTAACTGACGGCGACCTCTTCGGTGTACTTCTCGTCCGGCTTTGCAGCGGGCGGCGTCGCCGGCGTTTGCGCGGCGAGCGGAAGAGTGGTCAGTGCGAATAGCAGACTGATGAGTTTGCGACGCATCACGACAAATAACACATCGACAGGCGAGCCTCACTCCCGCGACAGCGGAATGAAGTCGGGATCATCCTGGAATTTGCGCTCCCATCGCAGGAACTCGTAGTAGCCGCAGCGCGACGCCTCGGGATACGTGTGGCAGACGCCGGGCCGGGCGTTGTAGATCGTGCAGCGCCGCGTTTCGGAGTCGAGGAAGATGCACGACGTTTCGAAGATCCGGTCCTTCTTGTGGCGCAGGACCTGATCGCCTTCCCTGAACTTCGTGAAGCGTTCCTTCGCGGTCTCGAAGTCGATGCCGAAGTGACGCGCGAGCCGCGCGATGTCGCGCTTCGTCACGTCGATGCGCGCGTATGTGCAGCAGTACGCGGGGCACTTGAGACAGTCGTAATGCTTTTTCGGAGGGGCACCGTTGGCGTCAGACATGCGAGGCCCTCATGGTAAAGGATTGAGCGATGCGATGGTTCGCGTTGATCACCGGGCTTCTCACGTCTGCCTGCTGTTCGTCTCTCCCGAAGCTGCCTGCAAAACGGCTTCCTTTCTCCGTTCCACGCGCAACGCACGAGCGCGTCGAGGAGCTCGTTCTCGATCTTCACGACGCACAGCGCGATCGCGACGTGCCGGTGAAGATCTACAAGCCGGCGGATGCGACGGGAAAGCTGCCCGTCGTGATCGTTTCGCACGGCATCGGTGAGGATCGCGACTCGTACGCGTACCTCGGCCGCGCGCTCGCGCAGCACGGATTCATGGCCGTGCACGTGACGCACGCGGGGACCGATCGCGCGATGCTGAAGCGCGGCTATCGGCATCTCTATCGCGCGGTGAAGGATCCGCAGAACTGGATCGCGCGGCCGCGCGACGTCACGTTCGTGCTCGATCAGCTCGCGCATCGCGACGATGCGGATCTCGATCGCGTCGCGGTCGCCGGTCACTCCGCCGGCGCGTTCACCGCGTTCGCGCTCGCGGGATTGCGCGCGAAGGACGGCGGCTCGCTGCGCGATCCGCGCGTGAAGATCATCGTCGCGATGTCGATGCCGCGGCTCGACGACGTCGTTGCGAACTGGGACGTCGATGTGCCGACGCTCAACGTCACCGGCACGTGCGACACGAGCCTGATCTACCGCACGTTTCCGCGACATCGCCGCATTCCGTTCGAGCAGTCGCACGCGAAGGATCAGTTCCTCGTCACGATCGAAGGCGTGAATCACGACATGTTCTCCGCGGTGCGCGATCGCCATCACGACCTCTTCGCCGCGCTCGCGATCGCGTTCCTCACCGATCGCGCGTGGTTCGCGGAAAACGGCACTGCACAATTGCTGGGCACGGTCGTTGCGGTGGAATCGAAATGAATGGACCACGCCGTCGCGCTCGTGCAGGCGTATCTGCAGTTGAACGGCTACTTCACCTCGGCTGAATATCCGATCGTCGCCGGCGCGGGACGCAACGGATTCCGCACGATCACCGACATCGACATCCTCGCCTTTCGATTTCCGTTCGAAGGCGTGCTCGCGCGCGGGAAGCGAACGCCGAAGGGACTCGACGTGCGCGAGCTCGATCCCGGTCTCGCGGTTCCCGCGGAATCGATCGACATGATCATCGGCGAGGTGAAGGAGGGCCGCGTCGGCATCAACAGCGGCGCGCGCGACGCGGACGTGCTGCGCGCGGTGATCAGCCGCTTCGGCGAGCTGCCGAACGCGGACGAGATCGTGCAGCAGATCCTGCGCACGGGCTACGCGGAGATCCCGCCCGCATACACCGCGCGCGTGATCGCGTTCGGATCCTTTCCTCCCGGCTCGGAGGTCCCGCCCTGCCGCATCATCAGCCTCGGCCACGTCTACGATTTCCTGCAGGCCTACGTGCGCAAGCACTGGCACATGCTGCGGCACATGCAGTTCAAGGATCCGGCGTTCGGCTTTCTGATGACACTCGAGAAAGCGCGCCGCGGCGAGGCAGGCCGCCGCGGCGAGAAAGGCGTCGAAGTCGTGGGCCCCGATGCACGCCCACGTTTCGCGAACGGCCGTCGCAAAGGTGAGGTGGCGCGGCGAAGAAGGTAGGCGTTTTGGACCGCGGCGACCGCAGTCGCGGCAGCTGCGGCTGCCGCACGGCAAAGCGCTGACTGCGGTCAGCGCAGTCCAAACGTCCTACACCACCCGATTTCGCCCCGCGTCCTTGGCCGCGTAGAGCGCTTCGTCCGCCTGCTTCACGAGATCCTCCGCATGTTCGATCTCGCGATCGGGCGTCGCCGTTGCGACGCCGATGCTCACCGTCACGTCGAGCTCGAGGCCTTCCACGCGCGAGCGCGCGAGCTCGGCGAGCTGCCGCGCGTGTTCGGAGTCGGTTTCGGGCAGCAGCACGACGAACTCCTCGCCGCCGTAGCGCGCGACGCAATCCGCCGCGCGATGCACCGCGCCCTGCAGCGTGCGCGCGACCGCGCGCAGGCACTCGTCGCCGGCCTGATGTCCGTGCTCGTCGTTGTAGCGCTTGAAGTGATCGATATCGACGATCAGCAGCGAGACCGGCTTGTGCGTGCGCGCGCCGCGACGCCACTCGAGCGCGAGCGTCTCGTCGAACAGCCTCCGGTTCGCCACCTCGGTCAGTCCGTCGATCGTCGAGATGCGGTGCAGCGTTTCGATGGCCTTCGCCAGATGCGCATTCGCCTGTTCGAGCGCAATCGTCTTCTGCTCGAGCTGCGATGCGAGCTCGCCGAGTCGCGTGTTCGCGACGACGACCTCGTCGTACATGCGCGCGCTCGCGATCGCGCCCGCGATCTGATCGGCGACGGTGAGCATCAGCGGCAGACTGTCGTGAAACGCGGCCGGCCGCGTGCTCTCCAGATTGATGACCGCGACGACGTTGCCCTTGTGCTTGATCGGCAGGCAGATCTCGGAGCGCACGCCCTTCGCGGTGTTGATGTAATTCGGAATCTCCGTGACGTCGTCGACGAGCATCGGACGTTCGGTCGCCGCGACCGTGCCGACCACGCCGCTGCCGAGAGGACGGCTGTAGCCGACGTGGATCTCCGTTTCGATCGTCGACGTCACCGCCTCGCACTCGAACGCGCGATTCGCGTGGACCGTCATCAGCGCGACGAACTCCCAGTCGAACTTGTGCGCGAGGATGTCGGTGATGCGCTGCAGCATCGGGCGCAGCTCGAGATCGAGCGTCGCGATGCGCGCGACCTCGTTGAGGATCTCGAGGTGCCGCGCGCGGCGGTCCGTTTTGTGGGCGTCCATCAGGGCGTGCGGAAATCCTACGCCTGATGGCAAGCGTCTAAAATTCGACTTCCACCCGTTGCCCCAGTTTCAGCGGCGTCGCCTGCGCGAACGCGATCTTCACGAGCAGCACGCGTGTGTCGATCGGCTTCGACGGATCCTGCGGTTTGAGCCGGCGATTGACGACGCTGTCGGGCACCTCTTCGATCGTGCCGCGCCACGCTTCGTTCCAGCCTTCGGCCTTCACGATTGCCGTCGCGCCGAGGCGGACGCGGGCGGCGTCGAATTCATCGACTTCGGCCTCGACGCGGGTGCGCTTGAGGTCCGCGATCGTGACGAGCTTGTCGTCGATGGCGATCGTCTCGCCGGCGTGCGACCAGCGCGTGATGACCACGCCGTCGATCGGCGCCTTGATGGTCGTCTTCGCGAGCACGGCGTCGAGACGATCGACTTCCGCGCGTGCGGAGGCGCGTCGCGCGCGCGCCGCGTCGAGATCGCGCATCGCTTTTTCCCACGCCTGCTTCGATCCGACGTCCTGCTGCCAGAGATTTTTCGCGCGCTCGACTTCGAGCTCGAAGAGACGGATGTCCGCTTCCGCCTCGCCGACGCGCGCACGCGACTCGATCAGCGCGGCGCGCGTGTCGTCCGCGCGAATGATTGCGATGACGTCGCCTTTGCGAACGACGTCCTTCTCTTCGACCGCGAACTTTTCGATCGTGCCGCCGACGTCGGTCCCAACGGTGACCTCCGCGCCGGGATACGTCACCAAACGCCCTTCAGCGACGACGCGCACGCGCTCCGTTTGCGGCTGCAGCGCGGGCTTCATCACATGCGGCGGACGCGTCGCGCTGACCTGCGCGACGGTTGCGGCGAGGAGAAGAAGAGCGAGAGAGGGGTAGAGGATTTTGCGCATTGTGGTTTCTCCGTTGGTCGGTTGGTCGGTTGGTCCGTGGTCCGTGGTCCGGTGTCCGGTGTCCGGTGTCCGTGGGTGTGCGGTGGTCCACCGACCAACGGACCAACCGACTAACGGACCAACGTTTAGGCAGCCAACTGCCCGTCCTGAATCTTTGCCACTCGATCAGCGATCGAACGGACTTTGTGATCGTGCGTGACGATGACGAGCGCGCGGTTCTCCTGCTTCGCGAGGTCGCGGAACATGTCGAGGATCTGCGTGCCGGCGACGGAGTCGAGGTTCGCGGTCGGCTCGTCGGCGAGAAGAATCGGGGCGTTGCCGCCGAGCGCGCGCGCGATCGCGACGCGTTGTTTCTGGCCGCCGCTCAGATCGCGCGGCAGAAAGTTCTGGCGATCGCCGAGGCCGACCGCGGCGATGACGCGCTCCGCTTCGCGGCGCGCGTCGCGGCCGTGCATGCCCTTCACGTTCAGCGCGTACTCGACGTTTTCGAGCGCGGTCAGCGACGGGAAGAGATTGAACTGCTGGAACACGAAGCCGAGCGATCGCTTGCGAATCTCGGCGAGCCGCTTCGCATCGACCGGCTGTCCGTCGATGACGACGTCACCCGACGACGGCGTGAGGATGCATCCGAGAATCGAGAGGAACGTCGTCTTGCCGGAGCCGGACGGCCCCTCGAGCGACACGATCTCGCCGCGGGCGACGTCGAAGTCGATGCCTTTGAGCACCGGGATCGTTTCGCGCCCTTCGGTGAAGTGCTTCTGAACGTTGCGTGCGTGGAGGATGGTCATGTTGATTCTTCCTCAGTTCATCCCGCGCGGAGACGCGGGATCAATGGAGCAGCCGCGATTCGAGGGCTTCGTGAGGGAGCCTGGCGATGGCTCCGGTGATCCCGCGTCTTCGCGCGGGATGAACTTGGAGTTCATGTGCGGAACACCAGCGCCGGATCGATCGACGCGACCTTTCTGAACGAGATGAGTGCGGAGCCGAGGCAGAGCGCGATGGAGCCGATCAGGACCCACACGAAGAACGCGTTCGGGATGATCAGCTTCAGATCGATCTTCGCCATTACCGGCCGGAGCGCGAACGCCTGCAGCGCGCCGAGGGCGAAGCCTGCGAGCGCGGCGATCGTGGCCTGCTTGCCGAGGATCAGGTAGATGTCGCGATTGCCGCCGCCGATGGCCTTGACCGTGCCGAACTCGCGGATGTGCTCCATCGTCGAGGTGTAGAGCGTCTGCGCGACCACCACGATCCCGACCAGACATCCGAGAAAAACGGTGATGTACATGTTCAATCCGAGTCCGGTCGAATCGATCCAGTACGAGCGCGAGCGATGCGCCCATTCGTCGCGCGTGTAGACGTCGTTGAACGGCAGACGGCGGCGGATCTCGCTGCGCACGGACTCGAGATCCGTTCCCGGCGCGAGCTTTACGAGGATGTAGGTCGTATTGCCGCGCAAACTGCTCGCGTTGAGGCTCTGCGCCATCGCGTAGTCCATGAACGTGAGCGGCGTCGTCGTGAAGGACTTCGCGTCGACAGTGCGGCCGATGATCTTCAAACGGCGGCCGAGGACCTCGCGATACTCGCCGACCTGGAACGGGCCCCAGCGTTTCTTCGCGGAGGCGTCGACGATCATGAAGGGACCGCGGCGCAGGTCCTCGAGGTTGCCGCTGACGATGTTCCACGGGAAGTTCCACGTCGCGAAGTTCTCGAGCGCGTAAACCTCGGTTCCCTCGATCGCGCCCGACGGCTGCGTGACGTTCATGAACCAGACGATCAGGTTGTCGGCGCGCTGCACGCCGGCGATCGAACGGACGCGTTTGACGCGCGTCTCGGGGAACGTCTGCGCGAAGTCGATGTTCTGCGTGTTGTGCGACGTCACCCAGATGTCCGCATCGATCTGATTGATGGTGAGCGTGGCGTTGTCCATCAGGCCGAGAAACAGACCGACCTGCACGAACACCAGCGTGACCGCGAACGCCACGCCCGACACCGTGATGAAGAAACGGAGTTTGTCGTGCAGAAGCGATTTGGTGGCGAGATCAACGGACATAGTGAGAGTCCTGAGTCCTGAGTGCTGCGTCCTGAGTTGGTGCTGAGTGCTGAGTGCTGAGAGGACTCAGGACTCAGGACTCAGGACCGGTTTCCTGATCCCCGCGATCAACGCCTCGACCATCGTCTTCGTGCGCGCTTCGACCGGCGCGAATTCGACCCACGCGTCGTTGCACTTCGCGATCTCGAGCGAGACGACGCCGTGCACGCCGGACCAGATCACCTGCGAAACGAGATCGACGTCCGTCAGCTCGGGACGGAGCCGTCCTTCGGCGATCGCCTGCTCGATCGTGTTGCGGAGAAAGGCATACGCGTCTTCCTCGGGGTTGCCTTTGCCTTCCGTGTTCGCCTCGTGCGGCGGCTTCGGCGTCATGAACATGACCCGGTAATGGCTCGGGTTCTTCAGGCCGAAGTCGACGTAGGCCTGACCGGCGACGCGCAGCCGCTCGATCGGATCAGGAATCTGCGCCGCCTCCGTGAAGCGCTGCGCGAACTGGCGGAAGTCGTAGTCGCAGAGCTCGCTGAGGAGTGATTCCTTGTCCTTGAAGTGAAAGTAGATCGCGGTCGGCGAATACTCGATCTTCTCCGCGATCCGCCGCATCGTGACGGCCTCGACGCCTTCGTGCGCGAACAGCTCGCGAGCCGCATCGAGAATGCTGGTGCGGATTTCCTCGCGCTCGCGCTCTCTTCGTTCTTTGGGTCCCAAAACGCGCCTCCGTTACTTAACAGCGTTAAGTTAGGTTGCGCGATTCAGGATGTCAATGGCGATTTTTGGAAAGTGCGCCGAGAGTCTTCTCAGTCGCAGAGCTTTTTCATCAGCTCATTGACCTGGTCGTAGACGACCCGCACCGACTGCTCGACCTCCACGGTCGTGTCGTCGGGCATGTGCTCATCGACATGGAGCATGTCGAGAATCTCGTCCGTCGCGAAGAGGATATCGGCGAGCTTGTCCAGCACGCGCTCGGACACCGGGAGGTGAACGGCGTGCATCACATCGATTTCTGCGAGCTTGTAAGACACTCTGCACTAGGAGTGATTTAAGGCACGAAATCCCTACCCGCTTTTTATCGTCAACGTTTTGTTACAGGAATGACGAACTTCTCGGCGGTGTGGGTCTCCGAAAAGCGAACGACCTTCACATCGACGAGCCCGGCTGCCTTCCCCGCCGCCATCACTTCCGATTCGGTGATGTCGGCGATTCCTTTCGGACGGATCACCCAGATCGCGCCGGCCGGCATGAGCGACTCGCGCAGCTTTGCGAGCCGCTGCAAATCGTCGCGATGATTCGCGGCGAGGAAGATGACGTCGCTGCCTTTGCGCACGCGCGTGGAGACGTCGAGCTCGCCGAGGAATGCTGGATCGAGCGGACCGATGATCGAGATCTTCTGACCTGCTTTCACGCCGAGTTTCTCGATCACCGACTTCGGATTGCGGATTTTCTCCGCCCATTTCTCGGCGTCGCGGCCGAGGTGAATGCGAAGGGAGCGATCGTTCCAGTGCAGCGCGAGCACGCCGTTCTTCGCGACGACGTTCTTCGCGTCCTTGAACGGAACCTTCAACGCGGGACGGCCGCGGACGATGAGCTCCTCGGTTTCGAGGAGCACCTTCGCGTCCGCGGCCGCGCCGTCGATCTCGATGCGACAGATGGCTTCGTTGCCCATGGCTTTGGATGGCGGACAGCTGATGGCCGATGGCGGATGCCGACTTCCGCCATCCGCAATCTGCCTTCTGAATCAATGACGCCTGTCGAACGTGATGCCTTTCTCCGTCTCGTCGATCGCGTCCTTCACGAGCTGAAGCGCGCGCTCGCGATGGCCGCCCTTGTCGGAGGTCGCGGCTTCGAGATGGCGCCGCGCTTCGCGCAGATTCGAGAGCGCGGCCTGCATTTGCGGCTGCGCGGCGCTGAGCTGTCCGGAGATGAAGGCGACGGCGAGAAGAACGATCAGAACGAGCGACCTGAGAATGTTTCGACGCATTTCTTTCCTCCTGCAGATGAGCGTTTATCCTACCCGCCCATGACCCGATTTCGTTTCCTTCCGATCGTTCTCCTCGCTCTTTCGGTCAGCGCGCAGTCGCCTGACTTTCGCGCCGATGCGATCCGCGCGCACATCCGGTTCCTCTCCAGCGACCTGCTCGAAGGCCGCGGCCCCGGCACGCGCGGCGATGAGCTGACGCGCGCATACATCGCATCGCAGTTCGAAGCGATGGGCCTCGCACCGGCCGGCGACAACGGGACGTACATGCAGAACGTCTCGCTCCTCGGCGTCGCGACGATTCCCGAAAAGTCAGCGCTCGCGTTTGCGAAGAACGGGAAGAACGTCATCGGTCCGATGAAGTACCTCGACGAATTCGTCGGCGGCGATCAGCGTCAGGTCGAAGCGAGTCCGATCGATTCGGAAGTGATCTTCGTCGGGCACGGCGTCATCGCGCCCGAATACAAATGGGACGACTACAAGGGCATCGACACGCGCGGCAAGACGCTGGTGATGCTCGTCGACGATCCGCCCGCGAACGAGAAGGAGCCCGATCTCTTCAAGGGCCGCGCGCGCACGTACTACGGCCGCTGGACTTACAAATTCGAGACGGGCACCGCGAAGGGCGCGCAGGCGGTCATCCTCATTCACACGACCGACGCGGCCGGCTACGGATGGCCGGTCGTGCGCAATTCGTGGTCGGGCGAGACGTCGTACGTGCGCCTCGCGCCGGGCGCGTCCGCGCTCAGCTTCGCGGGATGGATTTCGGAAGATGTCGCGAAGAAGTTGTTCGCGGCGGCGGGACAAAACCTCGATGCGCTGACGAAGGCCGCAGCGTCGCGCGACTTCAAACCGGTGTCGCTCGGGATGCGATTGACGGGCAACATCGCGAGCACGCTGCGCGCGTTCGATACCGCGAACGTCGTCGCAAAGCTCGAAGGCAGCGATCCGAAGCTGAAGGACGAAGCCGTTCTCTACTCCGCGCATCACGATCACCTCGGCATCGGCCAGCCGGACGAGGACGATCCGACGGATCGCATCTACAACGGCGCGATCGACAATGCGTCCGGCAGTGCGACGGTCCTCGAGATCGCCCGCGTCTGGAGCGAAACGAAACCGCGTCCGCGGCGCAGCATCCTTTTCGCGCTCGTAGCGGCCGAGGAGCAGGGACTCCTCGGATCGCGATGGCTGGCGGAGCATCCGATCGTTCCGAACGGAAAGATCTCGCTCGCGATCAATCTCGACGCACTCGATCTGTTCGGCCAGGTGAAGAGCGTGACGATGATCGGCGTCGAGAAGATGACCTTCTTCCCGACGGCGCAGACGGTGACGAAGGCGATGAACCTCGACATCGTTCCGGATCAGTCACCCGAGCAGGGCTCGTACTACCGCTCCGATCACTTCAGCCTCGCGAAAGCCGGCGTGCCCGCGTTCTCGATCAAGCAGGGTCAGGAGGGTGTCGAGGAGAAGGTGAAGCGCTATCGCGAAAAGGACTACCACCAGCCGAGCGACGAGTTCAATCCGAACTGGGATTTCAGCGCCGCCGTGCAGATCGCGCAGCTCGCGTGGCGGTTCGGATGGGAAGCAGCGAACGCGGATGCACTCGTGAACTGGAAGGCGGGCGAGGAGTTCGCGGCGGCGCGGGCGGCGAGTCAGAAGTAGGACAGACACTCCTGTCTGTCCGGACAGACAGGAGTGTCTGTCCTACTCCGGCCGTCCCGGCCTCGGTGCTTCCGCGGCCTTCTTCGCCATCATCGCCGCTCCTTCCACCGGCTCGTGCTTCGGCTCGATCAGTCTGGCGCCGGGGGCGTCACGATTGAGGCGGAGGCGCATCGGTGAGAGCAGTAGCTCGCCGGCGTGGAACGCGCCGCCGACGTACGCGACGGGGAACTCGGCGTCGGTGAGGTGGAGACGGCGCGCGACGGCGAGGACGCATTCCGCGAGCTCCGAGCCGGCGCGCGCGAGGATGTCGAGCGCGATCGGATCGCCGGCGCCGGCGGCCTTCAGCACGAGCTTGCCGTAGCGCGCGATGTCGTCCGCGTGCGTGGTCGTCGCGTACACGAGTCGCGGCAGCTCGGTCGGGCTGCACATGTCGTAGTCGTCGCAGAGGATGTCGGTCATCTTCGTCGCGAAGCCGCGTCCGTCGTGCGCGCGGACGATCGCGGAGAGGCCTTCGCGCGCGATCCAGAAACCGCTGCCTTCATCGCCGAGGGTGGGGCCCCAGCCGCCGGCGCGAAATTCTTCGCCGGCGTGATTGCGTCCGAACGCCACCGATCCCGTTCCCGCGATCACGACGATTCCCGCATCGAAGCCGACCGCGCCGGTGAGCGCGATGCGCGCGTCGTTGTCGACGATGAAGTTGCCGCGCGGAAAAAAGATCTTCAGCGAATCGATCACGCGCTGGCGATGGGCGGGGTGATCGGATCCGGCGATGCCGCAGTAGGCGTACTCGACGTTGCGAATGGCGATGCCGGCCTCGACGAGAGCCTTGTTCACGGCGCGCTCGACGTTGCGCGTGGCCTCTTCGATGCCGACGCGGAGGTGATTCGATGCGCCGGCGAGACCGCGGCCGAGGTGCACGCCGTTGTCGTCGATGACGAGCGCGGCCGTCTTCGACGCGCCGCCGTCCACTCCGATGAAGTACGTCATTTCAGGTTTCTCGTTTGCATTTAACTATCTCTGTGAAAAGGAGAAGCAATGAATCGTAAAACGCTTTCGATCGCGCTGATCGGCCTGCTGGCCGTTGCGCTGCTGGCGACGAGTGCCTGCAAATCGAGCGGCATGGCCGTGACCTCGCGCGGACAACTGCTCAAGATCAACATCAATCATCCCAGCGATCTCCCCGAGAATGGTGAGGACAACCTCGACATCGAGATCAGCAATCGCGGCGTCACCAGCATCAAGGACGTCATGGTCGACGTCGAGGTGCCGCCGCAGTTGATCGTGCTCGATCAGACCGCCGAGCGCGGCGTGCTCTCGTCGCATGACACGGGCATGAACATCTATCACTTCACCTTCGGCAACATCCAGCCGGGCGAGAGCTCGATGCTGCGCTTCCACGTGCGCACGGCATTCGGATCGATGCGCGAAACGGGCAGCGTGAAGGTGACCGCATGGCAGAGCGATCTGCCGGGCGACAAGCTGGTCGAGACCGCGGTGATCAAACTGCGGCAGTGAGGAAGGAGACCGAATGAGGATTCAGGAGACCGATCGGATTCTGAAGGACGCGCGCGCGACGCGACACGCGGCGGAAGAACCGCAGCACCAGGGATTGCTCGCACGCACGTGGCAGAAGGTGGTTGGGATTTTCAGGAAGCACTGATTCGAGTCGCACGGTTTCACAGTCGCACAGTCTCACAGTCGTACGGTCTCACAGTTGTTCGTCGTCACCCTGAGCGCAGCGAAGGGCCTCTTCTACGAAACAGTTCCGTAAAAGAGGTCCTTCGCTTCGCTCAGGATGACGCGGCGACACGACTGTGCGACTGTCCGCCTCACTCGCTCGGCCGTTCCTCTTCCCCGTCGATTTCCGTCTCCGGCATCTTCGTCACGATGAGTACCCAGCGCACGCGGAAGCGCTCCGCATCGAGGACGCTGATCGTGAGATCGCCCAGCTCCACTTTGTCGCCGGGAACGACTTCGCGGCCGAGGCGCGCGGCGACGTAGCCGCCGATCGTTTCCTCGTCAGGCTCGCCGAGATCCATCTTCAGACGATCGGCGAGGTCTTCGATCAGGTAGTCGCCGCGCACGCGATAGCGCCCGTTGCCGAGGGGCTCGATCTCCGGCCGCTCGCGATCGAATTCATCCTGAATCTGTCCGAACAGCTCCTCGGTGATGTTCTCGAGCGACACGATGCCCGATGCGCCGCCGTACTCGTCGAGCACGACCGCCATGTGCGTCTTCTGCTCGATGAACTGCGAGAGCAGCGATTCGACGGTGCTGTTCTCGGGGATGAAGAGCACTTCGCGCTTGAGCTCCTCGAGACTGCGGCCCGGACCGCGCAGTTGCGCGAGCAGCAGGTCCTTCACGTGGATCAGACCGACCGTGGTGTCGAGCGAGCCTTCGCACAACGGATAGCGCGTGTGCCTCGTTTTGCGAATGACGTCGAGGTTCTCGTCGATCGATCGCGTCGTCGAGAGAAACGCGACGTCCGTGCGCGGCACCATGATCTGCCGCGCGGTGCGCTTCGAAAACTGGAAGACGCCTTCGATGATCTCGCGGTTCTCTTCCGAGAGAATGCCCGCCTTTTCCGAGCTCGCGAGAATCATCCGCAGCTCATCCACCGAATGCACCCCTCCCTCCTCGCCATTCACGCGAATGCCGAAGATGCGCAGCGCGCCGTTCGTGAGCGTGCGCAGCAGCCAGATCGCGGGGTAGGTGACGAGGTAGAAGCCGTGCAGGACGTGCGACGTCCAGAGCGCGGTGCCGACGGACCTCTCGATGGCGAGGAACTTCGGCACCTGCTCGCCGAGAACGATGTGCAGCGCCGAAATGAGGATGAACGAGATCGTGATGGAGATCGAGTGCGCGACCGGCGCCGCGAAAACGCCGAGCGATTGCAGCAGCGGCGTGATGAGCGTCGCGAAGGCAGGCTCGCCGATCCAGCCGAGGGCCAGCGAGGCGAACGTGATGCCGATCTGCGCGGTGGCGAGATAGGCATCGATGCGCTTGAGCACGCGCCTGGTCATCTTCGCGCGCTTGCTGCCGCGCTCGAGGAACTCCGCGAGCTGCGTCGGCCGCACCTTCACGATCGCGAACTCGGATGCGACGAAGAATCCGTTCGCGAGAACGAAGAAGAGGGCCAGCAGCAGGTACCAGGCAGACATGCGGTTAGTCGGTGCGGCGGCGGATTATCCGTCATCCTGAGCGCAGCGAAGGACCTCGCCTGCGCCACACTCGGCGACGAAGAGGTCCTTCGCTGCGCTCAGGATGACGAGGCCACGACCTCGTCCAAAGTTTTCCAGAACCGCGGGTACGACTTCGACACGACCCGCTCGTTGCCGATCGTGACGTTGCCGCGGGCGAGGCCGGCGATCGCGAAGGCCATGGCGATGCGGTGATCGTTGTGCGTCTCGATCACCGCCGGCGCATCGCTCCAGCCCGGCTCGATGCGCAGCGAATCGGTCCGTTCGTCGACCGTGGCGCCGAGGCGGCGAAGCTCGGAGGTGACGGTGGCGAGGCGATCGGATTCCTTCACGCGGAGATTGCCGATGTTCACGATCTCGACGGGCGACGCCGCGAGCGGCGCGATGGCGGCGAACGTCGGAACGACGTCGGGCGTTGCGTTGCAGTCGAACGTTCCGCCTTTCAACTGATTCGGGCCGGTGACGACGATGTCTTCACTGACGTCGATCGCGCAGCCCATCGCCGCAAGGATGTCGAGAAAACCGGCATCGCCCTGCGCGGTGGGCGAGGCCAGTCCGCGAACGCGCATCGTTCCCTTCGTCGCCGCCGCGGCGGCGAACCAGTACGACGCGGACGAGTAATCGCCCTCGACGACGTACTCCTCGCGCTCCAGACGTCCGGCGCGCACGCGAATGACGTTGTTCTCGACGGCGACCTGCGCGCCGAAGGTCGTCAGGATGTCGGCGGTGATGTCGATGTACGGACCGGAAGCCATCTCCGAAATGCGCAGCGTGATGCCGTCCGGAAGCGTCGCGCCGCCGAGCATCAGCGCGGAGACGAACTGGCTCGAGGTCTTCGCGGAGATCGTGACGTCGAAGCCGCCGCGCATCTTTTTCCCGCGCAGGCGCAGCGGCGGATAGCCTTCCTTTTCGACGTACTCCACTTCCGCGCCGATCTGCATCAGCACGTCGACGAGATCGCCGATCGGCCGCTCGTGCATCCGCTCTTCGCCCTGCAGCAGAAAGCGTCCGGGCGTGAACGTGAGCCATCCGGTGAAGAAGCGCATCGCCGTGCCGGCGTTGCCGACGAAGATCGGCACTTCATTCGCGGACATCGAGATGCGCTCACCGATCGTCACGCCGCTCGCGATCGATCCGCTGACGTCGTAGCCGATGGTCTTCAGCGCTTCGAGCGCGTAACGCGTGTCGTCGGCATCGAGACAGTTGCGCACCGTCGTCGCGCCGTTCGCCATCGCCGCAAGCAGCAGCGCGCGCACGGAGTACGACTTGCTGGGAGGGGCGGTGACGGTGGCGTGGATAGGGCCTGTTTTTGGGATGGTTTTCATGAGATGAAGGCAGAAGGCAGAAGGCAGAAGGCAGAAGTGAGAGCTCGGAACACCGTCGATTGGCGGTTTCTCAGCTCTGCCTTCTGCCTTCTGCCTTCTGCCTTCATTTGATTTCCAACTGCAATCCGTCCCACGCCACGCGCACGCCCTCCGGCATTCGCGCCTCGGTCTCCGCATGCTCGACTTCGTGCGCGAGGTGGATCAGCCACGTCTCGCGCGCGCCGATGCGTTGCGCAGTCTCGACGGCTTCGTCGATCGTGAAATGCGTCGGATGGCGCGGCGCCGGACGCAGGGCATCGAGCGCGACGACTTCGACGCCTTCGAGCAGCCGCATCGTCGCGTCGGGGATGCCGTTCGTGTCGGTGATGTAGGCGAAGCCGCCGATGCGAAAGCCGAGGATCGTCCAGTCGCCGTGCGCGACGGGAAGGGGTGTGATGGCGACACCGTCATGCGTGA
>Ga0075425_100003835_pt1 | contig 15372 bp, 22 predicted proteins | sample SoiMethybrSBSTD4_FD_75300 | JGI IMG/M metagenome (GOLD analysis project Ga0075425, IMG submission 75300) | Bulk soil microbial communities from a Populus tree surrounding site in Tennessee, USA - Soil MetaG P. TD hybrid SBSTD4 | ecosystem: Environmental > Terrestrial > Soil > Tree plantation...
CCAGACCACACGATCCACGTCCGCCCAGGCTTGCCGTCGTATCCGACCTGCCCGGGGATAGCGAGACCAAGCCCACATAGCAGGCTGGGCTCCAGGCGCCGAGAAGTCGCCTGCTGAAGCCGCTGAGCCCAGGTTGAAGATTGGTCCCGGACCCCCTTAGGAGACCCATTCCTTCAATCCGGCATCAACGCGGGCCCTCCTGGTCAGCCGTCGGGGCCCGTTTGTCACAAATGGCTGTCACACACTGGCTCTCCGCCCCTAACAAGTGAGCCGTGGCAGGTAGTTGGCTCACACAAGGCTCAGGATAAAGAGTCCCGTTGTCCTCCAAAACGACGATGACAAATAGTCGCCCTGATCTAGCGCAGGAGCGACGAGGATAGATGGGCCAAGAGAACCCCGTCGTTCAGAGGTGACTAAAACTAGGGAAATTCTTGTTACGGCGACTTGACCCTGGACCCGCTGAATAAGAGTTGCCCCGAACCACGTACTCAGGATACCCAAGCCGACCTAAGCCTACCAACCCAAAGTAATTCGGACTAGATGGATGTCTTCCTGGATACGCCTGGTACCGGGCGTTCTGGTAGCAACGTGGTAGCAAACCGCCCCCCAGTCCCGCGACATTCAAGGATCACGCAAGAGCAAGGCGATCGCAGGTAAGTAGCGTCGTAGTAGTCTCGAGCAGACGCGAGCCCTTGATGGTGGATCAGCTGTTCGCACCAGGCCGGCGGCGGAGCTGGTGTCCCCGTGCGACTGGGGTCGGTCGCGTAAAGCCTCGACATTCCTCGTGTCGAAAAACGAAACGCCTGCGAGGAGGTGATTGAATCGTGGCAAATCGAGGGGAAGCGATGTCTGCGGCGCATGAGCCGGCCGAGTCAGCTGCTCCGCGCCCTCTAGCAAGTACCACCCAAGACCCCGGGCGTCTAACCAGGACGCCCTTGAAGGACGCGTCGTGCGGGCCGTTCAAGTCGGCCATGACGCTACCCTTGGCCACAGCCAGCCAGCGCCTTCGCGGACGGCCCGGACGTTCCCGGACGAAGCCCAGTGGTGACAATCCCGGTGACAGCCGCGAACCCGAGCGGACGCAAGTGCGTGCGAAACCAGCTCGTCCGGCAGAGCGGACGCAGGATTCTCTGTCCTGTGCTCCTCCCGGACCCAGGTTGCTGACCCGCCAGCAGGCAGCCGAGTACCTCAATCTGTCACTCGACATGATCGACCGGCTGACCCAGCAAGGCGAGTTGCGGCGCGTCCAGCTCACGCTGGGTGACCGCACAGTGAGGAAGGTTCTCTACGACCGATCCGACCTCGACCGGCTTGTCGAGCTGAGTCGGATCGTCTGAAGACCGGCACTAAGGGGGGTCGATTTTGGAAGTCACCCACCCCCCACCCCCAAAAAATCGTCTCGATCGCACCGCGTGGGAAGCGCTTCAGCCACAAGACCCAATTTTCATACCCCCTTAGACTGAGATGAAGCCGGGCCCTCAAAGGACCCGGCCGTTCCTTAGCATCCTTGACCCCTCCCGCCCGCCAGACTAAGCTCGCGCCACCTGTCCGACCGGTCCCCGCCCCGGCTCGCTGGGAGGCTCCGGTATGCAGTGTCCCCGGTGCCAAACGGAGAACCCGCCCCAGGCAAAGTTCTGTCTGGAGTGCGCGTCGTTTCTCGCTCGTGCCTGCCCAATCGGTGGACCCAGCCATGCGGTTCTACCTGGAGCAGGCGGAGGCGGAGTTGAGGGAACTGGCGTGAACCTGACACGCGCGCCCTGGGAGTGAAGCATGTCCATAACGAAGGCTGAGCTCATCACAGAGAACGCACAGCTACGGAAACGAGTGGCGCTGCTGGAGCGCGCAAGGAGAAGGCGAACAGCAGGCTCAGCGCAATCGCAACGACTTCGGATTGAACTCGCTGAGGCGCTGGAGCAGCAGACGGCGACGAGCGAGATCCTGCAGGTCATCTCGCGGTCGCCTACTGAAGTCCGGCCCGTCTTCGAGACTATCGTGCGGAACGCTGTACGGCTCTGCGGCGGTGTGCATGGGGGCGTGTATCGCTTCGACGGGCAACTCGTCCATTCAGTCGCACATGACGGTTACACACCTGAAGAGTTGGAGTCGTGGCGGAAGACATGGCCTCGGCCTGTGACGGCGGCGAGCGCTGCCTGTCAAGCGATCAGGACCAAGAGGCTCGTGCGAATCGCCGACATCGAGACCGCTCCCGAGCTATCAGATCTCAGTCCAGAAGCGCGCGCGAACGTTCGGGCGCGTGGCTCTCGAGGTCTGGTGGGTGTGCCGATACGACGGCAGGACGACGTGATTGGAGCCATCGCCGTTACCCATGGGCAAATCGACGGGTTCTCCGATGCACATCTGGAGCTGCTGAAGACCTTCGCCGACCAGGCCGTCATCGCCATCGAGAACGTCCGGCTGTTCACGGAGCTGGAGGAGAAGAACCGGGCGCTCACGACGGCCCATGCGCAGGTGACCGAGACGCTCGATCAGCAGACGGCGACGAGCGAGATCCTGCGGGTGATCTCCAGTTCGCCGACGGACGTCCAGCCCGTGCTCGATGCCGTCGCAGAGAGTGCCGCACGGCTGTGCGGCGCCATCGATGCGATCATCCAGAGGGTGGACGGCGGCATGATTTACCGCGTGGCGCATTTCGGCGTCATTAAGTCCGTGAGCGACGTCCGTCCCGTGACGTGGGGCACGCCGTCCGGCCGCGCCATCATAGAGCGTCAGACGATTCACGTCGACGACATCCTCGACGAGTTCGCCCACGGCAACTATCCCGAGGCTAAAGCGCTGCAACAGGGCAGCGGCTTCCGCACCGTGCTCGTCGTCCCACTCATGCGCGAGGACGCCGTCATCGGCATCATCACGATCCGACGGCTTGAGATGCGCCCGTTCACGGGGAAGCAGATCGCGCTCCTCCAGACCTTCGCCGATCAGGCCGTCATCGCGATTGAGAACGTTCGCCTGTTCAAGGAATTGGAGGGGCGCAATCGGGATCTGACGGCGACCAGTGAAATTCTCCGGGTGATCTCGCGCTCTCCAACTAATGTGCAGCCCGTGTTCGACACAATCGTGAGGAGCGGAGTCTGGCGTCCGAGCCATCCTGGCCGTGCCTATGGTCCGCGAGGGCCAGCTGATCGGCTGTCTTGTCGTGTCCCGCAATCGCGCCGGCACCTTCCCAGCCGAGACGGTCGAACTCCTCCGGACCTTCGGCACCCAGTTCGCGCTGGCCATTCAGAATGCGCGGCTCTTCCACGAGATCGCGGACAAGAGTCGACAGCTCGAAGCGGCGAGCCGGCATAAGTCGGAGTTCCTCGCCAACATGTCCCATGAACTTCGGACGCCCCTCAACGCGATCATCGGGTTCTCCGAGGTCCTGGCCCAGGGCATATTCGGGACCATCAATGACAAGCAGACCGAATACCTCCACGACATCCTCGAATCGGGACGACACCTCCTGTCCCTCATCAACGACATCCTCGATCTATCGAAGATCGAGGCCGGGCGGATGGAGCTCGAGGCGAGCGAGTTCGACTTGCCGCTGGCGATCCAGAATGCGCTGATGCTGGTCCGCGAGCGGGCCCTGCGCCGCGGGATCGCCCTTCACCACGTCATCGATGACCGGGTCGCGGACATCCGAGCGGATGAACGCAAGGTCAAACAGGTCCTCTTGAATCTCCTCTCGAACGCCATCAAATTCACGCCCGAGGGCGGCCGGATCGAAGTTCGGGCGGCTCCGGCCGATGGGCTGGTCGAGGTCTCCGTCGCGGACACCGGGGTCGGGATCGCGCCAGAGGACCTGGAGACCGTCTTCGAGGAGTTCCGGCAGGTCGGGACGGCGGAGAAGAAGGCAGAGGGCACCGGACTCGGGCTGGCCCTCACGCGCAAGTTCATCGAGCTACACGGGGGACGGATCTGGGTGACCAGCCAAGTGGGGGTCGGCTCGACGTTCACGTTCACGCTCTCGGTGAGGCCATGGCCGGCGAGCTGATCCTGATCGTCGAGGACAACGACAAGAACCGGAAGCTCGTCCGGGACGTGCTGAGGTTCAAGGGCTACACCACCATCGAGGCCGAGACGGGAGAAGCCGGCGTCCGCCTCGCCCAAGAGCGACGCCCAAACCTGGTCCTGATGGACATTCGGCTCCCCGGCATCGATGGGATGGAGGCGCTTCGGCAGCTCCGCGCGGAGCCGACCACTCGGGAGATTCCCGTGATGGCCATGACCGCGTCGGTGATGAGTGAGGATCGGCGGAGGGTGATGGGCGCCGGGTTCGACGCGTACCAGGGCAAGCCGATCCAGGTCAATGACTTTCTCGCCGCCGTCGCGCAGACCCTGGAGCATCGCCGAACATGACGGGGGTCCCCTGATACCACCTCGCAGCACCGCGGAAGAGGAGATCAGACCATGTCAATTGTCGCGTGGGTAGTGCTCGGCCTGATCGCAGGCTTCATCGGTAGCAAGCTGGTCAACAAGACGGGCGAAGGTTTCATCCTCGACATCGCTCTGGGTATCGTAGGCGCCGTTGTCGGGGGCTGGCTCTTCAGCATGTTTGGGATGTCGGGGGTGACCGGGCTCAACATCTACAGTCTCATCGTGGCCATCGTCGGTGCCGTTGTGTTCCTATTGGCCTACCGCGCGATCCGCCGTGCGGTGTGACCAGGCGACAACGCCCGCGTAGGCCGAAGCCTTCCATCATCGCGCTGGCCGCTTGCTGCGGGCGGATCAGGTGATCGAGCAATGGATAGGCGCGCGTTTATCGGCACCTTGACTGGTGGCCTCCTCGCCGCGCCGCTCGCGGCCGGGGCGCAACAAGCGGCGAAGATCTATCGGATTGGTCTAATCCTAACCGGGACGCCCACTGAGACCGGGCACCTCATCAAAGCGTTGAGCGATGGGCTGCGCGAGCTTGGTTACGTGGAGGGACGGAACGTGGTGTTTGAGAAGCGGTTTGCGGAAGGAAGGCAGGAACGGCTCCCCCCTCTTGCGGCGGAGCTTGTTCAGCTGAGGGTCGATGTCCTCGTGACGGGATCGAACCAGGTGATCGCTGCCGTCAAGCGAGCGACCGCAACGATCCCGGTCGTCATGGCGGTCTCGAGGGATCCTGTAGGTGCGAAGTTCATCGCGAGCCTTGCACGGCCTGGCGCAAACATCACCGGGTTGGCCAACGACACGGCTCCCGAAATCATCGGAAAGAATCTGGCGCTTTTGAAGGAGGCGGTCCCACGAGTCGCCCGCGTGGCCTACTTGTGGAACCCTGTGCCTCCGGGTGCCGACACCTCCAAGAATGTGGTCGAGAGTGCCGCCCGGAACCTAGGCGTAGGGTTCCAGTCCGTAGAGGTTCGTGCGCGCAACGAATTCGAGAGCGCGTTCGCGGCGATGGTCCGCGAGCGAGCCAACGGGGTTGTGGTGGCTCAAGACCCCGTCACGCTTGGTTCTCGAGGTCAAGTCGTCCAGCTGGCGGCGAGGAGCCGGCTGCCCGCCGTGTATGGACTAAGGGAGTTTACGGAGGCCGGGGGCCTCATGTCCTATGGGCCGAACATTGCTGACCAATTCCGGCGTGCCGCGACCTACGTGGACAAGATCCTCAAAGGAGCCAAGCCCGGCGATCTGCCCATCGAACAGCCGACCAAGTTCGAGCTGATCATCAACCTCAAAACCGCCAAGGCCCTCGGCCTGACGATCCCGCCGTCGCTCCTGCAGCGGGCGGATCAGGTGATTGAGTGAGTCGCCCGCGGAAGCCCGCACCTGCCAGGCAGAAGGCGGAACCACCCAAGGCAGGGTGCAAGACCCTGCCCGAAGAGATGGCCCGCGACGCGATCGCGCACGAGGAAGAGGCGCCAGGTGGCAAAGTGCGGATGACCTTCAGGGTGGTGCTCAGTCGCCTGGACGCGGAGGAACTCGCCGCTCGGGCCATCCGGGAGGAGAAGAACATCGGCGCGCTGATGACGGAGATTCTGGAGGCCGCAGCGACGAAGGGGCGGCCGTGACCTCACAGGAGGCCGAGCCTGATCAACCGGATGGCACTGTGGACGGGGATCGCCGCAAGCCTTGCCGGGGTCCTGGCGGTTTCTTACGGGCGCTGGCTCATGGCCACCGGGCTCGGTCTGCTCGCCCTCGTGTGCGCCGTCATCGTCGGGAACCCGCGGGACTGAGTGAAAGGTGGTGTCGTGTGACGCGTATGGCGTGTATCGCCTGTATGACCCGGGCAGATCTGGTTGTACCAGACATGACACTTGACAACTATAGTTGCCCTAACCTACGATGAGCCCGACACCGAAACAGATGGGCAAGCGGATTCGGGCCCTGCGCAAAAAGCTGAACCTCAGCCGGCAGCAGCTGGCGGAACGGGCGGACGTGTCGCGCGAGTACATCCGGAAGCTGGAGGCCGGCGGGTACGACCCCACGGTCGGCACGCTCCAGCGCCTCGCCAAGGCTCTCGGCGTGCCGGTGACGGAGCTGCTGGGGTAGAGGAGCGATGGACAGCGAGAAGGAACGGCTGGAACGAAAGCATCAGTTGGAGCGAGACGTAGCCGACGCGATACTCGCGCTCGCCAGTGGCAAGGGCTACCTCGGGGTCGAGGGGCTCGCAGACGAGACAGGACGGTTGGGGACCGACTATCGGTTCCTTGCCCAGGCGATCCGCGCGCACAAGAACCAGCCGGCGGAGCTACTGGCCACCCTGAAACAACTCGCGAGCAAGTTGGGGCGCGGACAGTAGCGGCGTAAAGACGCCCCCGGGGTGCGCGAACACCCACGGGGGCTGGTGGCCCATCAACCCATCCCGACAAGGAGGGGCGAGGGAGGCTATCGGAATGCCTCCACGATAGCCAGAAGCATGAGCACACTCACCAGCAGGAGCATTGCAGCCGTGATGAGGCGTGGCGTCAGACGCCCGACGGTCTTCCTTGAATGCGCGCGGCTGTTAGAGACCAAGCTTCCGCAGGTGATCCAGGCTCAGCTTGAGGTTGGGGATCTCATGCTCTTGGTCGGTTCGAAGCGCAGCGATTGCCTGTTCAATGCGATCCTCCGGGATGGGCGCCCCAGAGAAGAGCCCGGAGCCCATCCTCGGTCGCAATGCGGAACTCGCCATTGCCAGTGGGCCGGAACATGACGTCATAGGTGGAGGTGCCGGCGCGGCGGATCCACAGACGGCCCGGGCGATGGGTCACCCCACATGGTCTCTCCTGTTGTGCGGCCATCGGGGTCATCGTGCCGTCCCAACCGGAGCGTCCCAGGTCCAAATCCAGGATCCCGACAAGTGAACCTGCCGCTCTCGAGGGATAGTCGACAGGGGCGGGGCGGCCACGGCAGGTCCATCAAAGCGAAACACCACGCCGTTGGGATCGACTCGCCACACGCAGGCATCGATCGCACCGGGCTGCAAGTGCGGGACCTGGAAGTACAGGCGGCCTTTCGACGCCTCGGCGAAGGCACCGCGTTCGGTTTCGCTCACCGCGAACTGATCCAGCCTTCCCGGTATCGCTCTGGCAGCTGCATCGGGGTCGATCCAATCGCAGAAAATGTGCCAGCCGAGACGTCTTCCTTTGTTGGTACTTAGGCGTCGCGCGGATTTTGCGCTGGGTAGATCAACTCTCAACGAGGGATAGCGCGTGCTCTGTATCTCGCGTTCGGTACATAGGAGAAGCGTCTCCGACGCTCACGCGCGTGGATCGCATCCCTGGTGGGGTTCGTGACCAAGGGCACCATGGATCTCCGGAGAGTGGAAGTGCCTCCCCGACACCGTGGACCCGCGCGGGCCGAAGGGAGGTAAGTAATGCATTGACGCTGTATACGTCTAGCCGTATAGTCCACTGGACGGCAATAGGAGGCCGTCCCCGATGGCCGACGACAAGGTGAAGGTCACGATCCGGTTGCCGCGGGCGCTCGCGCGGCTCGCCAAGCACTACGCCGTCGCGCGCGACCAAGATCTCCAAGACCTGATTGCCGCGGCGCTGGCGGAATACCTTCGCCACCAGCCGGCGCCGCTCGACCCGGAAGAAGGGCGCGCGCTCCTCGCGTCCATGACGGGGCAGTTTACGGATGCGAGCCGGCGGGCGTTCCCGGGAGTCCTGGAAAAACTGAAGGTGGCCGAGCGGACGCTCAAGACCCGCAAGGGGACCCCGAAGAAAGGGGGCAAGTGATGGCGACACTCCAGGGTCAGGACGAGACGATCGCGACCCGCCCACCGAGCCGCCGACGCGAGAAGCTGGCGGAGTACGTGAAGTAGGGAGAGCGAGGAGGCGACGAATGGCCCGAAAGACATCATCCCGGCGGCCAGCGAAGAAGGCCGCAGTCAAGCGGAAGGCCGTGGCGAAGAGGAAGCGGAAGCCAGCCAAGAGGAAGCCAGCCAGGAGAAAGCTCGCCAACAAGAGAAAGCCCGCTAAGAGGAAGCCGAGGCTGACGACGGCAACCAGAGGCGGGAGAGCGATGCCGCGCAAGTTCGCGGACACGGATCAGCAGATCGGGACGCTTCGGCACCACGTGTCGGCACAGTGTGTCTCGATCGCGTCCAGCATCGACACCATTCCGCCGGAGATGCTCCCGCTCGAGATGCGCGACCGGTGGCTTCATGAATTGCGCCAGGCCGCGGTCGCATTGGTCCCGGTGATCGAGCGACTCGCCACTGAGCCGCCGACGGAGGCCTGACCATGATCGCCGCCATCTACGCCCGACTCCTGCTCGCCGGGCTCTGCCTGCTGACCCTCGCCACGGCGGCGTCAGCCGAGGGCGCCTGGATGCTGTGGATGATGAGCCCCGTCGCCCTGGGATTCCATTGGGACCTTCTCCACGCGGGAGCTCTGCATGGAGGCGCTGCACCAGCAAGCTCAGGCAGTCGAGAAGCTGGGGCCCAAGGTGACCGAGGACGTACCCGGCGGGTCGTTCGTCGCAACGGGTGCTGACCAGGACGTTCGCGGGCAGTGCCTCCCCGACACCGACGACCCGCGCGGGCCGAAGGGGAAGTGAGGCGTGAGGCAGCTGAGCCCGTCGCAGCGGCTCCTCTTCCTCCCGGGAGCCGGCGGCGATCCGAGCTTCTGGAAGCCTGTCGCAGACCGCATCCGTCATCCGGGCGAGAGAGTACTGCTCGCGTGGCCGAGCACTGGCTCGAACCTGGGTGATCCGAGCACCGGCACTCTGGACGACCTCTACCGCTTGGTTCGGGCGCAGGTCGACCGCCCCGTCGATGTCATCGCCCAATCTATGGGCGGGGAGCGGCCGTGCGCGCCGCCCTGGACTTCCCAGGCCGGATCAAGCATCTGGTGCTGGCAGCCACGTCGGGGGGACTGGACACGTCACGCCTGGGAGTTGTTGATTGGCGTCCGGCTTGGAGGAAGGAGCACCCTTCGGAACCATGGTGGGCTGATGACAGAAGCAACTTCGAGGATCGGCTAGCAGAGATCAACGCCCCCACGTTGTTGCTCTGGGGCGAGGCCGATCCCATCAGTCCCGTGGTTGTAGGCCGCTACTTGAAGACTCTGCTTCCGCACGCCGAACTCGTGCTCGTCCCCGACGGAAACCATGCGTTCGCACGCGAACGTGTCGACGAGATTGTGCCCCACATCGAGCGACACCTTCTTGAGACGCGCGAGAGCTGAACGTCGTCTTCCACCACCCACGAGGACATCAAACCATCAGCTCCAACCAGTTCGCCCAGTACAACGCGCGTGCCGACGCGCTGGCGCGGGCCGGAGGGCGCGCGGCATGAAGCAGTCGCTGGCCTTGGTCTCGCTCGTGGTTCGGGACTACGACGAGGCGCTCGCATTCTTCGTGGGGAAGCTCGGCTTCGCTCTCGTAGAGGACTCCGAGGTTCCGGAGCAAAGCAAGCGCCGGGTCGTGGTTGCGCCGCCCGGCAGCGCCGCGCGGTCGTAGCGGCTCATCAGCCGCGCGAGCTCGTCCCTTCGCCTTTCGCGCCCACTCTCGGGCCTCTTCACAAGCCCCAAAGCGAGTAGCCGCTGCTGCATACTGGGCGTCCGTGATCGAGCTTGCCACCGACAATCTCGCGGCGCTGCCCGCCGACTGGGGTTACAAGGATTTTGGAAACGCTGCGCCAGCATCCGTCTACGTTCGCTATTGGTTAGTCATGAGCCTTGCCCAGCTCGGCAGATTCGCCGAGGCGACCGAGCACCAGGCCGAGGCGGCCCGGCTCGTCGAGCCGACGCATCATGCGTTCACCATCGCCGTGGCGGACATCCTCGGCAAAGTTCAAGAGCGGATCGCTCAAGGTCAGCTTCCCACTGCCACCATCATCAATGCCACCGAGAGCCCAACCAGACCGCACGATCCACGGCCGCCAAGGCTGACGGTGGTGGCGAACCCGACCGAGGACACCGAGTCCCCACCGACATAAGAGCCTGCGCTCCAGACGCCCAAGGCCCGCCTGCTGAAGCCGGTGGGCCCAGGTGGAAGATTCGGCTTGGACCCCTTAGGGAGACCCATTCTTTCGCCCCGGCTTCAACGTGGGCCATTCTGGTCAGCCGTCGGGGCTCCCGTGTCACAAATGGCTGTCACACGCTGGCTCTTCGCCCCCAACAACTGAGCCGTGGCAGGGAGTTGGATCACACCAGGCTCAGGATAGGTAGTCCTGGTACTCTCAACCGTCCTGGTGTGAGACGGGCATCGTCGTGCCGATGCCCCCCTTGGCCTCGCTGAAGTGAGCAATACCGAACGTCAGGCTGGGCCCCGAAGCCCGTCAACCAGGACCGCGGCGGGCACAGCTCGACCGATACGTGGCGATGAGACGTCGGTAGCTCGTGGCTCGCCAGCGACGCATGCGCTGCGCGACGGGCTCGATCGACGGGTGGTTGCCGCTGGCCGCGTTGCGGAAGAGCGTCCGGGGCGGCACCCGCGTGCCAGGCTACACGACCGACCCGGCGGTCACCGGCGCGCCAGCGCCGACCCTGGCACTCACGATCTCCCCTCGCCGAGCTTCGCGATCACCTGACCGTAGGCTTCGAGCTGGCGCGGCCACTCCCGATAGCCGCACACCGGCCCGAGGACGACGTACTCCACGCCGGCTTCCACAAAGGCGCGGATACGCTCCGCGCAGACCTCGACCGGGCCGGCAGCACCGAAGCGATCCATGATCGCGTCCCCGGGCAGGTGGTACACGTGACTGATGTACTCGGCGCCGGCGGCCCGCGCGCGAGCGGGATCGGCTCCGACGTTGATGAACACGAACGAACCCCAGGTAAAGTCGGCGGCGGAGCGGCCTTCGGCGGCGAGCAAGCTGCGTGCGGTCTCGACAAGGCGCGCGAATTTCCTGTCGCTGGCGAATGCGCTGATCCAGCCGTCACCGTAGCGGGCCGCCCGCTGCAGGGCCGCCTCCGAGGTGCCGCCGATCCAGATGGGCAGCGCCGGCTGGACCGGGCGCGGCGCAATGGACACGTCCTCGATAGTGAAGTGGCGGCCGACATAGCTGAAGCGCTCGTTGGCGAACAGCCCGCGCACAATCTCCAGGCTCTCATTGGCACGGGATCCTCGCTCCCGTAGGGGAACCCGCATCGCGCGGTACTCCGCGGGGTGGTCGCCGCCGACGCCCACACCGAAGATCATGCGGCCGCCCGACAGCACATCGAGGCTCGCGATGGTCTTGGCGATCAGCACGGGATCGCGCAACGGCAGGATGACGACATCGCTCGCAATGCGGATGCGCGAGGTCGCGGCCGCGAACGTCGCCAGCACCGTCGTAGCTTCCAAGATCGGAGCGTGCCACTGGACGTGGTCGCCAACCTGGACGGAGTCGAAGCCGACCGCCTCCGCGGTGCGCGCGAGTTCGACGAGCTCGGGTGCCCCGGGTACCCCGTTCGAGTACGCCCCGACCGCGATGCCAAACTTGACGGTGCTCATCCTTACCCCCCGAGGTAGGCGGCCTTGACGTGCGGGCTCTCAGCCAGCGTAGCCGAGGGGCCGCTAAGGGCTACGCGGCCGGTCTCCATGACATAGGCGCGTGTGGCGATCCCTAGCGCCATGCGCGCGTTCTGCTCCACCAGCAGAACGGACACGTCGCGCTCGCGGTTGATCAAGCGCACGATCCGCCCGATCTCGCGCACGATCATGGGGGCCAGCCCGAACGAGGGCTCATCGAGCACCAGCAGCCGCGGCTCCGCCATGAGCGCACGGCCGATCGCCAGCATCTGCTGCTCGCCGCCGCTCAGCGTCCCCGCCAGCTGCAGCCGCCGCTCGGCCAGCCGCGGGAAGAGCTCCTCGACCCGGGCGAACGTGCGGCCGATCTCGGCAGGCCCGCGCCGCCGGTAGGCGCCCATCCGGAGGTTCTCCATCACAGTCATCTGCGGGAACAGGCGTCGACCCTCGGGCGCGTGGCCCAGGCCGAGCGTGACGATGCGGTGGGCCTTCCAGCGTGAGACATCGGTGCCCCGGAAGACCACCCGTCCGCCGGCCGTGGGCACCAGGCCCGTGATGGCCCTGAGGGTCGAGGTTTTGCCCGCCCCGTTGGGCCCGATGATCGCCACGACCTCACCCTCGGCGACCTCGAGGGAGATTCCCTTCACGGCGGTCACGCTACCGTAGCGCACCTCGAGACCGGTCACCTCAAGCACGGGTATCCTCAGCGCCTAGATAGGCTTCGATCACCGCCGGGTTCGCCTGGACATCGCGCGGCATTCCCTCCGCGATCCGCACCCCGTGGTCCAATACGGTGACGACGTCGCACAGTCCCATGACCGCGCGCATGTCGTGTTCGACGAGCAGGATTGTCTTGCCGCCGGCGCGCAGCGCTTGCAGTGTACGCATGGCGTCCGCGGCCTCCTGCGTCGTCAGGCCCGCGAGCGGCTCGTCCAGGATGACGAGGTCGGCACCGGTGGCGAGCACTAGAGCCAGGCTCAGCGCCTTCTGATCCCGGTGCGGCAGCGCCCCAGCGCGCCGGCTGGCCACGTCCTGAAGCCGGACGACGTCCAGCAGATCTTGGGCCCGGGCCAGCGCGGCGGCCTCGCGGGCCCGGTAGCCGGCGGTGGCGAGCAGGGTCCTGACGAAGCCACGCTCCACCGCTAGGTGGGAGGCAGCCATGACGTTGTCGAGCACGGTGAACTCGCGGAAGAAGGTTGTGGCCTGGAACGTCCGCGCGATGCCGCGCCGACAGATCTCCGAGGGCCGTAAACCCGAGATGCGCTCACCCTTGAAGTGGATCTCGCCGGAGGTCACCGGCAAGACGCCGGTAATCAAGTTGAACACCGTGCTCTTGCCCGCGCCATTCGGGCCGATCAGGCCGTGGATCGTCCCGGCTTTCACCGTCATCGAGAACGCGGCCACAGCCTGCAGACCGCCGAACCGCTTGCCGACCTCCCGCAGTTCAAGGAGCAAGGCCGGTCCCCAGGGTGGACGCCCCGTCCTTCGCCCGCCCCCAGCCGAAGCGGCGGGCCACCCGCCCGGGCAGCGCCACCAGCCCGTCCGGGAAGCACAGCATCACAACCATCAGCACCAGCCCGTACACGAGGAGCTCGTAGTGATGCAGCTCGCGCAGCAGCTCCGAGGCGACGGCTAGCACGAGTGTCCCGACCACCGGCCCCCACACGCTGCCGGCGCCGCCGATGACGGTGAACACGACCAGCAGCACCATCGGCTCCAGCCCGAAGTCACTCGAGTGCAGCACGCGCTGCGAGTGCGCAAAGAAGACCCCGGCCACCCCCGCGAAGAACGCCCCGAGCACGAAGGCCCCCAGCTTGTACCGGGGGACGTTCACGCCCAGCGTCTCGGCCAGCAGCTCGCCCTGGCGGATGGCGCCGTTGACCAACCCGACGCGGGAGCACTCGAGGCGGATGAGCACCGCCGCGCTAGCCAGGAACAGCACCAGCATGAGCCAGTACTGGGCGAGCTTGCTGATGAAGGTCACCGCGCCACCGCTCAGGAGCAGCGGATGTGGCGGCGGGATCTCGACGAGCCCCGACGGTCCGCCCAGGTAGTCGACGAAGAAGTTGTTGAAGACGAGACGCAGGACCTCGAGGAAGGCGAAGCTGATGAGAAAGTAGTACGGTCCGCTGACCCGCAGGGCCACGCGCCCTATTGGAACCGCGGCCAGCGCCGCGAGCAGCGGGGCGATGGCCAGGGTCGCCCAAAAGGACCAACCCGCCCGCGTGACGAGGAGGGCGGAGGCGTAGGCCGCGATCCCCATGAATGACACGTGCGCCATGTTGAGCTGGCCGGTACTCATGACGTGGCGCAGGCTCATGGTCAACAGCAGGCTACGCAGGATCACCGTCGCCACGTCGAGATGGTAGGAGTCGCGCGTGAGTAGGGGGAGCGAGACGCCCGCGGCGAGCAGCACGCCGAAGCCGATCCAGCCGTCAACCCGCCGGGGCTCAGGCAGCACCGAGCAGCCCTCGCGGTCGCAGCAGGAGGATGGCGATCACCATGAGGAAACCCAGGATGTTGACCGCGGCGCTGCTCATGAACAGGGTGCCCACGCCCTCCACCGCGCCCAAGAGCAGCCCGCCGAGGACGGCGCCGGGCAGGCTGCCCATCCCGCCCACGATGATAATGATGAAGGCTTTGACCACGGGAAGGGCGCCCATGGTCGGGCTCACCGCGAAGATAGGGGCGAGCAGGGCTCCGGCCGCGCCGGCCAGTGCGCACCCAATGCCGAACCCCAGCGCGGAGGTCAGCTCGATGTTTACGCCCTGCAACGCAGCGGCCTCCGCGTCCTGTGCCACCGCCCGCATGGCCTGTCCGGTGCGGGTGAACTTGAGAAACACGTAGAGCCCGACGATCAACGCGACGGCGGTGAGGATGACGAACAGCCGCTCGCGGGACACGGTGACGCCCCCCACGCGCACAATCCCGGATACCGCCGACGGCACCGACTTATCGAGCACCCCGAACGAGAGCTGGGCGGTGGCCTGCAGCACCCACAGGAGTCCCAGCGATACGATGAACGCGTTGAGGGTCTTGCCGCGCAAGTGGCGGAACACCAGCCGCTCGGCCACCACGCCCGCCAGCCCCACCAGGAGCACAGCCAGCACGAGGGTCGCAACGTAGTTCAGTCCGCCCACCGCGAAGAGGTAGTAGGCCGCGAACCCGCCCAGCATGTAGAACTCGCCGTGGGCGAAGTTGATCACCTCCAGAATCGAGAAAATGAGCGTCAGCCCCAGCGCGACCAGGATGTAGACGACAGCCAGCCCGAAGCCGTTCAGCAGCGCCTGGACCAGCAGGTCGATGGGCATGGGCAGTGAGGCCAGCGTGGCAGGGGGGACAGAGCCCCAACCCGTGCCGGCAGGGTCGGATCCCCTATTTCTTCTTCAGTGCGGCCGGCAACACCTGGGCGATATCGACCACCTTACCCTGTCGCACTTCGCTGATGACCAGCGGATAGAGGAACTGCCGCTCGATGCCGTACGTCTCCTTGCCGCCCAGGGCGAG
>Ga0075425_100003836_pt1 | contig 15371 bp, 11 predicted proteins | sample SoiMethybrSBSTD4_FD_75300 | JGI IMG/M metagenome (GOLD analysis project Ga0075425, IMG submission 75300) | Bulk soil microbial communities from a Populus tree surrounding site in Tennessee, USA - Soil MetaG P. TD hybrid SBSTD4 | ecosystem: Environmental > Terrestrial > Soil > Tree plantation...
TCCCGGTGGACGTCCGCCGCTTCCCATGGATTCGTCGACTGGCGGCCGACTACGCGTTCGACTTCAAATCGGTCGCGCCGTTCTTCTCAGGCGATCCCGCCAACCGGTCCGCCTGGACGGATGCGATCGCCAGAACCCAGGCGCACGATCGCCGCCGCGACGACATTGCAGCCGTGATCGCCGCGCAGCAGGACCGGCGCCAGGCGCCGCCGGCGGCGCGCGACGCGGCGCGGCTGCTCGCCGATCGCCGCACGGTCGCGATCGTCACCGGACAGCAGGCGGGTCTTTTCGGCGGGCCGTTGTTCACGCTGCTCAAGGCGCTGACGGCGCTCAAACTCGCCGAGCAGGTGTCGCGCGATCACAACATTCCGGCGATCGCGATTTTCTGGATCGACGCCGAGGATCACGATTGGGAAGAAGTCCGATCGTGTACGGTCTTCGCCAATCAGCTGGTGCCGCACACGGTCTCGGTGCCGCCGCGGCCCGGCGCCGAGCCCTCGCCGGTCGCTACCGTGCGGCTCGACGACTCGATCATCGACACGCTCGCCGAACTCGAACGCCTCCTCCCGCCCACGGAATTCCACGCGTCGATCATGGACGGCCTGCGGCGCGCCTACACGCCGGGCGCCGGCATGGCCGACGCATTCGGACGGTGGCTCGAAGAGGTCCTCGGCGGACGCGGCCTCGTCGTCTACGACTCTTCGGACCTCGCCTCGAAGCCGCTCGTCAGCCAGGTGTTCGCACGCGAGCTGTCGATGCCCGGCCAGACGGTGAAGCTCGCCGCCCTCGCCGGATCGGATCTGACGGCGCGCGGCTATCACGCGCAGGTGCATGCGCAGGATGACAGCCTCGCGCTCTTTCACCTCGACGGCGGGCGCCGCGCGATCCGCCAGCAGGACGGCCGGTTCCTCGTCGGCGACCAGCAGTTTCCGGCGGCAGCGCTCGTGGAGCAGGCGACGGCGCGCCCGGCCGGCTTCAGCCCGAACGTGCTGCTGCGGCCGGTGGTGCAGGACACGATCTTCCCGACGATCTGTTATGTCGCCGGGCCGAACGAGCTCGCCTACCTCGGGCAGCTGCGCGGCGTCTACGCGCACTTCGCCGTGCCGATGCCGCTGTTCTACCCGCGCGCCTCGGCGACGCTGCTCGATTCGGCGGCGGTGCGGTTCCTCACCAAGTACAAACTGCCGCTCGAGGCGCTGCAGGCGCAGGACGAGGCGGCGCTGAACGAACTGCTCAAGACGCAGATTCCACAGGTGGTCGAGGACTCCTTCACGGCGGCCGAGCAGACGATCGAGGCGCAGATGGCGCGGCTCATTCAGACCATCCCAACGCTCGATCCAACGCTCGAGGGCGCGGCGCGCTCGACGCTCGAGCGGATGCAGCGCGATCTGCAGACCCTGCACGGCAAGATGATCCAGGCGGCGAAGCGCCGCGATGAAACGCTGCGCCGCCAGTTCATGCACGCGCGCGCGCTCGCCTTCCCGGGTGGCCATGCGCAGGAACGAACGATCGGCTTCGTTTCTTTTCTGAACCAGTACGGCCCCGCCCTCGTCGATCGGTTGGACGAGGAGCTCCCGCTCGACCTCGGCCATCACTGGATCGTCACGATTTGACGTAGGTGCGGGCGTTCAGCCCGCACAAGCCGCCCTCAAGCGCCCTAGACAGACATGGTTCAACGGCTGAGGTCGCATCTATTGTCGAGTGACGATCCCGACGCCTCGCGACGATAAGGGGACAAGCGTAGGTCCGCCCTTTCAGGGCGGACGTCGGCCACGCTGAAAGCGTGGCCCTACCTCGGGCTCGGGCTGGGGGCTAGCTGAATGTCGAAGGACCGGACCAGGATTGCGATCGTGCGGATTCGGGTGGCCGCCATCTGGCGCAAGAAATGGGCGCGCCTCGCGGCGCTTGCGCTCGCAATTCCCACCGTCCTTCTCTGCTTCGCGGCGACGTACTCCTACGTTCGCTTCGCCCATCTCATCGACGCGCGGCTGCACGGCGAACGCGAAACGGTGTTCCCACGGATCCTCGCGCGTCCGCTCGAGCTGCGCCGGGGCCAATCGCTCACCGAACGCCAGCTGATCGATCGGCTCAACGATCTGGGCTACGCGCATCGCGAACGCGTCGAGAAGCCGGGCGAGTTCGCCGTCGGCAACGGTGCGGTCGCGATCATGCCGCGGGCGCCCGAATTGAAACGGCAGATGGTCCGCGTCGTCTTCCAACGGCCGGCGCCGGAGGTGAAGAACGCATCGCGCCGCCAGCCGCCGCCAAAGCCTGCCGACCGCGTGCAGCGGCTCGAGCTCGGCACCAAGCCAAGCGAACGCCTGATGCTCGACGCGCCCGTGCTTACCGCGCTCAACGGCGGGGAGCGCGAGAAGCGACGGCCGGTCGCGCTCGCCGCGATCCCGCAGCGGATGCAGCAGGCGGTCCTGTCGATCGAGGATCGCCGCTTCTACGAACATCCGGGCGTCGATCCGATCGGCATTCTCGGCGCCGCGATTTCAAATCTTCGCGGCCGACACGGCTATACCTCCGGCGGCAGCACGATTACGCAGCAGGTCGCGCGCAACGTTTTCCTGCCGAAGATGTTTCCCGGGATGACGCTGAAGGACGCGCGCGAGAAATCGTTCCGCCGCAAGCTCGTCGAAGCGTGGGTCTCGCTGATCATCACCGCGCGGGCGTCCAAGGACGAAATCCTCGAGATGTACCTGAACGACATGACGCTCGGGCAGCGCGGGTCGTTCGGGATCGTCGGCGTCGCCGAGGCGTCGCGGCTCTTCTTCGCCAAGGACATCAGCAACGTGACGCTCGCCGAGGCGGCGACGATCGCCGGCGTTTTCCAGTCGCCATCGGCGCTGTCGCCGTTCACCAACCCGGATCGCTGCAAGGAAAAGCGTAACATCGTGCTGCAGGCGATGGTCGACGCTGGCTACGCCGAGCACGACGTCGCCGATCGCGCGATGCACGAGCCGCTCACCGTGGTCCAGCGCGCGCTCGAAGCGGAAGCGCCCTACTTCGTCGACTTCGTCGGCCAGACGCTGGACGACCACTATCCGGGGCTCACGACCACGACGACGGCGGCGGTCGACGTCTATACGACGCTCGACCTGCACCTGCAGCGCCTCGCCCAGGACGCAGTTCGCGACGGCCTCGTCCACGTCGACGAACTGCTGCCGAAGCGCAAGCGCGGCAAGGCGGAAGCGGCGCTGATCGCCGTCGATCCGCGCACCGGCGAAATTCTTGCCTTCGTCGGCGGGCGCTCCTACAACCAGTCGCAGTACAACCGCGCGATCGTCTCGCGGCGGCAGCCCGGCTCCGTGTTCAAGCCGTTCGTATTCCTGACCGCGTTCGAAGAGGCGGCGAAATCCGGACGCGTCGACATCACACCGGCCTCGATCACCAACGACGCGCAGGAAACCTTCGAGTTCGACGACCAGGTGTGGACGCCGGAGAACTACGAGCACGAGTACGACGGCCCGATCACATTCCGCCGCGCCCTCGCCCACTCGCGCAATCTCGGGACGATCCACGTCGCGCAGGGCGCCGGCTACGACAACGTCGCTGCGTTCTGGAAGAAGCTCGGCGTCGGCAACGCGCCGAAAGCCTATCCGTCGATAGCGCTCGGCGTGTTCGAAGCGACGCCGTACGAGATCGCGACGGCCTACACGCTGTTTCCGAACGGCGGCGCGATCCGTCCGCTGAAGCAGATTCTGCAGGTGACGCGCGGCGGCAAGGACGTGACGAAAAAAGAGTCGAACGCGCTCCGGCCCGTGGCGCGGCCCGACACGACGTTCCTCGTCACCAACATGATGCGAAGCGTGCTGAATGAAGGCACCGCCGCGTCAGCCCGATCGATGGGCTTCACGCTCGACGCCGCCGGAAAAACCGGCACCACGAACGATCTCCGCGACGCATGGTTCGCCGGCTTCACGCCGGAGCTGCTGACGGTGGTGTGGGTTGGCTTCGACGACAACATGCCGGTCGGCCTCAGCGGCGCACGCGCGGCGCTGCCGATCTGGACGCAGTTCATGCGCACGGCGCTCGCGGGACGCGCCAGCGTCCCGTTCGAAGTTCCCGACGACATCACGTTCATGGACATCGACGCCGACACCGGCAAGCTGTCCGGCCCGCACTGCCCGAAAGTGATCACCGAAGCGTTCCTCTCCGGCACCGAACCGCGCGAGGTCTGCGACCTGCACCGATAGGCGGGCAGGTCGGGCGGGTCGGGCAGGTCGGACGGCCAGACGTTACGAAAGGCGCCACACGACCAGCGCGAAGAACACGACCGCGCCTGTGGTCCGTTTGAGGTTCTCGGTCTTCTCAGCGCGGATCAACCCTGCGAGCGGCGCGCCCACCTGTTTCATCGACAGCTGCAACGTCTCCGCAAGCTCGTCGGAGATGTATCCAAGGCGCCGCGCCGCATGAATGCAGTAGTCAACTTCGGCGAGTGACGCCTGCGCGATGTTTAAGAAATTCACACGTGCTCGCCCCGCTGGTCTCGCAAATCCTTCCGCAATGTTCACCGGGACGGAGCATGCGGCACGTCGGAGTTGCTGACCCAACTCGAATCGCTCGAACGCCGGAAGTCCTTTGAGCGAAAGACGATGGAGCGTCAGAAACAGATCGTCAGCGCGCTGCCAGGCTACCAGCGTGTGGTGAGTGAGTGACGTCGGACACCTCCTGATCACTCAAATCTGGTGCCACGACCCGACGATCCGACCTGCCTGACCCGCCCGACCTGCCAGACCCGCGGCGTCCACTACATAGATCACCAGAACGCGCGCATGAGCGACATCGCCCCGTATAATCCAGAGAGATGAACCGCGAGGTTTTCGCCGCCGTGGCAGATGCGCTCGACCGGGGCGAGCCGGCGGCGCTCGTCACGATCGTGGCGACGACCGGATCGACGCCGCAGCGGGTCGGCGCGAAGATGCTCGTGTTCGGCGATGGGCGCATCGTTGGCACCATCGGCGGCGGGTGCTACGAGAACGACGCCTTCGGCAAGGCGCGCGAGGCGATCCGCAGCCGGCGGCCGCAACTCGTCCACTACGAGCTCGACGACGACTTCGCGCAGGAGACCGGGCTCATCTGCGGCGGCCAGATGGACGTCTACATCGAGCCGATTGAGCCGTCGCCGGAGCTGTACATCGTCGGCGCCGGCCACGTCGGCTTCCACCTCGCGAAGATCGCGCACGAAGTCGGCTTCCGCGTCCACGTCGTCGACGATCGCGAGAAGTTCGCCAACGCCGATCGCTTTCCTACCGCGGTCGAGATCGTCGTCGACGACATTCCCGCGTGGATCGCGCGCGCGAACCTGCCGCCGCATGCCTACGCGGTGATCGTCACGCGCGGCCATACCAACGATCTCGAGGCGCTGCGCGCGCTCGCGCCGCACGAACTCCGCTACCTGGGATTGATCGGCAGCCGCGCCAAGGTAGCGCGGATCTACGATGCCCTCGTCGACGACCAGATGTCGCCCGAGGCGCTGGCGCGCGTCCACGCGCCGATCGGCCTCGACATCGGCGCCGTCACACCGCAGGAAATCGCGGTCAGCATCCTGGCAGAACTGATCGCGGTGAAGCACGGCAAGGACGACCCGCGCTCGCTGCGGTGGAGTCCGCCGCAGCTCACGCGGAAGTTAGAAGTGGGAAGTTAGAAGTATTGAAGGATTGAGAATTTAACAGCGATTGGCTTCCCTGCTGATTCGTGGCGGCACGGTCGTCACGATGAACGACCGCTTCGATCTCGTCGAGGGCGACGTGTCGATCCGCGGCGGGCGCATTCTAGCGATCGGCTCGCACATCTCCGGACAGCACGACGTCGTCGTCGAGGCGCGCGGCGGTTACATCCTGCCAGGGCTGATCCAGACGCACATCCATCTCTGTCAGACGCTCTTCCGCGGCTACGCCGACGATCTGCCGCTGATGGACTGGCTGCGGACGCGCATCTGGCCGATGGAAGCGGCGCACACGCCGGACACGCTTCGCGCCGCCGCGCGGCTGGCCACCACCGAACTCCTTGCCAGTGGGACCACAGCGGTCCTGACGATGGAGACGGTGCACGACACCGACGTGGTGTTCGAAGAAGTGGCGGCGAGCGGGCTGCGCGCGACCATTGGCAAATGCATGATGGACTTCGACGCCGAGGTCCCGAAGCGGCTGCAGGAAGGCACGCGCGCATCGATCGACGAAAGCGTCGCGATCCGGCAGCGCTGGGACGGCGCCGAGGACGGTCGGCTGCACGCGGCGTTCGCGCCGCGGTTTGCGGTCTCCTGTTCGCGTGAGCTGCTCGAGGCCGTCGCGCACCTGTCGCACGAGCAGCACGCGCTCGTCCACACGCACGCGTCGGAGTCGCGCGACGAGATCGCGATCGTGCAGCGGATGTCCGGCTGCCGCTCGAACATCGAGTACCTCGCCGCCGTGCGCCTGACGTCACCGCAGTTGTGCGCGGCGCACTGCGTCTGGGTCGACGACCGCGATCAGGAACTGCTCGCCGAACACGACGTCAAGGTGATGCACTGCCCCGGATCGAACCTGAAGCTCGGGTCGGGCATTGCGCCGGTGATCGAGATGCGCGCGCGCGGCATCACCGTGTCGCTCGGCGCCGACGGGGCCGCCTGCAACAACCGCCTCGACATGTTCGAGGAGATGCGGCTCGCGGCCGTCCTGCAGGCGATGCGGAAGCAGCCGGGTGTCCTGCCGGCGCGGGACGTCCTGTGGATGGCGACTCGCGGCGGCGCCCGCACGCTTGGCCTCGAGAACGACATCGGCTCGATCGAAGTGGGAAAGAAAGCCGATTTGATCGTCGTCGATCGCGATCGTCCGCACCTTGCGCCCGGTCCCGATCCCTATTCGACGCTCGTCTATGCCGTGCGCGGCAGCGATGTCCGCGCGACGATCGTCGACGGTGAACTGCTCGTCGACCAGTTCGCGCCGCTGCGCGCCGACCGCGCCGAGGTGTCGCGCGCCGCGCGCGACGCCGCGCGAGCGCTCGTCGGCCGGGCCGGGATCGCGCTGCCACGCTGAGTCCTGGCGTCAGGGGGGTCGGGAACCGTTTGCAGGGGTCGGGAACCGTTTTCTCGGAGAGACACACCAGAAAACGGTTCCCGACCCCCTCCTGCTCAGTAACTATCGGGACGCCCACAACCGATACGATCGAGCGGACCACCCCGGCGCGCGGTCGAGGCCAATATGGGCCGTTGTATAATGTCTTGGCAGTCCTCAGGTGAGACTGCTAACCCGTAAATGTCACAGGACGCCGCAGATAGGTCGAAACGGGTACTGGCTGCGCTTGTTCGCGAGTTCATCGCGTCCGGGGAGCCGGTCGCCTCATCCTTGCTCGTGACGGCCGCCGGCCTTGGCGTGTCATCGGCGACGGTCCGCAGCATCCTCGCGCGGCTGGAAGAGGAAGGGTTTGTCCAGCAGCCGCATACGTCGGCCGGACGGATCCCAACCGATCGCGGGTATCGCTTCTACGTGGATCAGCTGCTCGAATCGCGTCGCCCGCGCGACCGCGCCGCGACGGCGGTCGAAGCGAGGCTGCGCCGCGAGAGTCCCGACCGGCTGCTCGATTCGCTGTTGCCGCAGGTATCGCACGTCCTGTCGCTGGCCTCGCGCAGCGTCGGCTTCGCAATCCGTCCGGCGCACGAGGCTGCGGTGTTCGATCGCGTGGAGTTCGTGCCGCTCGGCGCCACGCGCGTGCTCGTCGTCATCGTCGCGAGCGGCGGTCACGTGATTCAGAAGGTCATCGACGTCGGCGAAGCACTCGAAAACGATGAGCTGCGCCAGGCGGCCAACTATCTGAACGCCGAATTCTCCGGGCTGCCGCTGTATCGCGCCCGCGAAGCCGTGCTCGAGCGGATGAACGAAGAGCGACTGCTCTACGATGCGCTGCGTGCCCGCGCGATGCGGCTCGCCACCTCGACGTTCTCGGATTTGCCCGACGATCGGCCGATCTACGTCGAAGGCACGGCGGCGCTGCTCGACGATGCGAGCGGGCTGACGGTGCAGACGTTGCAAGCGCTCCTCGCCATGATCGAGGAGAAACAGAAACTGCTGCAACTCCTCAACGAATACATCGACGGACCCGGCCTCAGCGTCGTCATTGGCGCGGAACATCTCGATCCGAACCTGCGCCCGTTCAGCCTGGTCCTGTCGACCTACGACGATGGGTCGGGCATCGGATCGGTTGGCGTGATCGGCCCGACGCGCATGCGCTACTCACGCGCGATCGCGGCGGTCGACGGCGCCGCGCAGGCCGTCTCGCGGATGCTGAAAGAACCAGACTAATAGACGTTATGGCTGACGAACCATTGACCGACGCTACTGCTGAAGCAGCGGCGCCCGACGTCTCGCCGACGGCCGATCTCGAGCGAGAGCGCGACGACTACAAGGATCGCTGGCTGCGTAAGAGCGCCGAGTTCGACAACTACCGCCGCCGCATCGAGCGCGAGCGCCGCGAGCAGGCCGACCAGATGGTGGTCGATCTCCTGCAGGACCTCCTGGCGGTGGTCGACGACTTCGACCGCGCGTTGACCGTCGACGCCGGCGAGGGCGGTGCGGCCTACCGCAAAGGCATCGAGCTGATTCACGGCAAGCTGCACGATCTGCTGCGCCGCCGCGGCGTGCAACCGATTGAGGCGCTGGGCGCCGACTTCGATCCGAACGTGCATCAGGCGGTGATGCACGAAGAGAGCCCCGAACATCGCGAGGGCGAAGTGATTGGCGAATTGCGGAAAGGCTACACGATCAACGATCGGTTGCTGCGACCCGCGATGGTGAAGGTGGCGAAGGCGTGAGCAAGCGGGACTACTACGAAATCCTCGGCGTCGCGAAGACGGCGAGCGATGGCGACATCAAGAGCGCCTATCGCAAACAGGCGATGAAATACCACCCGGATCGCAACCCGGGCGACCACGCCGCCGAAGAGAAGTTCAAGGAAGCGGCCGAAGCGTACGCGATCCTCGCCGACAGCGAGAAGCGAAGCCTGTACGACCGCTTCGGCCACGCCGGCGTGAAGTCGGCGGCCGGCGCCGGCGCCGGGTTCGATCCGTCGGTGTTCCAGGAGTTCGGCGACTTCGCCGACATCCTCGGCAACATGTTCGGCTTCGGCGATCTGTTTGGCGGCGGCCGCCGCCGCGGCGGACCGCAGCGCGGCGCCGATCTCCGCTACGACCTCGAGATCTCGTTCGAGGAATCGGCGCGCGGCGCCGAGACGGCGGTCCAGATTCCGCGCCAGGAGAATTGCGAGAGCTGCCACGGCAGCGGCGCCGCGCCCGGCTCGTCGCCGACGACCTGCCCGCAATGCCGCGGCCAGGGACAGGTCCGCTTCCAGCAGGGCTTCTTCACCGTCGCGCGCACCTGCCCGCAGTGTCGCGGCGCCGGGAAAATCGTCACCAAGCCATGCGGAACCTGCCACGGCGCCGGTCGTGTCGCGAAGGAACGGAAGATCACCGTCAAGATCCCTCCGGGGATCGCCACCGGCCAGCAACTGCGTTTGCAGGGTGAAGGCGAAGCCGGATCCGCCGGCGGCCCCGCCGGCCATCTCTACGTCGTCGTCCACGTGCAGGACCACGAGTTCTTCCGCCGCGACGGCGTGAACCTGTTCTGCGAAATCCCCGTGAACTTCACCACGGTGGCGCTTGGCGGCGATATCCAGGTGCCGACGCTCGACGGAACGGAAACGGTGCGAGTACCCGAAGGGACGCAAACCGGTACAACGCTGCGGCTCAAGGGCAAGGGGATGCCTGACGTGGGCGGCCGCGGCCGCGGCGATCTCTTCGCGACCGTGCAGGTGAAGACGCCGAAGAAGCTCACGCGCGACCAGCGGCGCCTGCTCGAACAACTCGGCGCGGCACTCCCGCCGGAACAGTTCGAGCCGCGTCCGCGCGGCGAGGACGACTCCAACGACGAACGGAACCTGTTCGATCGCGTCAAGGACATGTTCGGATAGGTCGGGCGGGTCAGGCAGGTTCAGGCGGGTCGGATCGATTGAAGAGTTATCCAGCGCTCGACGTTCGAACAGACGCACCCGACTTCGTGCTCGCGCTCGTCGACGACTTCGCACCCCTGGCCGTCGAAGAGCACGACTCGGCGGTGCGCGTGTTCTTCGCAACGTCTGCCGATCGCGACGCGGCGCAGCGTGAAGTCGGTCAACGATTCGACGTCACGCCCATCGACGTTCCCGACCAAGACTGGGCGATCCGCTCCCAGGCCGACTTGAAACCGGTCGTCGTCGGCCGCGTCACAGTAGTTCCAAGTCGCAAGTCGGCAGTCGCAAGTCAGTCGCAAGTCGCAAGTCAGTCGCAAGTCGAAGACCAGTCCCCTAGTCCCCTGGCCCTCACGATCGTGATCGAGCCGTCGATGGGGTTTGGCACCGGTCACCATGCGACGACGCGGCTGTGCCTCGCCGCGCTGCAGACGCTTGCGCTCGACGGACACGACGCGGTCGACGTCGGAACGGGGTCGGGTGTGCTCGCGATTGCCGCAGTGCGACTCGGCGCCGCGCGCGCGCTCGGAATCGACAACGATCCGGACGCGATTCAGTCGGCGCGAGAGAACGTCGAGCTGAATGAGTGTTCCGAAACGGTCAGCGTCGCGATCGCCGACCTCGGTGGCCATCCCCTGCCGTCGGCAGACGTCGTCACCGCGAACCTGACCGGCGCGCTGTTGGCGCGCTCGGCGGCGCGGCTCCTTGACGCCGTCCGGCCGGGCGGGACGCTGGTCGTGAGCGGGATCCTTGCTGAAGAACGCGACCGGGTCGTCGCTGCGTTCGAGCCCGCGACCGTCGTGTGGGAGCGGGAAGAAGATGGGTGGGTCGGCCTGGCTGTGAAAAAATCGTGTCAATAAACCATCGCGACGACGTTCAGGTCTAATAGGGTGAGATGATCCGCGCCCTCTCGATCGTGAGTCTCCTGTTCGTGCTGGGCATGGCGGCGACCGCTCAGCAGACGCCGGGACAAATCGCGCAGCCGCCGCGGCCGGCGACCGGGAGTCAGCAGCCGGCGCGCGATACGCCGGCGCAGCCGCAGGACGCGCCGCCGCCGGCCGGCCGCATCACCGGGCGCGTGATCGCCTCCGACAACGGCCGTCCGGTGAAACGTGCGCGCGTGTTCGTCACGGCGGCCGAATTGTCCGGCGGCGGCCGCGGCGTGCTCACCGACGACCAGGGCGTGTTCGATCTCACCGAGCTGCCCGCGGGACGGTACACGTTGACGGTCTCGAAGTCCGGTTTCGTGTCGCTGTCGTACGGCCAGCGGCGCCCACTGCAGGCGGGGACGCCGCTGCAGCTCGCCGACGGCCAGCAGCTCAAAGGGATCGCCTTCCAGCTGCCGCGCGGGTCGGTGATCGGCGGACGCGTGCTCGACGAGGACGGCGAGGCGATGCCCGGCGTCGCGGTGCGGGTGATGCGCTACCAGTACCTGCAGGGTGCGCGGCGTCTCACGCCTGCCGGTGCCGGGCAGACCGACGACAAAGGGCAGTATCGCGTCTGGGGTTTGATGCCGGGCGACTACTACGTCAACGCGACGGCGCGCGGCGGCTTCGGCGGACCGTTCGGACTGTTTGGCCCGGGCGGGCCTGGCGGTGCCGGGGGGTCCGGCGGCGGCCGCGCAGCCTTCGGCGGACGCGGCGGCCGCGGCGGCCCGGGTGCCGGCGCGCCGGTCGGCAACGATCAGGAACAGATCAATTACGCGCCGACGTATTTTCCCGGCGTCACGTCGGTGAGCGAGGCCAAGCCGATCGCCGTCGGCCTGAGTGAAGAGGTCCTCGACATCAACTTCAACATGCAGTTGGTGCACGTCTCGCGCATCACCGGCCACGTGGTCAACCCTGACGGAACGCCGGTGACGAGCGGCAACGTGAATCTCGGCATCGACGTCGCCGGCGCGCGCGGCAACCAGATCGGGATGAACTACGGAGGCCGCATTCAGTGGGATGGCGAGTTCACGATCGCGAATGTGCCGCCCGGCCGCTACATGCTCCGCGCGCGCGGCGACGACAGCGAAACGCCGCAGTACGCGGCGCAGCCGATCACGACCACCGGGGAGGACCTCACCGACCTGACGGTCGTGCTCGCGCCCGGCGCAACCATCACTGGCGCGGTGACCTTTCTCGGCGCCCCCGGCGCGTCGCCCGACCCGTCGCAATTCCGCATCACCGCACCGTCTGCGGATCAGTCGGACCTCGGCCCGCAGCCGAACGCGCGAGTCGGCAAGGACGGCGCGTTCGAGTTGAGCGGCGTGCCGGCCGGCTCGCACCTGGTTCGCAGCGCCGGCAACGCGCGAGGATTCATCCTGAAGTCAGTGATGGTGAACGGCCGCGACATGACCGACACGCCCGTGGCCTTGCGCAGCGGCGAAACGCTCGCCAACGTCACCGTGACCTTCACCGACCAGCAGAACGAGATCAATGGCACCGTCACCAACGAGCAGGGCACGGCGATGCCGGACTACACGGTGCTCGCCTTCTCCACCGACCCGACGTTGTGGCGGCCGCTGTCCCGGCAAATCATGACCGCGCGCCCCGACCAGACCGGCAAGTACCGCATCCGCGGCCTGCCGCGCGGCGACTACTACCTGGTCGCCGTCGATCCGGCGGAACAAGGCGAGTGGTTCGAGCCCGTCTACCTCGACGAACATCGCGCCGGCGCACAACACCTGACGCTGGGCGACGGCGACGTCAAGACCCAGGATTTCAAGATCGCCCAGCGGTAACAGTCGCAAGTTCCAAGTCGCGAGTCGCAAGTCAGTCGCAAGTCGCGAGTCGCAAGTCGGAGTCGCAAGTCACAAGACAGTCACAAGACAGTCACAAGTCAGTCGCGAGTCAGTCGCGAGTCAGTCGCTAGCGGAGGTGCAACTTGCCACTCGTGACTGACTCGCGACTAACTTGTGACTTCCCGACTTGCGACTCGCGACTTGCGACTGACTTGCGACTTCGGACTTGCGACTTGGAACTGTTACAGGTCGCCCCAGAGAAACTGCAGGACACTGATCGCGGCGACCGGTGTCGCGTCGGCGCGGAGCGTGCGGCGGCCGAGCGTGACCAGATGAATCCCGTGCGCGCGAGCAGCGGTCGCTTCGGCTTCGGTCCATCCGCCTTCGGGGCCGATGAAGAGCGTCGCGTCGGCGGGCGACCGCAGCTTCTGAATCGCTGACAGCGGCTCGACGTCACCCTTTGCGGCCGGTTCGACGAGCATCAGCCGCAGCGCCGACGCCGGCTCCTCGAAGAACGTTTCGATCGTCAGCGGCAGCCGGATGTCGGGCAGGACGGCGCGGCGCGACTGCTTCACCGACGCCAGCGCGACGCGCCGCCAGCGATCGAGGCGCGCGCCCTTGAGGAGCGCCGCCACCGTCGTCTCGGTGCGCTTGCTGACGATCGGCTGAATCGCCGCGACGCCGAGCATCACCGCGTCGCGGATCACGTCGTCCATCTTGTCGCCTTTGAGCACCGCCTGCGCGAGGGTGATCGCGACCTGCGGCTCAGCCGCCGCATCGGCCCGCGCCACGAGCTGCACGCGCACGTCCCGGCGCAGCACGCTCGCGATCTTCGCGGTCCATTCATTGCCGCGACCGTCGAACACCGCCACCGTATCGCCAACGCCCAGCCGCAGCACCCGCCGCAAATGCTCGCCTTCGTCGCGCGGAAGAAGTACCGTCTCGTCCCCTGGGTCGAGCGACGGCGCAAAAAACCGATGCACGGCCGGAGATTAAATCACAGGCGCACAGTTCCAAGTCGCAAGTCGTCAGTCGCAGGTCAGTCGCAGGTCGCAGGTCGCAAGTCAGTCACGAGTCGCGAGTCGCAAGTCAGTCACAAGTCAGTCACAAGTCAGTCGCGAGCCAGTCACAAGCCAGTCGCACGTCGATGACGGGGATCCTGAGTCGCCGCTTGCGACTTGCGACTTGCGACTGACCTGTGACTTTCGGACTTGTGACTGACTTGCGACGACCGACTTGCGACTTGGAACTGTTTGTGTTCTTGACTGCTATACTCGCGCGGGGATGTTTTTTCGCGGACAACTGGTCGGTAAGTACAAGATCCTCCAGTCGATCGGCAGCGGCGGATTCGGCACCGTGTATCTCGCCGAAGACACCTGGATCGACAAGAAGGTCGCGCTCAAGGTTCCTCACAAGCAGACGCTCGACTTCAGCGAGCTGCTCCGCGAGCCGCGCCTGCTCGCCAGCTTGAATCACCCGAACATCGTCACCATCCTCACCGCCGAGCGGCAGGACAACGTCTTCTTCATCGTGATGGAGTTCGTCCCCGGCGAAACGCTGGAGACGATCATCGCCCGCGACGGCCCGCTCGACGTCGCGCGCGCGCTCGACTACACCTGCCAGATCGCCAACGCCGTCGATCATGCGCACCGCCACGGCGTCATTCACCGCGACCTGCGGCCGTCGAACGTGCTCGTCGCCGAACGCGGGCTCCTCAAGGTCGCCGACTTCGGCACCTCGCGCTTTCTCGAGATTGCCGCGCACGGGACAACCGTAATCGGCAGCCCGCCGTACATGGCGCCGGAACAGTTCCAGGGCAAGGCCGTGTTCGCGTCGGATCTCTACTCGGTCGGCGTGACGATGTACCAGATGCTGACCGGCGTGCTGCCCTACGACACGCCGTCGCCGGCCGATCTCGATCGGCTGATGACCGGCGAACTGCTCACCGCGCCGCGCCTCAAGAACCCGAAGGTGCCGAAGGCGATCAACGACATCGTGCTGAAGGCGCTCGCGCCCGACGTCCACGCACGCTATCAGCGCGCCGCCGAGCTGCTCGACGATGTGATCGCGGCCCGTGCCGACACGCGCGTGTCGCGTCGCGACGCCGCCGCGCCGAAAGCGGCACCCGCAGGCAACGATGCGCAGGACATTCAGCTGCGCCTCAAAGCGCGCGAAGCGCCGCAGCCGCGTTTCTGCTGGCACTGTCGTAAGCCGCTCCACGCGCGTTCCGACCGCTGCCCGTTCTGCGGCGAAGCGCAGTAGAATTTAGCGAAGGAGCGCGTCGATGGGTTTTCCCGGCACAGGCAAGATCTGGATGAACGGCAAGCTCGTCGAGTGGAAGGATGCGACGATTCACGTCGCCTCGCATGTCATCCACTACGGCAGCGGCGTCTTCGAAGGCGCGCGCTGCTACGCGACGCCGAAAGGGTCCGCCTGCTTCCGGCTCGACGCCCACATGCGTCGGCTCCAGCTCTCGGCCAAGATTTATCGCATGGAATATCCGCTCGATCTCGCCGGCTGGGAGCACGCGGTCGTCGAGACGATTCGCGCCAACAGCATGAAGTCGTGCTACATCCGGCCGATTCTGTATCGGGGCTACGAATCGCTCGGCGTCAACCCGTTCACCTGCCCGGTCGACGCGGCGATCATGCTGTGGGACTGG
>Ga0075425_100003837_pt1 | contig 15371 bp, 11 predicted proteins | sample SoiMethybrSBSTD4_FD_75300 | JGI IMG/M metagenome (GOLD analysis project Ga0075425, IMG submission 75300) | Bulk soil microbial communities from a Populus tree surrounding site in Tennessee, USA - Soil MetaG P. TD hybrid SBSTD4 | ecosystem: Environmental > Terrestrial > Soil > Tree plantation...
GTGCTTGCGCAGATCCGGAGCGGCTCGAAGGTCGATCACTTCGATACCATCCGCCGCCGCAAAGACGGCTCGACGATCCCCATCTCGCTGACCGTCTCGCCAATTCGCGACGATCACGGCCGGATCGTCGGCGCCTCGAAGATCGCCCGCGACATCAGCGAGCGCCGCGAGGCCGAGCGGGAGCGGGCGCGGCTGCTGGGGGAGGCCGAACGGCACGCGGCGACGACCGAGCGGTTGAATCAGGTCGGCGCGATCGTCGCCGCCACGCTCGATCGCCACGAGGTGGTGCAGGCGGTGACCGACGCGGCGACCGAGCTCACCACCGCGGCGTTCGGCGCTTTCTTCTACAACGCGATCGACGAGAAAGGCGAAGCCTACACGCTATACACGATCTCCGGCGTGCCGCGGGAGGCGTTCTCCAAGTTCCCGATGCCGCGCAACACGAAGGTGTTCGATCCGACGTTCCGCGGCGTCGGCGTCGTGCGCAGCGACGACATCACCAGGGACCCGCGCTACGGGCACAACCCGCCGTACCACGGCATGCCCCCCGGCCACTTGCCGGTCCGCAGCTATCTCGCCGTGCCGGTGCGCCATCGTTCGGGCGAGGTCCTCGGCGGCCTGTTCTTCGGCCATCCTTCGCCCGGCCGCTTCACCGAACAGCACGAGCGGCTCGTCGCCGGCATCGCATCGTGGGCGGCGATTGGGCTCGAGAACGCACAGTTGTACGTCGGCGTCCAGGAAGCGAGCCGGCTCAAGGACGAATTCCTTGCGACGCTGTCGCACGAGCTGCGGACGCCGCTCAACGCCATCCTCGGTTATGCGCGGATGGTGAAGTCCGGCATCGTGTCGCCGGACCGGATGATGAAAGCAGTCGACACGATCGAGCGCAACGCGACCTCGCTCACGCAGATCGTCGAGGACGTGCTCGACGTCTCGCGGATCATCGCCGGAAAGATGCGGCTGAACGTCCAGCCGGTGCAGCTGCCGCGGATCGTTCGCGACTCGGTCGAGGCGTTCGCCCCGGCAGCAGAAGCCAAGGGACTGCGCATCGAGACGGTCCTCGACGCGTTTCCGCCGGCGGTCTCCGGCGATCCCGAGCGGCTGCAGCAGGTGATCTGGAACCTGATCTCGAACGCGGTCAAGTTCACCGATCGGGGTGGCACGATTCGTGTCGCCCTCGAATCGACCGACCGTGAGCTGACGCTGACGGTGAGCGACACCGGCGTCGGCATCGAGCCGGCCTTTCTGCCGCACATGTTCGAGCGCTTCCGTCAGGCCGACGGCGGCACGACGCGCGAGCGCGGCGGGCTCGGCCTCGGGCTCGGGATCGCACGGCAGCTCGTCGAGATGCACGGCGGCACGATCCATGCGCACAGCGCCGGCATCGGCAAGGGCGCGACCTTCACCGTTCGGTTGCCATCGGCGGCTGCGGCCGAGAGCGAGCAGCGATTGTCGAGCGCCGAGCCGGCGCCGCGCGCGGTGTTCGGCACCACCGCGGAGGTGGCCGACCTGAACGGCATCCGCGTGCTCGCCGTCGACGACGAGCCCGACGCCCTGGCGCTGATCAGCGAGATCCTCGAGTCGGCTGGCGCCAAAGTAGTCGTGGCGCATTCGGCGACCGAGGCGCTCGGCGCCATCCAGCTCGCATACCCGGACGCCTTGATCGCCGATCTCGGCATGCCGCGCATCGACGGCTTCGAGCTGATCGGCCGCATCCGGCAGAGCAGCGATCCGGCCATCCAGCGGCTACCGGCCGCGGCGCTCACGGCGTATGCGCGGTCGGAAGATCGCGCCAGGGCGATCCGCAGCGGCTTCCAGATCCACCTGGCGAAGCCGATCGATCCGACGGCGCTGCTGGCGGCGATCGCCAGGCTGGTCGGCCGCGATCCAACCGACCCGCGCTGAGCCGCCGATCATCGTCTCGGTTGCGCGGTTTTCATCCGACCGCCGCGTCCGCACCTGCCGGATCGGCCGCATCTGGGATAATGTGATGCGCCATGGCGCTGCCCAACAGCGACCAGATTCTCCGCGCAGTCATCGAGGCCACGCCCGACGCGATCTTCGTCAAAGATCTCCAAGGGCGCTACGTCCTCGTCAACGCCGCTGCCGCGCGCTTCCTCGGCAAGTCGCCTGAGGAGATCCTGGGCAAGCGCGATCTCGAGCTCTATCCCGAAGCCACCGCGCGCCGCTTCATCGAGGACGACCGCAAGGTCCTTGCGACCGGCCGGCCGCAGCATTTCGAGGGCGTGGCGACCGACGAGGGCGGTGCACCGCAGGCGTACCTCGTCACCAAGGGCGTCTACCGTGACAAGGACGGCGCCATCCTCGGCCTGTTCGGCATCTCGCACGACATCACCGAGCTGCGTCACGCGCAGGAAACGCTGGAACAGACCCGCGAAGCGCTGTTCCGGTCGCAGAAGATGGAAGCCGTCGGCCAGCTTACCGGCGGCATCGCCCACGACTTCAACAACATCCTCGCGATCATCCTCGGCAACGTCGAACTGTTGCGCGCCTACTTGCCCAAGGACAAGTACGCCGACGAGATCATCGATGCGGTGCTGCGCGCGACGATGCACGGCCGCGATCTCACGGGCCACCTGCTCGCCTTCTCGCGGCGGCGCCTGCTCAATCCGCAGCCTGTCGACGTCAACGCGCTGGTCACCGGCATCGTCAAGCTGCTCGGCCGCACCCTCGGCGCGTCGATTCAGCTGACCACGGACACGGCCGGCGACGCCGGCGTCGCGTTCGTCGATCCCGGCGGGCTCGAGGCGGCGGTGCTGAACGTCGCGCTGAATGCGCGCGATGCGATGCCCGACGGCGGCACGCTCACCATCCGCACGGCGAAGGCCGACATCACCGATGCGACGAGCATCGACGAGGATCTCAAGCCGGGGACCTACGTACGGCTCGCGCTGCAGGACACCGGCGGCGGGATGTCGCCCGAGGTGGCGGCGCGCGTCTTCGAGCCCTTCTTCACCACGAAGGCGGGCGGACGCGGCACCGGCCTCGGCCTCAGCATGGTCTACGGGTTCGTCAAGCAGTCCGGCGGTACGGTCACGATTCACTCCCAGGTGGGCCGCGGCACGACGGTGACGATGCTGTTGCCGGTCGCCGTGGCGCCCAAGAACCTGGCTGGCGGCGGGGAACCACAGGCCTCGTCGGCGCCGCATACGATCCTGCTGGTTGAAGACGAAGACGACGTGCAAGCGATCGTCCGCCGTCAGCTCGAGACGCTCGGCCACACGGTGATCGTCGCCGACGCCGGAACCGAAGCGCTGCTGCTGCTGCAGGGACCGGCCGTGCCCGACGTCCTCGTCGCCGACATCGTCCTCGGCACCGGCATGAACGGGATCGACCTCGCCGCCGCCGCGCGCCGCGTCCGCGCAACCCTGCCGGTGATCTTCATCTCCGGCTACACCGCGATCGCCGAGGCGCAGCAGCGAATCCGCGAGATGGGCGCGCCGCTGCTATCCAAGCCGTTTACGACGCCGCAACTGGAGCAAGCGATTCAAGAGGTGTGCACGGCCGCGGCGCCGCGGAATTAGGAATTAGGAATTTGGAATTCGTACATCTGTTCGCCGCGAACGGGAGATCAGTCACGGTTTGATGACCCGCCGCACGAACGTGCGTACGCATTCCAAATTCCAATTTCCAAATTCCTAATTATCCGGCGTACTCCCACGAGGCGAATCCCGCGTAGAACGCTGCCGGGATCTCGCGCGTAGCCAGAAATTCCACGAGGAACTGTTTCAGGCGGTAGCCGAAGGTCTCGCCGCCGGGATGCGCATCGTCCCATGCGATCCACGCGTCGACGATATCGGCGTAGGTGAGGCCGCGCTCTCGTGCGAGCAGGCGCAGCGCGCGGGAGTCGCCGACGTCCTGCAGCGCACGAACTACACGGAAGCCGTAGGCGATATCCGCATCGTTCATCGAGTAGTGCGAGCGGACGTGGTACGGCGGTTCCGGATCGAAGACGAGCCGCAGATCCGCAGCCTTGCGCCACAGCTCGGTACCGGGCAGGACCATCAGCGGATACACGGCGAGCACCGGCGCGTCGAGCGACGCGGCGAAATTCAGCGATCGGCGGAAGGAGGCGCGCGTTTCGCCGGGCAGGCCGACGATGAGCTGGAGTTCCCAAAAGAGTCTGTAGCGTTTCAGCGCTGCAATGCCGTCGAGAAAGCGCTGCAGCCGCAGCCGCCGCTCGACGGTGGCTAGCGCCGCTTCGTCGGTCGACTGCAGGCCGACTTCCAGGAACGTGAAGCCGGCGTCGCGCATCAACCGCGCCATCTCGTCGTCGATGAACTCGGCCCATACCTCGGCGTGAATGCCGACGCGCCGGTGGTTGCGCGCGGCGATGAAGCGGCAGATCTCCCGGGCGCGCGCCGCGTTGAGATTGAAGATCGGATCCATCAGGTACAGCTCGCGGATGTCCTGGTGCAGCCAGTGGTCGATTTCCGCTTCGACGCGATCGCGATCGAAGCGCCGGTTTCGAATCGACAGATCCTTGTTGTAGAAGCAGAAGTTGCAGCGAAACACGCAGCCGCGCTGGGTTTCGATGCAGACGCTGCGGCCGGTGAGATCGGTGTCGAGCGTCAGGTGCGGCGACGCCAGCTGGTTGAGATCGGTGACGATCGGCGCGTCGCCATTTTCGCGGATCGTCGCGCCGTCACGGTAGGTGATGCCGGCCACGCCGGTGAGGTCGCAGCGCCGAGCCCAGCACGACACGACCGCGGCAAACGGCCGCTCGCCTTCGCTGCGCACGACGACGTCGGCGGCAGGATTCGCCTCGAGTACCGCCTCCGCCACCGGTCCCACCTCAGGCCCACCGAGGACGATCAGCGTGTCGGGCCGCCGTGCCTTGACGAGCCGGCAGACGGCGCGGAACGCGTTGATGTTCCAGACGTAGCAGGACAACCCGACAATGTCGGCGTCGTGGAGGAGAATCCCTTCGGCGATGTCGCAGGCTGACGCGGAGTCGGGAAACTCGAGGATCGCAACCTCGTCGTCGCGAACCTGGAGTTGATCGATCAGCGCCGCCTTCAGGTAGAGCAGCGCCAGCGGTGCAAAGTGCGCGTCAGCGTGCTGCGTTGCAAGACAAACGTTCAGCTCCTGCTACCTTCTACCTTCTACCTTACTTCTAACTTCGAAGCTCACTTCTTACTTTTCTGCGCAGCCTCCTCGGCTTCTTTCTGCCGCGCCCCGCGTAACATCCCGCCGAGCGAGTAGTTGCCTTCATGGCAGGCGTACTCGTAGATGTGCTCGTCAGTCGCGTTCCATGGGTATTCGCCGGTCCACGACCGATCCCAGGTCGTCGGGTCTTCAACGGTGAAGCGATAGAGGATCGTCTTCGGATCGACGCGCGTGAAGCGCTCGACGACGTGGAGGTTCTCGCCGGAGCCGCGGAACTGCGTCTTGCCGGTGAAGTTGGTGGTGTCGACGACGAGCGTGTCGCCTTCCCAGTGGCCGACCGAGTCGCCCATCCACTTGCGGACGGTCGACGGCAGGTGCTCGGCGTTCATGCGGATCACCCGCGCGTCGTGCACCATCTCGACGAGGATCACGACCGTGTCCTTCGTTTGCACGATCTGCTTCAGGTTGTTGTAGAAGTAGTTCGGCAGCGTCGGCGGACCCGAGGTGTTGAGGAAGCCAAGCAGGCAGCGCTCGGCGAGCGGACGCGTTTCCGGGCCGTCGAACGCGCCGGGAGGTCCAGCGTTGCCGCTCTCGCTCGCGTCGGGCGCAGCCGCGCCGGCGAGGAACGCCTGGTTGCGCTTGACCGCTTCGGGTTTCATCGCCGGCGCCTGGCCGTCGGGCGGGTCGATGATGATCGAACTGCGCGGCTGACCGTCGACGCGGATCACGTGATCGCCGCCCGACAGCCAGAAGTTGTTGTAGCCGCCGACCACGCCGCCGCCGGCCTGCTCGAGGAACTCGAGGTACGACTTCGGCGCGGCCGTTTCACCGCCGACCGGCGGCGCGCCGCGATCGCCTTTGAGCGGCGCGTCGTTCTTCACCTGCCGCTGCGCCTCGTACTTTTCCATCGCCACGGCTTCCTGTTCCGAGAGCACGAGGTTCTTCACGCCGCGCGGGCGATCGACGGGCGTCAGGGTGGCGACGTCGTAGGTGCCCTGCAGATCGGGATGACCGTCGGCGAGCCGTTTGATTGGCGCCTTGGTGGCGGCCGCGGGCTTCGGTGCAGACGGTGTCGTTTGCGCGAACACCCCGTCCGAGGTCAGCGATACGGCAACGGCCGCCGCGACGAGCGAGGCGGCGAAACCGATCAGATACTGGCGCATATCAAAACATCTCCGTATGCCGCGCGGTAGCGCAGGCCGTCAGGCCTACCGAACCGCCACGGGCAGCCCTGAAAAGCTGCGCTACCGTATGAGTGAACGCTACTTATTGTAGCGCGGAGAGAAAGCCTCCAATCTTCTCGTTCAAAAACGCCCGGTCGGCCGGGTTCCCGCCGGCGCCCGCCGGATGGCCCCACAACGACGGGATGGGGACCAGCGACACGCGAGCGATGTATTGCGATTCGTATTTAGCGTCGGTGAGCGGGAAGTAGAGATCGGTTTCCGACGGCATGTAGAGCACCGGCACGGTGATCGATCGGAGCGCCTTCGCGGTGTCGCCGTCGAACCCTCTGGTCGTGCCGACGTCGTGGCGCTGCCAGGTGCGCGCCTGCAGGATTAGATCGTTGGCATCGTTGTTCGCGAAGAAGGTGCGGCGCCGGTTGTCGATCTCCTGCTGGAGCGTGCGGTCCGGCGCCGTAATCTTCCACATCTCGGCTCGCCACCACTCCTGTGAGTACAGCCATCCAAGCCAGACCATGCCGTACGCTTCGATCCCTTTACGCGGCGGCGACGTGTAGTCGCCGCCTTTGAATTCCGGATCGGTGGTCAACGCCGCGATCTGACCTTCGAGCCGCACGATACCGTGCGGCCACGCCCGCGCCGTCCCGGAGGTGGCGACGATGCGATCGGCGAACGACGGGTAGCTCACCGCCCACTGGAACGCCTGTTCCGCGCCCATCGAGAAGCCAATCACCGCGCGCAGGTGGGTGACCTGGAGTTCGTCGACGAGCAGCCGATGCACCGCCTCGACATTGTCGCGGATCGTCATCACGGGAAAACGGGGACCGTGAAACGGCTCCGGCGTGTTGCTCGGCGACGACGACTGACCGTTGCCGAAGAGTTCCGTGGCAACCAGGAAGAACTTCGTCGGATCGAGCGCACGCGGCTCGCCGGTTTGCGCTGCGCCCTGCCCGGCGATCAGCCAGTCGTAGCCGTGGTGGTTCGCCATGTAGTGCGACGGCAGCAGGACCGCGTTGTCGCGCGCCGCGTTCAGCGTTCCGTACGTGCCGTACACGATGCGTGCCTTCGGCAGCACGGCGCCGCTCTCGGTGCGGAAGTTGTCGATGAGGAACTCGTGGTGGGCGGCGGCATGCGGCGCCGGCTGTGGCTGAGCCGCGGGCGATGCGAGCGCGAAAACCACGAGAACGCCGGCGGCGGAAAAGCGTATAGTCATCGGAGTTCGTGGATTCTACTGCCGGCGCGTCCTGCCGGAACCTGCATGCAATACCGAGAGTCCAATATCGCGTCTATGCGGGCTGTACGCCTGACTTGTTGTGCCGCGATCGTTGCCGCCGCGTTGGCCGCGGCCGGCTGCCGATCCGATCCGGCGCCGCAGCAACCGGCAGCCGGCGGCATGCCGCCGACGCCTGTCGTGCTTGCGGCCGCCACGGCCTCGCCGGTCGAAGACGCAACGGAATACGTCGCCACGCTGAAGTCGCTCCGTTCGACCATCGTGCAGCCGCAGGTCGACGGTCAGATTACGCAGATTGAAGTCGTGTCGGGCCAGCGCGTCGCGCGCGGCGCGCCATTGATGCAGATCGACGCGCGCCGGCAGCAGGCGGCCGTGTCCAGCCAGCAGGCCGAGGTTGCCGCGCGTCAGGCGGCCGTCGGCTTCGCGCGCCAGCAGGCGCAACGCTCCCGCGAGCTCTTCGCCGCCGGCGCCATCAGCAAGCAGGAGCAGGAGCAGGCGGCAACTGCGCTGCAGACCGCCGAAGCGAATCTCGAGGCGCTGCAGGCGCAGGTGCAGCAGCAGCAGGTGCAGCTGCGCTATTTCACCGTCGTCGCGCCGACGGCCGGCATCGTCGGCGACGTGCCGGTGCGCGTCGGCAACGTGGTGACATCGCAGACGACGCTGACGACGATCGATCAGAACGACACGCTGGAGGTGCACATCGACGTTCCGGTGGAGCGCGCAGCGCAGCTGAAGCTCGGCCTGCCGATCCGGATCCTGAGCAGCGACGGCACGCAGGAGCTCGCGGCCACCAGGGCGACGTTCGTGTCGCCGCACGTCGACGACCAGACGCAGTCGGTGCTGGTGAAAGGCACCGTGCCGAACCCGGCCGGCGCGCTGCGCGCATCGCAGTACGTGCGGGCGCGGATCGTGTGGAAGACGAGCGATGCGCTGGTCGTGCCGGTGACCGCGGTGCTGCGGATCAACGGTCAGTTCTTCGCGTTCGTCGCCGAGGACGCCGGCGGCAAGCTGGTCGCGAAACAACGCGCGATCGCCGTCGGTCCGATCGCCGGCCAGAACTACCCGATCCTGTCGGGCATCAAGCCCGGCGAACGCGTCGTCACGTCAGGAGCCCAGAAGCTCGCCGACGGCGCGCCGATTCAACCGGCGAACCCAGAACCGAGAACCCAGAACCAGAACCAGAACGAGAACCAGAACCGAGAACCGAAAACCGAGAACCCCGAACGCCGAACGCCGAACGCCGAACGCCCGTGATCGCCGATACCTTCATCCGCCGCCCGATTCTCGCCAGCGTGTGCTCCCTGGTGATCATCCTCGCCGGCGCGATGGCGATCCCGACGCTGCCGATCGCCCAGTTCCCCGAGCTGGCGCCGCCGAGCGTCCAGGTGGCGGCGTTCTACAACGGCGCCAACGCCGAGACGGTGGAAACCGCGGTCACCAATCCGCTCGAGCAGGCGATCAACGGCGTCGAAGGCATGCAGTACATGACGTCGTCGAGCGGCAACGACGGCTCCTCGTCGATTACTGTCACCTTCGATCTGACGCGCAATTTGGACGTCGCCGCCGTCGACATCCAGAACCGCATCTCGCAGGCCGAAGGCCGGCTGCCGAACGAAGTGAAGCAGGTCGGGATTTCGGTGACGAAAGTCTCGAGCAACTTCGTGCTGGCCGCGGCCGCCTATGCCGAACGCGGCGAGTACGACCCGCTGTTCATCAGCAACTACCTCGATCGCTACGTGGTCGACGAGATCAAGCGGGTCCCCGGCGTCGGCAACGTGTTCGTGTTCGGCGTCGGCCGCTACGCGATGCGCCTGTGGGTCGATCCGGACAAGCTTGCCGGTCGCAACATCACGGCCGACGAGGTGGTGCAGGCGCTGCGCGAGCAGAACGTCCAGGTCGCGGCCGGCGCGGTCGGTTCGGAGCCGGCGCCGCGAGGGCAGACGTATCAGATCAGCGTCCGCGCCGCCGGCCGGCTGAACGATCCGGCGCAGTTCGACGACATCATCCTGAAGCGATCGGCGACCGGAGGTCTGGTTCGCGTTCGCGACGTCGGACGCACCGAGCTTGGCGCCGAGAGCTACACCACCGCCTCGCGCTACAACGGCCGCGACGCGATCGGATTCGGCGTCCTGCAGTTGCCGACCGCGAACTCGCTGCAGGTCTACCGCGATGTGACCGCCGAAATCAGCCGCCTCTCGGCGCGCTTTCCACCGGGGCTGAAGGTTGAAGTGGCGTTCGACACGACCTCGGTCGTCTCGGAGTCGATCCGCGAAGTGGCGACGACCTTGCTCGAGGCGATCGGGCTCGTCGTGCTCGTGATGTTCCTGTTCCTCCAGAACTGGCGCACCACGCTCATTCCGGCGATCACGATCCCGGTGTCGCTCATCGGCACCTTCGCGTTCGTGAAGCTGTTCGGCTTCTCGATCAATACCCTGACGCTGTTCGGCATCACGCTCGCCACCGGGCTCGTCGTCGACGATGCGATCGTCGTGATCGAGAACATCGAGCGGCACATCCACGAAGGCGGCGCGCACCGCGAGTCGCACGAGGCTGCCTCGCTGGCGATGAGCGAGGTGACGAGCGCGGTGATCGCGACGGCGCTGGTCCTGGCGGCGGTATTCGTGCCGGTGGCGTTCTTTCCCGGCACCACCGGCCGCCTTTACCAGCAGTTTGCGCTGACGATCGCGGTCTCGATGGCGATCTCGGCCTTCAACGCGCTGACGCTGACGCCGGCGTTGTCGGCGCTGCTGCTCGGTCGCGTCGAGAAGCCGAAAGGCGCGTTCTTCCGCGTCGTGAACCGGGCGATCGACGGCGGCACGTCGGCCATGGTGTCGATGCTCCGCGGCTTGATTCGCGTCCGCGCCGTCGTGGTGCTGGCGTTCGTCGCGCTGCTCGGGCTGACCTACTGGGTCTACCAGCGCGTACCGACCGGGTTCGTGCCCGACGAAGATCAGGGCTACGTGATGGTCTTGATCCAGGCGCCGGCCGGCGCCTCGCTCGACTACACGATGGGAATCGTCAAGCAGGCCGAGCAGATCATGCAGCGGCTGCCCGAGTCGAACAAGATGTTCGCCGCCGGCGGCTTCGGCTTCACCGGCACCGCGCCGAACCAGGGCATCGTGTTCGCGCAGCTGAAGGACTTCACCGAGCGGCGCGGCGACCAGCACTCGGCGAAGACGATCGTCGGTCAGCTGTTCGGTGCGTTCAGCCAGATCACCGGCGCGATGGTGATCCCGTTTCTGCCGCCGTCGATCCAGGGCCTCGGCAACTTCGGCGGCTTCACCTACGAACTGCTCGACCAGAGCGGCGGCGCGGTGCAGAACCTCGAAGCGACCGCGCAGCAGTTGATCGCGCAGGGCAACCAGACGCCCGGCCTGACGGCGCTCTTCACGCAGTTCACGGCCAGCGACCCGCAGATCGTCGTCGACATCGATCGCGAGCAGGCCAAGAGCCTCGGCATGTCGCTCGGCGACGTCACCAACACGATGCAGATCCTGCTCGGGTCGGCATACGTCAACGACTTCGACTTCAACGGCCGTTCGTACCGGGTCTACGTGCAGGCCGACCAGCAGTACCGTTCGAACCCGGGCGACATCGAAAAGTACGCCGTGCGCACCGCCGGCGGCCGGATGGCGCCGCTCAGCAACGTCGTCTCCGTGAAGGAAGCGACGGCGCCGAAAAGCATTTCGCACTTCAACCTGTTCCGCTCGGCGGAGATCAACGGATCGGCGGCGCCCGGCTTCAGCTCGGGCCAGGCGCTGACGACGATGGCGCAGCTGTCGGCGCGCGCGCTGCCGCAGGGATTCTCGTACGCGTGGTCGGGGCTCTCGCTCGAAGAGATGAAAGCCGGCAGCCAGTCGGCGGCGATCTTCGGGCTGGGCCTGCTGCTCGTCTACCTGACGCTCGCCGGGCAGTATGAAAGCCTGACGCTGCCGTTCATCATCCTGCTGTCGGTGCCGCTCGCGATCCTCGGCGCGCTTGCCGCGCAGTGGGGCCGCGGACTGATCGACGATGTCTACTGCCAGATCGGGCTGGTGATGTTGATCGGGTTGTCGGCGAAAAACGGCATCCTCGTCGTCGAATTCGCGGAGCAGCTGCGCGCCCGTGGCATGACGATCGCCGACGCCGCCGTCGAAGCGGCGCGGATCCGGCTGCGGCCGATCCTGATGACGTCGCTGGCCTTCATTCTCGGCGTGATGCCGCTCGTCCTGGCCAGCGGCGCCGGACGCGAGGCACGCCACTCGGTCGGCACCGCCGTCGCCGGCGGCATGATCGCGTCGACCTTTCTCAATCTGGCGTTCATTCCGGTTTTGTATGTGGTGGTCAAGAGCCTCGGTCGCCGTCGCGCTTAGCGTCTCGGCGCATGCCGTGTCGGCGCAGTCGCCGCCGTCGCCGGTGATCCGCGTCACCTTTGACGACGCGATCCGTCGCGCGCAGGACAACAATCCAACCGTCGCCGGCGCTGCGGCCGGCATCCTGCGCGCCGAAGGCCTGGTGCGGCAGTCCCGCGCGGCGACGCTCGTGCAACTGTCCGGCAACCTGACGACGACGACCTTGAACCAGGGGATCGAGTTCTCGGGGCAGACGGTCACGCCGCGCAATGCACTCGCCGCGTCGCTCACCGCCGGGATGCCAATCCTCGCGGCCGCGGCCTGGGCGCGGCGGACGCAGGCCGAGGACACCCGCAACGTCGCCGAGTTCTCGGTTGCCCAGACGCGGCGACAGGTCGCCTTCGCCACCGCGGATGCCTATCTCGCCATCCTCGCGCAGCGGCGGATCGTCGATACCGCGCTGCGCGCGCGCGACGTCGCCAAGGCGCACTACGATCTCGCCCGGCAGCTGGAACAGGGCGGCAGCGGCAGCCGGCTGAATGCGCTGCGCGCGCAGCAGCAATGGTCCACCGACGAAGGACTGCTCGAAACCGGACGTCTCTCGTTATATCGCGCGCAGGAAGCGCTCGGCGTCCTGATCGCGGCCGACGGCCCGGCCGACGCGATCGACGAGCCGGACTTCGCCGTGCCGCCGGCGGACGAGGATCCGCCAGCGGGCGCGCAGCCGTACCGTGCCGACCTCCGTCTGTTCGCGGCAGAGCACCAGGCGGCCGAGCGCGTGCTGCGCGACAGCTCGAAAGACTGGTGGCCGACTGTCGACGCGATCTTCCAGCCGTCGACGGTCTACCCGTCGCAGCTGTTCCTGCCGCAGAACACCTGGCGCTTCCTGACCCAGACGACGGTGCCGTTGGTCGACAGCGGATCGCGGACCGGCGTCAAAATTCAGCGGCGCGCCGACGTCGAGCAGGCGCGGGCGCAGCTGGCCGGCGCGTCGATTCAGGCAGCCTCGGAGATCCGCGCCGCGCGCGCCGCAGTGTCGAGCATCGAACGCAGCGTCGTCGCCGCCCGCGACGCCGCCGACCAGGCGCGGCAGGTCGAGACCATCACGAATGTCAGTTTCCGCGCCGGCGCCGCGACCAATATCGAAGTGATCGACGCGCAGCGCGTGGCGCGCGATACCGACGCGGCGGTCGCGATCGCCGAGGATCAGCTGCGAAGAGCGCGGCTCGAGCTGCTCAATGCCCTGGGGCGCTTCCCATGAGCCGGAACCGCGAAGACCCGAAGATTACGAAGCGGCACGAAGATCTTTTTGTACAAAATGGTTCTTCGTGTACCTTCGTTCTCTTCGTATCGTGGTTCCGGCAGGTGGATCATGGCTGACGATCTCGACGAGACAATCGAGGAATCATTCCCGGCAAGCGACGCGCCTGCCAATACGCCAGAGACCGGCATTGGTGTGAACGGTGATCACGAGGTGCCGCCCGAGCCGGAGGCGTCTGAGGACGACGAGGCAATTAAGAATTAGGAATTTGGAATTTGGAATTCGTACCGCTGTTCGCCCGGGGCGAGAATCAGAGACATCGTCGATGCCTCGCACCTGGCGAACGCGTACACGAATTCCAAATTCTAAATTCCAAATTCTTAATTGCCAGCGTCAGTACTCGGCGAACGCGTCGTCGGGAAAGCAGTACAACCAGCGCTCGCCCGGTTCGGCCGACGCGATCACCGGATGATGCGACGCGCGGGCGTGCGCGCTGGCGTGCCGGTTCGGTGACGAATCGCAGCACAAGGTGACGCCGCAGGTCTGGCAGGTGCGCAGGTGCACCCAGCGATCGCCGACCTTGACGCATTCCTCGCATTCCCGTTTTTTCGCGTGCTTCACGTCGCCGATCGCGTCGATGTGCGTGCAGGATCCGCCGCTCATACCGTCAACGCCTTTCGTTCGAGGTCGACGCGATTCCAGCCGCCGAGTGTCGCGGCCGCCTCGTAGGTGCTGGTGAGAAACGCCGTCAGATCGTCGGCAGGAGAGGACGCGGTGCGCACCAACTCATAGGGCAGGATGAACTCGTTGAAATCGCGGTTGTAGAACGCCGCCCGCGGCCGCACTGCGGCGTCCTTCAATCCGGCCGGCTCGGGCGCGGCGTAGGCGTAGAAGGCGGGTTCGGCGATCGCGCCGCCGCCCGGCCAGAAACCGTGGCTGATCACTTCGTGCGAGTAGGCCTCGCGGGTCATCGCGTCGGCGCCGGAACGCTCTGGCGCCCGCCGTCCCGAGAACCGTGTCACCGCCACGTCGAAGCTGCCCCAGAAGAAGTGCACCGGGCTGCACTTGCCGATGAACTCGCAGCGGAAGCGCTCGAGGATCGGCTTGATGCCGACGAGAATCTGCCAGAACGCCTGCGCCGCCTTCGCATCGTACGAGCGGTGCACCTCGTCGCGATCGAAGCGGATCGGGTCGGGCACTTCCACCGGCATCGGCCAGATGCGGACGTCGACGCCGAGCCGGTGGAGCGCGTCCATCACCAGCCGGTAGAATTCGGCGACGGTGCGCGGCTCGAGCGGAATGCGGACGCTGCTGCCGTCGGAGCACTGCATCACCAGCTGATGGTCGATGAAATCGAAGACGATGGTGAGCGCGCGATGATCGATCGGCATCGCCGGCGTGACCAGGCCGCGCGCCGAGATCTGAAAGGTGATGTTCCAGAAGTGATTCGCCGGCGGCATCAGCGCGAGGCACACCTTGCCGACAATCTGCGTCCACATGTGCAGCGTCGCGTAGGTGTCGCGCCACCCGTCGAGCGGCAGGGGCGGCCAGGATTCCATCTCGGGCATAATCGGAGGCTATCATGACCAGCGATCCGCATCGCGGGCAGCCGATCCTTCGTCGTGGGGCGGAGACGGCGCGCGCGCGACTGGCCGTCATCTGTATCCACGGGCGCGGCGCGTCCGCCGGGGACATCCTCACCGTCGCCGACGAGTTGGAACTGGACGACGTCGCCTACCTGGCGCCGCAGGCCGCCGGCAACGCGTGGTATCCGTACTCGTTTCTCGCAGCGCTCGCCGACAACCAGCCAGGACTGAACTCGGCGCTCGGCGTCGTCGCGAGCATCGTGGACGATCTGATCGCGCAGCAGATTGCCGCCGAGCGTATCGCCGTCCTCGGCTTCTCGCAGGGGGCGTGCCTGTCGCTCGAGTACGCGGCGCGGCATGCGCGGCGCTACGCGGCGGTGATTGCGTTCAGCGGCGGCTTGATCGGGCCGCCCGGTGCGCCGCGCGAGTACACCGGATCGATGGATGGCACGCCGCTCTTCATCGGCTGCAGCGACATCGATCCGCACATCCCGTTGGAGCGAGTCCGCGAAAGCGCCGTCGTGTTCCGCGGCCTCAGCGCGCAGGTCGACGAGCGCATCTACCCGCGGATGGGACACACGATCAACGGCGACGAGATCTCGCGAGTGCGAAAGCTGCTGGCTCGCTGATCGGAGGTTGGGGATTGGGGAT
>Ga0075425_100003839_pt1 | contig 15366 bp, 6 predicted proteins | sample SoiMethybrSBSTD4_FD_75300 | JGI IMG/M metagenome (GOLD analysis project Ga0075425, IMG submission 75300) | Bulk soil microbial communities from a Populus tree surrounding site in Tennessee, USA - Soil MetaG P. TD hybrid SBSTD4 | ecosystem: Environmental > Terrestrial > Soil > Tree plantation...
GGGAAAAGAAGTGCTGAGTGATGAGTGCTGAGCAGAGAGTGCAATGTCCTAATAGCTGGATCCTAAGCTCGATGTTGCGATGAGAAGTCTCAGCACTCAGCACTCCTTAGACATTCCGATGAAACCAAACGATGACATTTCGCCGCAGGAGCTTGCGAGGCTTGCAGTCGAGACGTTCACAACTGAGCGAACTGTCATAGAACCGCCGGCCGAGCCCCAGGGAGTGCTCAGTCAACGCGCAGGATGTTTTGTTACCTTGAGAACGCTGGATGGAAAGTTGAGAGGATGCATCGGGACGCTCATCCCGGAGTATCCGAATGTCGCGCGCGAGATTATTCACAATGGAATAAGCGCGGCGACACGAGACCCACGATTCATGCCAGTGACTGTAAGCGAGCTGACAAACATCTCGTACGGCGTCGACGTTTTATCACCGCCCGAGCGCGTGGGCGGGCCCGAGGATCTGGACCCTAATACGTACGGCGTTGTCATCGAGACCGTTGACGGCCGTCGTCGAGGTCTGTTGCTCCCGCGGATATCCGGATTGGACACCGTGGAAGACCAGTGGTTCGCCGTGCATTCAAAAGCGGGAATCAAAGTGGGCACTCCCGTTTTTGTGGAACGTTTTACAGTGACACGATTTGGGAAAGAATGAACAACGAAAAGGAAGTGCTGCTCGGAAGTGCTGAGTGATGAGTGCTGAGCAGATGCCAACGCTTCTGAAGAAAGATCGCACTAGGACATATTGACTCCGCTCAGGACTCAGCAATCAGGACTCAGCACTCAGGACTCAGCACTGGTTTTGGCGCTTGTGAATCGACTTTCATTATCACTGACTGGAATCTGTCGGCTGACGGTGCTCGTGGCCATGCTGCTGAGCTTGCCGGCAACGACGCCTGCTGTCTCAGGGTCTCTGCAGGATGCTGCGCAACAGGCCTCAATCTACACTCCCGAGCTCAAACCAGGTCAGTCGATCGAACGAGAAATCGATGCCGGCCAGCTCCATTGGTACCGCGTCCCCCTTTCTCCCCAGCAGTTCATTCACCTTACCATCGATCAAAAGGATATTGATGCGGGCATCCGAGTATTCGATCCCACAGGCAAGCTGGTCGCGTGGATCAATTGGGAGCTTCAGAATCGTGTGGAAACGTTATGGGCACTCGCCGAGACCGCCGGCGATTATCAAATTCGAGTGAGCGCCGACATGAAGGGCGCAGACAAGCGCTATGTCATAAAGCTCGAGGAGATAGGCTCACTCCAAACCGCAACCTCGAATGACAGAAACCATGTCGAGGCTCATCAGTTGTTCTTCCAGGCCGGGCAGCTCCGAAACCGAGGCGAACAATTCTTTAGTCAAGCGATCGAGAAACTCCGCGAGTCGCTTCCGTTGTGGCGATCCGTCAACGACAAAATCGGCGAGGCCTTTACTCTTCACGAGCTCGCGTTCCTTTATTGGTCGATGAGAAAAGCTCCTGAGGCGATCGACTCATATGAGCAAGCGCTGACGCTCTGGAAGGAATTGAAAAACCGGCAACGAGATGAAGCCGACACGCTTTACAACCTCGGAAGCCTCTACGCATTCATCGGTCACGCCGGTGAGGCAATAACCTGCTATCAAAAATCGATCGACCTCAGGCGCCGGATGAACGCAAAGGATGCTCAGGCATTCGCGCTAACAAACCTGGGACAGGTCTACACCAACCTTGGCGAATTCCGATCAGCTCTGGAAGCTCATCAGGAAGCGTTGAGGCTGAGACGAGAGGCCGGCGACATCGAAGGTCAAGCAAGATCGCTCTCAAACATCAGCGGCGTCTATTTTAGCAAGGGTGAATTTCAGGAGGCGCTCAACTACTGCCTTCAGGCCCTACCGCTAAGACGCGCTGCCGGAGATCGAAAGGGCGAAGGCATCACGCTCAATAACATCGGCACAAACTATCGTGAGCTCGGTGAACCGCAAAGAGCCCTCGACTACTATCAGCAGGCATTTGCCCTGATCACCGCTGCAGATGAGGTTTCTGCGGCGGTGCTGCTCGACGGAATGGGACGAGTTTATTTTGACTTGGGTGACTATCAAAAAGCGCTCGAGCATCACAACAAATCTCTACTGCTCAGGCGGAAAACCAGAGATAGTTATGGTGAAGGTTCTACACTGGTCAATATTGGAAACTGTTACGCGCGTACCGGAAAGCGAGAGACGGCGATCGGTTATTTCGAGCAGGCTCTTCGACTGCAGCGTACGACAGGCGATCGTCGCGGAGAAGCATTGACGCTTCAAGTCGCCGGTGAACTCTACGCAGAGTCGCGTGATTTACAAAAGGCTCTCGAGTACTTTGATCAGGGACTCACAATCAGTCGACAGATCAAGAGTCGTTTCCTTGAAGCGAACCTGCTCTATTCATCCGCCCGGATCGAGCGGCGCCAGAAACATTTGGATCGAGCTCAGTCGATGATCGAAGCCGGCATTGCAATCATCGAAAACACACGGGCCAAGGTCTCGAGCGCCGAATTGCGAGCGGCTTTCTTTGCGTCCAAGCAGGATTTCTATGAGCTGGAAATCGATCTGCTGATGCAATCCTGTCTCGGCGATCCGGACGAGAGCACTCTAGCAAAGGCTTTTGGTGTGAGTGAGCAACGACGTGCTCGCGGGTTGCTGGAAAGCCTCGAGGAAGCGCGGGCGAATATCAGACAGGGCGCTGCGCAGGAGCTTTTGGCTCGCGAGCGAGCCTTGCGAGCAAAGCTCAATCAACAGGCTGAGAGCCAGATTAAATTGCTGAGCGGTGAACACACCGCAGAACAGGCTAATGCGCTTGCTAAGAAGCTTGACGCTACGACTGCGGACTATGAGCAGATCCTGACCCAGATCAAAACCTCCAGTCCGAAATATGCTTCGTTAACTCAACCGCCGGCTCCGAGCCTTCGGGACGTCCAGTCACTTCTCGGGCCCGATACGATGCTGCTCGAGTACGCGCTGGGTAAAGAACGGAGCTATCTTTGGGCGATCACATCGACATCAATCAACGCGTTTCGACTCTCGCCTCGAGCTGAGATCGAAGCACAAGCGCGTCGGGTTTACGAATCAATGACCGCCCGAAACCGGCGAGTGAAGTTTGAAGAGAGTCAAGAGCGTCAGGTTCGCATCGCTCGCGCCGACGCCGACTACCTGAAGGAAGCGAAAAAGCTGAGCACGGTTCTGCTTGGCTCGGTGAGCGAGCTTGCGGCTTACAAGCGATTATTGATTGTTAGCGACGGAGTGCTGCAATACCTTCCGTTTGCCGCGTTACCTCTGCCGTCCGCCGCTGCGCACTCGCATCGGGAATACGTTCCGCTGATATCGGAGCACGAAGTAATTGGGTTGCCGTCAGCGTCCACGCTTGCGGTGCTTCGGAAAGAAACTGGCGACCGCCAGCCCGCGCCGAAAATGATCGCGGTGCTTGCCGATCCGGTATTTGAGAAGAACGACGAAAGAGTAAGCGTGGGCGGCTCAGCTACGTCGCCCGAGCACGCACTCGAAAATAATGAAGAGGACTTGAGAGCCGCCGATCCACAAACCGATTTAGGAAGATCGATTACTGATTTGAGTCTGGGCGGTGAGAAGCTCTATTTTCGGCGGCTTCCATTCACCAACCAGGAAGCGATGTCGATTGCCTCGCTAGCGCCACCGAACGAAGAAAAGACTGCGACGGGATTTGCTGCGACTCGCGCTGCCGCGATTGCTCCTGAAATGTCACAGTACCGATACATCCATTTCGCGACCCATGGTCTGTTGAACAATACCCATCCCGGACTCTCGGGCATCGTTCTTTCGCTGGTTGATGAACACGGAAAAGCGCAGGACGGGTTCCTCTCAACCAACGAGATCTACAACCTTAATCTTCCAGCCGATTTGGTAGTCCTGAGCGGATGTAGAACCGGGCTGGGCAGGGAATTACGAGGCGAGGGAATTCTCGGGCTGGCGCGTGCCTTTATGTACGCAGGTGCGCCGCGAGTGCTGGTCAGCCTGTGGGATGTCAGCGATCAGTCCACGGCAGAGCTGATGTCTAATTTTTATAAGGCGATGTTGGGAAATAAGCGATTGAGTCCCGCGGCAGCCCTGCGATCCGCGCAGCTAGAGATGCAGAAGTCAACTCGATGGAGTGCGCCATACTTCTGGAGCGCTTTTGTGCTTCAGGGTGAATATAGATGAGGGGGTCGGGAGTCAGGGGTCAGGGACGGGAGAAAAGAGGTGGGAGGCGGTGAGGAGAAGGTGACTCAAACAGCTCCGCTGCTCGGCATGCCCAAGTCTTCCGATGGGCGCGCAAACAGCCAGATCGGGCTAACGCTTTTGCTCGAGCCTCGCAATGGCATTCAGCAGAGAGTTCAGCGACTTGATTGAAATCTCGTCGGGACTACCGATGTAAGCTCGACCCGTCGAGTTGCGCGCCAGAGGCCATACCACTTTCCCCTCGGTATTTACCAATCGCAACGCCAGCGAAACGGTTCCGGTCTTCCGATTGGATCGAACAACTCCTTTGAACACCGCGTCGGCGTCGTCACGGTTCTGCACAAGCTGCAGGCGATTGCTTGATTGCAGGTGCCTAATGAAAATTTCGCGCACTTCTCGACTCATAGCCGTGTTTCCAAGTTGATCGACGTAAACTCGCTTCACAGTCAGCAGCACTGCCGGATCTGATGCCCATTCGGCTTTCCTCGTGTCTCCACTATCGGTCGTATTTGAGGAAGAAGACTTGTCGGAGTGTTGTGTCGGTCTTTCCTTATTATTGTTGCCAGGCGTTTGTGTAGATTGTTGCGGAGTCGTTGCCGATGGGGGAGCCACTGACGGTGGAGCGATTGGCGGTTCGGGTTGATCTTGTTTGGCAACCAGCTTGGTATCGATAGATCTTTCACGATATCGAAGAAAAGTCCATAGACCACCGAGGGAGATTGCTAACAGAATCGCCACCAGCCCTAACTTAATCGCCAGAGTGGGAGTCCCAAGCCCAACCTTTGCTACATCGAGCGAGTGCCATTTTTTGCGCAACCACAATACGAGACCTTTGATTTGTGGATTCGAACGGTCAACGCTCAGGATTGTTTCAGCTTTGGCGTTGAAATTCTGCGCACTTGAAATCCTGAAGCTCAGTACCGGTCCGGCATTGCACGCAACCGAGAAAGCGGATGGCCGAATCGCAGATGCATCGTGAGCCAGCATATGAATTGCCAGCGGGACCGAATCGCCTGATTCGAAGCTGCTCACACCAATCGATTCCGCCTCCTCTGGAACATCAAACCTCATTAACCCGGCGTCTTCGAGATTGAACCTAGCCCACTCCGCGCCATCGATCTGAAGAGAAAGAATGTTTTCGGTGATCGATTTTCGATTGACGCTATTTCGGTCGAGATAGCGTTTCACCGCGTCCACTTCGTCATCTTTCAATGGTCCTGGTTTGAATCGATCGTCCGAGTTGCGCTGGTCGTCTTCACACCCGGCGAACTGAGGGAGTTCCAACCGATCAGCCGCGGCATCGAGTCCCAAGCTATCGACAATTCTCGCGAAGCACGGGGGGTGCAACAGCGTGTGAATGCGATTGATTTCTATTTGATGTTCTTCGTCGGGGTTCTCGCCTTCAAAAAGAAGCGGTGCGATGACATTCCTGTGATGATCTATGACCGGAGGCAAGATGCAATCTGACCACCAGGGCGTGAACCGTCGCAGACATTCTTCGACTAACCATTGGTACCTGGCTGAGTCTTTGCGGGCCTGAAATCTTTCTTCACCGCGCGGTCCGCGATAGGTCTGAAGTGAGTCGCCGAAGCGCTGCTTCATCTCACGAATCAGATGCTGCTTTCGGGAACGATAGTAGTAATCGTCCTTGGTGCGTTCGGGATCTTGAATCAGGAAATCGTAGATACGCGTCGTGTCGTTAGTGGTGTAGTTGTAAAGCAATCGGCAGAGTCCGAGTGACAGATAAAACGAGTTGTGTTTGATCGTAATTCTGACTAGGTGCTTAACAAAGCGAATAATAAAGTCTTCCTGGGCTGATCGTCGTTGCCCTTCGAGAAGTCTTTCGAACGGCTCGGATTCTGCGTAGACCAGTCGCTGAAGAAGATGCGGCTCGCTGAGTCTGATTTTGGTGCGGATGGCCGGGTGAGTGAATCGGCCAATGGGAGTGTAGTCGAACCGACGGTCTTGAGCAGTCGAGGCAATCTTGAGTTTGTCGACGGCGGACATGCTGACATAGATGGCAATGGTTCGGTCGCCAAGAATGAAATAGGCGAGCTCGAATGCTCTTGTCAGTAATTCGTCTACAGTCGTTTGCATTAGTCTGGATCCAACCGCCAGGTTCCTAGCCCTCCGCAGGAGGGTCATGTTTGTAGACCGAGGCTGGGCGCGATCGCTCTCCGCCAGGAGGCCATGTTTACATCACGCCTTTGCCATCGTCGAATGTGTTGCAGACCGACGCAAACAAGGAACTCCTGACGGAGCTCGAACCGGTCCCGCTCGCGACTACAAACATGAAACCCCTGACAGGTTCAGTAGCTTAAAACTCCAAACTCCAACTTCGTCGGTGGGATTTTTTTAAGACGTTCTCAGCTTGATCGCAACTCGTACTAAAGGCTCCCCTCAATCCTCGTCATCCTACCACGATGCACTGTGTTCTCCGTGTGATATTCGCGCGCGGATGTGCCACGTTCCCCAAATTCGAAACCGGATATAGTCCCACCTTCAATAAACGAGTTTGCAGCCCCTTTTAGGTTATCGGTCCAGCCATTGAAACGCTCCAAAAACGACAGAACGGAAAAGCGAGGAAATATGCCAGGGAAAAATCTCTCCAGAGTCTTCTCAATTCGCATTGGTGTGTGCGTAGCAGTAGCTCTCTTACTTACTGTCTTACCGAGTGCCTCAACTTCAAAAGTCAACACACCAGCTGTCGTGCCATCAACGGAAAATCAGATCGTACCAGCGTTGAAGCCGGTGAGTTCTGGAACGCCTCGCAAATTGTTCTCGACTATCGAGCAACTTGATTCCGCCAGTCCTGCTGTAGCGTCTCTCACCGCTACGAAGACCGACAATACGAGTGCGGCGGTGAATCCCGGCGACACGATTATGTACACCGTTGAGGTTACCAACACCGGTACAATGGATCTGAACAACGTTGTGTTCACCGACACGATCGATCCAAACACAACGCTCGTAGCCAACTCGCTGAAGGTTTCACCAGTCGCGGTCAATGACACCTACAACACAATCGGCAACGTGAACATCTCGGTAACGGCGCCAGGACTCCTTGGCAATGATTTGAATCCTGGCGGAATGGGCTCTCTGGCGTTCGTGCAGATCAACGGCGCGGCATTCTCGAGCGGCGCTGCGGTCGCAACCACGCACGGAAGCGTGACGGTCAACGCCGATGGCAGCTTCACGTACAACCCGACCGCTGGTTTTAGCGGACCCTCGGATAGCTTTACTTACACCCTCGGAAACGGGACCGGCAAAACCGATTCGGCCACTGTCACGATCAACATCAGCGGGTTGATCTGGTTTGTAAACAACTCGCCGGGCTCGAACGGCGACGGCCGATTGAGTTCCCCGTTCAGAAGTCTGGTCGGTGGCACCAATCCGCTTACCGGCACCATAGCCAACGACAACATTTTTATCTACACCGGGTCTGGAAACTACACTGGCGGATTGACGTTGACCACTAACGAGAAAGTGATTGGACAGGGCGCGACCCAATCGATTCTTGCGATAACCGGTCTAAGCGCGCCGTCTGGAGCGAACCTCCTGCCTTCGACCGGCGGCACAAATCCAGTTATCACCGGTTCGAACATCGCTGCGATCACGCTCGGAGCCGGCAATCAGCTCCATGGATTTACGATCGGCGATACCGGGAACATGGGCACCGATATAACCGGATCGAGCTTTGGAACTCTGACAGTGAAAGACGTGACGCTCAACGGAACCGGCAGAGCGCTGAATCTTTTGACAGGCACGTTCGCCTCCGGATCGAACTTTGCGACTTTGGAATCGAACGGCGGCAGTCCGAATGAAGGTGTCCACCTCAGTGCGGTCGGCGGATCATTCATCGCTACGACGACGAACATCGTGAACCCGGCGGGCACAGGGATCGATGTTCAAAACTCGACAGCCGGAGCCAGCTTTAGTTTTGGAGCCACTATAGTAAACAAAGGCTCGTCAAACGGGACCGGTGTAAACCTGAACACCAACTCCGGTTCGGTATCATTCTCATCTCTTGCGGTCACAACAAGTAATGGAACAGGCGTTTCGGCTACGAGCGGCGGGACGATGAACGTTACGACAGGTACTATTAGCTCCACCAACGCTCCTGCACTGGTCGTCGACACGACGACTACCGGGATGACGTTCACCAGCGTGTCGTCGACCACCAGCAGCACTACGGGAATCAGCGTCACAAACGCGACCGGAGTGAGCGGCGCGAACTGCCTTTCGATTGGCGCCACTACGGTAACCAATGCGACTCAGTCCGGGATCCTGGTGCAGTCTCAGCCGGTCAACTCGGCAGTGAGCCTCGGGACCACCAGCGTGACAAATCCAGATGCCGGCAGCACGGGCGGCACCAGCGTCCGGCTCATAGATAATGTAGGAAATGTCTCTTTCGGAACTCTGAACATCACGCCAGAAGACAATCAGCGAGCGTTTCACGCCACCAATGCAGTAACCAATAGCGGCAGCATCACCACGACCGGCGGCACCATCACAGCTGTCGGAGCGACTGCTGTCGAGATCAACCGCTCAACGGCGGGAACGATCCCGCTGATGATGGCGCTCACCAGCGTCTCTGTGACCGGCGGCAACACAGGCATCCTGCTCAATCAGACTTCAGGCAGCTTCACGATAAACGGCAGCGGCAGCACTGCCGGCACTGGCGGCGTAATACAAAACACCACGAATCGAGGCGCTAGCTTTATCAACGCGACGAATGTCACGTTGAAGAATATGAATTTCATCAACGCGACAACTGTCGATGCCGGAACGCAGGCCCAATGCGGCACTGATCTTCTCAACAATAACAATCAGAGTTGCAGCGCGCCGATTAATTTGGACACGGTAACTGGAGTCACTTTGAACAACGTCGACGTCAACGGCAGTTCGAACGTCGGGCTGAATGGGTTCGCGGTCAGCGGAATGACGATGACTGCAGTCAAAGTGCGAAACGGCGGAGATAACGTCGGCGTGGGCGGCGGGGTGTTGATGAAAAATCTATCTGGCATCGTGACGGTCTCCAATAGCCAGTTCATGAACAACACCAAAGCGCAATTTGAGATCGTGAATGTCTCGGGAACGCTAAGCAACTTCACCGTCACAGGAAGCGAGTTCACCGGCAATCGACTCGACGCTTCTTCAAATGCCATCAGCGCGCAGGGAATGGTTATTACGAACACAAACTCAGTGATGACCATCAACATCGGAGACGGCACAGCGGCTGGATCCAATAATTTTCACGACACCTTCTCGAATGGTTTCCAGTTTGCGGGTGACGCAGGCGGAGGAACGACGACTCTCAACATAAACAAGAACAGTTTTACGAATTGCAATTCAGGCGTGGTAGTGCAGTGTGCGGGTATTGGTACGACGTCATCTTTGAACTACACCGTTCAGAATAACACCGTCGTTACGGGCGCTCTTTCCGGGTCCGGTGGAATCATCGCCGGCGGGACGCAGCAGCATCAGATGACTGGCTTAATTCAAGGCAATACCATCGGCACCAGTGGCGTAGCTGGATCCGGCGCAAAGTGCGGCGGCGGATGTACCGGGATCACTGTTAATTCAAGCGATATCAGCGCCTCAGGTGGCGGACGTCACGATGCTTCGATAATCGGAAATACGATTCAGCGTGTCGATGCAAGCGGCATCTTTGTGGTAATCGGACGAAAGACCAGCGGTAACATCACAGTTACGGGGAACCTGGTCCGTGAACCAGACAATACGCCCGCAGCCACCTTCGCGGCGATTGCGGTGCAGGGTGGAATCGTGCCGGCCGATACGTGCTGTATAACCGCGTCCATCGGCGGGAACATTACGCCTCCCAGTTACCCGAGCACGACCGCTAATTCAAAGAATCGCATCGAGGGCGCCTGGGATCCGAGCGGATTTCAGTCTGAGATTTTCGCGCAGAGAAAGGGCGGGACATATAATCTTCCGGGCCTATCAGGTGCAGCAGATGCGTTCATTTCTGGAAACAACGACATCGTTGACAGCACCGGTCCGAAGGTCACTGCCTTGGGCACTTTCTCCAACGGTGCCTCTTGCGGCGCCGGCCCAATTCCTCAGTTGACCAGGCGAGATGGCTCCGAGAAAAAAGAAGATGTGTTGCTGGCTACTCGTGAGCGAGTCAGTGATGGAGTCGACGTTCGCAAGCTCACTCAGCCAGAACTTGCGTGGATCGTGCAGGCTGCAATCGCACGTTGGTCGCTGACCGACGCATCTGTTGAGGACATCGCGCGCCTCCAGGCAGCAACGTTTGAAGTTTCCGAGCTTCCAACCGGACGCCTCGCTGATTTGGAATCGACGAATGTCAGGATTAGCGACACGGCTGCAGGATATGGCTGGTATTTCGACGAGACTCCACAGGAAGACAGCGAATTCCAGGTGATCGTTCCGGAGAAGGAGCTGCAAGCGACCGATTCGAGTCCCGCATACGAGAAGATGGACTTGATGACCGTGGTAATGCATGAGCTTGGTCGAATCTACATGCAAGGGAAGGATCGCCTGCCGAGACGCGCGCGACGCAACTTGCAATCGATGTTGGAGTCGACGCTACCGACGGGTGTCAGACGAGTGCCGCTCGATCAATGGAAGCTAGCTTCGCTACGCCGAGCTCAGCCACAAACAAGTCAACCTTCGAATCGATCGATAGTCGAGGGCGCGGTTGCGCTGTTGACCAAAGACGCAGATGCGCCCCAAGCATTGTCAGTCAAAGAATCGCAATTCTCGGTGCCAGGCACTGCAATGTTGCGATTCTCAGATTCCATAAAGCCAGCGATATTCGATTCGCATTCTGGAGTTACTTCTCGACCTCCCAAAAAACGCGCAACGCGAACCGGTTACGTCCCGAGCTCTTCGACGCCAGTCTCGACACCGTCGAGTTCAAGCCGCTCGCCACTGGTTCCGCCAATCATTAGTCAGAACCTCGGAAAAATTCCTGTAGGCGAGAAGGTCGCTTTGATGTTCTCGGTGACGGTCAACAACCCAGTTTCGGTTGGCGCAACTCAAGTGTGCAATCAGGGATCGGTCACCAGCACCGAAGTTCCGGGACCAACCCCGACCGATGATCCCGACACCGTCGCTGCGAGCGATTCCACTTGCACGCAGCTCAATGTTGCCGATGTCAGCGTCACGAAATCAGCTGGCTCGAGCCCCGTCTGCTCTACGAGCAACATCACATTCAGTATCAATTACAACAACGCCGGGCCGGCAGCCGCTGTGAATGCCGCTGTGAGTGATGCGATGGCCGCAGGCACCAGCCTGGTCTCGGTGACAACACCCGCAACCTGGAGCCGAACCGACTCGACTTCGGTTGGAGGCAACGGCACCATCACATTTTCAAAAGCTTCTTCGGCTAACGGTGATTCCGCCACATTCACGATTGTCGTGAGCATCAATGGCACGGTCGCCGATGGAGCGACCATCAACAACACCGCAAGCGTTACATCCGCGACGCCGGATCCTAATCCGTCAAATAACACCAGCGCGCAAACTTCTACTACGGTCAGGAAGCCACCCACGACCGCTACCGTCGGTAGCGCTCAGACGATATGTGCACTAGGCACAACAACGGCGCTTGGTGGGAACACGCCCACCATCGGCACCGGAACTTGGACGGTTCAAAGCGGAGGAACGGGAACATTCAATCCCAACGCGGCCACACCTGGCGCGACCTTTACCCATCTCACTGGGACCGGACCGATAGTTTTGAGATGGACAATATCGAATCCGCCCTGTGCTGATTCATTCGCCGAAGTGAGTGTCACTGTAAAGGCAACGCCAACTGCAACCGTCGGCGGTGCTCAGACCATATGCGCTCTGGGGACGACCGCTTCTTTAGGCGGCAACACTCCGTCTGGCGGAGCAACTGGAACGTGGAGCATTGTGACCGCCAGCGTTACAGGCAGCTTCAATCCTAATGCTACAACGCCCGGTGCGACCTTTACTCATGCGACGGGCGGCATTGGATCGACAATAACTCTCAGATGGACCGTCTCCAACGCGCCTTGTACCGACGCTACTGCCGATGTTCTTGTCACAATCAAAGCGCAGCCAACAGCAAGTGTCGGAGGAGCGCAGACGATCTGCGCGGGCGGCGCCACCGTCGGTCTCGGCGGTAACACACCTGCCGCCGGTCAAACAGGAGCCTGGTCAATTGTGACTGCAGGAGTCGTGGGAACCTTCAACCCGAACGCTACCACTCCAAACGCGACCTTTACTCACACTAGCGGCGGGAGTCCGTCGTTTGTTTTGCGGTGGACTGTCTCGAGTCCACCATGCACAGCGGCAACTGCCGATGTCACGGTCAATTTGCTACCGGCTCCCGTAGCAACCGCGGGCGGAGCACAGATTGTTTGTGAGAACGGGACCACGGCAGGCTTAGGCGGCAACACTCCGGCTGCGGGCGAGACCGGTACGTGGTCGATCGTCACCGCCGGAGCGACTGGCACGTTTAATCCGAATGCCTCAACTCCAAACGCCACGTTCTCGCCGACGAGCGGCCCAGGGAGCATCACAGTTCGATGGACTGTTACCAACCCGACTTGTGGTCAGAGCGCGACCGCCGACGTGATGATCACAGTCAAGCAACAGCCGGCCGCCACGGCGGGCGGAGCACAAACAATCTGCGCGCTGGGTACAACTGCGAGTCTCGGAGGCAACACGCCGATGGGCGGAGCGTCAGGGACCTGGTCAATTATTACCGCCGGAGCTACCGGCACGTTCAACCCGAACGCTTCGACTCCAGGCGCTACGTTTACTCATCAGACTGGAACCGGCGTCATAACGCTGCGATGGACCGTCTCAAATCCTCCTTGCTCAAACGCCACTGCCGATGTCGCGATTACCGTCAATCAACCGGCTACCACTGCAACTGTCGGAGCCAATCAGACGATTTGTGCTCTTAGTTCCACATCGGGGCTTGGAGGAAATACGCCGACGAGCGGGACTGGCATTTGGACGGTGCAAAGTGGAGGCACAGGTACGTTCAGCCCGAACGCGACGACGCCCGGAGCTACGTTCACTCACACTGGCGGCGCTGGACCTATCGTACTGCGTTGGACGATTTCTAATCCTCCGTGTCCGAGTTCATTCGCTGAACTGACGATCAGTATCGTCGCGGCTCCGACTGCGGCGTCGGTGGGACCAAATCAAGTTATCCCGCCAGGTGGGACGACATCAGCGCTCGGTGGAAACACTCCTTCGATTGGAACCGGGATGTGGTCGATCGTCACTGCTGGCGCGACCGGTACTTTCAATCCGAACGCGACTACGCCCAACGCGACGTGGACGCATCTGACTGGAAGCGGGCAGATCGTTCTTCGATGGACGATTTCCAACCCACCGTGTCCATTGTCTCAAGCGGATGTGACGATACAGATCGGGATCCCGCCAACGATCACTTGCCCAGCGAGCCCGGTGGTTGCGAACACCGTTCCCGGCCAGTGCTCGGCTTCGGTTAGCTTTAGCGTGTCGTCTACGGGTCTGCCGACACCGACTGTGACCTGCACGCCGCCGTCGGGCAGCGTTTTTCCTAAAGGCAATACGACCGTGAACTGCACGGCTTCAAACAATGTGGCGCCTGACGCGACTTGTAGCTTCACCGTTACAGTCAGCGATAACGAGCCACCGATGATCACCTGTCCGCCTAATCAAACCGTCGGCACCGATTTGAATCAATGCTCGGCCGTTGTGACTTACGCGAATCCGACCGTGACTGACAATTGCCCTTGTAATGTGAATACCAGGAAATCAAAACTTGGGGCGATTTGCGCGCCGGTTTGCAACCCGCCTTCCGGATCGACTTTCCAAAAAGGCACAACCACTGTGAACTGTTCGACTTCAGATTCGAGCGGTAATCAGGCAAGCTGCAGCTTCACGATTACGGTCAACGACACTCAACTGCCGTCGATAGCTTGTCCTGCGAACATCGTTCAGGGTACGGACGCGGATAAATGTTCAGCAGTGATTACTTACGCTGCTCCAGTCGTCAGCGACAACTGTCCGAACCTCGGAGCACCGATTTGTAATCCGCCCTCGGGCTCCAGCTTTCCGAAAGGCACTACCACCGTCAGTTGCACGGTGAGCGATTCATCGGCAAATCAATCAGCTTGCAGCTTCAGCGTAACCGTCAAGGACACGCAACCGCCGTCGATTGCTTGTCCGGCGAACATTACTACAAAGACACCTAACCCGGGCGACGCGTGCGTCGTAGTCAACTACCCGGCTCCCACGGTGAGCGACAATTGCCCTGGCGTCGGGGTTATCTGCACGCCGCCGTCAGGCAGTTGTCTGCCGATAGGTACGACAAAGATCACGTGTATGGCGACAGACACCTCCGGAAATGTTTCCATGTGTACGTTCAAAGTGATTGTATTCGATTTGTGTGTGCAGGATGACACCAATCCGAGCAATGTGGTTTTGATCAACTCGGTTACCGGCGACTATCGGGTTTGCTGTAATGGGATCACCTACACCGGTCGCGGGACGATGACCGTTCACGGATTAACATATAAGTTGGTGCACAATCCAGTGGATCGAAGGTTAGTGGTCAATATTGACGAGAGCGTTCATAAGGGATCGGCCTCGTTGCAGGCTCCTCCGGGAACTCAGAGGTGCAGCTTGAGCGACCGAAACACACAGGACAACAGCTGCGCGTGTCAGTGAGACCGATGCAAAGACCATGTGCAAACCGAGCGAATCCCACCAACTGCGTTGGTGGGATTTGGAAAGTGAGTATTAAAACCGGAGCCGAACGCGCCCGTATGTAGGCAAAGCCTGAACGATCCACCAACTGCGTTGGTGGGATTCGCTTTTCACAGGGACTCTGCGTTGGTGGGATCGCACGGATTTCTTAGCACTTTGTCTGCGTTAGTGATCCAAGTCTCGCTTTGCGCTCTCCACTAACTTAGACCGTTCGGAATGCTTGACAGTCGCCCGCCACGGCCGTTATTCTACCCTCTTTTCGAATAGAGAAATTTCCCGGCAGTAGGAGAGAAGAAACGGCATGGCCAATCACAAATCGGCTGAAAAACGAAATCGACAGGCTGAACGACGCAACGAAGCAAACCGACAGAATCGAGGCAGGCTCCGAACCGAGATAAAGAAGCTTCGGGCCGCGATTGATGCGGGAAACCGCGATGAGG
>Ga0075425_100003846_pt1 | contig 15347 bp, 11 predicted proteins | sample SoiMethybrSBSTD4_FD_75300 | JGI IMG/M metagenome (GOLD analysis project Ga0075425, IMG submission 75300) | Bulk soil microbial communities from a Populus tree surrounding site in Tennessee, USA - Soil MetaG P. TD hybrid SBSTD4 | ecosystem: Environmental > Terrestrial > Soil > Tree plantation...
CGGCGTGTTCGAAATCTTTCAGCCCCGGGGGCTTCTGATGAGCGAACCGCTGGTCGTTATTGGCAATGGAATGGCCGCAGTACATCTCGTCGATGAACTCGCGAAGCGCGCGCTCGGCCGCTACGCGATAGCCGTTGTCGGCGAAGAGCCACGCCTTGCCTACAATCGGGTGCTGCTGTCGGCGGTCCTAGCGCGGGAAGTTTCGCGATCGGACATTGAATTGCGATCGGCGCGATGGTGGGACGAGCGCGGCGTCACTTTGCTCTACGGGCACACGGCAACCGCAATCGACCCGACAATTCGCCGTGTAAGGCTCGCCGACGGCGCGACCTTGCCGTATTCCCGGCTTGTGCTCGCCACCGGGTCGCGCCCGATCAGGCTGGGCGTTTCGGGCGTGGAATTGCCCGGTGTCATGACATTCCGTGATCTCGCCGACGTCGCTGCCATCGAGGCCGCCGCGCAGCGACGTGCACGCGTTGTCGTGATTGGCGGTGGTTTGCTGGGGCTCGAGGCCGCCCACGGCCTGGCAAAGGCGGGCGCGCAGGTCACGGTCGTGCACCTGATGGATCGACTCATGGAGTGCCAGCTAGATGGCCAGGCTGCCGGGATGCTGAAAAAGGCGGTCGAGGCGCGGGGTATCACCGTTCTCCTCAACTCCGAAACGGTTGCGATTATCGGCATACGCCGTGCGCAGGCCGTTGCACTCAAGAACGGCCCGCAGATTGAAGCCGATCTCGTTGTGGTCGCCGCCGGCATTCGGCCGAACATCGAACTCGCCCACGGCGCCGGCCTCAATGTCGATCGTGGAATTGTCGTCGACGGCAGCCTCCGGACCAGCCGGCCAGATATTTTTGCGATTGGAGAATGCGCCGAGCACCGCGGGGTCTGCTACGGACTTGTCGAGCCGGCCTACGAGCAGGCACGCGTTCTTGCGGCGCATCTCGCGGGCGAAATCGCACACTATCCCGGGAGTGTGCTCGCCACGAATCTCAAGGTTTCCGGCGTCAACGTGTTTTCGGCCGGGGATTTCATCGGTGGTCCGGGAACCGAGCAGCTCGTTTTCTCAGATGTCGGTCTTGGCATCTACAAGAAGCTGGTAATCGCGAAGGGCTGCCTCGTTGGCGCGGTGTTGTTCGGTGATACCGCTGACGGCCTTTGGTATGTCGATCTCATCCGCGGTGGAGGTTCCGTAGAGCCGATGCGCGATGACATCATCTTCGGCCGCGCGCTCGCCGAGCGAAAGGCTGCGTGATGTCGAGCGATTTCACACCGGAGCAAAAGCGCTACCTCGAAGGGTTCGCAACTGGGCTCAACGCCGCACGAACCGCGCGCGGGCGGGAAACCGGAGCTACCGGTTCCGCCGAGCCGTTTGGTCCGGATGCGATCCATATTAAGGCGCAAGACCGGATCGTGGCCGCGGGCGGAAAACTCGCCGATCAGGAGAAATTCAAACGCGAATTGCACCCGTTCGACGCTTACGATCGGCTGAAAGAGCAGGCGCGCAAGAATGAAGCGCCCAAGCCGGCCGACAATTTTCGCTGGCGGTTCTACGGCCTTTTCTATGTAGCGCCTGCGCAGTCCTCCTACATGTGCCGATTGCGGATCCCGAACGGAATTCTCAAGCATTGGCAACTTTCGGGTCTCGCCGACATCGCCGAACAATATGCAGGCGGCTATTCGCACGTCACGACGCGCGCAAATCTGCAGATGCGCGAGATCGAACCGAGGAATGCGGTCAACATCGTGGAGGCGATCCAGGACCTCGGCCTATGCTCGCGCGGGTCCGGTGCCGACAACATCAGGAATGTGACGGGCACGCCAACCGCCGGCATTGATCCGCATGAACTGATCGACACGCGTCCTTACGCGCGCGAGTGGCACTTCCACATTCTCAATGAACGCGCGCTGTATGGCTTGCCGCGCAAGTTCAACGTCGGATTTGACGGCGCCGGCCGCATAGCGGTGCTTGAAGATACCAACGACATCGGATTTCAGGCTGTCGAGGTGAAGGCTGGTTTCGGGGCAGAGCCGGGCGTGTGGTTTCGTCTCACACTTGGCGGCATTACCGGCCACAAGGATTTCGCCCGCGATACGGGTGTGATCGTCAGGCCGGAAGAAGCAACGCAAGTCGCCGACGCTATCGTGCGTGTATATATCGCGCACGGAGACCGGACTGACCGTAACAAGGCGCGGCTCAAATATGTGCTCGATGCCTGGGGCATCGAAAAATACATCGCGCGTGTCGAAGAGACGCTTGGTCGCAAACTAACCAAGGTGCCTTCGCAAGCGATCCTGCCACGTCCCGACTTTGATCGGGGTGCCCATATCGGCGTGCATCCGCAAAAGCAGCGGGGCTTCAACTGGCTCGGTGTCGTGTTGCCGATTGCGCGGGTCACGACGGCGCAAATGCGTGGCCTTGCGCGGATCGCGCAGGAGTATGGCGACGGCGATATCCGGCTTACCGTCTGGCAGAATCTCCTGATATCCGGCGTGCTCGACGAAAAAGTGGCCGCCGCCGAAGCCGCGATCGGTGCGCTGGGGCTCACCACGAAAGCAAGCCCGATCCGTGCCGGGCTCATCGCCTGCACAGGAAATGTCGGCTGCCGCTTTTCCGCGTCCGATACCAAGCGTCATGCCGAGGACATCGCGCAATGGTGTGAAGCGCGCGTTGTGCTCGATGGTCCCGTGAATATTCATCTTACGGGATGCCATCATTCGTGCGCGCAACACTACATTAGCGACATAGGCCTGCTGGCTTGCAAGGTCGAAGAGGGTGAGGAGCAGATCGAGGGCTATCACATTTACGTCGGCGGCGGTTTCGGGCCGCATGCCGCCTTGGGCCGCGAGATCTACCGTGATGTGAAGGCGCAGGACGCGCCGCGCCTTATCGAGCGCATGCTCAAGGGTTATCTCGGACACCGCACATCTCGTGACGAAACGTTCCTTGCGTTCTCGCGCCGTCACGAGGTTGAAAACCTGAAAAGCATTTTCGCGGCGGAGGCAGTCGAATGACACAGAGCCTTCCGCCGCCTATTCCGTCGCTCATTCCCGAGACCGCACCGTTTTCCGAGGAACAGCGCGTCTGGCTCAACGGCTTCTTCGCTGGCCTTGTGTCGCTTGATAGATTTGGCGTTACGCCCTTGTCAGGCGAACAGGCTGCGGCGCTGCTCTCCGGGGGAACATCGGGCAAGGATGCCGACGAGGACGATGGCGGCGCTCCCTGGCACGACCAGACCTTGCCGCTCGCTGAGCGCATGAACCTTGCCAATGGCAAGCCGTTGCGCTGGCGCATGATGGCAGCGATGGCGCAGCAGGATTGTGGCCAGTGCGGCTACGACTGCAAAAACTATTCGGGTGCAATTCACTCCGGCAAGGAGGAGCGGCTGAACCTCTGCGTGCCGGGCGGCAAGGAGACCACACGAACGCTCAAGGCCTTGTTCGAGGAATTCAAAACCGCTCCTGTGAAACCCCCAGCAGCGGTAACAGAACCTGTGTCGGCAGCCACGGCGATGGCTGGCTGCTCGCGGGACAATCCCGCAGAAGCCCTATTCGTGTCGCGGACGCGTCTGAACAAGCCGGGGTCGGCGAAGGAAACCTGGCACCTCGAATTCGATCTGTCCGCATGCGGTCTGGACTATGCGGTGGGCGATGCGTTTGGACTTTTTCCGGCAAATGATCCGGCCCTGGTCGAGGCCGTCATCAAGGCCCTCGACGCGCCGCCGGATTTTCCGATCGGAGGCCGTACGCTGCGTGAGGTATTGACCGACGGCGTGTCGCTTTCGCCGGCGCCCGACATGTTGTTTCAGCTATTTTCCTATATTACCGGTGGGGACCGGCGGAAAAAGGCGAGGGCGCTGTCGACCGGCGAAGATCCGGACGGCGATGCCGCCGTGCTCGATGTGCTTGCGGCGATCGAGAAGTTTCCGTCCATCCGGCCTGATCCGGAGGCGTTCATCGAAGCACTCGATCCTCTGCAGCCGCGTCTCTATTCGATCTCGTCTTCTCCCAAGGCCAATCCCGGCCGCATCGCGCTCACGGTCGACGCTGTGCGATACGATATCGGTAACCGCAAGCGCCTGGGCGTGGCTTCGACCTATCTGGCTGAACACCTGCGACCTGGAAGCGCGCTCAAGGTCTATGTGCAGAAGGCTCACGCCTTCGGCCTGCCGGCCGATCCCTCGGTGCCGATCATCATGATCGGACCTGGCACGGGGGTCGCGCCGTTCCGTGCATTTCTGCAAGAGCGTCGCGCAACCGGCGCGAAAGGCCGCAATTGGCTGTTCTTCGGCCATCAACATTCCGACTTTGATTTTTTCTATGGGGACGAGTTCAGGGAGATGAAGACGTCCGGCCTTTTGACGCGACTGTCTCTTGCCTGGTCGCGCGACGGCAGCGAAAAAATTTATGTCCAGGATCGCATGCGCGAGGTTGGGCGGGATTTGTGGTCCTGGCTTGCCGACGGCGCTCACATTTATGTCTGCGGCGATGCAAAGCGCATGGCGAAGGATGTCGAGATCGCGCTCGTTGACATCGTCGCACAGTACGGGGTGCGCAGTCCGGAAGAGGCGACGGCCTTTGTCAGCGACCTGAAAAAGAAAAATCGCTACCAGCAGGACGTCTATTGAATGAATGCGCCTGCGCACCGTCCGCCGACAATACGTACGACATGCCCTTATTGCGGCGTCGGTTGCGGGATTCTTGCCAAGCCCGATATGCAGGGTGGCGCGATCATCGCCGGTGATCCTCGGCATCCGGCCAATCTGGGCAGGCTTTGCTCCAAAGGCACCGCCTTGGGTGAGACACTGGGGCTCGAGAACCGCCTTCTGCGGCCGATGCTGCGTGGAGCGGACGGGACCCTCACCGACGTTGCGTGGGAATCGGTGCTGGATCGTGTGGCGGACGGCCTTGCGCGAACCATTGCCCAGCATGGTCCGGATGCGATCGCCTTTTATCTCTCGGGCCAGCTGCTGACCGAGGACTACTATGTTGCGAACAAATTGATGAAGGGCTTTATCGGCTCGCCCAATGTCGACACCAACTCGCGCTTGTGCATGGCTTCATCGGTGGCTGGTCACCGCCGTGCATTCGGTGCCGACACTGTACCGGGCGTTTATGAAGACCTGGATATTGCCGATCTTGTCATCCTCGTCGGGTCCAACGCCGCCTGGTGTCATCCCGTGCTGTATCAGCGGATCGTCGCCAACAAGCGTGCGCGCGGCGCACGGATCGTTGTTGTCGATCCGCGACGCACGGCCACGGCGGAGGATGCAGATCTGTTTCTCCCAGTCGCTCCGGGCATGGATGTAGTTCTATTCGCGGGGCTTCTGGTCTATCTCGCCGACACGACCGCTCTCGACTACGGTTACCTCGATGCCCACACTTCGGGTTTTACAGACGCACTGGTCCGCGCACGCGAGATCGCGCCTGATACCGAGGCAACCGCAATGCGCGCCGGGGTCAGCGTGGCCGACGTTTCTCGGTTCTTTGAATGGTTCATTGCCACACCGAACGTGGTCACTTGCTTCTCGCAAGGGGTAAATCAGTCAGCGCAGGGAACCGACAAGGTCACCAGCATCATCAACTGCCATCTCGCGACAGGCCGCATCGGGAAGCCAGGCATGGGGCCCTTTTCTTTGACTGGCCAGCCGAATGCGATGGGCGGACGCGAGGTCGGCGGACTTGCCAACCAGTTGGCCGCGCATATGGCGTTTTCACCGACCGAGATTGATCGTGTCGCCCGTTTTTGGCGAGCACCGAAGATTGTTCCCCGTGAAGGGCTGAAAGCCATTCAGATGTTCGACGCGATTGAGCGCGGCAAGATCAAGGCGCTCTGGGTCATGGGAACAAATCCGGCAGTATCCTTGCCACGGGCGCGAGCCGTTCGGGACTCTCTGGCCAAGCTCGATCTCTTTGTAGTTTCAGACAACGTGATCTCGAACGACACGATTGATGCAGGGGCGAAGATCCTGCTGCCGGCGTCCGCTTGGGGAGAGAAAGATGGCACGGTCACCAATTCGGAGCGGCGTATCTCGCGGCAGCGTCCATTCCTGAAAACGCCAGGTGAAGCAAAACCTGATTGGTGGATCGTAACGCAGATTGCGCGTCGGATGGGCTTTGGCGAGGCTTTTGCCTATCGGACCGTGGCGGATGTGTTCCGCGAGCATGCAGCGCTGTCGGCCTTCGAGAATGGGGGCACGCGGGATTTCGACATCAGCGCGCTGTCTCAACTCAACGATGATGAGTTCAATGCGCTTGATCCGGTGCAGTGGCCGGTGCGCGAGGGGATGGCGGGCACGACGACGCGATTCTTTGGCCACGGACAGTTTTTTACGGCGGACCGCAAAGCGCGCTTCATAGCGTGCGCAAAACCTGCATTGAGTGCTGATGTCTCCGAGCGCTTCCCCTTTCGGCTCAACACCGGTCGGGTACGCGACCAGTGGCACACGATGACACGCTCAGGGCAGAGTCCGCGGCTTGCCAATCACTCGCCGGAGCCGTTCGTGGAAGTCCATCCAGCTGATGCCGCGAAGGCGGGACTCACGGATGGAGCCTTCGCCCGCGTCAGTTCGCCCTATGGGGCATGTGTGCTTAAGGTCGCCGTCACCGACAGCCAGAAGCGAGGCAGCTTGTTTGCGCCAATTCATTGGAACGACAAGACTGCATCGGAGGCACGCGTCGGCGATCTGGTTACGCCGACGAATGATCCTTACTCAGGTCAACCCGAGGTCAAGGCCACACCGGTGGCTATTGAGCCCGTCACGTTTGCCTATCGCGGATTTCTGCTGGCTCGCGCGCTTCCGATGATGCCCCCGGGAACGTGGTGGTCTCGCGTCGCTGTAGCGAATGGCAATGGATTGCTGTTCGCGAGCGACGAGCCGCCGGGCGCGTGGCGCGCACGCGCGAGTGCGCTGTTGGGAGCCCACGAGATCGCCGAATATTTTGACGAGCCCCGCGGCATCTATCGCGTAGCGGCTTTCGCCGAGGGCCGGTTCATGGGTTGCCTGTTTCTGGGAAAGGCTGGAACGATCCCACAATGGGATTCGATCAAGGTCATCTTCGAGAGCGAAGCCCTCAGTGAGCCGGAGCGGCGCGCAATCCTGTCAGGCAAGTCGACCAAAGGCATTGCCGACCCCGGACCGATTGTCTGCGCCTGTTTCGGCGTCGGCCTGAATGTCATTCGTGCAGCGCTTGCAAGCGGCGGGGCGGCAAGCGTAGAACAAATCGGAATTGCGCTGCGCGCCGGCACAAATTGCGGCTCGTGTCTACCGGAGCTCAAGAGGATTGTCGGTAATGAACGTGTCGCGCAAACCGCTTGAAGAAAAGCCACCGAGGCTGGGTCCCCTGGCTCGCCTTCCGGTTTTTCTGGCACTCGACGGCAAACGCGCCGTCGTGGCCGGCGGGAGTCCGGCTGCTGGCTGGAAGGCCGAATTGCTGTCGGCGTCCGGTGCACTGGTGGAAGTCTACGCAGCGGATCCGTCTGACGAATTGCTCCACGTCGCTGAAAGTCCGCCGCGTGGCGCCATCACCATCAATCATCGTGCGTGGTCGGCCGACGATCTCAGGAATGCGGCCATTGCAATCGGGGCCTTCGACGATGATGAGGCGGCTGCAAAATTTTTCACCGCCGCGCGTGCCTGCGGCGTGCCTGTCAACGTCATCGACAAGCCCGCGTTCTGCGATTTCGCTTTCGGAGCCATCGTCAATCGTTCACCGCTGGTGATTGGTATATCGACTGACGGCGCTGCCCCCGTGTTTGCCCAGGCCATTCGGGCGAAACTCGAAGCTTTGCTGCCCAATGGGTTCACGGCGTGGGCCGCGGCGGCTGCGCGCTGGCGAAATGCGGTCAAGGCATCCGGTCTGTCTTTTTCCGGTCGCCGCAAGTTCTGGCAACTGTTCACCGCGCACGCGATGGCTAATCACGACCATGAGCCGGGTGAAAACGACTTCGATCGATTCATCGCCGAAGTGCAAGGTATGGGTACTTCGGTCGAAAACGGTTCGGTGACGCTCGTCGGAGCCGGGCCGGGTGATCCCGAATTGCTGACGTTGCGCGCGGTGCGTGCGCTTCAGTCGGCGGACGTAATTTTGTTCGACGATCTGGTTTCGCGTGATGTCCTCGACTTTGCGCGTCGTGAAGCGCGGAAAATGCTGGTGGGTAAAACCGGCTTCGGCCCCTCCTGCAAGCAGGAGGATATCAATGCGTTGATGGTGAGCCTCGCGCGGCAAGGCAAACGCGTGGTTCGCCTTAAAGGTGGCGATCCGCTGATTTTTGGTCGCGCTGCTGAAGAGATTGAAGCTTGCAGGGCGGCAAATATCGCATTCGACGTGGTGCCGGGGATAACGGCTGCGCAAGGTGCCGCGGCCAGACTTTGCCTCCCACTCACCGAACGCAAACGCGTGCGGCGGCTGCAATATGTTACGGGCCACGCGACGAAGAACGGCTCGTTGCCGAGCGATTTCGACTGGCGGAGCCTTGTCGACCCGGCGACCACAACAGCGATCTATATGCCGACTCGCACGCTTGCGGCGCTGGTTGAAAAGGCGGTTGCCGAAGGTCTTGATCCGCGTACGCCGGCAGTGGCCATTGCCCGCGCAACCCGGCCTGATCAGGTCGTTGTCGCTGCGCCGGTCGCCACGCTTCCGCAACGTCTGGATGAGGCAGCCCTGCCTGGGCCGGTCCTTGTGATGATCGGCCGGTCGCTGGGCGAACAAGCCGCTACACGCGAAAAGAAGCGCCGGCGCGGCTGATATCGGGGCGAGGTCAGGGGGCGTTGTAGCGGATCGGCACGACAATCGGAATCTGCAAACCGGTGATTTCCGGCGGTGGTGGTGGGAGTGGCTGCGCCCGTTCAGCCAGCCTCAAGGTTTCGTGGTCGAGAATGCTTGACCCCGAGCTACGGACAATGCGTGCATTGTGCACGCCGCCGCTTCGGTCGACGCTGAAGGCGAGCTGCGCAACACCATGCTCTCCGCGCGATTGCGCTTCCGACGGATAACGTTTGTAACGCTCGAGCCGTGCGACGAGCTGCGATTTCCAGTTCGGTACCGCATCACTGTTGCGCGAAGAGGCACCCGGCATCGGCGCGACGGCGCGCTCAGCCTTTTGATCGGCTGTGCTTGGCGCGCTGGAGAGGCTCGCATGCTTTTGCTTAGGCTTGTTTTCCTTCGGCTTCTCGATCGGCTTCGGGGGTGGGGTCACCGCGAGCGGTTCTGCCTGACGTTCGGGCGGTAGATCGAGCTTCTCGACAGGTTTTTCCGGTTCGGGTTCAGGCTGCGCTTCGCTTTGCTCGGGCCCGGGTGGCAATTCGCTCGGCGAGACACTTGGCGATACCGGCACGGGCGCCAGATCGACCATGACCACCGGCGCATTGGCTACCAGATCGGAGTCATCGCTCCAGTTTGCCATCAGCGCCGCTGCGCCTGCTGCATGAAATCCCAAGGCCAGCACGAAACAAACGCCCCATCGGAACTCTTCGGGGCTGCGCCGGACCGGCGATGATTGGATCGCGACAGCCATCACATTTTCTCGGCTTCGAGTCCGACCAGCGCAACGTGCAGATAGCCGGCACTCCGCAGTTCGTTCATGAGACTCATGAGTTCGCCATAGGGCACGGTCTTGTCGGCACGCAGGAATACACGCTGCTGCTTGTCGCCGACTGTTGCACGATCCAACGCGCCGGCGAGCGCTGCGCGGTTGACCTGGTCATTATCCAGCGAAACGCTCAAATCGGATTTGAGTGTGAGAAACAGCGGTTTGTCAGGCCGCGGGGTTCTCTCGGCATTCGCAGCAGGGAGATCGACGGAAATGTCCACTGTCGCCAGCGGTGCCGCGATCATGAAGATGATTAGCAGCACCAGAATTACGTCAATGAACGGGGTGACGTTGATCTCGTGGACTTCGCTGAGTTCTTCATTGCCGTGGTCGAGACGTACACTCATCGCGGATCACTCGACAGCAGATATGGAGCGGCGGCGGTCCGCCGGGCGTTGATTGAATGTGCCGCGATCGAGATCGCGGCTGATGATGCGCAGGATCTCCGCTGCCGCATCGGCATGCAGCGCGCGATACCCGGCGATCCAGCGCGAGAACATATTATACATCACCACGGCCGGAATGGCCGCGACGAGGCCAAGCGCGGTTGCCAGCAGGGCCTCGGCGATGCCCGGCGCTACCACCGCGAGATTGGTGGTATGGGATTTCGAGATGCCGATGAAGCTGTTCATGATACCCCAGACCGTACCAAACAATCCGACAAACGGGGCGGTAGCGCCGATGGTTGCGAGAATTCCGGTGCCGCGGATCATTTGACGGCCGGCGGCTTCCTCGAGCCTCTCGAGCCTCGAGGCGATCCGTTCCTTTAGCCCCTCCGGAGACATTGCATCAGCCGACAGGCGCAACTCGTCGTCCGCTGCGCGCAGCAACGCGGCCGTGTCATTGCCTCGTCCGTTCATGAGCGAGCCCACTTCACTCCAGGTGCGGACCTGCGCGATGCTCACGATCTCGGCGCGCATGCGCCGACGCGCTGTCATCAGTTCGATCGCCTTGGCGAACCAGATCGTCCAGGTCAGTACTGACGCTAAGACGAGGCCGACCATCACCGCTTTGACGACGATATCGGCCGCCATGAACATGCCCCAGGGCGACAGATCGCGCGGCAACCTCAGCGCAATATCAGGCGAAATCGCCGGCGACGCTGCGGGCTGCTCTACGGCCGGCGCAGTGCTGGATGGCGCAGGGGTCAGTTGTGGAACTGTGGCAGCTGTTGGGTCCGCAGCGGATGGCGAGCTTGGAGGTGTTTGCGCGAAAACGGTGGCCGGCAGAACAAGGCTCACGGCGACGGCAGCGGCTGCCAGAATGGCGCGGTACTTGTGACAAAGGGTCATCGAACGTTCGATCCTTTTGGCCCTTAGCCATACTAACACGGGCGGCTCACTCCGCGGGACGTAGTTGCGCCTCGGCACTTCTTGCATTTCGGGCCTCGGAACGCTTGCGCAGCCACATCATGATGCCGGTCACCGCAAAAATAGTCGGAAAAATACCGGTCAGGAACACAATCGCGGCCCAGAGCGGTCCGCTATGGGAACCCTCATGGATCCATCGGATCCAGGCTGCGGCACGATCCCCTGACTGCGGCGCGATCGCTTTGGTTTGGCCGCTTTGGTCGTCGACCGTCACCGTGAACGTGTTGTCGCGTCCTTTCATCTCCACGCGCCAATTCAAGCTTGCTTCACCGCGCTGCTGTACAGGGAGGAAGAGGGCCGTGGGCTCCGCATTGGGCTCTGACTTGCGCGCAATGTCGACGGCGCGATCCGCGGTCAGCGTCGTGTGCTGGGCGATCTGCCCGCCCAAGCCACCGCGCGGCGGACTCATAGGCGCGTGTGCGACTTCAGCGCCGGAGACCGCATAGCGGTGCGGATTGATCCATGCGTCGATCTCGTCGTGCCAGACGAGAAGGGCGCCAGACAGCGAGATCGGCACCAGCAACACAGCCAGGCCGACGCCGATCCACAGATGCACATTGAGCCAGAGACGGCGCAGTTGCGTCGCATGTGTGTCCGCCATGGCGGCGCCCTTTCGCAAATGAGGGCGACCTATAGCAGCGCTTCGTGGGCAGGCAAAATACAAATCAGCCACGGGCCGCACTTTGTAAGTATTCAAAACACATGGCGATCATCAAGCTTCGCGCGACCATCCGGACCATGTGTCCGCGGCGGGGCTGACCTCCGTTTATCGCAACTTGCTCCGGCGATGGGCTGAGCTATAAGGCTGCGCCCGTCGCGCCGGCATCTCCGCTTGCGCGTCGGAATGACGCTTTTTTGCAAGGATCAGTTCCATGCCTTTCTCAATGTCTCAAGCATCTTTGCCGGTCTTCGAGATCGGTCTAAACGCCCTTGCGGCCGTCGTCGACAAGGCAGCGGCTCACGTGGCAGCGAAAAAAATCGACCCTTCGGTCCTTGTGGGCTGGCGCCTGGCCCCGGATATGTTTTCGTTCGGCCGGCAAATACAGGTTGCGTGCGATCAGGCCAAAAACGGCTCGGGGCGCCTTGCGGGCGTCGAACCGCCCAAGTTCGAGGACACCGAAACGACTCTCGATCAACTCAAGGAACGCATCACTAAAACGGTTGCATTTCTAAAGACGCTCGATGCGAAAGCCATCGATGCCTCATCCGAGCGGGAAATCACGTTTCCGCTTGGCGCCAACAAGGGGCAGATGAAGGGTGCCGACTATCTCGACCATTTCATGCTGCCGAATTTCTATTTCCATCTCACGGCAGCCTATGCCCTGGCACGAAACTTCGGCGTGGATCTCGGCAAGCGAGACTTCCTCGGAACAATTCCACTGAAGCGGATCTGATTGACCAAATGCAAGCCCCGGGCAAACACCCGGGGCTTTCAAGCATGCCGAAAAATTTACTGTAGGCGTTTTGCCGCTTCCTGAACCAGGCTGATATCCGAATACTTCTTGATGTCGATCTTGTTTTTCACGAAGCCGAGTTCGCGCGTAACATCGACATTGCGCTGCAACGCTTCGAGGTTCGGCAACAGGTTCGGGTCGCGATAAGTATCCTGCTTTGTGAACAGCCAACCGAAGCGCTCCGGCGGAGCCTTCGTTATTCTCGACGCGATTTGCGCGACCTCGTCATGGTTTTTCGGATCGAGGAACCAGCGCGTGATGCGCAACATGTCCTCCATGAAATCCACCATGGCGGCGCGGTTCTTGTCGATGAATGACTTGCGCGCGGTCCAGACGATCATTTGCGTTACGCCGAGAGCTTCATTCTGCTTGAACAAGACCTTGCCTTCTTCGCGCAGCTTGGGATTGAAGGCGAATGGCAGCACGGCCGGCACAAGGTCGGCCTTTTTTTCGAGCAACACCGCGGGCATTGCCGGAAGCGGGCTTTCGACCATGGTGTAGTCGCGCTTTTCTTCGAGCCCGTGCTTTCTCAACATGGCGCGCATGGCGATGTCGACGGCGCTACCGCCGGCGTTGGTTCCGATCACCTTGCCCTTGAGGTCTTCGACCTTGTCGATGCCACTGTCTTTGCGAACAAAATATTCCTGAGTGTAGTAGCCCGGTACGCCGTCCTGGAACTCGTCGGCGATGACGCGGATGTCATCAAGGCCGGCATTTTCGATTGCGATCGCAAGCGACGAGTAGGCGAGGTTGGAGACCTCCAGCTCGTTATTGGCGATGGCCGTTATCATCTGCGGCGTGCCTTGATAGCGCACGGATTCGACCGTGTAGGACTTGCCCATGTGTTTGGCCAAGTCCTTTTTCTCAAGAACAATCGAGGCCCAGTTGGCGACTGGTGCCACCCAGGACATGCGGATTTTTACGGGTTCAGCAGCGGTGGCTTGGGTCAGGCCGACAAGGCCGAATGCACACGCGCCGGCCAGCGCGAATTTCATGTAGCGCATCGATCTCCTCCCAGGTTCGCCGGGCTTGCGCGTTCGGTGGCAAGCATCTCAGTGCGAATGACGATTGTCGGAGGTCAAACTGGTTTTGGCAAGTAAGCCATCGGCCCGAAATGCCCCGCCATGCGGTACATTGGACCATTTCAGGAAGGCGAGAGACGTAGCCAATCCGAGTTGCGAGCCTCAACGAATCGCAAATCATCGAAAGCGCTTGTCTCAGGGTGAATCCACCAGTTTGGAGAAAAGTTAGAACGACCGTTTACGTCTTCGCGGGCTGGCGGTGAAAAAACAATTTTAAGCAGATCGCTGCATAGTGCTGCAAAAGCGAGGCAGGACCTTCGATGATTCGCTCGCCCTTATTGCGTGTACGGCTGCGCTGCTTCCTGGTGCCAGATCAGAAGCCTGCGCCTGATCAGAGCCATGACTTTGACCAGGACATAACCGACGACGGCGATCTCCACGATGCCGGCGAATACGCTGGTCGAATTGGCAAATCGCGACGCCGTCATCATGGCGCCGCCGAGGCCGTAACCTCCCATAAGCATTTCCGCGACGACGGCCACGATCAGCGACAGCGGCAGCGCCACCTGTAGTCCCGTCAGGATCTGGGGGAGGGCTGCGGGAAGGATGATCTGGTGCAAAAGCTCTCGGTTGTTCGCCCCCATGTTGCGGGCTGACCAGATCAATTCGCGCTCAACTCCCTGGATCGCGATCACGGTCGCTGCGATGACCGGAAAGATGGCGTCGATGACGATGATGGTGATCTTTGAAACGTCATATACACCAAGCCAGAGGATCACCACGGGAAGGAACGCGATCTTCGGCATCGGAAAGCCGACCGATACGATCGGGTCGAAAAACCAATGGGCGAAGACATTGCGTGACATCGCCATGCCGATGAGCACGCCGCCGATTGCGCAAATGATGAATGCCGTCAGCGCCCGATAGAGCGTGAGTGCGGTATTGATCCAAAGATCACCCGATACGGCGTCGCTCCAGATGCGCTCGAGGACCGCGCTGAGCGCGGGCAGCTGGAACGGCGTGAACGTGCCACTTCGCGCCAGCACCTCCCATGCAATCGCCAGCGCGACGACGGAAAATATGCGGGCAAAGCCCCAGACCAACGTGTAGACAAACCGCGCGGCCTTTTCGGGGGTGCCATTCGGTGGCTCGCCGCTATCGGACAAAGCTTGAGCTAGTCGCGCCATGCAAGCGTCCGCTTGGTTATATTGAGATAAAGGCGATCGGCGGCGAACCCGAGAAAGGCTACCGTAAGCACAACCGCATACATCGCATCGTAGGTGCCGTTGGCGCCCAGAGATCCGATCAGGTAGCCGAAACCCTTTTGAGCAACGATCAACTCCGATGAAACGAGCAGGATAAAAGACAGTGCCAATGCGGTCCGGACGCCGTTGAGCAGTTCCGGCATGGCGCTCGGCAGCACGACATCCCAAAGCATACGAAGCCGGCTCGCACCCATGCTGCGTGCCGACCAGACCAGGACCTGCTCGCTGGAGCGGGCGCCGTTGAACGCCCCGATCGTCACCGGCAGCATGCAGCCCAGAAAGATCAGCAAAATCTTCGAGCCGTCCCCGAAGCCGAGCCAGATCACCGTTACCGGGATGAGCGCCGACTTCGGCAGCGGATAGAAAATCTCGACAAGCGGAGCGAGCAGCACATTCACTGGCTTCCACCAGGCCATGGCGATGCCGAGGATTCCGCCAACGAATATTGCCAGCGCGAGGCCGACACCGGCGCGGTAGAGCGATGCTGCGCCATTGCTGATGAGTTCGCCGTCCTTGATCATGTCGATCCCGGCGGTGATCACGTCGGATAAAGGTGGCAGCGCGCTTGACGAAACAAGTTCGAGCCGTGCGACCACCTCCCAGGCGATCGCGAGCAGGACCAGCGGAAAGTAGCGTATCAAGAA
>Ga0075425_100003847_pt1 | contig 15344 bp, 8 predicted proteins | sample SoiMethybrSBSTD4_FD_75300 | JGI IMG/M metagenome (GOLD analysis project Ga0075425, IMG submission 75300) | Bulk soil microbial communities from a Populus tree surrounding site in Tennessee, USA - Soil MetaG P. TD hybrid SBSTD4 | ecosystem: Environmental > Terrestrial > Soil > Tree plantation...
TCATGGTGTTCGGGTACGGAAACAGCCAATAGAACAGCCACGGACGCCCGAGGTGGAAGATCGGGAACATGCCTGCGCAAGCGACGGCGAATAGGGTCATCGCTTCAGCAAAGCGATTGATCGAGTTGCGCCATTGCTGCCGCAGCAGAAGAAGAATTGCAGAAATCAAAGTTCCGGCGTGGCCGATACCGATCCACCAGACAAAGTTGACGATGGCGAATCCCCAGCCAACCGGAATGTTCACACCCCAGACGCCTACGCCCTTGTAGAACAGCCAGCAGACGGCGAGCAGGAACCACTGCAGGATCATGAAGCAAACGAACATGCCAAACGCCCATCCGCCGGTGATGGGGCGCTTCAGCACGATGTTGCCGATCTTGTCGGTCAACGAGGCAAACGTATGCCCCGGCTGAATTACCGCTGCCTTCTGTTCGCCGACTTCGACTTCGGTTGGTTTCGCCATTTAAAACCAGCTTCTAGCTTTTAGCCTTTAGCTCTTCGCCAACCGCGTTGGTTCCAAGCTAAAAGCTAAGAGCTAACAGCTAAGAGCTCTCTTTCAACTCCGGATTCGGGTTCCTGATCTCCGCCAAATACGTGGTCCGCGGCCGCGTGTTCAGATCGTCCAGCAAACCGTAATTGCGCTTACTCGCCTTCAACTTTGAAACTTCGCTGTGGGAATTGTTGATGTTGCCGAATACGATCGCGTTCGCGGGACATGACTGCTGGCAGGCGGTCTGTAATTCGCCGTCTTTGATACTGGTCGGCGTAAGCGGCTGTCCCGCTTTGGTTGCCGCCACTTCTGCATCAATTCGACGATGCTGGATGCGCTGCACGCAATACGTACACTTTTCCATCACGCCGCGGCTGCGCACGGTCACGTCTGGATTGCGCATCATTTTGAACTGCACCGTGTCCCAATCCTGGAACAGCAGGAAGTTGAACCGCCGCACTTTGTAAGGACAGTTGTTCGAGCAATACCGCGTCCCTACGCAGCGGTTGTAAATCATGTCGTTCAGGCCTTCAGTCGAGTGCGTGGTCGCGCCGACCGGGCAAACCAACTCGCATGGCGCGTTCTCGCACTGCTGGCACGGCACCGGCTGGAAATACGCTTTGGGATTTTCGCGATCGCCCTGGTAGTAGGCATCCACGCGCAGCCAGTGCATGTGGCGACCCTTGTTCACCTGATACTTGCCGACGACAGGAATATTATTTTCCGACTGGCAGGCGATGATACAGTTATTGCAGCCAACACATTTGTTCAGGTCAATCGTCATGCCCCAGGCGAACGGCTCTTTGCTGTAGTCATAGGGCGGATTGCGGTACAGCGTCTCGTCCTCTGCGGGTTTTTCTTCGTCGAAGTTTGCTTCCTTTTTGTATTCCTCGAGCGTCGCAGTGCGGACGACCGGACGCTCCTCGGGGCCGACGTCCATCGTCTGGTAGCCTTGGGTGCTCGCGAGCATGTACGTACCGGCGGCTTTCGTGACGTTCGCGCCAGTTGCGATCCAGGGCATGGCGCTATAGCGGAGCTGATAGGTATCGAAACCGACATCATTGCCCACGCGACCGACGCGCTTGCGGCCGTAGCCAAGAAAAATCGTGACGGAGTTATCGGGATGACCAGCCTGCCGCCACACGGGCAGCTCGATCCATTTCCCGTTCAATTCCACGCGGACCATGTCCTTGTCTTGCACCTTCAGCTGGTCGGCCATCTTTGGCGACATCAGCAGCGGATTGTCCCAAGTCATCTTCGTCATCGGCTTGGGCAATTCCTGCAGCCAAGAGTTGTTGGCGAACTGGCCGTCGTAGGTGGAAGGATCGCGGCGGAAGTTGAGTTCGATGCCTTGGCTGTTGGCCTGAGCTGAGGCCGGGAAATTCGTGTTCTTGAGTGAAACTTGCTTCGATTGAGATGTAGTGCCGTCAATCCATCCCTGCTCAAGCGCCTTACGCCACCACATATCGAAGTCGGCGCCGGCGTGTTTGGTTTTCCAGTAATTCTGAACCAGATCGTGCTGAGACGCAGCGGATTGGCCAAGCAGGAGCGCAATTAGTTGGGTCGCGCTCCTTCCGTCATAAAGTGGCGCAATCAGAGGCTGAACGATGCTGACCGTTCCATCGTAGGCGCGCACATCGCCCCAGTCTTCAAGATAGTGCGCTTCGTTTACGTGCCACTGGCATAGCTCGGCAGTTTCGTCGTTGTAAAGCCCGAGGTGAACGCGAATCGGGATGTTGCTGTTCTTGAGGGCATCGCGGAAGCCGAAGTCGGCGGGCGCGTCGTAAACCGGATTGCCGCCGAGGATGATCAGCATGTCCACCTTGCCCGCGCGCATGTCGCTGACGAGATCTTGCAGCGAGTCGTTCTGGCTGGCGGTGCCGGCGAGGACGGGGTCGGTGTAGAAGACGGTTTTGCCGACGTTGCCGAGCCTTTCGTTGATGGCATGGGCGAGCGCGTGAACCACGGGTGGTTGATGGTCGCCAGGGATGACGACGCTGGCACCACGATTTCCACCGAGGTCCGCGGTTAAGGCTTGCAAGAACTCAGTACTCGAGTCAGGCGAATGAAAGAAGGTGGACTTATTCACCCCCTCCTGAATTCCGGCTATCAACCCGGCGATGGCACTTGCGTTGACCGCCAGCCGATGCTCCGCCTTCGCCCCAGTCGCACTCGGCGTGCTCTCGATCACATACAGGCGGCTCATCTTCTCGGAATCGGGATCGCGGCGGCTGGCGAAATCGCGGGCGTAGCGCGTCACTCCAGGGAAACCTGCAGAAAGAAAGTCGGCGTCCAGCGAGACGATCACATCGGCTTTCGAGAAATCGTAGACCGTCTCGACCGGCTGGCCGAAGGCCATTCGCGCGCCTTCATAAACGTTGTCGCGATTCACTGGCTCCCAGAAGTGCCACTTGGCTTCCGGAAAGGCTTTCTGAAACTGCTGCATCTGGTCGGCGAGAGTCGGCGATGAAAACGACCGCGAGAGAATTCGAATTCCGCCGCCCTTCACAGCATTCTGCGCATTCAGCGCGCCCTTGAGTTCCGAAACCAGCGTGCCCCAACTGCTGATCTCACCCATACGGAAAATATTCTGGGAGCGATCGGGATCGTACATGTCGAGGATGGAAGCCTGTGCGTAAATGTCCGTGCCGCCGAGGCTGGCCTGATGCTTGTCGTTGCCCTCGATCTTGATCGGACGAAATTCGCGGCTGGTGACGAGCAGGGGCGTCGCGTATCCACCGAGCGTGAACGCGGTCGCATAAAACTGCGGCCGCCCCGGGACAAGCTCTTCCGGCTGGCGAACGTAAGGCACAATCGGCTCGAACGGCTGGCGCGTGCAGGCGGTCATGCCCGCCAGGGCAAGAGACGATCCCATCAGCTTGAGGAAACCGCGGCGCGAGACGGCGTCAATCCATTCGGACGCGCCCTTCGGAAATTCGCGGTGCATCATCTCGCGGAATTCCGGTTTGCCCGCGAGTTCTTCCAGGCTGCGCCAGAATTCAGGCGAGTTCTTCTTTTCGAACTCGGCGCTGAGTTGGACAAGCTTGTCCTTTTTGCTCGGACAAACGTCTTCTTTGTGCGCTTTGCCGTTTTGGTTTTCGTCGTTCATCTGATTTTCTTCGCGATCTTTGCGAAGCCTTTGCGCTCTTTGCGGTTTAAGGTTTTTCAAAAGCCTTTAACCGCAAAGTTCGTCAAGGAATCGCAAAGTACGCAAAGCCAACAATCACTAGCCAACAACCAGTAAACTGCCCTACCGATGGCACGTCGAGCAGCTCGTAATATCCATCACCGAGCGTAGGTGATACTTCGAAACCAAGTGCTTGCCTAACGACAACTGGTCCGTGTACGGCATGCCATCATCCACCACCGGCAAATCCTTCGTGGGCTGCTCATATCGCATGTTGAACACCTGCTCCCGCGGACGCAAATTTTTCTCCGGCGCGCGATGGCACTCGATGCACCACTCCATCTGCAACGACGCGTGGTTATACATCAGCGGCATGCGGTCTACTGGCCCGTGGCAGGTGTTGCAGCCCACGCCCTTGTTAATGTGAATGCTGTGATCGAAATAAACAAACTCCGGCAGGTCGTTTACCCGGTTCCATACCAGGGACTTCCCCGTACGAAAGCTCTCGCGCACCGGCTCGAGCATCGCCGCGTTCGTCCAAATCTGGGAGTGGCAGTTCATGCAGGTTTTGGTCGGCGGAATTCCGGCAAAGCTCGATGTCTCGACTGACGTGTGGCAGTAGCGGCAATCGATTCCGAGCGCCGCCACGTGATGCTGATGGCTGAACGGCGCCGGTTGCGGACGAGCGATGCCAGCGTAGGTCACGTATGGCGAACGCTGCAGCTGAATGCACGCCCACAGCACAAACGCAGCCGTAAAGATCCCCGCATAGATCGAGGCGCGAGAAATAACATTAGCGCTGCGATGGAAAATCTGCATCGGTCAGAGTTTTCTTACTGCGGGCAAACGTTGTTCAACCGACTGTCCAACCCAAAAGACAAACTAAGTTGATAGAAATGCCGACTACTTTTTTGAAACTGGGAATTATAGCAGCTTGAGAGAATTGGAAAAGGGGAGATGCAAAAAAACGTCGTCGGTCGTGAAGGAGCTTCTAGCTTCTAGCTCCTGGCAACAGCGAGACGACTAGCACCAACATTCCGGTACAAATGATGAGGATCTGATTCTCGATTGCTAGAAGCTAGTAGCTAGAAGCTGCGTTATCTCACATTCATCACCAGCAACCTGGGCTCGGTCATGTCTTCGATTGCATAACGGAGACCTTCGCGCCCAAGGCCGGAATCCTTCACGCCGCCATATGGCATGTGATCGATGCGGAAGCTCGGAACATCGCCGGCGATGACACCACCGACTTCGAGTTCCTCGAATGCCTGGAAGATGCGCCCGGCATCGCGTGTAAACACTCCGGCCTGCAGTCCATAGGGCGATTCGTTGATCAGCCGCAGCGCCTGAGCGAAATCCTCGTAAGCTTCGAGCGTGACTACCGGTGCGAAGATCTCTTGGCAGTTCACTTTCATGTCCGGACGCGTTCCCGTGATCACAGTCGGCTCCATGACCGAGCCGCGACGCTTGCCGCCGCACAGAAGCGTGGCTCCATCTTGCACCGCCTCTTGCACCCATTGCGTGGCGCGAACGGCGTCGCTTTCGCGAATGAGCGGGCCGAGATCGGTGGTGTCATCCACAGGATCGCCGACTTTAAGCTTGCTCACGCCGGCGAGCAAGAGATCGCGGAACTTGGTGAATGCTGGACGCTCGATCAGAATCCGTTGAACTGAGATGCACGTCTGTCCCGCATAGCTGAATCCGCCAGTGACGCATCGCTCGGCAGCCCAAGCGAGATCGGCGTCGCTGTGAACTATCACGCCTGCATTACCGCCGAGCTCGAGCACCACCTTTTTCTTTCCCGCGCGTCGCTTGATGTCCCACCCGACCGGCGCGCTGCCGGTAAAGCTGATCAGCTTGATGCGGTCATCGGTCACCAACAGGCTGGCATCCTCGTTCGAGAGCGGCAGGACCTGGAACGCACCGTCAGGCAGTCCGGCTTGCTCGACCGTTTCGGCGAGCAGGAGTGCCGTAAGCGGAGTTTGCGGGGCGGGCTTCAGAATAATCGGACAGCCGCTGGCGATGGCCGGGGCAACTTTGTGCGCAACCAGATTCAGGGGAAAGTTAAAAGGAGTAATCCCTGCGATTGGCCCGATCGGAAATCGCCGCACGATTCCCCAGCGGCCCGACGTGAACTGTTGCCAATCGAGCGAAAGATATTCGCCGGGAATCCGCGTGGTTTCCTCGGCTGCGACCGTGAAGGTGAAGATTCCGCGATCAACTTCCGTCCGCGCCTGCTTTAACGGTTTGCCAGACTCCTGCGCGAGTGTGCGCGCGAATTCTTCTTTTCGTGCTGTGATCTGCTGCGCGATGGACCGCAAAACCCGCTGCCGCTCGAACGCCGGCAGCCGCCGTGTGCTTCCGAACGCCCGCACCGCGGCCTGTATCGCCCGCTCCGCGTGTTCACGCGTTCCCTGAAAGACCTGCGCGAGGGGAGTTCCGTCGTAAGGCGCATGGATTTCAACCGGAGTCCCTTCCTCGATCCACTTGCCTTGCAGGTAGAAACCTTGCGTGCGGACTGCGGTCGCTGTCATCTCCGCCATTGGGTCCTCCAAAACTTCTTCGCCGCGGATTTACGCGGATGAATGCGGACGAACTCTCTGATTATAGGCAAGCGGAGAAACAAAAGTGTCATATCCCCGGCTCCCCGTTGTGTTTCTGTCGATCTGAATGCTGACGGTTGATGGCTGACGGCTATAAGATGGCGCAAAGTGAATCTGCATTCAATTGCGGAAATTTCGGAACTGATTCAGCGCGGCGATGGTTCTCCGGTCGAGCTAACCCGCGAGTGCCTCGACAGAATTCAGGAACTCAATTCCACGTTGAATGCTTTCATCACCGTGACCGCCGATTCGGCGCTGGCTGAAGCTCAGCTTGCTGAAACGGAGATTCGTTCTGGCAACTGGCGCGGCCCTCTGCACGGAATTCCGATCGGTCTCAAAGACCTCATCGACACAGCCGGAGTGCGGACCACGGCGGCCAGCGCAGTGTTCAAGGACCGTATTCCGGCCGAAGACGCCGAGATTGTCAGCAAGCTCAAAGCCGCCGGCGCCGTCATTCTCGGCAAGCAGAATCTCCACGAATTCGCTTACGGCGGCAGCTCTCTCATAAGTCACTTCGGTCCTATACGGAATCCGGTCAATCCTGAATTCATGACGGGAGGGTCGTCTGGCGGGTCGGCGGCAGCAGTAGCTTCCGGAATGTGCTATGCCGCAATTGGAACAGATACAGCCGGCTCGATTCGTGAACCAGCAGCTCTTTGCGGAGTTGTCGGGCTCAAGCCCACGTACGGTGTGGTGAGCACGCGCGGAATCGTTCCACTATCCCAAACTCTCGACCATGTGGGACCAATTACGCGATCGGTCGAGGACGCGGCCATCATTCTTGAAGCTATCGCCAAAAGCTCTGCACACTATCGGGCAAATTTAAGGACCGAAGTAAAAGGACTTCGAGTTGGCGTTCCACGCACGTTCTTATTTGACGACCTCCATGCCGAGGTCGCTTCCGCGGTTGAACAAGCCATCGCCGAGATGGCAAAGTTAGGCGCCGAGATCCATGACATTGAGCTGACAGTCAGCACCGACCGCACCTTGCAGGCGTACGAGTCATACCAGTTCCATCGCGAAATGGTGGCGATAACTCCTGAGCTTTATCAACCCGAGACGCTGCGACGAATCCGCTCTGGAGAAAAGATTACAGATGAACAGTATGAGATCGCACGGCAGCGACTCGAGAGCGAGCGGGCACAAATTGCTGAACTCTTTCATAAGGTAGACGTATTTATAACTCCAACGACTCCGATTCCTGCGCCGCGCATCTCCGACCTCGTGCATGATCCGGCCGCGCTTCGGCCCGCGGAACTGGTGCTTTTGCGGAATACACGGCCCATCAATGTGTGGGGATTGCCCGCCATTTCGGTGCCCTGCGGATTTACGTCATCAGGATTGCCGATCGGCTTGCAGATCGTCGGAGCTAATCACGGTGAGGCAAATGTACTGCGGATTGGGTATGCATACGAGCAGCAGCACGTGACAACCACCCAACCGCAAACGAACGTCACGAAAAATTGTCATCTCAAGCGAAGCGGCGCGTGAAAACGCGGCGCGTAGTCGAGAGACCCTGTGCTTGCTTCCACCAGAATCGGCGATCGTAATACGCATCCGATACAACTCAAGGTCCCTCAACTTCGCATAAATCTCGCCTTGCTCGATTCATACTTCGCTCGGGATGACAGGATTAGAGTGGGTTTAATCCACTGAGTGTACGTCTTCCGGCAATGCCATCACGAAGCTACACTCGCCGGACTTGCAGGTGAGCACTCCGCGGCGCAGAATCTTCGTCGGCACATCGTCGGGAAACGCAAAGCTCACTTTTGCTGAACGGAGACTGTCGGTTAGGGGCTTGAGCTTCTCCTCGCCGGTAATGAATTTCGCCGAGTCGATCTTGGTTCCCGCCGTCGACGAAGTCATCACGACAAAGAAGTCTGCAGTGCCTTCGGCGGAACTGATCTTGCCCAGGTTAACGGTCTGCAGCTTTTGCAAGTCCTCCCTGTGCTGGTCGACTGTTGCAGTAACCTTCGAATCTCCGCCGACGAGCGCGGCCAAGCGGCCGCGAGTTTCAAGCGTCGGACGCAGTCCAGAAAGGCAGGCGGCATAGGTGCGGATCGCCTCCTGCTTGCGGCCGCGCTTCTCGTAAATCTGCGCGAGATGGTCGCCCACCTCAGCGTGGCCACCCAGCGTCCAGGCTGCATTCACGTATTTCTCGGCTTTATCGAAATTTCCGCGCGCGAAATAGACCCAGCCGAGCGTGTCCCAGTTCGCGTCCAGTTCCGAAACCATGGCGAGATCACGATCGGAAACCTGGTCCACGGAAACATTGCGCAATGAATTCGCAACCGCGGTCACCGCCGATTCTGCATATTGCTGCGCGCGATCAAGGTGCGCATGTTTCAACGAAAGCTGATAGGCAATGTTGTTCCACACCGCAGGTGTTGCGGAAATCTGAGTGGCTTTATCGAAAGCGGCCAGGGCTTTGTCGTCCTGCCCGAGATTCAAATATGCATCACCCAGGCTTATTTGCAGCGAGGCATCATCAGGCTTGAGTGAAACCGCCTTTTCGAGTTCCGGAGCGGCTTTGTCGTACTGATGCGCTTCCTGATACATGGCGCCGAGGGCACCGTGCGCGTATTCACTGAGCGGATTGATCTCGATGGCTTTGTTGAATGCCTCTGCCGCCTGGTCGTACTTGCGATCGGTGGAGTATGCCCAGCCGATTGCGCCATAGGCATATTCGTCGTACGGATTCAGCTCGGCCTGCTTCTTGAAAGCTGCAACCGCATCGTCGGTCTGGCGCAAGACCATGTAGCTTCGGCCTAAGTCCATCCAGGCAGTCTTGTGCTTGGGATCAGCCTCGACCACGCGTTTGAATAATTCAATCGCGCCTTTGTAATTGCCTCGCTCATAGGAGGCCTTGGCTGCGTCGTACAGTTCGTCGCCCTTTAGGTCCTTGGCCAGAGTCGGTGTGCCCGCGGCTGAACTGTCGATCGCCAGATGCTGTTCGGAATCCGCCAACACGGCGCGACGGAACGAGATGTAATCGCTGGCACGAGCCGAGGGCAGCTCGTTCATGCGGGTGACCAGCGTGCGGTCCGCAGTAAACAAGTTCGCTTCGACCTTATAACTTGCCTCGTAGCGGCCGTAGTCACGTTTCATCGTGAACGGCAGCGGTGCACTCTCGGTGTACTTCGGCGGGAATTCGAGCCGCAGATGATAAACGTACTCGACTGGCGAGCCGACCTTCACCGGATCGGGGTCGTCTTCATCGGCGGGCATCATGCTGATCTGCGAAAAAGGCAGCACAATGTCCGACTTCTTCTTCGACCAGTCCAGAAAATTCGCCGCTTCCAGCTTGTAAGAGACTTTGAACGACTCGTGCGTGTCTGCCGGATCGCTCACGCTAAGATCGGACACCTCGCCGTTGACTCCGGTGTAGGAACTCATGCTCTTGACCCAGTCGTTCCACTTGTTGCGTGGAACGTGGCGGAACAGCATGCGCAAATAGAGTTCGCTGTCGCCGCGCAGATCGTATTTCAAGGTCGCAGTGAGCTTACCGAGCTCATTCACCTTGCCATCTATCTGCGTAATCTGGCGATTCACCATGGGCGGATCGGCGGGCGTTTCTTCAAGATGGGGCATGCCATCCTGCGGAATGATCAGCGCCTGTTTCTTTCGCAGCTGCGAAGACAGCAGACGGAATGGCGCAACCTCGGTGGTGCTGTCCATCCAAACTTCGTCTTTGCCCAGAGGCACCAGCGTGAACACATGATCGAACTGCGAGGGCGAAGGGATGTCGGGATCGAGCTTGCGGCCCGAGTTGATCAGCACAGAAGAGGAGTGGAAGCCGGAAGCCTCGAGTAGTGACGACAGCAGCGTGTGCTTGTCCTTGCAGTCGCCGTATTCGTTGTGCAGAACATCGGCGGCAGCGTGCGGCTGAAAACGTCCCACGCCGAACGATAAGCTGATGTAGCGAAAGTTGGGGCCGACGTAATCGTAAAGCGCTTCGACCTTCTCGATATCGGTGGTCTTGCCTTTTGTCAGTGCGGCTGCTTTCGCGCGAATTTCGGGGGTGGGCTGTCGGCGGTCCTTCTCAAGCGCGGCATACCAGCGGCCCATCTCCTCCCAGCTGGAGAATGTTGTCATCTGCACGACGGGAGGCTCGGGTTCTTTGGATTCCCTCTTCTTTTTCTTGTCTTTGTCTTTGTTTTTGTCTTTATCTTTGTCGTCTTCGTCCACGTGCGAACTGCGCCACGCGTAGACGCGGCGTCCGTTTTCATCGGTGATCTTCGGATCGTTGCCGGGCTTGGTCTTGAGCTTGATGACCCGGTTCTTAGGGATGTTCAGTTCGAGCTGCTCATCAAGCACGGTACCGCTCTTCGCAAAGTCGTGTTCCATCCAGAACTGGCCCTGCGCAAGCGGCGTCGAGGTGACGATCACGTAATCGTATTCAAGTTCCTCGCTGGGTCTAAGGCCAGGAACCGTGATGTGCTTCTGCCGGTAATCGGTATAGACCGGCGCCTCGCGTTCGAGCGGAATGCTCAGATCCTGGATCGAGTCGGCCGGGGCCGTCACCGTTGAGCTATCGGCTTTATGTACCCGGACGTACTGGACCTCCACACGTTCGTTCGCAGAGTTGTAGCCGACGACGAGTTGTCCCCACTGCTCAACTCCCGCTTCGCTCTGAACGCGGATACGCGCATAAACCTCGTGGCGCCCTGTTCCGTCATTCTCAAAACGGTAAGAATTCCTGTACTTTTCGACAACGTAGGAGTCTTGCGAGTGATCGGGAGCAGGCGCAACCAGCTCAGGCTTGACGGGCGGCTGAACCGGCAACGGGGTAGGTGAAGGCGGCTGCTGCGCCAGCAAGGCGCAGCTCAGTAATATGGTGGCAAAAGGAAGAAAACGACGCGGCATAGACTCTGGGGCGTTTGTATCGTATCGCGGGTTTCTGTGCAAGTGACGGGAGAGGACGAGCGCACTTGGCATTTGGCAATTAGCATTTCGTCCATCGAGAGCTTATCAGAGCGGGACGGCCAAATGCCAAGTGCTAAATGCCAAGTGCTCGACCTCGCTTATTGCGCCGTCGTCTTCTCGATAAATGCCGCCTCGTCACTCTTCATCTTCTTAAGGCTCGCGGTCGGCAGATAAACCATGTGTCCGGATTCGTACGTCGCATACGTGATCTGCGCTCGGTATTTCTCCGGCAAGTTCAGATGATCAACCGTATAGTTCGCGGCGTAGTACGGGCACGCGAGGTCGTAATATCCCTCCATCACCAATACTTTGAGAAAAGGATCTTTGACAACGGCGTGCCGCAATGCCGTCGCCGTATCGGGGAAGCCTTCGCCTGCCGATCCCCAGTCCCAATTCTCATCGAAACCCTTCTGCTGGGCGAATACGTAATAGGGCATGTCGGTCTTGTAGCCAAGCTCGCCGCGAACGTAGCCGTTGAACACCGTGTTGTAGGGCGCAATGATGTTCGCTTCGGTGGGATCGTAGAACTTTGTGTCGAGGACGCCGTCGGGGTCCACGCCGGTATAACGTCCGTCAAGGCGCCCAACCCGCAGTTTCTGGTCGAGCAGCAGATAGTGAGTGAACTTGGCAACGTCGATACGCAGGTTTGCCTGATCGATGACGTCCCTGGTAAGGCCGGTATAGCGGGCCATGTCCGTGATGACCTTGTCTCGCTCGGCGGCTGACATCGCATCACCCCTCGCCAGCGCCTGCGCGTACTCGCCTGAAGCCCACTGCTCCGCTTCCTGCCGCGCCTTAATCATATCCTGTTGGAAGTCGGATGGGAGTTTGTGGTGATACCCGGCAATCATGGTGTACGACGGAATCAGATAGATGTAGGGTTCGTCGTTGGTCTTGGTGTCTTCGAGGGTCTGGAAATTCAGGACCATCGAGAGCAGAGTGATGCCATTGAAATTGATGCCCTGTTCGGCCAGATGCCCGGCGATTCCGGCAGCGCGAGTCGTGCCGTAGCTCTCGCCCAGGAGAAACAGCGGCGAACTCCAGCGTTCGTATCGCGACAGGTACATGCGAATGAACTCGCTGAATGCCTGAATGTCCCCTTTGACACCCCAAAACTTCTTCGATGTCTCCACGTTCTCCGCGCGGCTAAAACCGGTGCCAATCGCGTCCACCATTACCAGGTCGCTCTTATCGAGAAGAGTGTAGGGATTGTCTTCCGCATGATAGGGGGCGGCTGGAAGGAAGCCGTCCGCGTTGAGGGCGACATGACGCGGCCCTAATGCGCCCATGTGCAACCAGATGGTGGCCGACCCAGGGCCGCCATTGAAGGCAAAGCTCAAAGGACGCCTCGACGGTTCCTGGCCATCGAGCGTGTAAGCGACAAAAAACATCTCCGCTTCAATCTTCCCGTCGCCGCGCTTGATCGGCAGCCTGCCGGCGCTGGCGGTGTATTTCAAGCTCTTCCCGTCGAGCTTGATCTCGTGATGAGTGACGACCGGCGGGACCTCGGTCATGTCATAGTGCTCTTCCTTTTTGTCGTCGCCGGGTTTAGGTTCCGGCTGCGGCGCCGGTTCGGTCGGTTTCGTGGCCTGTTCTTCCGGCTGTGTGGGCTGCTTGGCAGGCTTCTTAGGCGGCTGGCTCTGCTGCTGTGACTGCTGGTTACTCGATTGCTGCTGCTGAGCCGGGACAGGGGCAGCCAGTGTTGCCGCAAGGACCACGGCGATCAATGAACGCATATTCATCTCCGATTTCGTGATGGAGGCAAACCGCAAATTATACCGGGGCGCGATTGCTAAGATGGAGTGGTGAAAGCTGCTTCGCGAACCAAGGGCAAAACTTGTATTGACGTATTACGCGCGGATTCGTTAGCACGAATTCCATGGCTGGTGCATGGATTCAGCACTCGCGCCGGCGGTTTTTCCAAGGTCTACGGCCAGAAACAGCTGAACCTCGGATTTACACCCCACGACTCAAAAGCCGCGGTCGAGAAAAATCGGCGGTCGTTTGTGTCGCGAATAACTTCGAGGGTGGGGCGACGGGCGTCTCGCCCGTCATTCGAAATCAGCCGTCTAGTGACGCTGCGTCAAATTCACTCGGACCTCATTCATTGCGTCTCAGCGGCTCCCAACTCGCCGCTGAGTGGCGACGGTTTGATCACGAATACGCCTGGAATTCTTCTCGGCGTCCTCACCGCTGACTGCGTGCCGGTAATCCTGGTTGATGTCAAAACACGAGCTGTGGGCGTTTTCCATGCCGGATGGCGAGGCACGGTGAAGCGGATCGTCGAAAAGGGTGTTGGTGAGATGCACCGTTGGTTTGGCACACGGCCCCGGGATCTGAAGGCTGCAATCGGGCCCGGAATTCGCAGCTGCTGTTATCAGGTCGGGCCGGAAGTGCGCGAAGCGTTCGAATCGCAGTTCGACTATGCTGAGGATCTGCTCCGTGAAACAAAAGAAACGAACGAAATCCACGAGAAATATCCACTATTGTTTCTAACCGCCCGAGCGCCAGGGCACAGCGAGCTGCCAAAAAAGATTTTCTTGGATGTCGCCGAGGCGAATCGCCGGCAGCTGCTTGCGTCAGGCGTTCCCGCCAAGAGCATCAGCGATCTTGGCCTGTGCACATCCTGCCATCCGGAGTTGTTCTTTTCACACCGGCGAGAAAAAGCTGTGACAGGAAGGATGATGGCGGTGGTGGGAATTTGGTAGTCAGTTAACCGCAGCCGGTTCCGGCTCAATCACCAAGGCTTCGAGATGTTGCAGTGTCTGAGAAACTGTCAGTGAGTACATCTCGCGGCCCACGCCTTCGCCCGATTCGAGCGCGGTTTTCAGAAAGTGTCCCGCGATCGCGATCGCCAGGGCATCCGTGATCGTTTTACCTGAACGCTTCTTGTACTCCTCCCACGCGGGCAAGGGCAGCACCACCCACACCGGCCGCCCATCCACCAGAAACTTGATGTCCGTTGCATCAGCGTGGCGAGTGGCCACCGCCACAATCAGTGCCTGATAAATGCAGTGCACTTTCTTTTTCGTCCAGCGATCGTAAGCGTGGAAGTCGCGATACATGGAAATACGAATATACCAATCCCAGAGCGGCGGCAGCAATTGAGGGCCCTGGGTTGAGTTCCCAAAGATGGGCGACATCCCAGGTGATTTTCGTGCCATAATACTTCGCCCCCCGAAATCCTTCGCCAATAGGCAGTCAAAATGTACCCACGCTCATCGTCAAGCGCTCTCAACGCTTCGTTCGCAATTTTCGTGTGTGGAATGTTCGCTCGCTCAGTCTCTGCCCAACAGTCGCCTACGCCCATGGCGATCCGCGCCAACGACAATCGCATTGCCGCCGGCCAATTGAAAGATGGAACACTTACTCTCCACCTGCAACTCACTTCAGGCGATTGGTATCCCGAAGCGGATAACGGGCCCAGCATGAAGTTGGATGCCTTCGCCGAAGAAGGTAAAGCGCCGCAGATTCCAGGACCTCTGCTCCGGGTCCCGCAAGGTACCGAGGTTCGAGTGAGCTTCCACAATTTGCTGGCGGCGACCGCAGTCATTCATGGAATGCATCAGCATCCAGGAGATTCGAGCGATGTACTGAACGTCCCTCCGGGAGAAACGCGTGAAGCCAGGTTCGTAGCTGGACAGCCAGGAACCTACCAATATTTTGCAAATGCCGGCGGCCCGATCTATCGCTTAGGTCGCCCTTTCCGCGAAGACAGCCAGCTTGCCGGAGCATTCATCGTCGACCCGCCCGGAACCGTGGTGAATGATCGTGTATTCGTGCTCGGAATCTGGCGCAGCGAGACTGCCCCAACCCTATCGAAGGACGTGGCGGTTATAAACGGAAAGTCATGGCCCTACACGGAGCGTCTCAATTACTCCCCGGGAGAAGAGGTTCGCTGGAGGGTGATCAATGCAGGCGACGTGAACCACCCGATGCATTTGCACGGTTCCTATTACCAGGTAGAAAGCCTGGGTGACGGCGAACGCGACCAGATTTTTTCTCCTGCGAACCAACGTATGGTAGCCACACAGCTCCTCACACCCGGCTCGACCATGACAACCTCATGGACCGCCGTGCCCGGGCGCTGGCTCTTTCATTGCCATTTGTCTCCGCACATGGCGCCCTCGAGGACCGTGGCCGTCGCGTTATCACCTGACCCGGAGGTTGTACACAACCATGGCGCGACAAAGCACAT
>Ga0075425_100003848_pt1 | contig 15343 bp, 12 predicted proteins | sample SoiMethybrSBSTD4_FD_75300 | JGI IMG/M metagenome (GOLD analysis project Ga0075425, IMG submission 75300) | Bulk soil microbial communities from a Populus tree surrounding site in Tennessee, USA - Soil MetaG P. TD hybrid SBSTD4 | ecosystem: Environmental > Terrestrial > Soil > Tree plantation...
CCACCCAATCCGCGTCTCAGGCAGCCCCTTGGCCGCCCCTGGCCTAAGCACGCGCGCCGCGCGCGGGGGGTATTATGCCAAGCCCCGGCGCGGCTGGAGAATGCCTGACCACGATTGAGGCTTATGCTAGAATAAAACGTATGCCCTTCGCCCAGGGAGGAGCGCACCCCCGTGATTTTCCGCCAGCTCTTCGATCAGACGTCCTCAACCTACAGTTACCTGCTCGCCAGCCGGCGCGGCGGGGAAGCGCTGATCATCGATCCGGTGCTAGAGCGGGTCGATCGCTACCTGCAGCTCATCAGGGAGCTCGATCTCAAACTCGTCAAAGCGGTCGACACGCACATTCATGCCGACCACATTACGGGTCTGGGTGCGCTTCGCGATCGAACCCACTGCATTACCGTGATGGGCGAACAGGCACGCGTCGACGTGGTATCGATGCGCGTGTGCGAGGGCGACAAGCTTACCATTGAGGGTGTGGCATTGGACGTGCTCTACACGCCCGGGCACACCGACGATTCCTACAGCTTCTTGATGAGCGACCGCGTGTTTACCGGCGATACGCTCTTGATCCGCGGGACGGGACGCACCGATTTCCAGAACGGCAGCGCCCGGGCGCAATATGAATCGTTGTTCTCCAAGCTCTTGAAGCTGCCGGAGGATACGCTGGTCTACCCTGCCCACGACTACAAGGGCGACACGGTTTCCACCATCGGTGAGGAGAGGCGCTGCAATCCGCGCCTGCAAGTGCGGTCGGTCGACGAGTACGTGGCGCTCATGAGCAAGCTCAACCTGCCCAATCCGAAAATGATGGACGTGGCCGTGCCCGCCAACATGCGCCAGGGCCTTGTCCAAGACGAAATTTTGCGCAAGGGCTGGGCTGTCGCGCCGCAAGAAGCCATGGCGTTGGTCGGCAAGCCCGGGGCGGCACTGATCGATCTTCGCGAGCGGGCCGAGCGCGAAAAGTACGGGACAATCCCCTCATCGCTGCACGCGCCCTACTGCGACCTGCAGGAGAACATCAGCCCCGGCGGTATGCTGCATGAACTAGCAGCGGCGACCAACAAACGCATCGTGTTTTATTGCGCCTTTGGCGAGCGCTCGGCGATGGCCGTGCAGGCAGCGCAGGATGCGGGGATCACCAGTGCCTGCCACATCCACGGTGGCCTCGACGCCTGGCGCAAGGCAGGCGGGACGGTGCGCTAGTCACCCGTGGACGGGCCGTGGCCCTCGACCGGTCGAGATCGTGTTCGCGGTGGGGCTGCCGCGCCAGTGCAATCCCTCCCTCACTTGCCAAGCGACTTGCGTGCGGTGGCGAGGGCTTCGCGCACGACGTCGGCGCTGCCGATTTGGTTGGCAAGGAGGAGGACGAGACGGGCGTTGAGGGCGGCACTTTCGCTCTCGGAGAGGTCGACGTGGGCCTCAAGGATCTCGGCGTAGAGCCCATCGGGGTCGGCCACGTGGGGTTGCTTCATTAGGGGCATGCACATGCCTCGCGTTGGAACTGCGCGTGTCGGTGGGGAGGGACGCTATCGGCGATGGTTCTCCTCGCTGTCTTTGAAGGCCCATTCCTTCTTGACACCGCTCATCGCCCGATCGCGCGGGCGAGTGCGCCGGCGATCGCGTCGGCTGAGATATGCCGCCAACGGGCGGCGATGTGACCGTCAGGTCGGAAGATGTAGCAGGCGGGTGCGCTGGTGGCGCCGTAGCGGGCGCAGGCCGTCGCATCGGACACGATCAAGGGCTCGACCGGCAGCGTGGTGTGGGTGGTCGCCGCCTTCAGGCGCGCAAGCGCATCGCGGTCAATGCCCGCGGCGCAGAACCATGCGCCCGTGAAGCCGCGGCCGAGAGCGGCAAGGAGCCAGCCTTCACCCAGCGGCGCGTCGAGCGCCGCTGCACCGGGGCGTGCTGTGGGACAGTCACCGGCCGTGAAGCCGTCCGGAGTGTTGAGTTGGGATCCCTCATACGTGGCGGCGACCGAGAGGCGCCCAGAATTGACGAGCCGCCGCGCGAACGGCTCGCTGGCGGCCAGCGCCAGCACACTGTCGCGGAGGACGCGGCTGGCCACGCTCTTGGGCGCTATAAAATCAGTGGAGCGGGTGGTGTTGAGCAGGTCCTCATCGGCAGCCGGAATTCGTTCCGCTTCGTAGCTGTCGAGCAGTTGTTCGGGTGCCAGGGCGCGCAGCACAAGATCGAGCTTCCAGATGAGGTTGTCGGCGTCTTGCACTCCGCTGTTGCCGCCACGCGCGCCGAACGGCGACATCTGGTGAGCGGCGTCGCCTGCAAACAGCACGCGGCCGTGGCGAAAGCGCTCAAGGCGCCGCGATTGGAACCGGTAGAGGCTGATCCATTCAAAGGTGAAGTCGATATCCTCGCCCAGCATGGCTCGCACGCGTTTGGCGACGTTCTCGGGCTTTACCTCCGCATCACGGTCGGCCTCCGGCCCCAGCTGAAAGTCGAGGCGCCACACATCGTCGGCCTGCCGGTGCAGCAGAGCGGAGCGGCCGCGGTTGAAGGGAGGATCGAACCAGAACCAGCGCTCAACCGGGCGATCCATCTTTATGTTGATGTCGCAGATGAGAAACTGGTCGGTGAACACGCGGCCCTCAAAGCCCAATCCCATCAGGCGTCGCAGGGTCGAGCGGGCGCCGTCCGCGGCGATCACCCAGTCGGCCAAGATGCGGTAGGAACCAACCGGCGTGGCGATGCTCAGAAGTGTGCCGTCGGCCGTTGGCTCGATCCCGGTCACTTCCTCCTGCCAGCGCAGATCGACGAGGCCCGTGCGTTGCGCTGCCTCGATGGCGTAGTGCTCGAACAAGTACTGCTGCAGATTGACGAAGGCCGGCATGCGGTGACCGGACTCGGGCAACAGGTCGAACGTGTAAATGAGCCGGGTGTCGAGGAACACCTTGCCCGTGCGCCACGTGACGCCCTTGTCGAGCAGTGCCTGAGCCGTACCCAGCCGGTCCATGATCTCGAGCGTTCGCTTCGACCAGCAGATGGCGCGGCTGCCGTCCGAGAGGCCTCCCTTCCGGTCGATGATGGCGCATGCCTGGCCGCGGGCAGCCAAGCCGAGCGCAGCAGCCAGGCCTACGGGCCCTGCGCCGACGACCACCACCGGATGGTGCGCCGGCTGCAGCCGATCTTGGTCGGCCGACCGGCGATGCGGGAAGGCGAGCTCTCGGGGATCGGTCATGGAGGGGATGCTAGCGATAAAGGCGCATCGAGTCCTTGCGTGAGCAGACCTAGGCCGGCGACTGGGTGGCCTCGGGCGGTGGGCGGGGTGGACGTACCAGGGCCGCCGCTAGCACGCTCAGGAGCGAGAGGGCCGCAAAGCATGCGAGCGAGGCGACATAGGTGCCATAGGCGTCGCGCAGGAGCCCCGACAGCAACGGCCCCGCGGCTTGCGCGCTCACCTGCACGCTAAGCGCGGCGCCGCGGATAGCGCCGAAGCTGGCGCGGCCGAAGTAGTCGGCCCACGCGAGCGGCAGCACCGCGAGCACGCCGCCGATGCCGGCGCCGAAGCAGCAGGCGGCAATGAAGCCTTCAATTGGCGAGGCGATCGCGACCATGAGAAGGGCGCTGGCGGCAAGACAGGCGCCGGCCAACCCGAGGCTCGTCCGGATGCCGATGCGGCGGGCGAACAGGGCAAAGCCCAGGACCGCAAGCGCCGACGTGAGCGAGAACGTGCTCACGATGGTCGCGGCGACGCTGGGGCTCAGTCCGCGCTCGATGAGGTGCGGAGCCTGGTGCAGGCTCACCCCCGCCTGCACGGGATAGACCGCGGCCGTGTAGAGCGAAAGCAGCCAGAAGGTGGGTGTGCGCAGCGCCTGCCCGCGTGAGAAGGCCGGCTCGACCGGCTCGACCGGCTCAAGCGGCTGGGCGGCCGGCATCCCTGGCGCGCGAGCGGGCGCTGGTGCGCCAGCCAAAGGGGTGGCACGCGCCGGGCGCCCGTCGGGCGTCAGCCCGACGTCCTCGGGCCGCCGTACCAAGAAGAGCCAGGCGGGCACGAACCCGACCAGCAGCACACAGGCGCCGACCGCCAGCCACCCCGCGCGCCAGCCGTCTCGCTCGATGGCCCAATGGGCGACCAGCGGAAGTGCTACGAGGCCGCCCATTTGGGCGAGATTGGCAATGGAGGTGGCAAGCGCGCGGCGCTCGACGAACCAGCTGTTCAAGGCGCCGTAGATGCCGATCTCGAAGGGTCCGGCAAAGTTCATGCGGCCGATGCAGAAGAAGACGTAAAACGCCAGCAGCGACTGGGTGAGCGACAGCAGCATGGTGGAGAAACCGGTCAGGAGGACGGCGGCGCAAAGCATCACGCGCGCGCCCTGCCGGTCGAGGACGGGGCCGATCAGCGGCGAGACCATAGCCGCGATGATGCCGCCGAGCGAAACCGCTCCCGACACTGCGGTGCGCGACCAGCCGAAGCTGTTGGTCATCGGCTCAACGAAGATGGACAGAATGGCGACCGCCGGGCCTTGGCGCGCGAACCCGGCGCAGCAGGCGCAGGCCAGGATGATCCAGCCGTAGAAGAACGGCAGGCGCGCCATCAGCAGCATGGCCGCCCCGCCCGGGCGTGCGATCCCGACAGGCACCGCTCAGCCCTGCAGTACAGCCCACATGGCGCGGTCGCGCTCGGCCGTCCACACGCGCGGAGTGTCGATCCCCTGAGCCTCGTCGTAAGCGCGCGCAATGTTGAACGGCTGACAGTGCTCGAAGATTGGCCAGCTGGCGTATTTCGGGCGCATGGCCGCGGTGGCCGCGTCGAAGCAAGCCTTGAGCGGCGCCCCGTGGGCAACGCCGCGGCGCACCGGCTCGTAGGTGTCGCGGAGAAAATCGCGCGTCAGCGCGATGCCTTCGGCGACCCTGTCGATGCCAAGGAGCGCATCGCCGCGGCCGGGCACCAAGGCCTCTGCCTTGAATAGACCGAGACGATCGAGGGTCGCCGGCCAGTCCGTGAAGTGGGCGTCTCCGCAATAGCAGGCCGACTTGTACTCGACGATGTCACCCGAGAAGACCACATTGGCGTCGGGCACGTGGGCAATGATATCGCCAGCCGTGTGGGCGCGCCCGATCTGCATGAGATCGACCCGCCGCTTGCCGAGATAGAGCGTCATGTGGTCCTTGAAGGTGAGTGTGGGCCAGGTGAGGCCGGGGATGGTTTCGGCCGCACGGAAAAGGCGGGGAAAACGGCCGTATTCGGAATCCCAATCCTCCTTGCCGCGTTCGGCGATCATGGCTCGGCATCGCTGGGAGGCGACGATCTCCTGGGCTTGGTAGGCCGAGGCGCCGAGCACGCGGACAGCATGATAATGCGACAGCACCACGTACTTGATGGGCTTATCCGTCACCTGACGCACGCGCTCGATGACGAGGCCGGCCATGGTTGGCGTGGCCTGCGCATCAATGACCATGACGCCGTCGTCGCCAACGATGACACCGCTATTGGGATCGCCCTCGGCCGTGAACGCATAGAGCGCGCGTCCGATTTCGGCGAAGGTGATCTTTTTGTCAGTCAGATCGCTGGTGGAGGCAAAGTTGGCGGCCATGTCAGCAGTCTCCCGGGTGGTCTCTCGGTCTCGGGCCTCCGCCCAGGACCAGCTGCGGCGAACGCGCTGAGGAATTGCGCATCTGGGGGACCTGGCGGCGAGCGCGCAAGCGTTTTCATAGGTTCCCTGCGCGAACGCGCGTGGGAACTTACTCGGTGACCTTAACGACTTCCTGATCGATGGCGCCAAATATGGAGCGGCGGGCTTCGTCGACCATGTCGATACGCACTCGGTCGCCATATGTGAGAAACGGCGTTCTGGGCCTGCCTTCGCTTAGCGTCTCGATTGTGCGCAGCTCGGCGAGGCAGGTGTAACCGGCGCCGCCCTCCTCGATGGGTTTGCCCGGGCCCCCGGCGAGCTTGTTGGAGACGGTGCCTGAGCCGATGATGGAACCGGCGCCGAGCCGGCGCGTCTTGGCAGCATGGGCGATGAGCTGCGGGAACGAAAATGTCATGTCGACGCCGGCATTGGGGCGGCCCAGCAACTTGCCGTTGATGGCGGCGAGCAGCTCCAGGTGTACCTTGCCGCCACACCAGGCTGGCCCGAGCTCGTCGGGGGTCACCGCGACGGGCGAAAAGGCGGTCGATGGCTTGCCATGAAAGAAGCCGAAGCCCTTGCCGAGCTCCGATGGGATCAGATTGCGCAGCGAGACGTCGTTGACGAGCATGAGGAGACAGATGTGCTCTGAGGCCTCCTCGGCCGAGGCTCCCATCGGCACATCGTCGGTAATGACCGCCACCTCGCCTTCGAGATCAATACCCCAGGAAGCGTCCGCCACGGGGATGGGATCGCGCGGCCCAAGAAAGGTGTCAGATCCGCCCTGGTACATGAGGGGGTCGGTCCAGAAGCTTGCCGGCATCGCGGCGCCGCGCGCGCGTCGCACGAGCTCGACATGGTTCACATAGGCCGATCCGTCGGCCCACTGATAAGCGCGCGGCAATGGTGCAGCGCAGCGGGCTGCATCGAAGTCGACCATGGCGAAGGGGGCGGCGCGGCGCCCGTCCACTGCCTCGTTGAGCTCGGCATAAATCCGCTCGACTTTCAGATACGTAGACGGCCAGTCGTCCATGAGTTGCTGCAGCGTCCGCAGGCCGGCGACGGCGGCTTCGGCCATCACCGCCTTGCTCAAATCGCGCCCGACCACGGCCAGAGCGCCGTCGCGGGTCCCGTCACGGAAAGTTGCGAGTTTCATGTTGCCAACATGTTCGTTAAGCTAACCCGGAGTGGTGGGAGGAGAGGTTCGTGAGACGCAGAGAATTCCTGCGCGCCGGAGCTGCGGGCGCGCTCGCCACCCGGGCTCTCGCCGCTCCGGCAATCGCCCAGTCCGCGCCCGAGATCAAGTGGCGGCTGGCCTCCAGCTTCTCCAAGACGCTCGAGATCATGTTTGCGGCCGCGCAAGTGGCCTGCCGCTATATTGCGGAGGCGACCGACAACAAGTTCCTCATCCAGCCCTTTCAAGCGGGCGAGCTGGCGCCGAGTCACCAGGCGCTCGATGCGGCGAGCAGCGGGTTGGTCGAGTGCGCCCATACGCCCACCTACTTCTACGTCGCCAAAGACCCCACCCTGGGCTTCGGCACCGGCATCCCGTTCGGGTTGAGCAGCCGCCTGCAGCAGGCATGGTGGACTTTCGGCGGTGGCGCCGAGATCGTCAACGCCTCGCTCAAGCGGCTGAGCGTCCTCGGCATCCCCGCCGGGCTGACCGGTGTGCAGATGGGTGCCTGGTTCAAGAAGGAGTTCAACTCCATCGATGATCTCAACGGCTTGCGCTGGCGCATCAGCGGCCTGGGCGGGCCGGTGCTCGCGCGGGTCGGCGTGGCGCCCCAGCAGATCCCTCACGTCGACGTCAACGCCGCGCTTGAGCAGGGCACGATCGATGCGGCGGAATTCCTCTGCCCCTTCGACGATGAAAAGCTCGGCCTTTGGAAGGCCGCCAAGTACAGCTATTTTCCCTGCTGGTGGGAAAGCGGCGGCATGCTGCACCTCATCGTCAACCTCGAGCGCTGGAACGCGCTGCCCAAGTCCTACCAGGCGATCGTGATGCGCGCGTGCGAAGCGGCGAGCCAATGGATGCTTGGCAAATACGATGCCATAAATGCTCCGGCGCTGAAGCGGCTCATCGCTGCGGGGGCGCAGCTGAGGCCGTTCCCGCCCGCCGTCATGGATGCATTCTACAAAGCGGCCAGCGATCACCACACTGAGCTTGCCGCCAAGGATGCCCATTTCAAGAAGGCGCTCGATTCCACCAATGCCTTCCGCAAGGAGCACCCCGCCTGGCTACAGATCGCCGAGCATGCAATCGACAGCTATACGCTCGCGGTGCGTGGGCGGGCGTGACGCCCCCGGCTATCGCAATGGCTCCCCGGGAAAACCGTAGAGCCGTCGCGGAACCCGGGCGAGCGAGCGTTTTGAGGTCCTGAGCCGCGCGCTGGCGGCTTCGCCGCGACGCTCACCCCGTGCCTTTCCCTGACGCAGGGGCCTCCCACCGGCCGCACAGGCCAACGCCTCCAGCAACCAAGCGCTCACTTGACACCGGTGAATTGCTTCGCAAGGGGCGTCCAGCAGTCTGCGTAGTTCTCCTGGAGCGTCTCGAGCTCGGCCGCAAACTTCGTCAAGTGCTGTGGAAAGCGCGTTTCGAACATGAAGGCCAAGGTGTTCGTGAGCTTGACGGGCTTGAGCTCACCCTGGGTTGCATGCTCGTAGGCCGCCTTATCGGGCCCGTGCGGCAGCATGCAGTTGTGCAGGCTCACGCCACCGGGAACGAAGCCCTCGGGCTTGGCGTCGTAAATGCCGTAGATGAGACCCATGAACTCGGACATGATGTTCATGTGGTACCAAGGGGGGCGAAAGGTGTGTTCGGCCACCGCCCAGCGCTCCGGGAAGATGACGAAGTCTACATTGGCTGTGCCCGCCGTCTCGGACGGCGCCGTGAGCACTGTAAAGATCGACGGGTCCGGGTGATCAAACAGAATGGCTCCCACTGGCGAATAGTGGCGCAGGTCGTACTTGTAGGGCGCATAATTGCCGTGCCAGGCAACGACGTCGAGCGGTGAGTGGTTGATCTCTGCCACATGGAAGCCGCCGCACCATTTGACCGTGAGCCGGCAAGCTTCCTCGTTATCCTCAAAGGCCGCCACGGGCGTCTTGAAGTCGCGCGCGTTGGCGAGGCAGTTCGCGCCGATGGGACCGCGGTCGGGCAGCGTGAACTTGGCACCGTAGTTCTCGCAGACGTAGCCGCGTGCGGGTCCGTCGATGAGCTCCACCTTGAATTTGACGCCGCGGGGGATGACGCAAATCTCTCCGGGACCGGTCTCGATCTTGCCGAACTCGGTGAAAAAGCGCGCCCTTCCCTGCTGCGGCACGACGAGCATCTCGCCGTCCGCGTTATAGAAATAATCGCGTTCCATCGATTGCGTGATGAGATAAACGTGGGCCGCCATGCCGGCCTGAGTGTTGACGTCGCCCGCCGTGGTCATGGTGCGCATGCCCGAGAGAAACGTGAGCTTTTCGTTCGGCACCGGTACCGGCCCCCACCGCAATTGACCGATCGGGCGATCGTGTTCGCGCAGCGATGGTGCCGTCTTCCAGAGGGGCAGGGACGTCTTCTTGAACCTTTGCGCGTGCTGTACGGAGGGGCGGATGCGGTAGAGCCAGGAGCGCTCATTGGTGCCGCGCGGCGCCGTGAAGGGCGACCCCGATAGCTGCTCGGCGTAGAGCCCATAGGCGGTGCGCTGCGGCGAATTCTGGCCCATGGGCAGCGCGCCTGGCAGAGCCTCCGTTTCGAAATCGTTGCCGAAGCCCGGCATGTAGCCGGCGGGTGTCGCTTGCGTCCACTGCGCGCTGGCGGCATTCGCAATCTTGCTGCCATCTGCCATTTCACATCCTCCACAAGCGCTTGCCCGCCTCCCGTCGCCTCTGGCCCATGATACTCGGCGCGGCTGCTTAAGGGCAAAACGTCGCGCTTAATGTTGAGCTAGAGCTTCACCGGCGGGGCGACCATGTTCCCCGCCAACCGACGGTGCCGCAGCGCGGGCTCACCCCGCAGGCTGGATCTGAAAAACCCGCGGGTCCTGGGCACCCAGTGTCAAATAATCTGCAACAAGTTGGGCGAGCGCAGGCGCGAGCAGGTAGCCATGGCGATAGAGGCCGTTGACGTAGATGGTGCGGCCGCGAACGATGATCCGGGGCACGTTGTCGGCAAATGCGGGACGCACGCCAGCGGTCATGTCCAGGATTTCGCCTTCACCAAAGCCTGGGTGCAATGCATAGGCGCTGCCCAGCAGCTCAAGAGCAGAGCGAACCGTCACGGGGCTCTGATCCTCGCTCTCGATGACCGTTGCCCCGACCATGTAGCGCCCCTCCCCCCACGGCACAACGTAGAGGGGATGACGCGGGTGCAAGAGCCGCACTGGCCGGGTAAGATCGACCTCTTGGGCGAGCACCACGATCCGCTCGCCGCGCACGCCGCGCAGGCCGGTTAGCTCGGCGCGTGCGGCAAGACCGCGGCAATCGATCAGCATGTCCGCGTCGGGGCTCGTGCCGGTCCACGCGGTGGCAAGGCTCACCTCAACACCTGCCCCGCGCGCGGCCTCGAGCAGGAAGTGCATGGCCGGCAAGGGCGCCATGTGGGCTTCGTCCGCAAAGTAGAGCCCGGCGGCAAAGCGACGCTCGAGCCCGGGTTCTAACGCGTGGAGCTCTTGGGCCGCGAGCTTCTCATAGCCGTCGGTCATGCGCGCGAAGCGCATAAGCTCGGCGCGGTCGCGCGTTCCCGCGACCACCAGCGTGCCCTTGACTGTGACGCCCGGATAGCTCGACCGCCATAGGGCGAGCGCGCGAAGTCCCAGTTCGCGCACAATCGGCTCTGCCGCCTCGGCCTCGCAGTGTGGCGCCAGCATGGCACCGGCGAGCGCGCTGGCGGCTTCTTCGAACGGCTGCGCCGAGCGCTCGATGAGGCGCACAGAGAAGCCCCGTTGCGCCAACGTCAACGCCTGCCATAGGCCGACGATTCCCGCGCCTGCGACGGCGATGCGCTTTGGCATTGTGCGTGCGCCTGTCCTGCGACGCTGACTGTCAGCGGTTCACCCGTCAATCTCCCCGCGCCACGCCCTCGCGTCGAGGATCGGCGCCGCCTTCCAGTGTCCCGTCCTGGCGGACGACGATGGCATGCGTACCGGAGGTAAGAAGATCGGCGCTCACGCGGTGTCCGTAAGGCTTCATTTTGAGCGCATGCCAGATGGCCGAAGGCTGGTCAATCTCGATCTCGAACGGGCCGCCTCGGCTGCCGAAGTTCATGAGTGCGGTGGCCGCTTGGGCGTCGAGCTGCCAATCGATCAGGGCCACGAGCGCTTTCACCACGTAGAGAATGATGCGGCTGCCGCCTGGGGAGCCGAGCGCCGCCCAGGGCTTGCCGGTCTCATCGAATACGATGGTCGGCGCCATGGAGCTGCGCGGCCGCTTGCCCGCTGCCAGGGCGTTGGCGAGCGGCCGCCCCCGTCCGTCCACGGGCCGGAAGGCGAAATCGGTGAGCTCGTTATTCAACAGAAAGCCCGCCGCCCAGATCCGGGAACCGAAGGCGGACTCGATGCTGGTGGTCATGGACAACACGTTGCCATCGCGATCGACAATGGAAAAATGGCTGGTGCCGGGCGCTTCGATCGTGGCGTCGTCGCCGACGTTGTGTGTGGCCGTCTGAGGCGGCGCGCCGGGCGTGGGCCGCGCCATGGCGGCGGTGGGATCGATGAGGCCGCGGCGGGCATTGAGGTAGCCTGTGTTGAGGAGCCCAGCGGGCGCCGGCACGAAGTCGGGATCGCCGATGAAGGCGTCGCGGTCGGCGAAGGCGAGCTTTTCGGCCTCGGCGATCAGGTGCAATGCCCGCGCGTTCATGGCGGAGCCGGGACCCTTGCCGAGATCGAACGGCTCGATGAGCTTGAGAACTTGCGCGACCGCAAGCCCGCCCGAGGAGGGCGGACCCATGCCGCAGACCTTATAGCGCCGGTAGGCAACGCAGACGGGTGGACGCTCTCTGGCGCTGTAGCCGGCGAGGTCGGCCAGGCTGATGTCCCCCTGATGGTTGGGAGCGCCACGCACCGCAGCGACGATCGCCTCGGCGATGGCGCCCTTGTAGAAGGCATCGCTGCCGCCCTCGGCAATGGCGTGCAAGCTTGCCGCGAACTGCGGGTTCTTGAGCAGGTAGTTGACAGGCCAAGCGTTGCCCGTCGTGTCGAAGAAATAGGCTCGCGCCGCTGCGGAAAAGCCGTCCGCGCCTTGCCAGCGCAGCAGGAGGTGTAGGCGTGGGGAGACGCGAAATCCGTCGGTGGCAAGCTTAATGGACGGCCCAAAAAGATGCCCCCACGGCAGTCGGCCGTGGCGGTGGTGGAGGGCTTCGAGCGCGCGCAGCGCGCCTGGCACACCGACGCTCAGTCCGCCGAGCACCGCCTGCTCGAAGGGGCGCGGACGGCCATCGACCAGGAACCGGTCGGGGGATGCTGCCGCGGGCGCCGTCTCCCGTCCATCGTAGCCCTCAAGGGTCTGGCTGCTGGCGTCCCAGTGCAGGATGAAGGCGCCGCCGCCTAGCCCGGAGGATTGCGGCTCGACCAGATTGAGCACCAGCTGCACGGCCACGGCGGCATCGGTGGCATTGCCCCCGGCGCGCAGCATCTCAAGGCCCGCGTCCACCGCGGCCCCATTGGCCGCGGTGACCATGAAGGATTTGGCGCTCTCAAGTGGGAGGGGGTGGTTCCCCGTCGCCCGTTCCGGAGCGGCCGCGGGGTCCAGCGCCTGTGCGGGCTGCAGCGCCACGGCGTGCGCGGTGGCGAAGAGCGCGGCCAGCGCCACGAGGAGGGGAGGCCTTCGGATAGCGAACATGGCCTTCGCGGACCTTCAGATCTGTGGCCGACGTTGTGCGCCTTTTCGAAGACCAAGGAAATCCCGCCCCTTGCTAGGAACCGCCGCCACGGGGCCTGGGACAATAGACGGGGGAAACGCGCCGGGACGCCTCGGCGGCGGCCATGCACGCGGACACTACCGGAGGCTCAGCGAGCACGCATGTGGCTGAAAGCGCACAGGAGGGAACAAAGTCGGTTTTTCAAGGCCCTGATCACGCTTCCTTGGGTTGCTTCGGGGCACCGGTCCGGCCAATGTCGCGCGGCTCGGGCAAGGCCGGCACCTGCGGGGCTCGCCGCCGTCTTGTTCGAGTTTCGTTGCCTCAACCGCCGGGCAGATCCGCTCTGCCGGGATAGGCCGCAGCCAAAAATGGCACGGCGCTATACCCACTCTTCACGAGTGTGGGCGCAGATTTGGGCGCGAAGAAGTCTAACGCGTTAGCATGCGCTGGCTGGCGGTGGTGCGTGCTTGGCGAGCGGGAAGAGAGCGAGAGGGAGCTTGAACCGATGATCATCGCACGCTTGTTGCGCAATGCGAGCATCGCGGCGGGGGCGATCGTGGCGGCGATGAGCCTCGCCTCCGGATCCGCTTCGGCGCAGTTGTTCTGGGACTGGGGCGGTGGCGGTACGATCGGCGGCAGCGGCCGGGAATTCGTGCGCTTCAGCCCGCAGTTCAAGAAGGGTGAGATCGTCGTCAGCTTCGGGGATCGGCGGCTCTACTTTGTGACGGCTCCGGGCCAAGCCATCAGCTATCCGATTGCCGTTCCCCGAGAAGAAAGCCGCTGGGCGGGCGCGACCAGCGTCACCAGCAAGCGCATCAACCCGTCCTGGACTCCCACCCCGACCATGATGGCGGAAAACCCGCGCCTGCCGCGCTGGGTGCCCGGCGGGCATCCCATGAATCCGCTGGGCGTCCGGGCACTCTATCTGGGCTCCAGCACCTATCGCATCCACGGCACCGATGCTCCCTGGACCATCGGCACGGCGGTGTCGAAGGGTTGCATCCGCATGTACAACCAGGACGTGCTCGACCTTTATCCGCGTGCCAACGTCGGTGCCAAGGTGACCGTCACCTGGAACCGCTTCGATGGCGGTGCCGCGACCAGCAGCAGCGGCAGTGGGGGTGGTGGCTTCTTCTCGATCTTCGGCAATGACGACCCCCCGACCGAGAAGCCGCGCCCGCGGCCGGCCCGTGACAAGAGCGCGTCGTCTTCGTAACGCGGGGCTCCCCGCACCGAAGTTGCAGGGCGATCCAGGGGGTCGCCTCCTGCCTGATTGCTCGCAAGGTGGGGGATGGCGATGGCTCGCAGGCGGCACGGTGTCGGACGGGTGGCTCGTCTACTTTGCCAGCGAGCAGAAGCCGACGCTTGCGCACGAAGCGCTAGCTACCCTTCGCGGCAAGCGCCTTGACGAAACGAGCTCAGAGGCGGCAGCGGCGGGGCTTTCACCCGACGTGAAGCCGACCTCCAGCCCACATGGTAGCGCCAAACTGCGGCTGCACCTGCAACGCGTGCTCACGCGCCCGCGCGCTCGATGTGGCTGCCCTGCGCGCGGGGCTAGCGTCATGAGCGAGGAGGAATGCGTTGGCCGATTCCTGTACCATCAACGGTGCGCGCGTGCGCCGCAGCGTGCCCGTGCGCCAGCACCTCGTCGACGTCCTGCGCATCGCGCTCGGTCTCTCGGGCTGGCTGCGAGCAGGGCGTGTGCGGGACCGAGCGAGCCTGCTGGACGGGCGAGCCGGTTGTTCTGGTCGTGGCGCGCACCCGGGCCGAGGCCGAGGACACTGCCGCGTGCGTCGCCATCCAACGGCTTGAGCTGCCGGTCGTTGCCGACAAGAAGGGCGCGCTCGCGCCAGGAACACCCCCAATCCACCGTCAGCTAACTGACAATCTCGCATTCCGCAAAATCGACACCGGTGACATCGAGGCGGTTTTTGCCAGGGCCGATCGCGTCATCGAGGGCACATTCGAGTTCGCACGCCATACCGCGGTGAGGCTCGAGCCGCGCTGCGTGCTTGCCGATTATGAGGAGGCCACGGGCAAGCTCACCATCACAACCAGCAGCCAGTGCCCGCACAGGATTCAGCGCGTATTCGCTGCGACCCTGGGCGTGCCCGACCATAAGGTACAGATCATCGCTCCCGATGTCGGCTCGTTCGGGCTCAAGATCCATACCTATGGAGACGAGCTCGCCACGTGCGCGGCCATGCGCCTGGGCCGGCCAGTCAAGCTCGTCGCCGACCGGCTGGAAGCGTTCGTGTCCGACATCCACACGCGCGAGAACTTTGTGAGAGCTCGCATTGCGGTGAGCAAAGCGGGTGATATTGAGGCGTTCGATGTGGACGTGCTGTCAGGCGCGGGCGCTTACGCGCAGTATCCGCGCACCAGCGTGCTGGAGGGAACGCAGATCCTGAACATCACCGGCGGGCCCTACAAGCACAAGCACTACCGCGGGCGCGCCAGCATCGTCTACCTCAACGAGCCGCCGTCATCGCAATATCGCGCTGCGGGCCATCCAATCGGCAATGCGCTGCGGGAGCATCTGGTCGACCGCGCCGCGGCCGCGCTCGGCATCGATGCGGTCGAGATCGTCGCCCGCAATGTCATACCCGATGAGGGATATCCCGCCATCGCCCCCAGTGGCGTCACGCTGAAGGGTCTGTCGCACGCGCGCTGCCTTGACGTGCTGGTGGAGCGCGTGGGCTAGTCTGAGCTGCGCGCCGAGCAGGCGCGGTTGCGGGAACGAAGCGTTCACCGCGGCGTCGGCATTGCCTGCTTCATCAAGGGCACGGCGCCGGGGGCCGCACGGTCGCGCTCCAGGATGCATGCGTCATCCGGCTCGAGCCCAATGGCGGCGTGCTGTGTTCGGTGGGCCTGACGGAGAGGGGCAGGGCACGGACACCGTCATGGCCCA
>Ga0075425_100003851_pt1 | contig 15339 bp, 18 predicted proteins | sample SoiMethybrSBSTD4_FD_75300 | JGI IMG/M metagenome (GOLD analysis project Ga0075425, IMG submission 75300) | Bulk soil microbial communities from a Populus tree surrounding site in Tennessee, USA - Soil MetaG P. TD hybrid SBSTD4 | ecosystem: Environmental > Terrestrial > Soil > Tree plantation...
GCCCGCTAGCTAGCCCGCCCGCCGCGCAGGGGGTTGGGTCCTATAGGCGAAGCGGCTCGAGGTCGGGCTCGACCCATCCCTTGCGCGCGGAGACGGACAGCAGGCTCTCCTTCGCGTAGTAGCGAAAGAGGGCCGTCTTCCCCGCCAGCGGGCTGGCGAGCGCGGCCTGCGCGCAATCGGCCACCGCAAGTCCGGGGTGCCTGCGGATGAATTCCGACAGCAGGCACACGTACGCTCGCGTGATCGTCTCGTGGTATCCGCCGGACTCGTCGTTGACGGTGCCGTGGGCCTCGTTCAGCCGCGTGATCCCGGTGCGAAGGAGCTCGAGGGCCCTTTCGGCTCCGTGCTCGCGCACGTGCCACAGGCCTACGGCCAGGTGGGCCAGATGCGTCCATTCGGCCTTGGGCAGCGTGCGCGCACGGAAGCGAGCGACGAGGTCGTCGAGCTCGTCGCTTGTCGGCCAGGGCATCGAGGGTGGAAACTACCATGATGTCCGTGAGCACGATCGAGACTCTCTCCTCCCTGGTTGGCCGGAGCTTGTCCTCGCAATACGAGCGCGTGAGGCACAGAGTGCACGCCCTGGTCGAGCCTCTTTCGACGGAGCAGCTCTGGCAGCGGCCGTTCGGCTTCGGCAATTCGGTCGGACACCTGCTCCTTCATCTGACCGGCAACCTCAGCTACTACATCGGGGCCCAGATCGCCGGCACCGGCTACGTCCGCGACCGGCCGAAGGAGTTCGCCGATCCCTCCCGACGGCCGCGGGAGGAGGTCCTCCGCGACTTCGACCGCGCCGTCGACATGGTCCAGGCGACGCTGGCCGCGCAGCGGGAGGAAGACTGGTGTGCCCCCTACGGCGCCGTGGGCGCGGAGGGCGTCTCCGACCGGCTCACGATGTTCGTGCGCTGCGCCGCCCACGCGGATCATCACGCCGGGCAGATGATCTATCTCGGCAAGCAGCTCGCATCGGCTCCGCCGCGGTAGCCTCGTTCCAGGGATGAGCAGGTGAGAGGTTTCGGCCGCATCGCCAGAGTGGCGGGCACGACGGTGTATGTCCATTGGACGGTCGTCGCGATCGCGGCCATCGCTCTGCTCGTCGACCTCAAGAATGCCGCTTCCACGATCTTCCTCGTGGCCTCCTACCTCGGAGTACTCCTGCTCCACGAGTGGGGGCATGCGCGGACGGCGCGCCGTAGGGGTTACGCCGTATGGTCGATCGAGCTGTACCCGTTGCACGGCCTCACCCGCTACGACGCTCCGCGCAGCCATTTCGACGCCTGCGTCGTCGCCTGGGGCGGGGTGCTCGCCCAGCTCGCGGTGGGCGTGCCGCTCGTCCTCTGGTCCGTCGTCTTCGGCTTCACCGCCATCGGCGTCGTCAACGCGATCATCGCCATGTTCGGCTACCTCAGCCTGCTGTGGGTCGCCCTCAACCTCATGCCGGTGGCTCGCCTCGATGGTGCGATCGCCTGGCAGATCGTTCCGTACCTCTGGCGGAGACGACGTTGGCTCCGATCGGGACGGAGGCGTCCGGAGGGCGAGGAAGCGAAGCGCCTGCCGAAAGGGGGCTGGGTTCACTGACGCCATGATCGACCGCCTCGAACGCAACAAGCAGAACGTGATCGCCTTCTACGACCTCATGTTCAACGCGTGCCGGCCCCGCGAGGCCATCGACGGCTACGCGGGCGCGACCTACATCCAGCACAACCCCCATGTCGCCGACGGCAAGGAAGCCTTCGTCGCCTATTTCGAGCGGATGGCGCGGGAATACCCAGGCAAGCGCGTGCACTTCAAGCGGACGGTCGCGGAGGCGAACTACGTGGTGCTTCACTGCTACCAGCAGTGGCCGGGCGACAAGGACTACGCGGGGATCGACATCTTCCGCCTCGACGACGAGGGCCGCATCGTCGAGCACTGGGACGTCCTGCAGGTCGTCCCGGACATCGCGGCCAACGCGAATTCGATGTTCTGAGAGCCGAGGCGCCCATGAGCCCTGCCAATCCCGACGCCGTCGTCGAAGCGCTGGAGCGTGCCCCGCGCCTCGTCATCCCGCTGGTGCGCGAGGTCCCGCGGCCGCTCCTGAAGCGCCGGCCACCCAGCGGGAAGTGGTCGGCGCACGAGCACGCCTGCCACCTGGCCGTGGTGCACGACCTCTTTTTCGACCGGCTCGACCAGATCCTCGCCTCGCCGCGGCCGATCATCACGCCCTACGACCCGGGCACGAGTGATCCTCCGGACGCGCTGCTGGCCAAGGACCTCGACCAGGCCCTGGCCGCCTACGAGGCCGATCGGCAGCGGCTGGTGGCCCGCCTGAGACGGCTACGGCCCGAGGAATGGTCGCGAACCGCCGAGCACGGCGAGTACAGCCACTACTCGGTGCTCATCATGTTCCGCCACCTGGCCCTCCACGATTTCTTCCACGCCTATCGCATCGAGGAGCTGCTCCTGGCGCGCGAATGGACGGACGAGTGGCGGGCGGCGGGCGGCGAGGCGAGGTCCTGACCGGCTAACGTGGCGAAGGCGACGGCAGCGGCGGCAGGCCGGGCCCGCCCAGTCCGAGCTCCTTCAGGAGCCAGGCGTCGCGGTCCGCGACCGCCTGCGGCACCGCCATCCCGTGATCGGCCTCGTAGAACCGCCGTTCCTTGGGCGCCGAGGCCGCGCCCATCACGACCTGGGTGTCGGCCCGCGACACGTACACGTCCTTGTTCGCGAACTGGAACAGCGTGCTCGCGTTCTTGACCTGCCGCAGGTAGTCGGTCAGCTCCAGGGGCGCGTTCTGGCGGAGGTAGGCCGCCTTGGACACCGGCTGGCGCGCGAAGAAGGCCCAGTCGTTGAGGGACGGCACCACCGCGACGTACACGTACGTGTGCGCGCGGCGGTCCACGCCGTTCGCCATCATCCCGTACATGCCGCCATAGTCGTGACCCACGTAGCCGAGGCGGGCCTTGTCCACGTCCGGCCGCGACACCAGAAGGTCCATGGCCCGCCGCAGGGCGACGACCTGGCGGATCGAGTTGTCGTAGTCCTGCTCGGGCACGCGCTTGACGTACCAGTCCGGCGTGGACCACATCCCCTCGACGAGCAGCGAGACCATGCCCTTGGGCGCGAGGTCCACCGCTTCCTTGAGGAACTGCGTGCGGTTCGTGGTCGCGGGCTCGCCCAGCCAGTGCACCCACAGCACGCCCGCGAACGGACCCGGGCCTTCCGGCACCACGACGTAGGCCTTGACCGGATCCGCGCCCGGCACGGGGGTGAAGCGGATGTCGTGCACGGACACCGTGCCCTGCTTCTCGACACCCACCTCACCGACCTTGAGGTCCGCGGTGGGGTCGTAGCGGAAGAGGGCAGCCTGGGCGTCGAACTCGTCCGCCCAGACGGCGCCCATCGTCCCGGACAGGGCCAGGATCGCGACGAGGAGCTGAGGTCTCATGGTCCCTCCGATTGTCGTCGCCCTCCGTCCTCCCATGCAACCTGGGCCGCGGCGGCGCACCGTTCCGGATTCGCGAGCGGCTTCTCCCGCGTACCGCCGGCTTCGCCTACGCTGGAATCGAGCCCGGCATTTCCTGCCGGAGGAGGAGTCGAATGAAGCGCATCCTCATCGGGGCCCTTGTCATTTCCTGTGCCGTCGCCATGACGGCCGCCGCCGCCACTCAGGCCACGCATCACGCCAGCGCCGCCAAGAGCGTGACCGGATGTCTCGAGAAGGGCGACGAAGCCAACACGTTCAAGCTGACCAACGTCACCGGCGGCGGTGCGTGGGAGCTCGTCGGAGCTCCCGCCGCGCTCAAGATGTCCGAGCACGTCGGCCACAAGGTCGAGGTCTCGGGCACGTCCGTGAGTGCGGCCACGGCCGAAAAGGTCGAGCACGCCGCCGGAGCGAAGAAGGAGACCAAGGCGGAAGAGAAGATGGAGAAGAAGGAGGAAAAGGGAGAGAAGGGAGAGCACCACTTGAAGGTCGCTGCCGTCAAGATGATCTCCTCGACCTGCCCGTAGGATCGTTCGCGTGACGGTGGACCGCGCCCGCGGTCCACCGTTCGCTCGATCCAGACCCTTGGAGGCCGTGGCCGCCTCTATGATGGATCGATGCTTCGTTCCGCCCGCGTCGCCGTCTGTCTGGTGCTGGCCGTCGGGACCCGCGTGTCCGCGGAGCAGACGCCGTCCGGCCCGATCATTCGCAAGCCGAAGCAATCCTGGACCCTCCAGGTCGGCCTCTCCCACTCCGCCGCGGACTCCGATCACTACGTCGCGTCCGGCATCTACGGCCGCTTTCCGCTCTTCGCTCTCGATCGCGCGTCCGGAAGCGATCGGCTGGGGAACATCGGCATCGAGATCGGCGCCTATCCGTACCCGGTCATCTCGCGCGCGTACGTACCGGGGCCGGACGCCGATCCGAACACCGCCGGAAAGTACAACTTCTGGGAAGCGGCCGGGCTCAGCTACTACTCGCCGCGCTTTGGCCCCCTGCACCTCGCGGCGGGCGCGCGCCTCGCCTTCATCAAGCCCGCCGAGCGCGTGCTCACGCATCCGGGCGGATGCGGCCTCGCCAACCGGACGGAAGCGCACTGCAACGCGTACATCAAGGAGTCGCTCAAGACGCTCGACACGATCCTGTTCCCCAGCTTCGGTGGAGAGACGGGCGTGGTGACCTTCGTGGGCGCCGCCGTCATGGTCAAGTTCGTCGGCATCCGCGTGGAATACGCGCGCCTCAACGGCAGCGGCTCGCGCATCAACGCCAGTGGATTGCGTTTCGGACTGACGGCAGGACCTTGACCCCGCGGGAGCCGCGGGCCTACTGCCGCCGGAGGGCCTCGGGGCGCACCGTCTCCCACAGCCGGCCCAGCCAGCTCGGCCCGAACCGGATCCCGCGGATCTCCGCCTCCGCCAGCAGCGAATAGGCGACGGGCGTGATCAGCAGGGTGGGCAGCAGGCAGAGCATCTGCCCGCCGATGATGGTGACCGCGACCGCGGAGCGTTGCGCCGAGCCGGCCCCGATGCCGAGCGCGGTCGGGATGAGGCCGGCCACGATCGCGAGCGTGGTCATCAGGATCGGCCGCAGGCGCACGTGGTTGGCCTGGAGGATGGCCTCGCGCAGCGTCATCCCCTCCTCGCGCAGCTTGTTCGTGTAGTCCACCTGCAGGATGCCGTTCTTCTTCACGATCCCGAGCAGGAGCAGCACGCCCAGCGAGCTCCACAGGTTCAGGGTGCGGCCGGTGATCCAGAGGGAGAAGAGCGCGAAGGGGATGGCCAGGGGCAGCGAGAGCATGATCGTGAACGGGTGCAGGAAGCTGTCGAACTGCGCGGCCAGCACCATGTACATGAAGATGGACGCGAGCAGGAAGGCGATGATCAGGTTCCGCGTGGTCTCGTCCAGGATCTTCACCGAGCCCGTGAACTTGAAGTTGTAGCCGGGAGGCAGGCCCGCCTTGCGGATCTCGTCCCCGGCCGCTCGAGCGGCCGCGTCCAGCGGGAAGCCGGGCGCGTTGTTGGCGTAGATCTGCACCTGGAACTGGCGGTTGTAGCGCTCGATGCGGGCGGGGCCGACGCCGCGGTCGATGGAGGCGATGTTGTCGAGCCGCACCTGGCCGACCTTCGAGGACGGGATGGCCAGGCGGGCCAGGATCTCGGGGTTCTTCTGCTGCTCGGGCAGGAGCTGGAGGGTCACGTCGTATTGCTCGTCACCCTCTTTGTAGGTCGAGATCTGGTCCTCGCCCGCGATCATCAGCCGCACGGCGTTGCCCACGTCGGACGCGCGCACGCCCAGGTCGGACGCGCGCTGGCGGTCGATCTTCACCGCCAGCTCCGGGCTGTTGATGCTGACGCTGGTGTCCACGTCGGTGAGGCCGGGGATCTTGCGGATGCGCGCCGCCGCATCCTTGGCCAGGCGGGCCACCTCGTTGAAATCGGGCCCGAGGACGAGGGCGCGGATGGGGAAGAAGTTCTCACCGCCGCCGAGAGCGGACGGGATGATGACCTTGTAGCGGAGGTTCGGCACCGCCGCGCACAGCTTCCGCACCTCCGCCGCCGCGTCGAGGTTGGTGATGTCCCGCTTGCCGAGGTCGACGAGCTTCACGTAGATGTGCGAATGACCGGCGACCGCGGCCTCGTGCACGAAGGGGTTCACGAACTCCACCCCCTTGAGGGCCGCGACCTTCTGGGACAGCTCCGTGGTCACGCGTGCGGTGGCGTCGAGGGAGGTCCCCTCGGGCAGGTTCAGGCTCGCCATCAGCTCGCCCTGGTCGTCGGGCGGGATCCAGTCGCGGCCGACCAGGTAGTTCAGCGGGAACACGAGGAGGAATACGCCGGCCGCCGCCAGCACCACCGCCTTCCGGTGATCCAGCGACCAGCGCAGGATGCGGCCGTAGTGGCCGTCGACCCAGGCGAAGAAGGGCCATTCCTTCTCCTCCTGGTGGGCCGAGCCTTCGTGCGGACGGCGGAGCAGCCGCGAGCTGAGCATCGGGGTGAGGGTGAAGCTCACCAGCATGGAGACGAGGATGGAGAAGGCCATCGTCCAGCCGAACTGGTTCACGTAGCGGCGGGCGTAGCCGTTCATGAAGGCGATGGGCAGGAAGATGATGACCAGGGAGAGGGTGGTGGCCAGCACGGCCAGCGTGATCTCCTTGGTGGCCTCGATGGCGGCCGCCCGCGGCTCGTAACGCTTCTCGTGGAGATAGCGGACGATGTTCTCCAGCACCACGATCGCGTCGTCGATCACGATCCCCACGGCCAGGGTCAAGGCGAGCAGGGTCATGTTGTTCAGCGTGAAGTCCATGACCTTGAGCAGGGTGAAGGTGGCGATGATCGACGTCGGGATGGCCAGGGAGGCGATGACGACCGAGCGCGCGTTGCGGATGAACAGGAAGACGATCAGCGACGCGAGCACGCTCCCGAAGAACAGGTGCTCCTCCAGCGACGCGATGGAGGCATTGATGAAGACGGACTGGTCGCGAATGATGCGGGTGGCGACCCCCGGGGGCAGGGTCTTGTCGATCTGGGCCAGCTTCTCCTTGATGGTGTCGATGATCTTGACGGTGTTGGTGCCGGACTGGCGGCGGATCTCGAGGGTCACCGCCTGCTTGCCCTCGAGCATGTTCCAGGTGCGCGGCTCCGCGAAGCTGTCTTCCACGCGGCCGAGGTCGCTCACCCGGATGGGCGTGCCCCCCACGTTGCGCACGATGATCTCGCCGAACTGGCTCACCGCATCCAGGCGGCCCAGGGTGCGCACGCCCAGCTCGGCGTCGCCGCGGATGATGGTGCCCCCCGGCACCTCGATGTTCTCCTTCTGGATGGCCTGCTGGACGTCGATGATGGTGAGGCCGTAGGCCGCCAGCTTGTCCGCGTCCGCGAAGATGCGGATCTGGCGCAGGCGGGCGCCGGTGAGCGAGACCTCGCCCACCCCGTCCACCGTCTCCAGCACGCGCTTGATCTTCTTGTCCGCGATCTCCGTCGTCTCGCGCAGGCTGCGGTCGCCCGCCACCACCACGGAAAGCACCGGGTCCGAGTCCGGGTCCGCCTTCTGGATGATCGGGGGCAGGATGTTCGGGGGCAGGTCGCGCAGCGCCCCCGCCACCTTCTCGCGCACGTCCTGGGCCGCGCTCTCGATCTCGCGCTCGAGGACGAACTGGCAGTTGATGCGCGCGGTGCCCGCCTGCACCTGGGAGCTGACCTCGTCCATGCCGCTGATGGTGGAGAGCGCCTCTTCGAGGGGCAGGACGACCTGGGTCGTCATCTCTTCCGGCGTGGAGCCGGGAAGCTTGATGTTGATGTTGACGGTGGCGGGATCGGCGCGCGGGAAGAGATCGACGCCGAGGTCGCGGAACGAGAAGACGCCGAGCACGACCAGGAACGCGATGAGCATCACCGCGAACACGGCCCGCTTGACGCAGAGCTCGGCTAGGGTCACTTGACCGCGGCCACGGTGGCGCCGTCGCGCAGCTCCTGGCCTTCGAGGGGCACCGCCACCGAGGCCCCCTCCTTCAGGCCGGAGACGATCTCGACGTCGGCCCCCTCGCGCGCCCCCAGCTTGACCTCGGTCTCGTGCAGCGCGCTCTGCTCGACCGTGTAGACCTTGTAGACGCCGTAGAGGTAGCGCAGCGCGTCCTGGGGCACGACCAGGGCCTGGTCGACGCGGCTCGACACGATGCTCGCCCGCGCGAAGAAGCCGGGCTTGAGCACGCCGTCACGATTCTCGAGGAGGGCTTCCACGTCGAAGGACCGGGTCTGTGGATCCACGGACGGGTTCATGCGCGAGACCGCGCCTTCGAAGGAGCGCTGGGGATAGGCCTCGACCTGCACCTTGACCGGCTGGCCGACGGCGACCCAGGCCGCCATCTTCTCGGGCACCTTCAGGCGCGCGCGCAGCCGGTTCGTGTCGACGATGACCATGACCGGGGTCTGCACCTTCACGTATTGGCCGGGGCTCACCATGCGGTCCTTCACGTGCCCTTCGAAGGGGGCGCGGATGACCGTGTCGCTCAGCTTCTTGCCGGCCAGGGCCACGGACGCGGTGCGCTGGGCGGCCTGGGCGCGCAGGGTGAGCACGTTCTGCACGGCCATGTCGTAGCCCGCGCGCGCGCCGTTGAAGCGGGCCTCCGCCTCGTCGAAGGTCCCGCGGGAGATCAGGCCCTGGCCGAAGAGCTCCTTCGCGCGGAGGTACTTCTGCTCGGCGTCCGTGCGGTCGGCGTCGGCGCGCTTGACCTCCGCGGCCTCCTTCGGGTCCTTGACGGTCGTGGTGCCCCCGGGCGTGGTCAGCCGGGTCTGGATCTGCTCCAGGGCCGCGCGCTCCTGCTCGAGGTTCAGGCCCAGCTCCACGGGCACGATCTTCACCAGGGCCCGTCCGCTGGCGACGGCGTCCCCGACGTCGACGAAGACCTGGGCGACCCGGCCCTCGACCTCGGAGCCGACGGTCACCTCCTCGAACGGGAAGAGCGACCCGACCGAGTCCACCGTGCGCTGGACGCTGCGCGACACGACGGGCACCACGTGGGCCTTGACCGGCCGCGACGCCGCCCCGCCGTCCTCGGCCGCCCGGCCGCGGGCGCAGCCGCCCGCGCCCGCCGCCGCGGCCCCGGCCAGCGCGAGGGAAAGGGCCAACCCTGCTGAGGCTCGTTTCGCCATATGCGAATGCCAAGTCTAGCGGGTTTGGCCCTTCGGCGCCTGAGACGGGGGGTTCAGTGCGCGGTCAGGACGCGGTAATTGTCCTGGATGAACCTGTCCACCACGGAGGAGGCAGCGTGGGCGGCCGCGTCCGTGCACCCGAACTCCTTGCCGCCCCCGTTGTACGACTCGAAGTAGAAGACGGGCCGGTCGCGGGTGGGGCCGGCGATGCGCCAGGCCCGCGGCCCGAACTTCTTGATCGGATAGTCGGCGGGCACCTTGGAGAACTGCTTCGGATCCATCTGCCCGCCCGCGCCGAGGGTGAAGAGGACGTAGCAGCGATCGGGCTTGCTCTGGGTGGGGAAGCTCTTGGCCGACCGGCAGGCCGCGACCTCCACCACGAGGTCCGCCTCGTCGGCGGTGGTGGTGATGACGATGGGCGCGGGGTGTTCGCCCCGCCGCGGCGGGAACGAATCGGCGATCTCGCGCGCGGTGTCGAAGGCGGCGCGCGGGTCCGCCTTCCGGTATTCGTAGTCCGCGTCGGCCAGCGCCTCCGCCTGCTCGAGGTGATAGAGCTCGACCTCCCTCTCCGCCGGCCAGGCCTTGCGTCCGTTGCCGTAGACCTGCCGGAGCTCGTTCTCGAGCACGCGCCGCCTCTGACGGGCCTCGTCGCGCCGGGTCTTGAGCGCGTCCCAGTCGTCGAGCATGGGCATGCGCTGCACTTCGGCCGCCTTGACGAACACCCGGAAGACCGTGCGGGCGGCATCCTGCCCGTGCGCCGCGGGCGCGGCGAGGCTCAGGATGATCGCGGTCGCGATCCGCTTCAGGGCACCTCCGCCGAGGGGGGATTCGGCGGGGAGCCTAATCCCGGCTCGCCTCGACAGTCAACAACTTGGACATCAGGATGAAGTGGCAGGGCCGCGTCGCCTTGTCCGGATCCGGGAAAGGCGCGGTCCCCGTCTCCACGTAGCCGAGGCGGCGGTAGAAGGGCGGCAGCTCCGTGCGCAGGTCGACGACGCTGATGTCCACCGCCCGGCACCCCGCGCGCCGGAACCGGGCCTCGGCGGCCTCGATCAGGGTCCGGCCCACGCCCTTGCCGTGCCGCGCCGGATCCACCGCGAGCAGGCCGAAGTAGCCGCGGTCGCCGCGCTGCTCGGTGTAGACGCAGCCGATGGGGGCGCCGTCCTGCTCCGCGACCAGGAACGTGCCCTTCGCCATGTGCCGCCGCACCTCGTCTTCGCTCGTGCGGTCGCCGTCGACGAAGAAGCGCTCGACCTGGTAGGCGGCGTTGATGAGAGCGGTGACCGCGCCCGCATCCGCGGGCGCGGCGGTGCGCAGCGCGGTCACGAGTGCGGGTGGGAGCGCGACCCTTCGGCTTCGCCCAGGCTCACCACCAGCCCCGGCGGCTCGTCCTCGACGAGGTACTGGAACTCCCGGCAGAACTCCTCGAGGTTGAGGCCGGCGGTGGCCGCGAACTTGGCCAGCTCGTGCGCGTCGTCGAAGTCGTCGCGGCGCAGGCGGATCATGTAGCGCCGGGCGATCGCGTAGCGCGTGGAGTGGGTGTCCACCATGCGCACCTTCGTGCGGCCCGTCTCCGGGTCCACCAGCTTCTCGAACGGGATGGGCACGAGGTTCCCGGCCTGCATCGAGATCATGACCCCGCTGCCGCCGGAGAGGAGGTACTTCGCGGCGCAGTAGCCGAGGTCCCGCGTGTAGTCCATGTCCGACGGGATGGGGTCCGCGCAGCGCAGCTCGTAGCCGATGTTCTTGGCCACGATGGTCGCCTTCAGGCCGAAGGGCTTGAGGCGGGCGCGCACCTGCGCCTTCAGGATCTCGCTGATGTTGACCTCGTCGATGCGCACGTGGCCGTGCGCGTCCTTCTCCACCTCGTCCACCTGGGCCAGGTCGGCGGGGTCGATGCTGAGCACGAGGCCTTCGGCCAGGATGGCGACTCCGTCGCGCCGCCCGTGGCTGAGCCTCTTCACGATGGCGCCGGCCAGGGTGTCCACCACCGTCTTGAGCCGGATGCGGCGCCCGGAGAACTCCTCGGGCAGGAGGGTGAGCGTCGCTCCCGCCGCCTTGCCGATGCCGAGGGCGAGGTGGCCGGCCTTGCGGCCCATGGCCGTGACGAAGTACCAGCGCGAGGTCGTCTTGGCGTCCACCATCAGGTTCTTCACGATCTCGACGCCGACGTGGCGCGCGGTCTGGAACCCGAAGGTGTCGACGTAGGCGGGCAGGTCGAGGTCGTTGTCGATCGTCTTGGGCACGTGGACGATGCGCAGGCGGCCGCGCGCCTCCTCCAGCAGCTTCATGGCCGAGAACGCGGTGTCGTCGCCGCCGATGGTGATGAGCTGCGAGACGTCGAGCCGGAGCAGGGACAGGACGGCGTTCTCGAGGTAGCGGCGGTCCGTCGTGGGGTTGGCGCGCGAGATCCCGATCTGCGATCCGCCCCGGAAGTGGATGCGGCTGACGTCGTCGATGTCGAGAGGAGTGACGTGGTCGATGTCACCCTGCATGATCCATTCGAAGCCGTCGCGGATGCCCAGGACGGGCACGCCTTCGAGGACGCTGCGGATGGTGGCGGCGCCGATGACGCTGTTGATCCCCGGCGCGGGGCCGCCGCCCACGAGAATGGCGAGCTTGCCCTGCGGATTCATGACCGGCCCCCGCGCGCGCTCTTCGCGGCCCTCTTCGCGGTCTTCGGCGCGGCTCTCTTCGCGGCCTTCTTCGGCCCCTTCCTGGCGGGCGCGGCGCCGCCGTCCAGCTTGGCCACCGTGCGCCGGGGCGCGATCAGCCGGTAGCTCTCCACCACCAGGGGACGGACCTCGTCCCAGTCGTCCACGCGGCCCGCGTCCATCGACACCCAGCCCTTGTGCCCGACGTAGGGCGCGCGCCAGAAGCGCGGGTCCTGGATGATCGCGTCCGCGTGGTCCATGTCGAGCTTGAACCCGATCACGACGCGGCCCTTCTCCTCGCCGCATCCGGCGAAGATCTTCTCGCCGACCCGGAAGTGCGGCTGTCCCCAGGTCAGCGTCTCCTTGGTATCCGGCAGCGCGAGGCAGATCGCGCGCATCTTGTCGAGGACGGAACTGCCCTTCATCTCGCCTCCGTAATCAGGTCCCGGTCCGCGCGCCCGGCCCCGCATCTCAGTTGACCGACCCCGGCGCGCAGCGTAGTGTGCGCCCACGCTCACCTCTTCTCAAATGCCTGGGCCGACGCGCGCATCCTCCCTGCCCCGGACCCTGGTCCTCGTCCTCCTGGCCCTGATCTGCGGGGCCATCGCGCTCGGCCGGCTGCACACCTACGACGAGCCCCTGGACCGTGACGTCGCGACCTACCTGGTCATCGGCGGCGAGATGCTCCACGGCCGCGCCCTGTACACGGACCTCTGGGACAACAAGCCTCCCGCGCTCTACGGCGCTTTCGCGGCGGCGCAGCTCGTGGCCAGGGATCCCACGGCCGCGGTCTTCCTCGTCGGCCTGGTGTGCGCCTGGAGCACCGCCATCGCGCTGTTCGTGGGGGGAGCGGCGGGCGGAGGATCGATGGCCGGACTGTGGATCGCCGCCTTCTGGGCCATCCTCTCCGCGGACCTCCCGCTGCAGGCCAATCAGCCGAACACCGAGGCCCTGATCAACGCCTGCCTCGCCATCGCCTTCGCGGCCCTGATGCGGATCGGCCCGCGACGCTTCGACTCCGGGGCCGTGGTGGCGGGTCTCGGCCTGGGCGCCGCGATCATGCTCAAGGTCATCACGGCCCCGCTGGCCCTGGCCTGGAGCGTCGTGCACGTGCTCGCCCCGCCCGCGGGCACGCCGCGATCGCGCGCCGCCGTCCAGGCCTCGGTCTTGTTGGCCGTGAGCGCCCTGGGAGGGGCGGCCGTGGCCGCCTACTTTGCCGCCACCGGCCGCTGGGCGGACCTCTGGGCCACGCTCGTGGTGCACAACCGTTATTACGCCGGCCCCCTGCTCCCGAACCTGCGCGAGGGGCTGCGGCCGTCGCGGCTCTTCCCCCCCTTCCTGCGCGACGTGACGCCTCTGCTCGTCGCCCTCGTGCCCGGCCTCGTGCTCGGGCTCGTCACGCGATGGTCGCGCCCGGTGGTGCTCCTCGCGGCGTGGCTGCTGATCGTCCCGGCGGCGATCGCCGCTCCGGGCAAGTTCTATCCGCACTACTACCAGCTCTGGCTGCCGCCCTTGTGCATCGCGGCCGGCTGGAGCCTGGCCGCGCTCGGCGCGCGCACCCGCCTGCCCACGGCCGTCCCGGTGGCGGGAGGCGCCGCCCTCGCCCTCGCCCTTGCCTTCGAGGTGGGGCCCGCGTACGCGTTGTCCGCGGCGGACTGGTCGGATACGAAGTACGGCGACGTCTTCCTGCGGAGCCGCGACATCGCGGACGAGGTCCGCGGGATGATCGCTCCGGGCGAGACGATCTTCCAGTGGGGCAACGAGCCGGAGATCTACCTGTACGCGCGCCGCTCGCCGCCCACCGGCGTCTTGTGGGCGCAACACGTCCAGACGGGGCCGCTGCGCAACCAGCTGCGCTCGCGCGCCCTCCAGCAGCTCTCCCTGGCCGACCCGCAGCTGGTCGTCTTCAGCCGCGACCAGCCACTCCCTACGGGCGCCCTCGGCGCCTGGTTCCAGGAGCGTTACGAGCCGCATCCCACGCGGGTGCGGCAGCAGAAGGGGTTCTCGTTCTGGGTGCGCCGGGGTGGCCCCCTGCAGCGGCGCCTCCTGACGGAGTCGAGGGAGTGAGGTCCCCTTAGAGGAACCGGTGCATGACCAGCACGTCCGTCGGCCCCAGGCGGCGGTGCCGGAACGCGCCAGGGACGCGCCCCACGATCGCGAACCCGTGCCGCTGCCAGAGGCGCACCGCGCCTTCGTTGCTGGTGGCGACGAAGTTGAACTGCATGGCCTGGAATCCAGCCTGCCGCGCCACGTCGAGGGAATGCGCGCACATGGCGCTGGCGATCCCGCGGCCGCGCGCCTCCGGCGCCACCATGTATCCGGCGTTGGCCACGTGATCGCCGAGGCCGACCTGGTTGGGCCGGAGGCAATACGCCCCCACCACCACCCCGTCCTGACGCGCCGCGAAGCAGCGGGCGGGCGGCCGCGTCCAGAGAGCGCGCGCCTCCTCGAGCGTCATCTCCGGATCGTAGGCGTAGGTGTCCCCGGCGGAGACGACGGCGTGGAAGATCGGCCAGACGAGTGTGAACTCGCCCGCCCCGATCTCCCGGATGTCGACCGGCGGCATTTCCGGCTCCATCGTCCCCTCATCATGCCCCCGATGTCGCATAATTCCGGCCTCGGGAGGCAGCCCCATGAAGAACATCGGACAGCTCGGCACGACGGCGCTCGGGATCTACCTGATCGCGATAGGCGTCGTCCCCTACGTCCTTCCGAGCGCGGTCGTCCTGGTCTCGGCGCTGGCCGTCGTGGCCGGAGTGCTGATCCTCCTCGGACGGTGAGGCCATTCGGGGGATAATGGCCCCGAGCCATGCCACGCCGCCTGCTCTTCTGGGGATTCCGGCCGGCCGAGGACGTCCACGGCCTGGGCACGCTCGAGCGCCAGGTCCTGGACGTGGTGTGGCGCCTGGGCCGGGCCAGCGTGCGCGACGTGCTCACCGCCGTGGATCACGCCGTCGCCTATACGACGGCCATGACGGTGATGGACCGCCTCTTCAAGAAGGGCGTCCTCGAGCGTGAGCGCGTCGGACGCGCGTACGTCTACGCCGCGACCGTGTCTTCCGAGCAGCTCCAGTCCTCGCTGGTGATGGGTCTCCTGCAGCGGCTCCTGGGGCATGGACCGGGGGCCGCCTCGCCGGTCCTCTCGCATCTCGTGGACACGGTGGGGGCGCGCGACCGCCAGCTCCTGGACGAGCTCGACCGCCTGGTGCGCGAGAAGCGGCGGGAGCTCGACCGCCGGGAGCCGCGATGATGTTCTACGCCTTCGGTGCGGCCGTCGTCTTCGCCACCTTCGTGGTCGTGAACGCCCTGATGTCTCTCGCGGTGATGCTGCTGGCGCCGGCGGCGATGGCCGCGCTCGACCGGGTCCGCGCACGGGCACGCACGCGGGCGCTCCTCGCCCTCCGTCTCGCCCCCACCGCGGCCGGGGCGGCGGTGGCGATGGGGCTCGTGCTGCCGGCGTACCTGCTCTTCGAGCCCGCCCACGCCGGGGAGCGGATCACCACGCCCCTGGCCCTGCTGGCCGTGGCCGGGTCGGCGCTGATCGCCGTCGGCTTCGGGCGTGGTGTCCTGGCCCTTG
>Ga0075425_100003852_pt1 | contig 15334 bp, 9 predicted proteins | sample SoiMethybrSBSTD4_FD_75300 | JGI IMG/M metagenome (GOLD analysis project Ga0075425, IMG submission 75300) | Bulk soil microbial communities from a Populus tree surrounding site in Tennessee, USA - Soil MetaG P. TD hybrid SBSTD4 | ecosystem: Environmental > Terrestrial > Soil > Tree plantation...
GAGCTCCGGCACGTCGGGATTTTTTTTCTGCGGCATCATCGAGCTGCCGGTGCAGTAACGGTCGGGGAGCTCGATGAAGCCGAACTCCGTACTAGACCATAACACCCACTCCTCCGCAAGGCGGCTTAGATGGACGAAGAGGATCGCCGCGGCGGCGATGAATTCGAGCGCGAAATCGCGGTCGCCGACGCTGTCGATGCTGTTTTTCGAGACGCGCGCGAAGCCGAGCAGCCGGGCGACATAGCGGCGGTCGATCGGCAAGGTCGTGCCCGCGAGCGCGCCGGCGCCGAGCGGGAGGACGTCGATGCGCTTCAAGCAATCGCCCATGCGCTCGGCGTCGCGTTCGAGCATCTCGGCGTACGCGAGCAGATGGTGCGAGAAAAGCACCGGCTGCGCCCGCTGGAGATGCGTGTAGCCGGGCATAACGACGTCGATATAGCGCTTCGCCGTCCGCGCGAGCTCGCGCTTGAGACCGTCGATGCCGACGATCAGCTCTTTCACTTCGTCGCGGAGATAAAGACGCAGATCGAGCGCCACCTGGTCGTTGCGGCTCCGCGCGGTGTGGAGCTTCTCGCCCACGCGCCCGATGCGCTCGATCAGCCGCCGCTCGATGTTCATGTGGATGTCTTCGTCGGCGGCGGAGAAGCGGAACTTCCCGGCGTCGATCTCTTCGCGGATCTTCTCCAGGCCGGCGACGATCCGGCGCGCCTCGCGCGGCGCGATGATGCGCTGTCGCGCAAGCATGCGCGCGTGCGCGATGCTGCCGGCGATATCGTGGCGGTAGAGCCGCGCGTCGACGTCGATCGAGGCGGTAAACGCCTCGACCGAGCCGGCTGTGGCGGCAGTGAAGCGTCCGCCCCATAATTTTTTACCCCGCGGCATGTCCAATCCTGAAAATTTTAACTTTCTTTCAGCTGCTTCAGCCGCCGCAGCCGAAGCCGCAGCGCGTTCAAGCGAATGAACCCCTCGGCGTCCGCCTGATTGTAGCCAGCGCCCTCCTCGAACGTCGCGATTCCGGGATCGTAGAGCGACACGTCCGATTTTCTGCCGGCGACGTAAGCCGCACCCTTGTAAAGTTTTAAACGCGCGCGGCCGGTTACGTTCGCCTGCGCGGCGTCGATCGTCTGCTGCAGCACCTCGCGCTCCGGCGCGAACCAGTAGCCGTAGTAGATCATCTCGGCGTAGCGCGGCACCAGCGAGTCTCGAAGCCGCAGCACCTCGCGGTCGAGTGTGATCGACTCGAGCGCGCGATGCGCGGCATGGAGCAGCGTTCCGCCCGGCGTCTCGTAGACACCGCGCGACTTCATCCCGACGTAGCGATTCTCGACGGCGTCGGCGCGGCCGATGCCGTGCGCACCGCCGATGCGGTTCAACTCGGCGAGCAGCTTCGCGGGCGAGAGCTTCTTGCCGTCGACGGCGACGGGATCGCCTTTCACGTAGTCTATCTCGATGTATTGCGGCTTGTCGGGCGCCTGCTCGGGCGACTTCGTCCAGACGAACATGTCGGCCGGCGGCTCGCTCCACGGATCTTCCAGAATGCCGCCTTCGTAGCTGATGTGAAAAAGGTTACGGTCCATGCTGTACGGCTTCGCCTTCGTGACCGGCACCGGGATTCCGTGGCGCGCGGCGTAGTCGATGAGCTTGCCGCGCGAGTCGAGGTCCCAGGTACGCCACGGCGCGATGACTTTCACGTCCGGCTTGAGCGCGTAATACGTCAGCTCAAAGCGCACCTGATCGTTGCCCTTGCCGGTCGCGCCGTGCGCGACGGCATCGGCATTTTCCTGAAGCGCGATCTCGACCTGGCGCTTGGCGATGAGCGGGCGGGCGATCGACGTGCCGAGGAGATAGGAGCCTTCGTAAATCGCGTTCGCGCGGAGCATCGGGAAGACGTAGTCCTTCACGAAAGGCTCGCGCAGATCGTCGATGTACACCTTCGTCGCGCCGGTCTTGAGCGCCTTTTCCCGGACGCCTTCGAGCTCCTCCTCCTGGCCCAGGTCCGCGCAGTAAGCGACAACCTCGCAATGATACGTTTCGATCAGCCACCGGAGGATCACGGAAGTGTCGAGACCGCCGGAGTAGGCCAGCACGACTTTTTTGACCTGTGTTTTTTCGCGATCGGTTTTCGGCATTGCTTTCCTTTTAACTCTTGAAGCCTTTCATCCCTTTCAGCGCCCAGACCATGATGCCTTTCTGCACATGCAGGCGATTTTCCGCCTGATCGAAGATAATCGACTGCGGCCCTTCCATGACGTCGTGCGTGATCTCCTCATTGCGATGCGCCGGAAGACAATGCATCACGACGGCGTCGGGCTTCGCGCGGGCGAGCAGTTCGCGATTGATCTGGTAGCGGCGGAACGCGCGGCGCCGGGCCTGCGCTTCCGCTTCCTGGCCCATGCTCGTCCAGACGTCAGTATAAAGGACGTCCGCGCCGCGCGTCGCCCCCTCCACGTCATCCGTCACCTCCACGCGCGCGCCGACGTTTTTGGCCTCTGCAACCAGCGTAGCGTCCGGCTCGTAGCCTTTGGGACACGCGACGACCAGCGAGAACGGCAGCCGCGAGGCCGCTTCGACCCAGCTGTTGGCCACGTTATTGCCATCACCCACGAAGACGATCTTCAGACCTTCGAGCTTGCGCTTTTTTTCGATCAAGGTGAAGCAATCCGCCAGGACCTGGCACGGGTGATAAAGATCGGTCAGCCCGTTGATCACCGGCACCGAAGCGCAGAGCGCCATCTCTTCCAGCGTCTCCTGCGAGAAAGTCCGGACCACGATCAGATCGGCCCAGCGGCTCAAGACGCGCGCGCCGTCCGCGGCGCTCTCGCGGACGCCGAGCTGAATTTCGTCGGGGCCGAGAAAAATAGCGCTGCCGCCGAGCTGGATCATGCCCGTCTCGAAGCTGACGCGCGTCCGGAGGCTCGGCTTTTCGAATACCATCGCGAGCGCTTTCCCGGGCAGCCGCGGGCGGACGATGCCGCGCTTGAGCTCCTGCTTGAGCTTTCGGCTGAAGGAGAAGATCGCTTCGATCTCCTTCCGGCCGAGCGGCTGGAAACTCAGCAGATCGCGCTTCACTTTCCGATCGATAGTCACGGCGAATCCGATCCGGCCTGGGAAAAAACCTTATGTTAGTTTCACGCGCGAAGCGATTCAAGAGGACGGCTTATTGCCGCGCGAGGACTTTTTCAAGAATTGCGAGTCCCTGCTCAATGTCCTTTTTGCCGATGGTGAGCGGCGGAATGAAGCGCAGCACCTTGTGCGCCGTGGCATTGATCAAAAGACCGGCCTTGAGGCAGTCCTCGACGATCTTGCCCGCGTCCTGCTCCAGCTCCATGCCGAGTATCAGCCCCTGACCGCGGATATCGCGCACGAAACGAAACCGCCGTCGCATTTCCTCAAGACGGTTTTCCAGAAACCGCCCCATCTGAACGCAGTTCTTGAGCGCGCCGCCGCGCAGAAGCGTATCGAGCACCGCGAGGCCCACATTGCACGCCAGCGGGTTCCCGCCGAATGTCGATGCGTGCGCTCCGGGCACGAAGCTCCGCGCCACCTTCTCCTTGGCCAGCATCGCGCCGAGCGGCAGGCCGCCGCCGAGGGCCTTGGCGAGTGTCATGATATCGGGCTCGACGCCGTAATGCTCGTAGGCAAAGAGCTTTCCGGTCCGCCCCATGCCGGACTGCACTTCGTCGAAGATGAGGAGAATCTCGCGCTCGTCACAGAGGTCGCGGAGCCCTTGGAGATAGTTCCGGTCGGGAACGACCACGCCGCCCTCTCCCTGGATCGGCTCGACGAGAATCCCGACAGTCGTCTTTTCGTCGATCGCCGCTTCCATGGCGCGGAGGTCGCTGTAGGGGACCTGCCGGAATCCCGCCGGCAGCGGATCGTAGCCGGCGCGGACCTTCTCTTGTCCCGTCGCCGTGAGCGTGGCGAGCGTGCGGCCGTGAAAGGAATTATAGGTGGAGAGAACCTCGTATTTTCCGCCCAGCCACTCCGAGCCGTAGCGCCGCGCGAGCTTGATCGCCGCCTCGTTGGCTTCCGCTCCGCTGTTGCAAAAAAAAACCCGCTCGGCGAAGGAGTGCCGACAGAGCTCGCGCGCGAGCAGCGACTGCGGCTCGATATGATAGAGATTCGAGACATGGAGCAGTTTCGCGGTCTGGCTGCGGATCGCGCGCGCGACCGCGGGATGATTGTGGCCGAGGCCGTTGACGGCGATGCCGGCGACAAAGTCGATATACTCCTTGCCGTCGGCGTCCCACACATGCGCGCCTTTGCCGCGGACAAGCGCGACCGGAAACCGCGTGTAAGTGTTGGCTACGTATTTTTCGGTGATGTTGATGATCTGGCGATTGTTCACTTCTGCACCACTTCCGTCCCCACACCTTCCTTCGTGAACGCCTCGAGCAGCACCGCGTGTTTTACGCGCCCGTCGATGATGTGCGTCTTGCCGACGCCGCCCTTTAACGCCTCGATGCAGCATTCGACTTTCGGGATCATGCCCTCGCCGACGACGCCGTCCTGGATGAGTTTACGCGCCTGATTGATCTTGAGCGTGCTCAGGAGCTCGCCCTTTTTGTCCTTCACTCCCTCGACGTCCGTAAGCAGGATGAGCTTTTCCGCGCCGAGCGCCTCGGCCAGCTGGCCGGCGACGAGATCGGCGTTGATGTTGTAGGTCTCGCCGCTGTCGCCGACGCCGATGGGGGCGATCACGGGAATGAATTTATTGTCGTCGAGCGAGTTGATCACCGTCGGGTTGATACCGGTGATCTCGCCCACCATGCCGATGTCGACGGTCTCCGGCTCCTGGCCGTTATTCTTGATCGTCATAAACATCTTCCGCGCGCGGATGAGGCCGCCGTCTTTGCCGCAGAGCCCCACCGCCATGCCGCCGTGCTGGTTGATGAGATTGACGATCTCCTTGTTGATCTTGCCGACCAGCACCATCTCGACGATGTCCATCGTCTCCGCGTCCGTGACGCGCATGCCGCGCACGAACTGGGTCGGCGTTCCCATCTTTTGCAGCATCTCGTTGATCTGCGGACCGCCGCCGTGAACCACGACAGGATTCACGCCGACGTATTTGAGCAGCACGATGTCCTGCGCGAAGCTGTCCTTCAGCTCCTCGTCGACCATCGCGTTGCCGCCGTACTTGACGACGAACGTCTTGCCGTAGAAGCGCCGTATATAAGGAAGCGCCTCCATGAGCGTCTCGGCCTTGCCGATGAATCGTTCCATAATATGTCCCGCGCCTCAGCGAAAGCTGGACGCTACAAAATATACCGCGACAGGTCCTCGTCCTTCAAAATCGGGCTCAAGCGATCGCGGACGTACTGCGCGTCGATAATAACTTCTTTGCCGGGCATCTCCGGCGCGGAATAGGAGATATCGTCGAGCAACCGCTCCAGAATCGTGTGCAGTCGGCGCGCGCCGATGTTCTCGGTGCGCTCGTTGACTTCGGCGGCGACGCGGGAGATTTCCGCGATCGCGTCGTCGCGAAAGACGAGCCGCACGCCTTCGGTCTCGAGCAGGGCGGTATATTGTTTGATGAGCGCGTTTTTCGGCTCCGTCAGGATGCGCACGAATTCTTCCTTGCCGAGTGAGCCAAGCTCTACGCGAATCGGAAAGCGGCCTTGAAACTCCGGCAGCAGGTCCGAAGGCTTGCTGCTGTGGAAAGCTCCGGAGGCGATGAACAGAATATGGTCGGTCTTCACCATGCCGTATTTGGTGTTCACCGTCGAGCCCTCGACGATCGGCAGCAGGTCGCGCTGTACGCCCTGGCGCGAGACATCCGGCCCGTGCGCGGCTTCGCGCCCGGCGATCTTGTCGATCTCGTCGATGAAGACGATGCCCGACTGCTCGACGCGGCGCACCGCCTCGGAGGTGACCTTGTCCATGTCGATCAGCTTGCCGGCCTCTTCCTGCGTCAGGATCGCGATCGCCTCGGGGATCTTCACCGTCCGTTTTTTGGTTCGCTTCGGCATGAGATTGGAGAACATCTCTTTTAAGTTGAACTCCATGCCTTCCATGCCCTGCGGCGTCAACACCTCGACCATCGGCATGATCGTCTGGCTCATCTCGATGTCGACGAAGCGCTCGTCGAGCCGGCCCTCGCGCAGCATCTTCTTTAGCTTCTCCCGCGTGCCGGCTGCGCGCGCTGTGTCCGCCTCTTCGGTGTCGGTTCTGCCGTACTGCAGCGGCGGCAGCAGGATGTCGAGAATCTTCTCTTCCGCCAGCTCGCGGGCGCGGATCTCGACTTTCTGCTTCTCCTCTTCCTTGACCATGCCAACGGCGAGCTCGATTAAGTCGCGGATAATCGACTCGACGTCGCGGCCGACGTAGCCTACCTCGGTGAATTTAGACGCCTCGACTTTGATGAACGGCGCTTGCGCCAGCTTCGCGAGCCGCCGCGAGATCTCGGTCTTGCCGACGCCCGTCGGACCGATCATAATGATGTTTTTCGGAGCGATCTCCTCGCGCAGATCCTCCGGCACGAGCCGGCGCCGCCAGCGGTTCCTAAGCGCGATCGCCACCGCGCGCTTGGCATCGCGCTGGCCGACGATGTAGCGGTCGAGCTCGGAGACGATCTCGCGCGGCGTCATCATCGGCGCGGGCGCGCCGGATGTTGATTCGATCAGTCCTTCGGTTCGCAGATCCTTCACTTTCATCCCTTACGGCAGCTCTTCAAAGCTCAGCTGCTCGTTCGTATAGACGCATATATCCGCCGCCTGCCGCATCGCCTCTTCGGCGATCGCGCGCGCGTCCAGCTCCGTGTGTTTCAGAAGCGCGCGCGCCGCGGCGAGCGCGTAGTTGCCGCCCGAGCCGATCGCGATCGCGCCGCCGTCCGGCTCGACCACGTCGCCGGCGCCGGAGACGACGAGCGTATTCTCCGCGTCCGCGACGACCATCAGCGCTTCGAGGCGGCGCAGCACCCTGTCGGTGCGCCAGTCTTTCGCCAGCTCGACGGCCGCGCGCTTCAAGTTGCCGTTGAACTGCTCGAGCTTCGCCTCGAACTTCTCGAACAGCGTGAAGGCGTCGGCGGTCGCGCCGGCGAAGCCGGCGATCACCTTGTCGTGGTAGAGCTTCCGCACTTTGCGCGCGGTGTGCTTCATCACCGTCTGGCCTAGGCTCACCTGTCCGTCGCCGATCATCACGATCTTACCGTTGCGGCGCACCGCCAATATTGTCGTCGCGTGAAACATCTTAACGCTAGGCGAAAGCCACGACGTAAAGGCATCCGTCAAGCTTCCTCACGCCTCCCGCCTTCCAACTCGCGTCCGTCTATGCCCTCGGATGCGTTTTGTCGTAAACCGCCGTGAGCTGGTCCAGGTTGAGATGCGTGTAGCGCTGCGTCGTGGAGAGACTCGCGTGGCCCAGCAGCTCCTGAATGACTCGGAGGTCCGCGCCGCCGTTCAGCAGATGCGTCGCGAACGTGTGGCGCAGCCCATGCGGCCCCATGCGCACGGGGACCTCCGCCGCCTTGAGATATTTATCGACGACTCGCCCGACGCTCCGCGTCGTAATTCTTTGACCGCGATGGTTCAAAAACACCGGGTGATTGCCTTTCGGCGGGCGCTTCCATGCAAGCGCCTGCTCGGCGCCGTATGCTTCGAGCGCCTTCAGCGCGACCTCGCCGATCGGCACGATCCTTTCCTTCGAGCCTTTTCCCATCACTCTAATGATGCCGAGTCGAAAGTCAACGTCGCCCCAGTTAAGTCCGACGGCCTCGCTCACGCGGACGCCCGTCGAATAAAGCGTCTCCAGGATCGCGCGGTCGCGCAGCGTCAGAATGCCCGCGCCCTCGATGCCGCCGAGCAGGCGAAAGACGTCGTCGACCGAGAGAAAAACCGGCAGCGGCTTTTCCTGCTTCGGCGTCGCGACGAGCGCCAGCGGGTCGCGCGCGATGCGCTTCTCGCGAATGAGATAGCGGTAGAAGCCCTTCAGCGCGGCGAGCTTCCGGCCGATCGAGCTCTTTTTGTTCTGCTTGGCGAGCGACGCGAGATAGGCGCGGACGAGATGGACGTTCACGTCCTCGATCGGGGTTTTCTTCTCGTCATGTTCCTTGGCTCTGTGGTCGAGATACGCATCGAACTGCCTTAGATCGCTCAAATAGTTTCGCAGCGTGTGCGGCGAGACATTTTTCTCCAGCTTCAGATGATCGCCGTAGCGCTCGATCCAATCGTCCAATAACTTGGGCTCCGTGAAAATGAGACGAAATCAGTGTAGCACGGAGGGAGGGGAAAAGAAAAATGGGCACGCGCGGCACGCAAAGACACCGCTATGGCGATGGCGCGGTGATAGACGGCACACAAAAGTCGGCGCCAACCGTTAGATCCAAAACCTCGTTTCCAAACTGATTAGCCAATGCGACCCGTGGTTTGGGGAATACCGTCGACTTGGGCATCACAGCCGTGTAACACATGAGATGGTTATTTGGGTTTTTGATTTCTTCCGCATTTTTCTGCACCGGATTGCAAAGCCGTGCCGGCGCGGTCAGCGTGACCGTCCACGTTCCGAACTGATCTTCAACGGCGACGCTCACCGGCTTGAAAGCCGGGAAAGGCGGCTGGCCCTTCGCTGCTTTCGCGACAATCGCGGCGTAGCATTTGTAGTGGTCGACATCGATGCTGTCCAGGTCGGGCGCCGGTGGAGGGATTGTCCCAAGAATCTTGCTGGTCGGCACGAGCAGACGATCAACCTTCGTCGCGTCGACAACTAAGGTTCCGAGCTGATTGCTGACGGATTGCCGCTTCGGTGTAAACTTCGGGGTGGAACTGCTGGTAATCGAGTACGCTTCCAGATGGGTATCGTCATCAATCACGCCTTCGTGGTTTTTATCCGCCGGCGCGCAGACGGCGACCGGCGCAACCACGTTCGCCGATTTTATTTCGAATTCATCCGACAACTTAACTTGCCGCGGCGTAAATTTCGGCAGCGGCGGCTGCCCCTTCGCCGTCTTGGGGGCGATCCCCGTATAACAGCGAAAATGGTCGAGCAGCATCTGAATGATATCCACGTTCACAGTATCGCTGGAGGTCAGGCCGCCCGTATCGGTCACTGTTAGCTGAAACGTCAGCTGCGTCGGCGGCGACGGCGGAACGAACGGCGCGCGAAACGTCGGCTTCGAGGTGCTCCCATTTGTCAAGATGACTGTCGGAGTGCCAGCGGTCTGAGTCCATTCAAATTTCAGCGTATCGCCGTCGGGATCGCTGGACGCGCTGCCGTCAAGCGTCACGAGCGCGCCCTCGCCGACAGTCTGATCCGGGCCGGCGTCGGCGGTCGGCGCGTCGTTGGCGGCGAGTACGCTGATGGAAACGGTGGCGGGCGGGCTGGGCTGGAAGCCGTCGTTCACCCTGAATGTGAAGCTATCCGGGCCGTTGAAGTTCGCTTCCGGCGTGTAGGTCAAATTGGGCACGTCGCCGGACAATTTTCCGTGCGTCGGCTGCGTCAGAACCGAATAGGTAATTGGATCATTGTCGGGATCGCTGCCGCCCAAGGTAATATTGAGCGGCGTGTCTTCGGTCGTGAAGATCGTCTGCGCGTTGGCGACGGGGGGGCAGCAGAGGGCCAAAGAAAGATTATAATTTCCGGTGAACCCGAAATCCTTCGAGGTTGCTTCGATCGTATAGGTTCCGTCGCTTAGCAGGGTGAACGTCCCGCCGTTCGGACTGTTGAAAGGAATGCAAGCCGCAACAGAGCTCCCCGAACAAGAGAAACTCGATGACAGAACGGTTGAATCCGGGGCCACGAGAATGAGACCCGGGAAGAAGAACGAAGTGGCCGTCATCGTGATCTTTACTTTCCGCCCGGCCGTTCCGGTGAAAGTATAAAGATCCGCAAGACTGTTTCCCGAGACGCTGGAACGGTGCGGCGCCGGACAGTCCGTACCACTCAGCGACCCGGATTTGGTTTCCCCAAACGCGATCGGTGCTACGGAGCAAGCGTTCGCAGTAAAAGCGGCGTTTACGGACAAATCGGAGTTCATTGTGACGATGCAAGAACCGGTTCCGCTGCAGCCCGAACCGCTCCAGCCGTTGAAGACGGAGCCGGGAAAGAAGACATTGTTGGTGATATTTAATGTTACCGTCGCTCCGCTGGCGAAAGAGGGCGAACACGTCGCGCCGCAAGTCGTTGCTCCAGGTGTGATTGCAACCATGCCATTGCCGGTCCCGCTCTTTGTCACATTGATGGTGAATGCGGGGGCGATGCTGATGGTGTAGTTTCCGGTTATACCAAAAGATTGGCTGGTGGCTTCGATGGTATAAGTGCCGTCGGCCGGCAGCACAAGCGCGCCGCCGCCGGCGCCGTTGGATGGCACGCAGGCCGACAGAACAGAAAGACCTGAGCAGAAACTATTCGATGACGCTATGACCGTTTTATTGGAATTCGTCACGAAGAGAGCCGGCTGAAATGCAAAGCCAGCGGCCATTGTAATGATAATCTTTTGACCCGCTATCCCGAAAAAAGAGTAGAGATCGGCGAGGCTGTTTCCAGAGCTGTTCGAATTGTGCGGCGCCGGGCAATCCGTCGCGTCCAGCGTTCCCGTCTTTGTGTCTCCGATGGCCATCGGCGTGACGGAACACTCTTTGGCGGTGAATTCGGCTGTCACGCTCATATCTGAATTCACGGTTATCGTGCACGTGCCGGTGCCGCTGCAGCCGCCGCCGCTCCAGCCGGCGGTGAATACGGAACCGACATTAGGCGCGGCGGTCAACGTGACCGTTGAACCGCCTTCGATCTGCACATTGCACGTCGAGCTGCACGAGAAGCCGGGACCGCTGACCGTCCCAAAACCGCTGCCTGTTTTTGTCACCGTCACCGTAAACCTTACGGAAATCAAAACGGTCGCCGGCGCGCTATCGAAAGTTCCATCGTTAACTTTGAACGTGAAACTGTCGGCCCCGCCGAAGCCGGCATTCGGCGTGTAAGTGACGTTGGCGGTGCAGCTAGAGAAGCAGGAAGGTGTGCCGACCGAGCCCAGGCTTCCATGACTCGGGCCGCTTACAATTGAGAAAGTTAACGGGCTGAATTCCGGGTCGTTTCCCGCGAGAGTGATGGCCTTCGCCGTATCGTGTAGCATCGTCACCGTCTGAGACAAAGCGCTCGGAGCATCGTTTACCGGCGTCACATTGATTGTGACCGTAGCGGGATGGCTGTCTAGTATGCCGTTGTTGACCACAAACATGAAGCTATCGAAACCACTGAAATTGAGGCGCGGGGTATATGTCGTGTTCGGTCCGCCATTTAATGGGGTTAAGGTACCATTGGCCGGAGATGAAATTATTTTGAACGTCAACGGCGCGCCGCTTCCTCCGTCGTTGCCGGTGAGAGTGATGCCGAGCGGCGTATCTTCCGCAGTCGTAAGACTCTGTGCGTTGGCGAACGGTTTACCGAAACATTGATCCGCGTTATTGCATGGGCCAGGAGTGCCGAGCGCGAATGCGGAATTGTCGAAGTTAGAGTTAACGCGCTTGAGACTCTGATTTCCCGTGATCGGCAGCGCCGGGGCTGGCGCGCCGGTGAAATCTAAGCGGCCCGTAAAATTTCCGTAAGTCAAACAAAGAGTAACGACGAAAGGGGCACCCGGCCTGTTCATGTAGCAGAACCTGCCGCTGTTGGGGACCACCAGCGGCGGCATGATGAAATCCGGCTTCGGCATATTACTGAGATTGGCGAAGCCTTGTGTGCCGATGAGTATGGAATGCCCAGTTATTGCGATCGGTGTATTCGAGGGAAAATCAAACTCGCCAACTTGTGCCCCGGAGGCATCAAAGAAGACCAGCATCGCGCCGGGCCCGGTTGTATCACAGCCGAACGGACCTATCCCGGCGTTTCCGGTGCCCTGGCAATTCTGGCCGGTTGTCTGCATCTGGATTTCGATAAATTGAATAGTGGCGTCGCCATTCAGTCCTGCCATCACTTGTTGTAGCTGATTGATATGAAAGTCGGCCAGCGCAGGAGCGACCATGGCAACGAGACACAGGAATGGGACAACGTAGAACCAATGAAGTAGTCTATATGGGCGCCGCATATTCGCTTTCTACTACTCCGGCTCGACGATCAGATCTCTTGCCGCCTTGGACTTGTTAATGGCGTCCTGTACCCGGCGGCGCGCGATGGAAGCTTGCGCTTGCTGCAACAATGTCACGGCATCGGGATGCAGGCTGCCGTCTTGCAACACCGTAATCGCGCTGTCGATGTCTTTACCGGCGAGGGTTAAAAATCGCGCCGCCTGCGTCTTATTTTTGGTCAGGAGCGCCTTTTCCTGAAAACCGATCGCGCTCCGGATATTGTCCAGAACATTGATCACGCGGAGAAACGCCGCGACCGCGCGGACCTGCGCTCCGGTGAGGCTTATCCCGCCGCCAATCTCCGCGACCGCTTGTGAGCTGTTAAAGGTCGTACCGGTGTAAAACGCGACCGCATCTTCTATGGTCAGCACGGCATTGTTGTGAAAAAACGGCGGACTATCGGCGGCCTCGACAAGCGGCGGAACGTTGAACGAGCCGTCGCCGAAGCCGCCGCCCGGTCGCGGAGTTTTTCCGAGGCCGCCGTCAATCGGGATAGTGTTATCGACCTGACGCGCCGGCTGATTGGGAAGATTTTCAACTCCCGTATTAAAGTTCGTATTGCCAAGATTTCCCGCGCCTAAATTCGCCGAAGCGCCGGCATTCCGGTGGCACAAGTTACATTTGCCGAGTGAATCGTCGAGAAAAATGTCTTGTCCTTGCTGTGGCGCCGCGCCCTTAAGCGGTAGCGGTAGAGATAGATCCGCTTGGCGGCCGATCGAGAGCTGAAACGCTTCAAGCGCATCGAGCTCTTCTTCCGTCGGCAAGCGGAAATCCACTCCGGGTACACGGTTCAGCGTCTTCGTGAAATGCTGCGTCACGGCGCCGATCGCGAAGGATCGCAGCGTGCCGTCCACGGGCGCGCCGTCGCCCGACCAGCCGGTGCGCGGGCCGGAGAAGCCTAAAATTGATGTGGATAAACCTTTCGTATGCGGCACGCCGCGCATCACACCCGGCTCGTCGAAGCCGTCGAGGTTCTCCAGGATCAAACCGAATTCGCGCATGAGCTGGGGCTTTTCGAGCTCCGCCAAATCGGGGTTGAACTCCGCGACGAACAGCGGATCGTTCGCCGGGAGCTGGGCGATGAAAGCGGCATCGATGGTGAATTTGTTCTCCGCCGGATGGCACGTGCCGCAGGTCCGTCCGTTGCCGCTGAATGTCTCGTTAAAAAACAGATTCTCACCCTGAGCGATGAGGTCCGCCGTCTGCGTCGGCTCGTGCACGAATATGTCTCTGCGGCCGTTCGTATCGTTCAGAACCAGGTTCGTGGCGAGAGAAACGAATGCGACGACATCGCCCGCGCCGTTGATGGAGGGCGAATCGCTCACGGAGTTCGCCTCGATGCCGGGGCCGGCAACACTCTCCCGGCTCGTGCGCGACTTCAGCCGGTCGCGCACGAAGATGTCCTTCTTTTTATTGGTGTCGCCGGGGACGAGATTCGTCGCCAGCGATTCGAAAGCGATGAAACGACCGCTGCTGTTGATGGAAGGCTTCGAGCTGTCTCCGTTGCCCTGCGTGCCTCCGGTTGAGACGCTTACCGTCTCGGTCACGGCGTTTTGACGATCGCGCACGAAGACGTCCTTGCGGCCGTTGCCGTCGCCGCCGACGAGATTGGTCGCGAGCGATTCAAAAGCGACGAAGCCGCCGTCGCTATTGATCGCCGGATTGAAGCTGTCTCCGTTCGCCTGTGCGCCGCCCGTGGCGACGCTCACCCGCTCCGTCGTGCTGGTCTGGCGGTCGCGGACGAAGATATCCCTTCGAAGGTTGGCGTCGGAATCGACCAGATTCGTCGCTAAAGATTCGAACGCCACGAACCGGCCGTCGCCGCTGATCGACGGATTGAAACTATCTTTATTCGTCTGGGTTCCCGTTCCCGAGACGCTGATGCGCTCGGTGGTGCCCGTCTGGCGGTCGTGAACGAAAATGTCGCGGCGGCCGTTGCTGTCGCCATTCACAAGGTTCGTCGCGATGGATTCAAACGCGACGAACCGGCCGTCACTGTTGATCGACGGCTTGAAGCTGTCTCCGTTCGCCTCCGCGCCGTCGGTCGCAATACTGACTCGTTCCGTCACGCCGGTCTGACGGTCGTGCACGAAGATATCTCTACGGCCGTTGCCGTCGCCTACAATTAAATTTGTAGCGAGACTCTCGAAGGCAACAAAGCGGCCGTCGCCGCTGATTGCCGGATTTGTGCTATCGCCGTTCGCCTGTGCGCCGCTGCCGGAGACGCTCGCCCGCTCGGTCGCCTGGCTCCCCCGATCACGAACGAAAATGTCCTTGTGGACATTGGTGTCGTTGGGAACCAGGTTGTCGGCGGCGGATTCGAAGGCGACCAATTTTCCATCGCCGCTGATCGATGGGTTCGCGCTGTCGAAATCCCCTTGCGTGCCGTCGGTTGAAACACTGGCGCGCTCGGTAAGAATCGTTTGACCTATAGCCGTAACAAGGTAATCGCCGAACGCGACGATACTCAAAATCACGACGAGGAAAACTGCGAGCCGTACCTGCAACAAATAGCTCACTTTATCTCCCCAAGCAGACAGGTCTCTGGTTTGCCGGTTGCAATGCATAGCATTGGCCAAAGCCCGCAGTCAACGGGTTAATAGTTGCGATAATATTTATCAGCGAAGAACTTATGGAGCGGACATTTACCGGGTCACGTTTTTGGTCTTTAAGTGTGACCCTCCTGCGGGGCCGATGGTTAATCTCGGGCCGTTTTGCCCGCCTTGCCTCGCCTCTGCAAAGCCAGTAATCTCGTCGGCGGTCATGAGGAACGGCCCGCTCAAGTCCGAGGGCGCGGAGATCGAAGGTTTTATCGCCGAGCTCGAAGCCGCATGCGAAGTCAAAGACATCGCCGGTTGGCGCTCGGGATTCGCGGCGCTTGATCGAGCGTTGAACGGCCTCTCGCGCGGCTTGTATCTGCTCGTCGGACCTCCGGCGTCGGGCAAGACCGCGCTGGCGAAGCAGCTCGCCGATCAGGCCGTGGGCTTGAACGACGGCGCGGCATTGTTCTTCACTTTCGCCGAAACGAAGAACGATCTCCGCGCGCGGACACTCGCGCGCTTGAGCGGATTGGAGACGCGCGAGATCCGCCGCGGCGCGGGATATCTCCTTCACACCTACGGCGTCGCGAAACAGCCGGGCGCGGACGAGCCGCCGGCCGGATGGGACAAACTGAAGACCGTCGCCGCCGAGGCGAAGAGCTGGCTCGCCCGTCTTTACCTCGTCGAATGCGATCTACAGACGACCTATGAAGACATCGCGCGGCAGGTTGTCGC
>Ga0075425_100003853_pt1 | contig 15334 bp, 11 predicted proteins | sample SoiMethybrSBSTD4_FD_75300 | JGI IMG/M metagenome (GOLD analysis project Ga0075425, IMG submission 75300) | Bulk soil microbial communities from a Populus tree surrounding site in Tennessee, USA - Soil MetaG P. TD hybrid SBSTD4 | ecosystem: Environmental > Terrestrial > Soil > Tree plantation...
ACCGCGCCGCCTTCGGTCTGCCACGGATCGCGCTCGCCGAATTCGCCGCGGTGGCTGATCAGCATCAGCAGCGGAATCCGATAGAGCTGCGCGCACGACACGATGCCGTTGATCGACGCGAGAAAGCCGTGATTCTGCATCAGCATCGCCGACGGAACACCGGCGAGATGCGCGCCCGCGGAAATCCCGACGCCTTCCTCTTCCTTCGCGAGCCGGACGAGCGTCATCTCCGGATCGTCTTCGGCCATGCGAATCAGATGGACGAGCCAGGTTTCCGGCAGCGCGGAGATCAGGCGGACGCCGCACTTCTTCAGCGCGTCGTAGACGATTGTCGAATTCGCGGTCGAAACCGGAGACATCGCCTCGCTACGGCAGGCCGGGCGGCGCGACGCGCTTCTTCGTCGCCTCCTCGAACGCGTAGGCGATCTCGATCAGCTTCGGCTCGCTGCACGCCATGCCGGTAAAGCTGACGCCCATCGGTCCAGGCTTGGCGTTGAAAGCGTCGGGGAACGCCGGCGTCGGCGCGTTTGGCACGAGCGCCCACGGCACGGTAACGGTCGGATAGCCCGGTTTCGCGGCGATCGCCGCGCCGTTCGCGCCCGGGAAGAGAATCGCGTCGAGGCGCTCGGCTTTCATGATCTCGTCGATACCGTGCGTCCCTCCGAGCCGGATGTCCTTCGCGCGATCCGCGTCGTAGCGCGCGCGATCCTTCTCGACGTCCATTTCGTCGGAGATCTCGAGGTTCGACTGTCCGTATTTGATCGCGCCGGCCTTCTCGTGCGTCTTGTTCCATGCGATCAGATCGCCGAGCGTCTTGAGCGGCGCCGCCGGTCCCAGCGATTTCAACCACGCGTTGAAGTCGCGCTTCATGCCGTACTTCAGGACGACCGAGCAGTCCTCGTCGTGCCCCTTCGCGTTGTTGACGCCGGAGCACTGCCCCCAGCGGTTGAAGTTGTTCTTCGGATCGGGATCGACGACGCTCGGGATGTTCGCCGGATCGATCACGATGGCGCCCTGCCCTTTCAACACGGCGATCGCCTCGTCCATCACCTTCTTTTGCGCGTCGTTGAGTCCGCCGCGTCCGCCGCCACCGCCGCCACCGCCGCCGCCCCGGCCGCCGCGTCCCTCGCGACCGCCGCCCGCTGTGACGCCGGCCGGCGGCTCGTCGGCGCGCGCGGCTTCGGCCGGCAAGGCGTCGAAGAAGAACGCGCGCGGGATGCCGATGCGCGCGCCTTTCAGGCCATCCTTCTTCAGAAACCTCGTGTAGTCGCGGCCGGGCGCGGGCGCGCACCGGTTCGTCGCGGGATCGTTCGGATCAGGCGAGGGACTTTCCATCGCGCCGAACATGATCGCGACGTCGGAAACGGTCTTCGCCATCGGGCCGGCCGTGTCCTGGTCGGCGGTGATCGGAATCACCCCGTATCGGCTGATGCGGCCGACAGTCGGCTTGATCCCCGCGAGCATGTTCGCGTTCGAGGGGCTGAGGATCGATCCCGACGTCTCCGTCCCGACGTTGCCGGCCCAGAAATTCGCGCTCGTCCCGACGCCCGAGCTCGAGCCGCCGGTGCCGAGCGCCGGCCGGCCGTCGAAGGTCGCCTCGCGCGGATCCTTCCGCGGATCGAACGGGTTGTAGCCCTGGCCGCCGACCGCGTTGTAGTTGCCTGGCATCGGTGTCGGCGCGCCGGCCACCCAGTTGGCCAGCTCCGTCATGCCGGCCTTCGCGATGATGATCGCCCCGGCGTCGATCAGATTCTTCGTCAGCGTCGCGTCGTACGGCGGCACCAGGTGCTCGAACGCGAGCGCCCCGCCCGTCGTCCGCAGAAACGTCGTGTGGACGTTGTCCTTCAGCGCGACGGGGATGCCGTGAAGCGGCCCGCGGAGCCTGCCCAGCGCGCGCTCGCGGTCGCGCTCGTCGGCGAGCTCGAGCGCCTTCGGGTTCACGGTGATGGCGGCGTGCAGCAGATCCTCGTACGTCGCGATGCGCTGCAGATACTGGCGGACGATGTCGCGCGACGTCGTCCGGTGCTGCTCCATCGCGGCGCGCATCTCCGGGATGGTCGCCTCGACGACGGTAAACGGCTTGCGCGGGGCTGGCGCGGATTTCGGCGATGGCTGCGCCGAGAGCACGGCGACCCCCATGGCGAGGACGGCGGCGGCGAAAAGGCTGCGCATGGTGCGCGATTCTACATCCGCGCGGCGGTGGCGCTACTATCAGCGGTGTCGATGGACGCCACGCTGCTGATCCTTTCCACCGTCCCCGGCGGAATCGGGTTCGTGCTGCTCGTGCTCGCGAAGAAGTATGGCCGCGTTCCGCATTTCATCGCGGGCCTCGCCTTCATGGTGTATCCCTACTTCACGGATTCGGTCCTCAGCATGGTCGGCGTCGGCGCCGCGATCGGCGTCGCGTTCTGGCTTGCGCTTCGCGCGGGGTGGTAATCATGCCGGGAGCGTTCCGCTGGGCTGTCGTGATCGGGATGGCGGGAACGATCGGTCACGCCCAGGAACATCAACACGCCTCGCCCGAACAGCTCGGCCGCGTGCATTTCGCGACGTCCTGCAGCGCCGCGGCGCAGCAGACATTCGACCGGAGCATCGCGCTGCTGCATTCCTTCGACTTCGGGCGCGCCATCGACGGCTTCGAGCGGACGTTTACCGAGGACGGCTCGTGCGCGATCGCTGGCTGGGGCATCGCACTGAGCCGCTGGAACAATCCGTTTGCCGCGGGAGTCAAGCCGCCCGCGCAAGTCCGGCTCGGACGCGACGCCATTCAGCGCGCCCGCGCCGCGGGCGCGAAGACCGGCCGCGAGCGGGAGTACATCGACGCCGCGGCAAAGCTCTTCGATGACGCCGATCGGATCGATCAGCCGGCGCGCGTGACCGCCTATCGGGATGCCATGGCCGCAGTCGCCGCCCGCTACCCCGACGACGGCGAGGCCACGATCTTTTATGCGCTCGCGCTCGCCTTCTCGGCAGACCCGGCCGACAAGCGCTACGCGCAGCAGCTGAAGGCCGGCGCGATGCTCGAGCGTCTGTTCGCAGCGCAGCCCGATCACCCGGGTCTGGCCCACTACATCATCCACACGTACGATGTGCCGCCGCTCGCCGACCGCGGCCTCGAGGCGGCGCGCCGCTACGCGCGGATCGCGCCGTCGGCGCCGCACGCGCTGCACATGCCGTCGCACACGTTCACGCGCGTCGGGTACTGGCAGGAATCGATCGACACGAACATCGCGGCCGCGAAATCGGCGAGAGAGGCCGGCGCCACCGGCGAAGAGCTGCACGCGTCGGACTATCAGATGTACGCGTTTCTGCAGACCGCGCAGGATCGCGCTGCGAGGCAGCTCCTCGATTCGCTGCCGGCGATGGTCGACCGGTACGACCCGGCGGGGAACAACGGCGCGGCTCCGCCCGCGGCGGCCTTCTTCGCGATCGCGGCGATGCCGGCGCGCTACGCGCTCGAGCGCGGCGCGTGGCGCGAAGCCGCGTCGCTGACGCCGCGTTCGTCGCCCTTCGCGTTCGCCGACGCCATCACGCATTTCGCGCGGGCGCTCGGCGCCGCCCGGCTCGGCGACGCGTCCGCGGCACAGGCGGCCGTCGCGAAGTTCGGTCCGCTTCGCGAAACACTCGCCGCAGCGGGGGAAGCGTACTGGGCGGAGCAGGTCGCCATCCAGGAGCAGGTCGCGTCGGCGTGGCTCGCGCTCGCCGCCGGGCGACGCGAGGCGGCGCTGACGGACATGCGCGCCGCCGCGGACCGCGAGGATGCGACCGAGAAGAACGCCGTGACGCCCGGGCCGCTCGCTCCGGCGCGCGAACTGCTCGGCGACATGCTGATGGAACTGAAGGCGCCGGATCAGGCGCTGACCGCTTACGAAGCCGTGCTGAAGAAGGAGCCGAACCGGTTCCGCGCCGTCTACGGCGCCGCACACGCCGGCGCGGCGCTGGGCAATCGCGCCGCCGCGCGGCTGCATTTCCGGGAATTGATCAGAATCTGCGCGCGCGCGGAGGCTCCGCCGCGCCGCGAGCTCGCGGAAGCCCGCCGGTTCGTCTCGGCGCGATGAACCGGGCGCGGACTCCGATCCCGCGGGTCATTTCATGAGGTCGTTGACCGTCGCGTACGGCAGCGACTTTCCGATGAAGCTGTAGGTGCCCGTCGACTTCAGCTCGCGCGCCACGTCGCGCAGAATCGCGAGCGATGCGCGGAACGGCCCCGATCCGAGGCTGACGCGCGCGACGCCGAGCGCCTCGAGCTCGGCGATCGGCGGCGAATCAGGCATCGCGAGCACGTTGATCGGCCCGCCGATCCCCTTGACGAGCGCCGCGATCGTGGCGCGGTCCTTCACCCCCGGCACGAAGACGCATCCGGCTCCGGCTGCGAGATACGCGCGGCCGCGCGCGACGGCCGCATCCAGACGCGACTCGGCCGGTCCGATGGCGCGCAGATAGACGTCGGTTCGCGCGTTGATGACGACGCCGACGCCGGAGGTGGAAGCCGATTTGGTGATCGCTCGAATCTTGTCGCACTGCACGTCGATCGGCTCGAGCGCGTCCGATCCCGGCAGTATGTCTTCGAGATTGACGCCGACCGCGCCGGCGGCGACGACGCGCATCACGACGTCGGCGACGGCGTCGGGCGTCGAGGCGTACCCGTGTTCGATGTCGGCGCTCACCGGCACGGACACGGCGCGCGCGATGCGGGCGACCGCTTCGATCATCTCGCGCGCCGGCACGTCGCCGCCGTCGGCGTAGCCGAGCGCGGCGGCAACACCTGCGCTGGTTGTGGCCACCGCAGGAAATCCCTCGCTCTCGACGATGCGGGCACTCGCCGCATCCCAGGCGTTGGCCAGCACGAGGACGGGCGGACCGTGATGCAGCGCGCGCAGCCGCTCCGCTTTGTCGACCTCGGGCGTCACGACGTCAGTATACCGGCGTCACTCGCGCTTGAGGACCGCCGCGGGATCGAACGAGGTCACTCGCCGCGCCGGGACGTACGTCGCGGTCAGTCCGCCAATCGTGAACACCGCGACCACGATCGCGTAGGTCAGCGGATCGGTCGCCGGCACGCCGAACAGCACGGATCGCATCGCCGAGCCGAGCGCCGCGGCTCCGCCGAGCCCGAGCGCCGCGCCGATGACGATCAGCCGCAGACTGCGACCCATCACGAGCCTCGCCATGCCGGCGGCCGACGCGCCGAGTGCCAGACGCACGCTGATCTCGCGGCGCCGCTGCGTCACGGCGAAGGCCGTCACGCCGTAGATGCCGGCAATGGCCACGACGAAGCCGATCGCGGCGAACGCGGCGAACATCGCCATGATGAGATTCTGCGTGCGCAACTCCGACGCGATCTGATCCGAAAACGGCCGCAGATCCGACACGGCGAGGTCGCGATTCTCCTCGCGCACGGCGCTCCGAAGCGCCGGTCCCGCGACGCCCGGATCGCCGGCTGTGCGGATGAGAAACACCACGCTCGCCATCGGACGCACCGCGAGCGGGCGGTAGATGCGCGGCGGAGGCGGCGCCTCGGGCGCCGCGATGACGTTGTCGATGACGCCGACGATCGTCAGCGGATCGCCGGTCGGCCGGCCGTCGGCGTCGGTCATCGTCACGTGCTCGCCGATCGGCGATCGCGCCGGCCAGTAACGGCGCGCGGCTTCGCGGTTGACGACCGCGACGCCCCATCCGCTCGCGCGATCCTCCGGACGCCAGAGACGGCCGTCGAGCAGCCCAACGCCCGCGGCTCGCGCGTACTCGCCTGCGACCGCCGCCTCGAACGCCCACGGAAGATCTTTGGCCTCCGGCAGCGGCTGTCCTGCAATCGCGAAGCGCCGTGACGGTTCGCCGTCGATGATCGGCAGGTGCCGGCTGGCCGACGCCGCCGCGACGCCCGGCGCGGCGGACAGGCGGTCGAGAATCGATTCGATCGTCCGGAACCGCTGGGCGTCCGCCGTGTAGCCCGGCGGATCGAACCGTACGCGCATCGTCAGCATGTCAGCGGCGTCGAGACCGAGCGGCACGTGCTCGAGCGCGACGACCGATCGGACGATCAGGCCGGATGCCACCAGCACCGCGAGCGCGAACGCGACCTGGGCGACGACGAGTATCGAGCGGCTGCGGCCGCCCCGCACCGACGCGGCGCCATCGCGGCCGCCGCCCTTCAGGTCCTCGTTGAGATCGGGCTTCGACGCCTGCAACGCCGGTCCGACGCCGAACACGACCGGCGCCGCAATCGACAGCGCGACGACGAATGCAAGCAGGTTCGCGTTGATCTGCAGGAACTGGAAATAGGATTCGGTGGACAGCGCCTTGAACGCCGACAGTCCGCCGTACGCGAGCAGCAGGCCGACCGCGCCGCTCGCGATCCCGAGCAGCAGGTTCTCGACCACGAACTGGCGGACGAGCCGGGCGCGCGTCGCGCCGAGCGCGATGCGGACCGCAATCTCCTGGTGGCGCGCGCTCGCGCGCGACAGCACGACCGTGGCGACGTTCGCGCAGGCCACGACGAGCACGAGGCCGACGACGACCGCGAGGAGCGCGAGGATTATCCACGTCGATCCGCCGACGGTGGCGTCGCGGCCCGACAGCACACGGTACTGACGCCCGGCGTTCGTCGCCGGATGTTCTTTCTGGAGCCCCTCGGCAAGGGCGCGGAACTCCGCCTGCGTCGCTTCGAGCGATGCCGAGGGCTTGCGGAGCGCGAACACGGCCAGCGAGAGCTCGTCGCGCCGCGCGGAGGCATCGATTTCGAGCGGAACCCACACGTCGGTCTGCGAGATGTTGCCGATCTCGATCGCGGGCGTCAGAACGCCGACGACGGCGTAGGAGCGGCCGTTGAGCGTGACGGCCTCCCGGATCGCCGACTCCGCGCCGTTGAACTGCGTCTTCCAGAAGTGATGGCTGAGAACGGCCACGCCCTCGTGTCCGTGCGCGTCCTCGCCGTCGAGGAATCCGCGTCCGAGAACGGTGGAGACGCCCCAGACTCGAAAATGATTGGCCGTGACGTATGCCGCGTTGATGGCGCGCGGCTCGCCGGCGCCGGTCATCGACACCGGCTGCCGCGTCATCGCCGACATGCGCTCGAGCGTCTGCGTCGCGGAGCGCATGTCGACGAAATCCGGAATCGAATCCGGCTGTCGATCCGTGTTCTGCGCCTGAATCGAGTAGACCGCGACGAGCCGATCGATGTTGGCCAGCGGCAGCGGACGCAACAGCAGCAGGTCGGCGAACGCGAAGACGATCGTGTTCGCGGCAATCGCGAGCGACAACGTCGCGACGACGACGCACGCGGCGCCGCGCTCGCGCGCGATCAACCGCGCGCCGAAGCGCAGGTCCTGCAGGAGACCGCCGGCAATCGACGCGCGCGATCCGCCGCCGATCGGCACCGGCCCGGGCGCGGACGGCAGGCGCGCGACGTACGCCGTCAGATCCGTCGCGTCGAGCTCGGCGAGAACCTCACGGTCCGCGCGATCCTCGGGCGTGCCCCGCGCCCGAAGCTCACGGTACCGATCCTCGAGGTGTTCCGACAGTTCCTCGACGATCTCGGTCTCGCGCGCCGCGGGAAGATTTCGACGCACCAGAGTCCGGCGCACGACATCCTTGAAATCACGCATGCTCGCCTCCGGTGATGCGGTTGATGGCGTCGACGAACTCCCGCCAGGTGCTGCGCTGAGAGGCGAGCACGCCCGCGCCGGCGGGCGTCAGCTTGTAATAGCGTCGCCGGCGCTGGCCGGCCTTCTCCACCCAGCGGCCCTGAATCCAGCCGCGATCTTCGAGGCGGTAGAGCAGCGGATACAGCGAGGCCGCGCGGAACGTCAGCACGCCGCCCGAGCGCGCCTCGATCAGCTTGCACAGTTCGTAGCCGTGACGGGCGCGCGACTCGACGAGCGAGAGAATGAGCAGTTCGGCGCTGCCCTTCTTCAGTTCCCGATCGATGCCCTTCGGTTTGATATGTTGCATAGCGACATATCGTAACAGGGTATATGACGCGAACGGGCCCGGAAAAGTTGCGGTTAACATCCGGCGAGTGCCATCCGTCCCTTCTTCTGTGGAGCAGGTCCTGACCTTTCCGCGCCTGCAGCCCGCCCGGGCGTCTGAGGCAGCGCCGGTCGCACGCGGGGCGGACCCCGCGGCCGGACGAGCGGAGACGATTCGCGCCGCGGCCGACGGCGATCAGGACGCGTTCGGCCGCCTGTACGCCGACCATGTCCGGCTCGTCCACGCGATTCTGCTGGCGCGCGTGCCGTTCGGCGACGTGGACGACCTCGTCCAGGACGTCTTCCTGACGGCGTACTCGCGGCTGCGCGAGCTGCGCGATCCGGCAGCGTTCTGCGGCTGGATCGCCTCGATCGCGCGAAACCGCGCCACCGATTTTCTGCGTCAGCGGCGGCCGCAGGTCGAGCTGCCGGAGGAACTGCCGGGCGGCGAGGCCATCGCCACCGAATCGCTCGCCGCGCTCGACGCGATCCGGAAGCTGCCCGAGGCCTACCGCGACACCCTGTTGCTGCGGCTCGTCGAAGGCATGAGCGGAAACGAAATCGCGGAACGGACCGGTCTCACGCCCGCGTCGGTCCGCGTGAACCTGCACCGCGGGATGAAGCTCCTGCGGGAGAAGCTGTCATGACCGATTACCTCTGGGACCCCTCCGCGCCGCCCGATCCGGAAATCGAGCGTCTCGAGCAGCTGCTTCGGCCGCTGCGAACGACCCCGCCCGCCCCCAGGCTGCCCGAACGCGAGATCCGATGGATGACGGCGCGGTTCCTCGGTCCGGCGCTGGCCGCCGCCGCGGCCGTCGTGCTCATGGTGGGAACGACGTGGCGCTCCGGTTCGCAGTCGATCGGCTGGAGCATTTCCAGCGTCAGCGGCGATCCGCGAATCGAGTCTGCGTCGGCGCGCGAAGGGGGCCAGCTGGGAGTGGGCCAGGCGATCGTCACCGATGCCGGATCGCGCGCGCGCCTCGAGGTCGAGTCGATCGGCGCCGTGACCATCGACGTCAATTCGCGCGTGCGGCTGCTCGAATCGCGCGACGGCCGTCAACGGCTCGCGCTCGACCACGGCACGCTGCACGCGCAGATCGTCGCCCCGCCGGGCCAGTTCGTCGTCGACACGCCGTCGGCGCGCGCGACCGATCTCGGCTGCGTCTACACGCTGCACGTGGACGACGACGGCGTCGGACTGCTGAGCGTGCAGGCCGGCTGGGTGGCGTTCGAATTCAACGGACGCGAGGTCTTCGTGCCATCGGGCGCGTCAGCGCGCACGGTGCCGCACGTCGGCCCCGGCACGCCGCGGTACGACGACGTGGATCAGACGTTTCAGGATTCGCTCGACGAAGTGGACTATGGCGGCGTCGCGAAGCGGACGGAGCCGTCGCTCGAGTACGTGCTCGCGCACGCGCGCCGGCGCGACGCGATGACGCTGTGGCATCTCATCTCACGCGTCGACGCGGCCCATCGACCCGCCGTCGTCGACGCGCTCGCGCGGCTCGTGCCGATGCCGGACGGAGCGACGCGCGACGGCGTGATGCGGCTCGAACGCACGTCGCTCGACGCATGGTGGAACGCGCTCGGGCTGCAGGATGCCAGCTGGTGGCGCGTGTGGAAGAGGGAGTATCCGCGCTGAGTTATTTCAGCGTGAACGTGATGTTCACGTGCACGCGAACGGCGACGGGCTTGCCGTCTTTCATTCCCGGCTTGAACTCCCACTGCTTCATCGACTTCACGGCCTGCTGATCGAGGCCGTAGGTCGGATCGAGCGACTTCTCGACGACCACTTCGCCGACCTTGCCATCGTCCTGGACCACGACCTGCAGGCCGACGGTCCCTTCGAGATGGGCATCCATCGCTTCCCGGGTGTATTCGGGCTTCGCCTGTTTCGTCACCACCGGCAGGCTGACGCCGTTGCCGGGGTCGTAGACGGTCTGCTGGGCGCCGGCGACGGTCGAGAGCGCAATCGCGAGAATCAGAGATCGCATCGGTCCCTCCCTTATAGCGCGGTCCGGGGATAGGGCCCCGGAGCAAGTGTTTAGACGCCGGACGTCAGCGGAGGGCCTTGTCGGCGTCCGCTTTGATCGCCGCCCACTCCTTCGTCAACTGGTTGTACCGGTCGTAGGCGCTGGCGGGGACCTTCTGATCCGCCTGGCCGATTTCGCGGCCGATGTTCGACATCTGATCGACGAACATCTGGTCCTCGTACGGTCCGGTCTTCGTGTTCAGGCGATCGGAGAGGCTCTGCAGCGCCGCCGGGTCGCCGCGCTTCGCGTCGATGGCCTGACGGACGCGCGCCGACAGCGCGCGCGCCTCGGCGAGACTGTCGCGAACCTTCAGCGCGAACTGCGTCTGAGCGACGAGGTCCGCCGTCGTGATGCCGTCCTTCGCGATGCGCGGATCGATTTTCACCGCGAACGCTTCCGTTTTCGTGACGCCGCCGGCCGTGAGGCGTGCGCGATACGTGCCCGGTGGAACCAGCGGTCCGTTGCCGCCGAAGCCGCCGCCTTCGCCGTCGCCGCCGCCGGCCGGTCCGCCCGGATAGCGGAGGTCCCACACGAAGCGATTCATCCCGACTTTGATCGGGAGCGTGGACGGCAGCCCGCCGCCGCGACGTCCGCCGCCGCCTCCGCGTCCGCCGCGTCCGGCGTTCGCCGGCGCAACGCTCGAGTACTCGCGGACGGTCTTCCCGGCGGCGTCCAGAATCTCGAGCTTCACGTCACCGGACGGCGCGGCAAGGATGTAATCGATCCGCGCTCCGGCGGGCGGATACTCCGGCCAGTCGGGCCGTCCCTGCGACGCGTTGTAGTGCACGCGGTACGCAGGCGCGGGCGTGAAGAGGAACACGTTCGATCCGTCGAACGGCTTGATCGCGGCCGCCATCGCCGCCGGACGTTTCGTGCTCGACTGCACGAGCGAGCCGCCGCGCGATGGTTTGACCGGCATCGAGCGCGCCGAACCCGATCCGAGCTGTTCCATCGACGCGCGCGCCACGTCGCGCGCAGGCCTGAAGGCCTGCGCTACGCCCGGCGAATCGGTCGGCGTCTTGGCCGGCTTCGTTACGCTCGCCGCGAGCTGCCGCAGCGGCGCAACGTCGTCCATGATCCAGAACGACCGCCCCATCGTCGAGATGACGAGATCGCCGTGGTGGACCTTGATGTCGGTGACCGGCGTCGCCGGCAGATTCTGCTGCAGCGTCTGCCAGTGCTTGCCCTGATCGAACGACACGTACGCGCCCTCGAGCGTGCCCGCGTACAGCAGGCCCTCGACTTCCGGGTCCTCGCGGACGACGTGCATCGGCTGATCGGCGGGAATGCCGTTGCTGCCATCGGTGAGGAGCGTCCAGTGCTCGCCGTAGTCGTTCGTCATGTACGCGTACGGCTTGAAGTCGTTGAGATACATCCGGTAGACCGAGACGTACGCCGATCCTTTACGATGCGGCGAGTCTTCGATCGTGTGGACGCGCCCGCCGGGCGGCAGCTCCTTCGGCGTGACATTCTTCCAGTTCGCGCCGTTGTCCTTCGTCATCCACACCGGCCCGTCGTTCGATCCGGTCCAGAACACGCCGGGCTCGAGCCGCGATGATCGCATCGAGTACAGCGCGGCATAGACTTCCTCGCCGGTCATGTCGCGGGTGATCGGCTCGCCGGACACCACGTGCCCTTCCGGTCCGTTCGCCGTGACGTCAGGACTCCACTTCGTCCAGTGCACGCCGCCGTCGAGGCTTCGATGGACGAACTGCGACCCGTGATAGACGATGTTCGGGTTGTGCGCGTCGACTTCGATGGGCGACTGGCGGACGAAGCGGAACATCATGTCCTTCGCGTTCTTGCCGTACCGCTGCTGCGGGTTGATCCAGTACTCCTGCTCCTGACCCGTCGCGACGTTCATGCGGCCGAACTCGCCTTTGCAGTCGCCGTAGACGATTTTGCCGGACGGAATCGGCCGCACCTGGCCGCTCTCGCATCCGGGGGCAGGAATCCAGAGCTGCGTCGGCTCGTCGGGCCCCCACGCGGTCGGCGGCAGGCTCGGGACGGTGATGTTCTTCCCCGTGTCCTGCTGCGGACCATAAATCAGGTAGGGGAACTGTTCGTCGGCGTCGACGTGGTACATCTCCGCCGTCGGCTGGTTGTTCTCGGTGGACCAGCTCCGGCCGCCGTCCTGCGTGATGTTGGCGCCGCCGTCGTTGGTCTCGATCATGATCTTCGGGTTGTCGGGGTTGATCCACATCACGTGGTTGTCGCCGTGCTGCGGATTCAGGTTCTGGAACGTGCGGCCGCCGTCGGTCGAGTGATGGAGCGCGAGCTCCGTCACGTACACCTCGTTCTCGTCTTTCGGATTCGCGAAGACTTTGTTGAAGTAGAACGGCCGCGCGCGAAGCGCCTGCGTGCTGTTGACGTTGGTCCACGTCGCGCCTGAATCGCCGCTGCGGTAGAGCCCGCCCTTCGCGCCCTTCGCCTCGACCTGCGCGTAGACGATCTTCGGATTGCTCTGCGCGACGTCGACCCACACCTTCCCGATTACATCGTCGGGCATGCCGCTGGCGAGGTGGGTCCAGTGATCGCCGCCGTCGATCGTCTTGTAGACGCCTCCCTGCGCCGCGGGACCGCCGCTGATGATCGTCCACGGTTTGCGCTGCGCGCGCCACGCGCCGGCATACATCTCATTCGGATTCGACCAGTTGATCGCGATCGAGACGACGCCGGTCTCGTTGTCGATGAAGAGCGATTTCTGCCACGTCTTTCCGCCGTCCTTCGTGCGATAGACGCCGCGGTCGGGACCGAAGCCGAACGGATTGCCGACCGACGCCACGAACGCGATGTCGGGATTCTTCGGATGGATCTTCAGCTGGCCGATCTGCCCGGCCTCGCGCAGTCCCGTGAACTGCCACGTGCGTCCCGCGTCGGTCGACCTGTAGACGCCGCGGCCCAGAATCACGTTCGACCGGATCGCCTCGCTGCCGGTTCCGACATAGACGACGTTCGGATTCGAATCGCTGACGTCGATCGCGCCAATCGATCCCGTCGCGATCTGGCCATCGCTGACGGGGAACCACGTGATGCCGTAGTTCTCGGTCTTCCAGACGCCGCCACCCGTGGCGCCCATATAGAAGACGCCGGGCTGCGAGCGCACGCCCGCCGCCGCCGTCGATCGGCCGCCGCGATGCGGACCGATCGTCCGCCAGCGGAGGTCCTGATAGAGATTCGGATTGATGGCCGCGCTGCCGCCCGCCTGAGCGGCGAGCCGGGTCGAGAAATGGATCGGCGTGCGATGGAACGCGATCGCAGCGGCAGCCGCGAAAGCCAGCAGCAGCAATTTCTTCATGCCGCCGATTCTATCGCTACCGTAACTCGATGCGCGATTGGCCTTGATACGGTTTGTAGTCGGTGAGACCGGTGCCGAACACTTCCAGGTAGAGCTTGTCGCCGTCCACCTGGATCAGGAGGAAATGATGCGGGTTGTCGACGTTCCGCTCGCCCGGCTTCATGACGTGGTCGATCTGGACTTTCTGCGCGGCGTACGTCCGCTCGTAGGTGTGGACGTCGGGATCCCCGTTGTAGACGTACGTCGGCGCGCCGCCGCCGCCGGTGACGACGTGATCCATGCGGAGTGTCTTGCCGCCGTCCTCGTAACGCTCGACCCAGTGATCGAGCAGATGATCGTGCCCCGTGAGCGTCATCCGCACATGATGCTTGCGGAACAACGGCGTGTAGAGGCTGCGGATCGCGACCGTCTGCGGCTCCGTGCGATCAGGGACCGGACTGCGATCCGGAGTCGGCCGCATCGCGCCGCCGTGCGGTCCCGACGAAAAGATCGGGTGATGGAAGAACGCGATCACGTTCGGGAATCTCGCGCGATCGAGCTGCTCGAGCTGACGCGTCGTCCATTCCAGCTGCGTGCGATCGGACGCGATGTTCGAATCGATCGCGATGAAGAACGTGTTGCCGTAGCCGAATGCGTACGTCGGATAGCCCTTCAGCCGGCGCGGCGAGTCGTCCGGCGGCATCAGCCTGGCGTTGGCGGCGAGCACGTTGCGCAGACCGGCCTCGCGTGTCGGATCGCCGATCGGCATCGTCGAAGTGTCGTGGTTGCCGACGGCGAGGAAGTACCAGAGTCCCGCTCGCGTGAGTTTCTCGATGATCGGAATGTACACGTCCCAGCGCTCGGCGTTCATCCCGCGATAGACCGCGTCGCCCGTCTGGATCACGATGCGCAGCGGGTAGGGCGTCGAGGCGAGCGCTGCCGCCTTCGCCAGCGCGAGGTCGACCACCTTCGCATGTTCGATCTGAACTTCCTCGCTGCCGTTGGCGCCTCCGCAATCGCAGCGCGTGTCGCCGTACGCGACGAACGAAAATCGCGTGACCCCCGCGGTGTCCTTCTCGGCCGGAAACGGCGCCTCGGGCGGCTGAATTGGACGGACGTTGGTCGGGGTCTGCGCCGCTGCCGCGACCGAAAACAGCGCTACGAAGAATCGGATGAACGGACCGGGACGCATCGGAAAGCGGGATGTTAACATTTGCCCGCGACTCTGCGTCGTAACCATAGTGGAACACGTACGCCGTGGGCAGTGATTTCCGGCACGCCATCCGCTCGCTCGCGCGCATGCGCGGCGCGGGCGTCCTCGCCACGCTGACGCTGGCCATCGGCATCGGCGGCGCGACGACGATGTTCAGCGTCGTCTACGGCGCGCTGCTCCGTCCGCCTCCCTTCGCCGATCCGGAGCGCCTGGTCATCCTCTTTACTACCCGTCTCACGCCGAAGGACGGGCTGCAGCGCCTGCGGTGGTCGTATCCCGACGTCGTCGCGCTGCAGAGAAGCGCGAAGTCGTTCGAGGCGATTGCGACCGCGTCGTCCACGAGCATCTCCGTCAGCGAACACGGCGATCCGGAGCAGATCGAGGGCGAGGTCGTGTCTCCGGAGTATTTCGGCCTGATGCGCGTCGCACCGCTGATGGGGCGTACCTTTACCGCCGGCGAGAACGTGGCCGGCGGACCGACCGTCGCGGTGTTGAGCGAGCGCATGTGGCGCCAGCGCTACAACGCGGACCCGAATGTCCTGGGCCTCACGGTCCGCGTCAACGACGTGCCGCTGACGATCCTCGGCGTGCTGCCGGCGCCGTTCGCGGGCCTCAGCGGGAAGGCGGTCGTCTGGATTCCGCCGTCGATGGCGGCGCGGCTCACCTATTCCGAGTACATGACGACGCCGCAGCACTTCCTCACCGTCGTGGCGCGGTTGCGCGGGAGTCGAGACGCGTTCGAGCAGGCCAACGCGGAGCTGCGCACGCTCGGCGCGCCATACACCAGCGCGAACGCGCCTTCCGGCGAAACGTGGGGCATCGAGGCCGTGCGACTCGCCGACGC
>Ga0075425_100003854_pt1 | contig 15334 bp, 14 predicted proteins | sample SoiMethybrSBSTD4_FD_75300 | JGI IMG/M metagenome (GOLD analysis project Ga0075425, IMG submission 75300) | Bulk soil microbial communities from a Populus tree surrounding site in Tennessee, USA - Soil MetaG P. TD hybrid SBSTD4 | ecosystem: Environmental > Terrestrial > Soil > Tree plantation...
GCCGCGTTCTGCATGCTCCTGCTGCAGGACCACAACATGCTGACCGTGCACTTCGTGGGCATGCCGCCCGGCGGCGCGGACATCCTCTTCAAGTTCATCCCGCCCGAGACGCTGGAGCGCTTCGGCGGACCGGGCAAGTTCGCCGCCGCGGTGGACGCCGCCCTCACGAGGCTCGGCGAGATGCTGAGGGACCCGGCGTCGATCCGCACGCTCCTGCTCGGAGAACCGTGAGCATGTGATCAACGCCCGCTTGCCGGGTAGAGCCCAAAGGAGGTCCTCATGAACATGGGTCCGGTTCGCCAGGTCCTCGTCGCCGTGGTCGTCGCGCTGCTGCTGGCCTTCAGTTTGCCCGCGGCCGCGCAGGAGAAGTCCCGCATGGACGTGGTGCTCGAGCGGGGCAAGCTCATCGTGGTGACACTGACCACGGTGCCGCCGTTCGCCTTCACCGACGAGAAGGGCCAGCTCGTCGGGTTCGACATCGACATCGCCCGGCTGGTCGCCACCGCGCTCTTCAAGGACCCGAACAAGGTGGAGTTCGTCAGCGTGACTGCCGAAGGCCGCTGGCCGGCCATCGAGAGCGGGCGTGCGGACATGGGGGTGGGCGGCACCACGACCTACCCGGACCGCGCGATCCGCGTGGCCTTCACGCGGCCGTTCATCGACTCGGGCATCTCCGTACTGGTCGGCAAGAAGAGCGGCATCAAGTCGATCAAGGACCTCGACCAGGACAAGTACACCATCGCCAACCTCAACAATCCGCAGATGGCTGATCGGGCCAAGCGCTTCTTCCCGAAGACGAAGGTGCTGACCTTCGATACCCCGGCCGCGCAGTTTCTCGCGGTGAAGAGCGGCCGTGCCAACGCCCTGCAGATCGACACGCCGTCGGCGGAATACTGGGCGGCCCACAACACGGACGAGATGGAGGTGCTCCCCGGCCTGCTCGGCGCCTCGCAGAACAACGGCATCTTCCTGAGGACGGGGGACTTCAAGTGGTGGCTCTGGCTCGACACCGCGGTCGCGGAGATGCGAACGGGGTCGTGGTACCCGCAGTACTCGGAGATCTATCACAAGTGGTTCGGCAAGAACCCGCCGCCGCAGAAATTCTATATCCAGCAATGAGGGGCTGACGCGGTGAGCTTCACCAGGTGGGTGGCGATCTACGGGCCGACGTATGCCACGGCCCTCGTATGGACCGCCATCACCGCGCTCGCCGCGGCCTGTGGCGCCATCGTGTGGGGTTGCCTGCTGCTGCTCATCCGCCTCTCGGGGGGACGGTGGGGGGCGCGCGCCGTGGACGGTTACGTCCAACTCTTCCGCAACACGCCCGTGCTCCTGCCGATCTATCTCATCTACTTCGCCTTTCCTCTGATCGGGCTGCCGTGGCCGGCCGTGGTCTGTGGCACGCTGGCCCTGATCCTCCAGAACGGTGCCTATGTCTCGGAGATCCTGCGCGGCAGTGTGAACGCGATCGACCGGGTGCAATTCGACGCCGCGCGGAGCATCGGCTTGGCCCCGTGGAGCACCTTCCAGAAGATCGTGCTGCCGCAGGTGCTGGTCTACTCCATCCCCGCCCTGGGCAACCAGATCGTGCTCCTGCTCAAGGACACGTCGCTCCTGTCCGCGATCAGCATCACCGAGCTCACCATGCAGGCCAAGCTGCTCACGGAACAGACGGGGGCGGCCTACGAGGCATTCATCGTGGTGGCGGTGCTCTATCTGCTGCTCGTGTCGGGCACCGAGGTGGCATTCCGGGTCACGCACCGAGCGGTGCGGTGGCTCTAGGGGGAGCCCGGGGTGCCCGCGGGTAGCCTCGCGCTCCTCACCCAGGGCGCGATGGTCTCGCTGCTGCTCGCGGCGGGGGCCATTGCTGGCGGCACGCTGCTCGCCATCCTCCTCGCGGCCATGGCCTTCTCGCGTCTCGCGGCGGTGCGCGTCGTCTATCGCGTCTACGTCTACATCGTCCGGGGCACCCCGCTGCTCGTGCTCGCGCTGATTCTCTTCTACGCCATGCCGGCGCTCGATCTGAGAACCGGTCCCTACATCGCGGGCACGCTCGTGCTGATCATCTACACGGGGGCGCTGTTTGCCGAGGTCTTCCGGGGCGGCGTGCTGGCCATCCCACGGCCGCAGTGGGAATCGGCGCGGAGTCTGGGGCTTCCGCCGCTGGCCATGTTCCGCAAGATCGTGGTGCCGCTCGTCACGCGGTACACGTTGCCGTCCTACGTCAACGTGTGCGTCATGACGGTGAAAGCGTCCTCCGTGCTGTCCATCATCAGCGTCTGGGAGCTGACCCTGGCCGCGCGCGAGATCATCGAGCGCACGTTTGCCGTGTTCACCATCCTGGGGCTGGCCGCGGCGTTCTACTTCGTGATGTGCTTCGGCATCGACCGGCTGGGACGGCGCCTGGAGCGCCACCTCGCCCTGCGGGGCTTTGCCGGGGTCCGCGCATGATCGCCATTCGCGGATTGCAGAAGTCGTTCGGCGCCCTTCGCGTGCTGTACGGGATCGATCTCGACATCGCCGACGGTGAGGTGGTGGCGCTCATCGGCCGCAGCGGGTGCGGCAAGACCACGCTCCTGCGCTGCATCAACTTCCTCGAGGAGTACGAGGCGGGCGAGATCTGCCTCGACGGCGAGCCGCTGTGGTATCGACGGGGCGCCGACGGCGGCCGCCGGCGCGTCCCCGAAGCCGAGGCTCGCCGCATGCGCCAGCAGATGGGGATCGTGTTCCAGCAGTACAACCTCTTCCCGCACATGACCGTGCTCGACAACGTCGTGCTCGGGCCGCGGTTCTCGCAGGCGGTGTCGGCGCCGGAGGCGGAGGCCCTCGGGCGCCGCCTCCTCGCGCGGGTGGGGCTCGAGGGCAAGATGTTCGCCTATCCGGCCCAGCTCTCGGGCGGACAGCAGCAGCGCGTGGCCATCGCCCGCGCGCTCGCCATGCGGCCCAAGGTCTTGCTCTTCGACGAGATCACTTCCGCCCTCGACCCCGAGTTGGTGGGCGAGGTGGAAGACGTCATCCGCTCGCTGCTGTCCGACCGCATCATGATGGTGCTGGTGACGCACGCCGTCGGCTTCGCCCGCGAGATCGCCCACCGGATCGCCTACATCGCCGACGGCGCGATTGCCGAGCTGGGCACGCCGAGCGAAGTTCTCGATCGTCCGAAGGATCCCGGGCTCAAGGAGTTCCTTCGCCGCGTCCGCTCGTGAACCCGAAAGGAGTGCCCTCATGACCGAGCGTGTGATCTACCTCAACGGAGAGTACGTGGCCGAGAAAGACGCGAAGGTCTCGGTGCTCGACCGCGGCTTCCGCTGGGGCGACGCGGTGTACGACGCCACTCGCACGTTCGAGGGACGTCTTTTCAAGCTACACGAGCACGTCGAGCGCTTCTTCCGCTCCCTCCGCTACGCCCGTATCGATCCGCGCCTGGACAAGGCCGCCGTCGCCGCGATCTGCGAGGAGGTGGTGCGGCGAGACGAGCCCGCGCGACGGGCGGGCGACGGCGACTACCTGCTCACCATGCAGGCCAGCCGCGGCATGATGGGCGGCATCTATGCTCCGGGCGCCGCCGCCCCCACCGTCACCGTGTATTGCATGCCGCTGAACTTCGCGACTCACGCGCGGAACTATCGCCAGGGCGCGGCCGTGTTCGTCACGGCCACACGCCGGACGCCGCCGGAGTCCGTGTCGCCACGGGCGAAGGTGTCGAACAAGATGAATCACTTCCAGGCGGAGTTCGAGGCCAAGGCGGCGGACCCCGACGCGTTCGCGCTGATGCTCGACACCGAGGGCAACATCGCCGAGAGCAGCGGCTCGGACTTCCTCTTCGTCTCCGACGGTGTGCTGCGGATTCCCCAGCGCCGGACGCACCTGACCGGCGTCAGCCTGCTCACCGCGGTCGAGCTCGCCGAGAAGCTCGGGCTCGAGACGGACGAGGGCGCCTTCACCATGTTCGATCTCTACCAGGCCGAGGAGGCGATGCTGACAGCGAGCACGTACTGCCTGTTGCCCGTGGTCAAGGTCAACGGGCTCGCACTGGGTGCGGGCCGGCCGGGTCCGGTCGTCGGCAAGCTCCTCGAGGCGTGGAGCCAGCTCGTCGGTGTCGACATCGTCGAACAGGCCGCGCGGTACGCGCGCTGAAGGCGACGGGAATGGACGCCGCGAAGATCAAGGAGATCGTGGATACCTGGATGATCCCCACGCCGGGCGCGGCGTACATGGCCGGCCTGGAGGACCGTCCGGTCCTCGCCGCGGCGAGTGGGAGCACGGTGGTGGACACCACCGGACGCGAGTACCTCGATTTCCAGTCCGGGCAGATGGGGGCCGCGCTCGGTCACCGGCACCCGCGCGTCATGCGAGCCATCGAGGAGGCGACGCGGACCATCGTCCATGCCTCCAATACGATGCTGAACCTGCCGCGCCTGCAGCTCCACGAGCGGCTCGGCCGGCTCCTCACGCCGCCACTCCAGAAGTCGCTCTTCCTGGTGAGCGGCAGCGACTCCATCGAGGCCTCGGTCGATCTGGCCCGCAATGCCACCGGCGGCCATGACGTGCTCGGGCTGCACGAGGGGTTGCACGGCTCGACCTCGCTCGTCGCTCGCTCGCTGTCCTTCGGCTGGAACCGCAACAAGCATGCCGCGCTCGCTCCCGGCACCTCGGCGATCCTCGCCCCGGACTGCTATCGCTGCCCGGTGGCCTCCACGTTCCCTGAGTGCGATTTTCTGTGCCTGAAGACGAGCTTGACGCTCGCCGCCGCCAACTTCACCGCGCGGCCTGCCGCCGTGATCGTCGAGCCGGTGCTGAGCGCGGGCGGCGTGATCGTGCCGCCGCCCGGGTACTTCGCCGCCCTGCGAGAGGCATGCACCGCGCGTGACATGCTCCTGATCTTCGACGAGGCGCAGACGGGCCTCGGCAAGACGGGCAAGACGTTCTGCTACGAGCACGAAGGCGTGGTCCCGGACATCCTGGCCATCTCGAAGCACTTCGGCGGCGGGTTGCCGATCAGCGCGGTCTGCACGTCGGCGGCGATCGCCGACCGCGCGGTGCAGCGGGGCTACTTCGCCACGCGCTCACACGCGACGGACCCGATTCTCTGCGCGGCGGGCCTGGCCAGTCTCGACGTGGTGGTGGAGGAGGACATGGCGGGCAAGGCGGCACGGATCGAGCGCCGCATGAAGACTGCCTTCCGCGAGATGGCGCAGCGGTTCGAGATCATCGGGGACGTGCGCGGGCGCGGCGTGCTCCTGGGCGTCGAGCTCGTGACCGATCGCATCCACAAGACGCCGGCCAACAAGGAAGCGGAGGCCGTTGCCAGCTACTGCCTCGAGAAAGGTCTCATCTTCCAGGTGCGCGGCAGTCACGGGCGCCTGAACGTGCTCCGCTTCGTCCCCCCCATGGTGACCAGCGACGCCGAGATCGATCGCGCGCTCTCGATCGTCCACGACGCCTTCACCGCCGTGGCAGGGTGACACACCGCTCTCAGAGCAATTCTGAAGCCGTACAATGAGGGCGATGACGGCGGATGGCCTCTCGGACCTCCTCGCGTGCGTCGCGGCCTTCGGAAGGTCGCTCGACGAGAATTTCGCCCCGGCCCAATTCCTGGCGGAGTTCTCGGCCCGCACCCAGCGCCTGATCCCCCACGACTACATGCTCATTGCCCTCAGGGAGGACGACGGACAGACGTACTCGCTCTTCGCCGAGTATGCCGTGCGTGGCAGCCTCCTTGGGGACAACAGCCGGTACACCACCGCCTTCGAGCGCGGTGGTCGAGTGGCGACCGACAGCTCCGCGCTGGAGCCGGTCTTCGGCGGAAAGACACAGCTCATCGCCAACGTTGCGGCGGACGACCGGTTCGATGAAGCCACCCTCTGTCGGGCCAAGCTGGGCGAGGCGGGGTTGCGGGCGATGCTCGCCGTACCGTTATTCGCAGGTGGCCGCGTCAGCGGTGCGTTCGTCGTTATGAGCGCGACCGCGGGAATGTATGGCGAGGCGCACGCATCGGCATGTCGTCAGGTTGCCGACCTCATCGGTCCCTTTGTGGAGACGGTCGTCATGCTGCACCGCGAGCGCCGCCGCCGTGAACGCCTGGCGGCCGCCACCGCGCTCGCGCCGATTCTCGGGGCCAGCCTCAAGGTGGGTGACGTTCTGGAGCGACTTGGCGAGGCGGTGCGGCCCCTGATCGATTTCGACGTGATGGGCCTCGCCCTCCTGGCCGCCGACGGGCAGGGATTCGAGCACATCGGCCTCATCGGCGCTCGTCCTCCCGCCTACCCGGGAGGACGAGCGCCGAGCATTGAGGACTATTCGACCCTGGAGCGTGTTGGTCGCGGTGAGGTCATCCTCGTCCGGGACGCTCAGCGTGAGCTGGATCCGAGACGGAGGGGTGACCGGTACCTCATCGAGCGCGGCGATCGCTCGCTGCTCGGCGTGCCGTTGCTGTTTGGTGAGCAGGTCGGAGGTGGATTCTTCTTCGTCACGACGCGTGAGCACTGGTACGACGAAAGCGACGTGGAGGTCGCCGCCGCGATCGCCGCCGCGCTCGTGCTGGCCATCCAGCATCAGCGGCTCGCCGAACACCAGCGACGACTGGGAGCCGCCGAGGCCAAAGCGCAGAAGCTCGAGCGGCAGGTGGTGTCGCTCCGAACCGCCCTCGATGACCGATTCGGGTTCGACGCGATCATCGGTCGGGCACCGAAGTTCATCGCCGCCGTCGAGGACGCACGAAAGGTGGCGTCGACCGGCACCACGGTACTGCTCACCGGCGAGAGCGGGACCGGGAAGGAGGTCCTGGCCCGGGCGATCCATCAGGCAAGTCCGCGGGCCGAGGGGCCATTCGTCGCGCTCAACTGCGCGGCGCTGCCGGAGACCCTGATCGAGTCCGAGCTGTTCGGTCACGAGCGCGGGGCTTTTACCGGTGCGGACAAGCTGAAGCGTGGTCGCTTCGAGCTCGCGGCGGGTGGCACCCTGTTTCTCGACGAAATCGGCGAGCTCGCCGCGACGGCGCAAGCGAAGCTCCTGCGGGTGCTCCAGGAGCGTCGGTTCGAGCGAGTCGGCGGCACGACGACGCTGGAGGCCGACGTCCGTCTCATCACGGCCACCAATCGCGATCTGGAACGTGCGATAACCGAAGCTCGGTTCCGCGAGGATCTTTATTACCGACTCGCGGTATTCCGGATCCACCTGCCGCCGCTGCGCGAGCGAGGCGACGATGTCCTGGTCCTGGCCGATCACTTCGTGCGCCAGCTGGGAGCCAACATGGGTAAGCTCGCGCCTGGCCTCAGCCGCGAGGCGCGCGATCTCCTCGTGGCGCATGCGTGGCCTGGCAACATCCGCGAGCTGCAGAACGCCATCGAGCGGGCGCTCATCCTCGCTGAGGGTGGGCTGATCTCGGCGGGCCACCTCGGTATCGTCCCGCGCCCATTCCGCGACGCCGCGTCTCCGGCCACTCCCAGCCCGGACAGCGAACCTCGGACCGAAGTGCGCGCCCTCGCCGAGTTGGAAAAGCAGACCATCGTGGAGGCGCTCCGCCGCTCGAATGGCAACAAATCCCGGGCCGCCGCCGCCCTGGGTCTAAGCCGGACGCAGCTGCTCCGGCGGGTGCGCCGCTTTGGACTCGACGCCTAGTCCGGCGTTGTCTGCCTCCATACCCACGCCCTGACCGCTGCCACACCGCTCTCCGCGGCACCGAAGTGCCGCGGAGAGCAACTGCCGCTGACGCACGGAGACGTCGTCGCACAACCGTGGATCGAGAAACGGATTCGGGTGCATCACTGCCCGCCTCAGGGCGTCCGCCTCACTGTCTACCGCTCGGCGGTGATGCAGGGCCAGCGAGCGCCCCGGAATCCTTCGACGCGGAAACCTGAAGTGTGTACCCGCTCATCCGATCAGGCACCAGGCCGTACAGCGTGTCGCCGCGGTGCACGAGCGAGGCCCACCCGCCCGACGAGTTGCGCAGCGTGATGGTGCGGCCGTTCGCGACGACAACACCAGAGTACGTCCGCGTGGATGCCCCGCGTCGTTCGATCGCTGTGTATGTGCCGTCGTCCTTGATCGTCAGAGTGAAGTTCCCGACCTTGTCGGGGCTGCCGCCGCCGGTACTGAACGACCCATAGGAGCCGCTCCAGGTACCGACGAGATCGGCTGGGAGGGCGGGTGGGCGCACATCCGACTCTGTCAATCTGGCCACCGCAGTGCTCCTCTCCTGCGTGGCACATCCGGACAGCACCAACAACGCGATGCCGGCAACGAACACGATTCCGAAAACGATTCCGCGCTTGCCCATGTCGGTGTCTCCTCTTCCGGAAGCGCCTTCGCCGGCGCCTCCTGCCGGAGGTACAAGGGCACAACGCGGACCAAACCGAAGAACGATCGACCTCGTGCGGTGTTGCGCGCCACGGCTCGGGCGAGCGAAGCGCGAGTTGTCCGGAATCGGTGAGCGGAGTGTGCCGGCCCCGGACGCCGTGACCGGAGTCGGACAGCTCAGGCAACGAGGCCGAAGCGCTCCAAACGCCGGTAGAGTGCCCCACGGCTCAGGCCAAGCTCAGCCGCGGCCTGTGCCTTGTTGCCCTTCGCCCGCCGCAAAGCGTCCAGGACTGCCTGCTTCTCGACTTCAGCGAGCGGTTGGGTCGTGGGAACGGAACCGGCGACGACCGGCGGTCCCGAGGGAAGACCGCCCGCGGGAACACCATGCCCACCGAGGCCGAGGTGAGCGGGAGAGATGACGCGGCCATTGGCCATAATCAGCGCGCGTTCGATAGCATTTTGCAGCTCCCGTATGTTGCCGGGCCAGGTGTGGGCGAGCAAGAGCTGGCGAGCCTGATCGCTGAGGCGTGGCTGGCGCCGCCCCATCCGTTCGCCCAAGGTGTTCAGGAAGTGCTCGGCGAGTACGAGGACATCTTCCTCGCGCTCCCGCAGCGCGGGAAGATGAATGCCGAACACGGCGAGCCGATAGTACAGGTCCTCGCGGAACGTGCCCCTCTCGACCTGCTGCTCGAGATCACGATTGGTGGCGGTGATCAGCCGGACATCGGCCCGAAGCGACGTGGTGCCGCCGAGCCGCTCGTACTGCCGCTCTTGAAGCACGCGGAGGAGCTTCGCCTGGACCGCGGGGGTGAGATCACCGATCTCGTCGAGGAAGAGCGTGCCGCCGGCGGCGAGCTCGAAGCGACCCCGCTTGAGACGATCGGCACCGGTGAAGGCCCCCCGCTCATGGCCAAAGAGCTCTGACTCCGCCAACGCTTCGGGCAGGGCTGCGCAGTTGACGGCGACGAAGGGACCTTCGGCACGTGGGCTCGCATAGTGGATGGCACGAGCGACCAGTTCCTTCCCCGTCCCGCTCTCGCCAGTGAGCAGGACCGTGGTGTCCTGGGCGGCGACCAGGGCCGCCTGGTCCAACGCCTCGCGAAAGGCTCGCGAGCGCCCCACGACGCTGTCGAATCCGTACGGTTCCGCGAGCGCCCCTCGGAGACGTTCCACTCGGCGTTCCAGCCAGCGGCGGTGCTGCTCGGCCGAAGCCAGCCGCTGCTGTTCCTCGGCCAAGCGCTGGTGCTGGAGCGCGACCACCACCTGAGCCGCGACTCCGGCGACGAGATCGGCATCACCCTCGTCGAACCAGTCGGGATCGTGTTTGGCAAAGGCGAGCAGTCCGCCCATCGTCGCTCCGAAGACGAGTGGCGCGACGATCAGCGATCTCACGTCGTGCTCGAGCGCCGTGCGATCGCCCGGAAACGATGGGTCGAGCTCGCGGCGCGCGTCGCCGAGCAGCACGATCTCGTGCGCGACGAGCCGAGCGCCGAATGAGTAGTCCTCGAGCCTGTACTCGGGCTGGAGGTCCGCCGGCGCGTCACCCACCAGCAGGGTGCTTCGCTGGAGTGTTCCGCTCGCCCCGATTGGCCGCACGATCATGAGATCGAAATCGAGCACGCGTCGCACGACCGCGCCGAGCTGTTCGAAGACCGTGTCCACGTCAAGGCTGGCCGCGACGATGCGTGAGACCTCGGAGAGCACGCGGTCCCGCTGCCGCAACAGGATGTTTTCGACGACCGGGCCGAGCACTTCGGCGATCCACCGTCCGGTGGTGAGATGAGCCGCCGTGTACACATTGGGCGCGATGGCCCCGATCGCGAGATGTCCGATCACTCCATCGACGCCCTCGAGCGGCAGGGTGAGGCGGGACGCGAGATCGGTCCGCTCCACGTCAGGGACCGAGGGGACGGGCCGACTGCCCGTCGGAAGGAGCAGCAACCGATCGTGCGGAATCATCTCGCGGAGGTGCGGAGAGATGCCGTCGACGAAACGACGTACGTCAGGCTCGCCCTTCAAGGACCGGGCCAGAGCCACGGCGAAGGCGTGCAGCTTGATCAGGTCCAAGTCAGCCGGTGGCATGGCATGAACCTCCCATCACTCCCGATGCATCGGCCACACCAAACGATGCGCGACCTCGTGTCGCCGTGCCGGACCTTCGTAACGTCCTGATCTGATCTTCTCGTTCCCTCGCAAGAGCGCGGCGAGCCCTGTGCGCTTTCGACCTCCTCCGTGCGGAAACGCACAGTCCTGCCGTGCGATTCCGCACAGGGCGCGAGGCGACCTCGACCGAGCATCAAGGCGGAAGTCCGCGAGGTGACGGCGTTTGCCGGACCGTCCGTGGATCTGGCGCGCCCTTTGCGCCTCGCATTGGGCAGGCGGACATGCGAGGTGGATCGATGAGCCAACACGCGGTCGAACGAACGCTCGGAAAGCTTGCCACGGACGAGGAGTTCCGCGCGCGATTCTTCGAGAATCCAGCGACGGCGACGTGGGAAGCCGGCCTGCCGTTGTCAGCGGTCGAGCTCGAGGCGCTGTCGGCACTGTCCCGGGCCGCGATCGCTCGGTTCAGCCAGAGCCTCGATGGCCGCATCCGCCGGCTGTGCCTCGCCGGGATGCCGTCACGCGCGGCGCGGAGAAAGCAAGGTCTGAGCGGTGAGCGATCCGACATCGGCGCGGAGGACGCGAGATGAGCGGCGACGCCATCCTTCACCACGCGGGATGGGCCTTGTTCGCATGGGTGTTCGTCAATCAGTGCGGCGTTCCTGTGCCCGTCGTGCCGTCGTTGTTGGCCGCGGGCGCGCTCGCCGGCCGAGGCGGCCCGAGCTACGCGGTGATGCTGACGGCGGCCGTGACCGCCGCGGTCGGCGCCGATATGGCCTGGTATGGCGTTGGACGCTGGCGCGGCGCTCTGGCCCTCCGTAAGCTCTGCCGCCTCTTGCCCTGGCCACACACGTGTGCCGATCACGTCGAGCATGTATTTCGCGCGCATGAAGTGGGATTCCAGTTCTGGGCGAAGTTTCTCCCGGAGCTGAACCCCATCGCCGCCGGCCTCGCCGGCGCGACCGGCGTCGCCCTCGGACGCTACATCGTGATCGCGAGCGCGACGGCCATGGCGTGGGCAGGCACGTGGATCACCGTGGGCTATCTGCTGGCCGACGTACTCGGCGATGTCGTCACGTACCTCGGCATCCCGATCCTCGTGCTCGTCGCGCTGGCCGTCGTGGCCCTCGTGGCCATCCGATATGCGCGCCGACGGCGCCCGCGCACCGGGCTCGTCAAGGCAGGGGCACTGGTGCTCGTTATCGCCAGTGGCCTCTCCGGCTGCGCCTCCGTGGGGCCGAACTACACGCGACCCCCGATCGAAACCGCGTCCCATTGGCGCACGCCGAGCGAAGGGCCCGGCTCCCTCGCCGATCTCGAGTGGTGGCAGCTCTTCCAGGACCCTGTCCTCCGCGAGTTGATCGGGACGGCGCTGGGGGAGAACAAAGATCTACGGCTCGCGGTGGCTCGGGTGGCCGAGGCGCGCGCGCAGCTCGCCGTCACGCGGGCCGCTCAGTTCCCACAAGTGGATGCCCAAGGAAGCTACACGAATCAGCGCTTCTCGCAGAAGAGCTTTCCCTTCAACTCCCTCGACTCGTTGCCAGGCGGAAGCGGCCTGGACAACCTGCAGGACTTCTATCGCACGGGCTTGGACATGACCTTCGAGCTCGATCTGTGGGGTCGGCTGCGGCGCGCGACGGAGGCGGCCCGGGCCGATCTGCTCGCCAGCGTGGAAAATGCTCGCACGGTCCTCACCACGTTGATCAGCGATGTCGCACAGAGCTACTTCGACCTGCTGGAGCTCGATCGGGAGGCCGACGTCGATCGGCGGACGCTCGCCTCGCGACAGGCCTCGCTCGCGCTGGTGCGGCGGCGATTCGAAGACGGGCTGACCTCCGAGCTCGACGTGCGCCGCGCCGAACAGGAGCTGGCGACCACCGCGGCCGCCGTGCCGGGCGTCGAGCGGCGGATCGCGGAGACGGAAGACCGCTTGAGCCTCTTGTTGGGGCGGAATCCGGGACCCCTCCCGCGGGGGGGCGCACTCGAGGGGCAGACGGCACCGCCCGAGGTGCCAGCCGGGCTGCCGTCGATGCTTTTGGAGCGACGACCCGATATCCGGCAGGCCGAGCAGAAGCTCGTCTCCGCCAACGCGCACATCGGGGAGGCGAAGGCGGCCTTCTTCCCGCGGATCTCGCTCACCGGGATGTTCGGTTTGGAGAGCGCGTCCCTGTCGGAGCTCTTCACCGGCCCCGCCCGCGTATGGCAGGTCGGACCGACCGTCACGTTCCCTATCTTTCATGGCGGCCAGTTGCGCGGGAACCTGCGCGCGGCGGAGGCTCGACGGCAGCAGGCCCTGATCCAGTATCAACAGAGCATCCAGCAGGCGTTCCGCGATGTGGACGATGCGCTGGTCTTCCGCGCGAAAGCGAGCGAGATCCGCACGCAGCAGGAGGCGCGTGTCCAGGCCGCACGAGGTGCCCTCGACATCGCCAACCTTCGTTACACGAATGGACTGGGCACGTATCTGGATGTCCTCGATGCCCAGCGGCAGCTCTTCACGGCCGAGATCGATCTCGCGGCGATCACCCGGGACCAGCTCACCGCGGTGGTGCAAGTCTACAAAGCGCTCGGGGGCGGCTGGGAGGTACCGCGATGAGCCGCCGGCCGTCAGATGCAGAAACATTCGAGTCGGTGACCGTGAGCCCGAACGGGAAGGTCTTACGAGGCTCCGGACTACCGTTCGCATTGGCTCCGCGAGGCCGGTACCGGCGCTGGATCGTCCTGGTCTTCGGCGTCGTCGCGGCCCTGGCCCTGCTCACATTCGGTGTCCGCTACGTCCTGTACACGAGAGCGCACGAGTTCACCGACGACGCGTTCATCGATGGCCATGTCATCGGGGTGAGCCCGAAGGTGGCGAGCAACGTCGCCCGTGTCTACGTCGACGACAACACGCACGTGAAGGCGGGGGATCTGCTCGTGGAGCTCGACCCGCGGGATTTCGAGGCGCGCCTGGCCCAGGCCCGGGCGAACCTCGCCGCGGCCGTGCAGCAGCACCGGGCCGCCTTTTTGAACGCTCGGGTCGTCGAGCGAACGGCGGGCGCCGGCGTGCAGCAGGCCGAGGCCGCCGTGGCGACCGCGGAGCGGCAGGTCGACGGGGCACGGAGTCGACTCGAACAGGCGCGGGCGCAGATCGTCTCGGCCGAGGCGGAGGCGACGCGGGCGGCGGCCGACGTGCGCCGCTACGAGAACCTTCTCAAGTACGGTGCCGTGTCGCATCAAGAGCGGGACAACGCGGTTGCCACCAACGACAAGGCCGCGGCGGACCTCGACGCGGCACGGAAAGCGCAGCAGGCGGCCGCGGATGCCCTCCGCCAGCAAGAGGCGCAGCTCGCGCAGGAGCGCGCTCGCCTCGCGAGCGCGCAGGCCGCGCCGGACCAGATGGCGCAGAGCCGCGCTCAGGCCGATCAGCTCGCCGCCCAGATCGGTCAATACGAGGCAGCCGTCCGCCAGGTCGAGCTGGACCTGTCGTACACGAAGCTCTACGCGCCGGAGTCCGGACGCGTCACGCGCAAGAGCGTCGAGCCGGGCGCGTACGTCCAGGTGGGCCAGACCCTGTTCTCGATCGTCCCCGACCGCGTGTGGGTGGTCGCCAACTTCAAGGAGACCCAGCTCCGCCACATGCGACCGGGGCAACCCGCGACGGTCCGGGTCGACGCGTATCCGGATCGGGTCTTCCACGGACACGTGGACAGCATCCAGGCCGGCAGCGGCGCGCGCTTCAGCCTGTTGCCGCCCGAGAACGCCACGGGCAACTACGTGAAAGTCGTCCAGCGGGTGCCGGTCAAGATCGTCATCGACGAGACCGCGGATCCGCAGCGCGTGCTGGGCCCCGGCATGTCGGTGGTGCCGGACGTGCGCGTTCGGTGAGCGATGTCAACGCGCTGAGCGCCGGTCATTAGGGGGAACACGCCATGTCTGTCATTGCCATCCTTGGAGCCGGGCCCGGCATGGGGCGGGCGATCGCCAAGACGTTCGGCGCGCACGGGTACCGCGTCGCGCTCTTGTCTCGCAACCCGGACAAGCAGGAGCCGCTCGTCACTGAGCTCGCCACCCACGACATCATCTCGGCCGCCTTTCGCGTTGACGTGCGCGACCGCCGGTCGGTCGCATCCGGCCTCGCGGCAGTGAAGCAGCGCCTCGGCGCAATCGATGTGCTCGAGTTCTCGCCCGCCGACCGTAGGCTGCCGCTGCACTCGGCGACCGCGCTGACCCACGAGCACGTCCGGGTCTGGATCGACCTCTATGTCCACGGCGCCGTCGCAGCCGTGAACCACACGTTGCCCGACATGCTCGCGAGGGGCTCGGGGACGATCCTGTTCACGACCAGCGCCTCCTCCGTCCATCCGGCCCCGAGATTCGGCGCGGTCGGTGCGGCGATGGCCTGGCTCCGCAACTGGGCCCACGCGCTGCATGCCGCGGCCGCGCCCAGAGGCGTGCAGGTGGGCCATGTCGCCATCGGCGCCTTCAGACCGGGTGCGGTCTCCGAGGCGATCGCGCCGCTCTACTGGGAGCTCCACACCCACCGCCACGAGATCGAGAAGGTCGTCCTTCTGGATGTGGCCGATTGGCTCCCGGAGCAGGCCCGACCGGCCGGGCTGGCCCCGACGACGAAGGGAGTCTGAGTCGAATGAGCGAGTCGACCCGCGAGCCGTGGCGCCCGGCGCACAACCCATGGCTGATCGCGGTTGTGGTGTCGTTGGCGGCCTTTATGGAAGTCCTCGACACCAGCATCGCGAACGTGGCGCTGCCCCATATCGCCGGCGACCTCGGCGCCAGCAATGACGAGAGTACGTGGGTGCTGACAACGTACCTTGTCGCCAACGCCATCGTGCTGCCCATCAGCGGGTGGCTGGTCGAGCTCTTTGGCCGCAAGCGCTTCTTCATGATTTGCATCGCGTTCTTCACGTTGAGCTCGGTCTTCTGCGGAGTGGCG
>Ga0075425_100003855_pt1 | contig 15334 bp, 15 predicted proteins | sample SoiMethybrSBSTD4_FD_75300 | JGI IMG/M metagenome (GOLD analysis project Ga0075425, IMG submission 75300) | Bulk soil microbial communities from a Populus tree surrounding site in Tennessee, USA - Soil MetaG P. TD hybrid SBSTD4 | ecosystem: Environmental > Terrestrial > Soil > Tree plantation...
CTCAGTCAACGCCCGAACAAGGACGCGCTGCTCCAAGGCTGCATCAACGCCGCGCTCGAAAGCCTCGGCCGCGGTCTGGCGCTGACGCTCGCGCCGGTGCGCGTGAACACCGTGTCACCAGGGCTGATCGACACGCCGATTCGAGCGGGGATGCCCGCGGACAGGAAGAAGGCGATGCTCGATCACGCCGCCGCGACGCTGCCCGCAAGGCGCGTTGGCCGGGCAGAAGACGTCGCGGCTGCGATCCTGATGCTAATGACGAATCCGTTCACCACCGGCAGCACGATATTCGTCGACGGCGGCGGCATGCTTGCGTAAGAGCAGAGGCCTGACGACCCCCATCAGCGCCAGCACGATGCCGAAGGTCACCACGATCGCCGCGCCCGTCGGAAAGTCGAACCGCACGGACAGATACATGCCCATCATCGACACGACGACGCCCATGATCCAGCCGATCGCCAGACGCCGTCCGATATGCGACGAGTAGAGCATGCCGCCTACCGACGGTACGATGAGATAACAGAACACGAGGAGCACCCCGGCGATCGCGACCGACCGCGTCACCACCAAACCGAACGATGCGTAAAACAGAAAATCCCAGAACCTGACGGGAACGCCGCGGGCGGCCGCCGCCTGGGTGTCGATCGAGATCTCCAGAAACTTGTGCCTGAAGATGTAATGGAAAAGGCCGATCGCCGCGTAAATCGTGGCTGTGAGCACCACCTCCGGCCACTGCACCGACAGAATGTTCCCGACCAGCATCGTCTGGAGATGCTCGGCCTCCCCGGTCGCCTTGCTCAGCGTCAGGATCACCGCGGCTGATGCGACCGCATAGGAAATGCCGATGATCGCTTCCTGCGGAATGCCGACGTCGTGTCCCTTGATCATCGCGAAGATGAACGCGCCAATCAGCGTGAAGCCGAGGCTCATCCAGTAGACCGCGTTGTCGTGCGGGTCGTATCCCTGGAAAACCGCGATTGCGGCCCCCAGTGACGCGATCTGCGCGAGCGAGAGGTCGACGAAGATGACCCCCCGCTCGACGACGTGCAGGCCGAGATAGGCGTGAATGCCGGCGATGATCAGGCTCGCGGCGATTGCCGGCAGCAGGAACTGAAAAATCGTCCAGTCCACGATGTCACTTTCCGCCGAGCTGCTTGAAGGCGGCAGCCAGCTGATTGACGTCGTACTCGAACAGCGCAATATAGTCGGTCGCTTCCTTCGTACCGCCGACCGACGGAGCAAGCACCATCACCTTGCCCCCGACCTGCGTCGCAATTGATTGCGGCGTCTTCAGGTCGAAGTACGGCTCGACGACGATCAGCTTCGCGCCCTCACGCTTCATTGCGTCGATGACTTCGAGGGTGTGCTGCGGCGTCGGCGGAATGCCCGGCTTCGGCTCGACATACCCGATCACGTCCAGGCCCCAGCGCTCCATGAAGTTGGGCCATGAGCGGTGGAACGTCACCAGCTTCGCCCCCTTGAACGGCGCCAATGTCGCATCCCAGCGTTTTTCAGCGGCGGCAAGACGCGCATCGAAGTCCGAGTAGCGCTGCGCGAAGTAGGACGCGTTGCCGGGCGAAAGTTGACTGAACTTGTCCCGAATCGCCTGCGCGATCTTCCGGCCGTTGCCAGGCTCGAGCCAGTAGTGCGGATTGCCGAGCGGATGCACATCGCCCATCGCGCGCGTGATCTGCCCGGTCGGGATTTCGAGAATCCTCACGTTCAGCGACGCATCGAGGTAGCCATTCGCCCCGGGCTGGATCTTGGCGTTGCGGCTGCTCGTCAACAGCGGCGGCAGCCATCCAATCTCGAGCTCGCGGCCGACGACCATGAGCACGTCAGCACGGCTGACGGCGAGGATGAAGCTCGGTTTGGGATCCACGAAGTGCGGATCCTGATAGCCCTTCGCGAGCGCCGTTACGGAAACCTTATCGCCGCCGATTTCGCGCGCCAGCGATCCCAGATCCTCTGTCGTAGAAACGACGTTCAACTTGCCCTGTGCCGATGCAATGGCCGGCAGTGCGAGCAGAAACGCGAGAATGAATTTGAGTGTGTTCATACTGACACCTGAAACCTGATACCTAGAAGGGATGGGCGCCATGTGCGCCAATTGAAAACTGGAACTGGAACAGCAATTCATTGGCGTCGGGACCGTCGCCGTAATTCGTCCGGCGGTACTGACCGCGCACCTGGCTGAACTCGCTCGGCCAGTAGGTCAGCACGGCGGAACCGCCGCGATCGAGAATCGACGAGTCTTCGGCTCGTTCGGATTGATCGTAGCGCCCGCCAGCCCACCAGCGCCGCGCGAACTGGTAGTCACCGGACACGTAATATCCGACGCTTCGCTCATGCCCTGACGCGCGCGGACGCAGCGTCCGGAACTGCTCTCGATTGCTCCAGACCACCTCGCTGCGACCAACGAACTGGTGGTAAATCGCGCGGGTTAGCGGACGCCACCGCAGCGTCGCATCGACGCCGAACAAATCCGTTGTGAAGCGCCCGATATCCTCTGCTCTGACGATGCCCGCATCGTTGTGGCCGTACGAATATGATGCGCCGAGATCGACGTTGGTCGATTCGCTGATGTCATGGTACCCGCGCAGATGAGCGACATACGCCAGGTCGCCGCGCTTGCTCGACTTGAACAGGTCGCTCGAGTCGCCGCGATAGACCTCCCCCGTCGCTTCGAGGAACAGCGTGCCTGCGGGAATCAGACGCGATACCGAAATTCCGGCATCGTCGATCCCATCTTCGCCGCCGACCAGGTTTTTCGTCACAAGCGGACGATCCGTCCACGGCAGCACATGGTTGTGGAGCGAGTTGACCTTGCCGAACGCGGCGCGCATCTTCCCCACCTTCGCCAGGAAGCCGCCTGGAAGCGTGTTCAACGTCAGGAATCCTTCTTCCAACTCCACGCCTTCTTCACCGAATGAGATAAAAAAGTCGGCGCGCGCGTACGGGTCGACAATCGCCTGGAACGACGCTTCCGATTCGTGCATCTCGAGCGCCGGCTGCGGATCCGTCGTGTTGCGGCCCGCGGCGCCAAGAAAATCCCCAATGACGGCCATATCGGGATTGAAGATCTTCGAGCCAAGCGACGCGGTGCCGTAGATCGGCAATGTCCCGGTCGGCCCTCCGGCGCCAGCTGCACCAGGCGGCACCTCCACAGTCCCCGCGGGCGGTGGCGGCGCACCTTGCGCAGCTTCCGGCGGCGACGGTGCCGGCGCCGCTTGGCCGGCTTGCAGCGCAGCAAGCTGTGCTTCGAGCGCGGAAATCCGCTGGTTGAATTCCTGTCGCAGCTGATCGATCTGCTGCTGAACCTGTTGCGCCTGATCCGGGGTCTGCGCCGCGGCCTGCCGCGGCGCGAGAAACGCCGCAGCAATACATGCCGCGCGCGCGCAATCTATCGGTCGCATACATCCTCCTGACGGACACAGGTCCGTCTCCTTGTCGTGAAGGGTTCGAGGAGTTATGCGATCGGAGGCGCGCGGGCGGGACGATCGGAAACGACTTGCGGATTCAGCGCGCCGGCCGCGGTCGTCGCGGTGAGGCGGCCGTCAATTGTCGGGGCGGCGAAGCGCACCGAATGCGCGACGGCGCGCAGCGATTGAAGTGCGTGACAGAGCACGCAGTGCTGCGATTCGGGAACCGTCTCGTCGCCCGCCCCTCCGATGCGGTGCGCTTCCGCATTGTGAACGACGATGGTGGGATTGCAGATCTCGTCGTCCATCCCGTCGTGCAGCAAGGACGAGACAGTGATCGGGCCCGTCGCAAAAAGCGCGAGCGCCACCGCGAACGGCGCGAGACGAGTGCGCCGAAGGGCGCGAATCATCGCTACAAGGATAGCAGGGAACTGACTCGATCGAGGTGCTGCAGCCCGTAGACGTCGGTCGGCAACTGCGGAATCCAGACGAGCGGGTACTGCGAGAAGCGCTGCCTGATTTCGTCGATATAGACCTGTTCCTGGGCCCGACGCGAGCGGTAGAAGTCCCCTTCGGCATCGACGGGCAGCACGCGGTTGACCACCACCTGACACACGTTCACATTCGACTCGCGGAGCAGTTCCGCCGCGCGAGCGGTTTCTTCAATCGGGAGGCGCTCGGGAATGACGACCAGCACGAAACCAGTGAAGTTGTGCTGCATCAGGCGGGCACGCACCTGTTCCAGCTTCTCCCGCCGCGCCTCCAGCGTTTTGAGAATCGGGTCGTCCTCCGGGCTGATCGCCTCGGGTTCGAGCCGCAACTGATCGATGTCCTTGTTCAGCGCCAGCAACGCGCGCCGACGCTTCGAGAGCGCGGTTATCCACGTCGTCACCAGCTCCGGCATCCGCAACAGGCGGAGCGTGTGTCCGGTGGGCGCCGTGTCGAAGACGAGCAGGTCGTAGGCGTCGAAGCGACCGACGATCAAGTCGCCGATGCGATCGAACAGCGCGACTTCCTCGACGCCCGGCATCCCAGAGACCAGTTCAATCTGACGCTCCGCTTCGCGTGCGATCGCGTGGCTGAACATGCGCGCGATGCCGGCCTTGGCGGTGTCGATGTAACGTCGCGCTTCGAGGTTGGCATCGATCTCGAGACCGAAGAGGCGAGGATGGATCTCGCGCTCGTCGGCGCCGAATGGTCGTTCGAAGATGTCGGACGTGGAATGCGCCGGGTCCGTCGAGACGAGCAACACGCGTTTACCGGCGCGGCTCGCCGCAAGCGCCACCGCCGACGCACAGGTCGTCTTGCCGACGCCTCCCTTGCCGCCGAAGAAGAGAATGCGTTTCTTCAGCAGCACGGCATGCTGCCGATCGGCGAGCGGTCCATGCCCATGCGCCGATGCCACGTATGGAACTCTTCGAGGAAGAACGGGTACACGTCGAGCAGATAGATCGCGGCGGGATTCGGCAGGCCGACGAGCTCCATGAAGCACTGGAGCATGAACAGGTCGTTGAGGTCGACGAACTGTTCGCGCAGCTTCCGCTCATACTCCGACACGAAGTAGCCGTGCAGAAATTCGCCGAAGTGCCGCTTCAGATCGTCCAGGCTCATGACAGCTTCTCGACGTCGTGCAACCGGCTCACGTCGACCGAGAGCAGATGCGACCGCGATTCGCCGCGGAACACGGGCTGGAAGCGCGCGTTCCAGATGATTTCATCCGCACGATACGACGTGCGCGCGTGTACGGTCTGCTCGTAGGTTTCGTCCACGCCGGTCAACAGCACCAGAATCTCCGCCTGCTCACCGAGCAGATCATCGCGCGTCTTGCCCGCGAGCGGACTGTTTTCGTCGATGGGATGCACAACCGTCCACGTCAGCGGGAAGAACGTCACCTTATTGCGCTCGAGCGGCAGCAACCGGTACCGCCGCATGATCCGATCCTCCCGATCCCGCTCCAGCGAGGTGTAGAGCACCTGCGCCTGCAGCTCGATGATTTCGTTGCGCCTTCGCTGGTTGGCGACGCGGAACATCAGCGCCTGTACATCCGCGTACGGCGCGACGATCGCGTGCCGGCTGAAGATGATGGCCGCGGTCGGCCGTGCGAAGCGCGCGAACAGCAGTCCCGTGGCGAGCGCCTGATACATGAGGCCGACGAGCGCTTCGATCGTGACGAGGACGTTGGCGGCCATGCCGTTCGGACCGATCTGACCGTAGCCGATGGTCGCAAACGTCTGGATGCTGAAGAAAAAGGCCTGGCTGAACCGGCCGCCCAGCATGTGTGTCGCCGGGCCCGCCAGCGCATCAGGGCCACACGCAATATAGGCGAGCGCAAAGAGCAGGTTGAGAATCAGGTACAGCAGCGCCACCAATCCGAGGAAGCCCGCCCATGAAATGGTCAGCAGGAGCTGGTAGGGCGCGAGGGTCGCGAGCAGCCCGAGCCCTTCGCGGACCACATTGAACGAGCCGTCGCGATTGAGCAGCCGCTGCCGGCTATCGCGGCTGACCACCGAGCCGAAGCCGAGGTCGCGATCGCGCACCTCGGCTTCAGCGGTGACGCGTGCGGCGAGCGGGCTTGGATCGAATGGGGCAGCCATTTTTGTCCCGTCGGTTGTTAAACCATGCGTGATTGTCGAAATCGACGCCTGAAGACGACGCGTTCAGCGCGCACATTGAATCGACGTGGCCGAAAACATTCGAGATTCATCGCCTGCCAGGTCACACGGCCGAGTTGGCCCATCTGTTGCTCACCGATTGCGCATGGACATCCACCGCCTCGCGCACCGCGTAAGAAATGAGTTCATCGAGATGCCGGGCCTGCAGTTGACGCTTCCTCAGGCTGCGAGGCTGTGGGGCCTCGATCACGAGGCGTCGCGGCTCGTCATCGATGCGCTCGTCGAAGGCGCGTTCCTCCGATGGACGCCACGTGGCACGGTGGTCCGCGCTAAAGCTTCATAACGAGCGGCGCCACATCCAACCCGTCCGGCACGGCTCGCCACGTCTCCCCAGGTGCGATCAGCATCGGGGTGGTGAGCGATCCGGTGCTGATCAACTCGCCTGCGCGCAGCGGCTGCGCCCACGGCGACTCCCGTACCGCCTTCGCCAGCTCCCCGAGACAGAGCGCCGGGTTGCGAAACACGTTCTTACCGCTGCCTTCCTCCACGAAGTTGTCGTTCTTGAACAATTTCAGCTTGAAGTCGCCAAGCTGCGCGGCCAGCACCCCCGCGCTCGCGTCGGTGACCATCGTCGGCGCGCCAAGCACGAGCCCGGCATGGAAGCCGTACGCGGCGACCAGATCCTGGGGCTTGAACTGCCACTCGGGAAACGGGCAATCGACGATTTCGTAGCCGAGCGACAGCCACTCGACCGACTTCATCACGGCCACCGGATCTGCCAGGTCGCCCACGAGCGGTGACTTCAATCTGAAAACGACTTCCGGTTCGAGCTTCGGCGCGTAGGTGAACGGAAGCGGCGTGACCTCGACCTCGCTGGACTGATGGATGGTGTCGTCGTACATCGACGCCCACGCGACCGTTTTCAGATTCAGCTTCTCGAGCACCGCCTGATTGCCGAAAGCCACTTTGCGACCGACGACGGTTCGTCCGCTCGCGCGGCGTCGGCGCGCCAGCTCCGCTTCGACCGCGTAAGCGGAGGCAAGGTCGAAGCCTTCGCGCGTGGAGAGGGGCTGCGGCAGGAGGTCGCCTGCTTCGTACGCATCAATCAGTTCCTGGGCAACGGCATTCGCATCGATCGCCATGGTCCTGTCGAGTGTAATAGGATTCGGCTCGTTATGACTCGCCTTCTCACCACCGTTTGTGTCGTTGCTGCGGCGATTGGCGTCAGCGGACAGGCGGAGAACACGGTCGTTCGGTTGGACCGCACGCTCGATGCCCTGATCGCCCCGAACACCAGAGCCGAGCTCCTCAAGGGTGATTACTTCGGCGCCATTGAAGGGCCCGTCTGGGTGGACGAAGCCGCGAGCGGGTACCTCCTGTTCAGCGACATGGCCGGGAATGTCATTTACAAGTGGACGCCTGCCGGTCAGCTGTCGGTCTTTCTGGAGAAGAGCGGCTACACGGGAAATGACTTGAACAACGTCGGCGGGCAATACACGAACGGCCGCCTGCATCTGCTGCTCATCGGCTCGAACGGACTGACGCTCGATCGCGAAGGACGCCTCATCATCGCCGGCATGACCGATCGGAACGTCACGCGGCTCGAGAAAGACGGCACGCGAACGATTCTCGCGGACCACTACGAAGGCAAGCGGCTGAACAGCCCGAACGATCTCGTCGTGAAGTCCGATGGTGCAATCTATTTCACTGAAACGACGAGCGGTATCCGCGGCCGCGATGAAGGGTCGGCGCGCGAGATCGCGTTTCACGGGTTGTATGTGATTAAAGACGGGATGTTGCGCCTGCTCGACAAGGATCCGCAGGGCGCGGCGCCAAATGGCATCGCGTTCTCACCGGACGAGAAAATTCTCTACGTTAACGGCGGAGCCAAGGTCAGCGCCTACGACGTACGTGCGGATGACATGGTCGCCAATCCACGCTTGCTGATCGATGTCGGCGGCGCGAACAACGTGCCTGGAAACACCGACGGCATGAAGGTGGACCGCAGCGGCAACATCTACTTCTCGGGCCCCGGCGGTGTCTGGATCGTGTCGCCGCAAGGCAAGCATCTGGGAACCATCGTTACGCCCGAGCGGGTCGCGAACCTGGCGTTCGGCGACGCCGACAGCAAGACGTTATATATGGTGGGCGGACGCAGCCTCTGGCGCATCCGCGTGAACACGCCCGGCATCAGGCCGATGACAAAGGAGAAGCGATGAAGACGTTTGCAACGATGACGGCGGCGCTGCTGCTCGCCAGCACCGCGTTCGCGCAGAAGACGATCACCGACGCCGACAAGACGGGTGTCTACATGTCCGCGACGGAAGTCGCCGATGCGGTCGCGAAGCTGCCGAAGAATCCGCTCGCGTCGGTGCCGGTCTTCAAGATCGGCCCCTTCAACGTGAACGTCGAGCACCGGCTCGGATCGCCGGCGGCGGCGCAGGCCGGGTCGATCCATGAGAAGGACGCCGAGCTGTTCTACATGATCGACGGCACCGCGACGCTCGTCACCGGAGGCAAGCTGATCGACGGGGCGAAGGACGGCGATAACTGGCGCGGCAAAGGGATCGACGGCGGCAAGGCGCAGAAGATGTCGAAGGGCGATTTCATGCTCGTGCCCGCCGGCGTGCCGCACTGGTTCACCGACATCAACGGCCAGATCACGGAGTTTTCGCTGCATCTGCCGGTGAAGTAGGCCGGGACCAGGGAGCCGGGATCCGAGATCCGTGGCGTCAATAGCTGCACGGTTGAACCGCCTTCCACCGACGGCGGTTCACCGTCAGGCGACGTTTGTCGCGGGCATCGGATCGTTCTTCGATCTGTTCGACATTTTCCTCGCAGGCGTCCTCGCCACCGTTCTCACACAGCAGTTCCAGCTCACTCGCGCCGCGCTGCCGCCGATCATCGGATCGAGCTTCGTCGGCATGTTCTTCGGCGCGACGCTCCTCGGCCGGTTCGCCGATGCGCGTGGGCGACGCACGGCGTTTCTGGTCAATCTGGGCATTTACTCCGCGTTCACGCTGCTCGGCGCGTTCAGTCCGAATGTGACGGTCCTGATCGTGACGCGTTTTCTCGCGGGCATCGGCATCGGCGCGGAGCTGCCGCTCGTCGACGCGTATCTGAGCGAGCTGTTGCCGGCGCGCCACCGAGGCCGCTACACGGCCTGGGCGTATACGTTCGGCTTCATCGGCGTACCAGCGGCCGGGTTTCTCGCGCGGTTTCTCGTGCCCCAGCAGCCGTTCGGGATCGACGGCTGGCGCTGGATGTTCGTCGTCGGCTCGCTCGGCGCCGCCATCATCTGGGCAATGCGCGCGAATTTGCCCGAATCGCCGCGCTGGCTCGAAACCGTCGGCCGCACCGCGGAAGCCGAAGCGATTGTGTCGCGAATGGAGCGTGAAGCGACACGCATTGCGCCGCTCGCGCCCGCCGCGCCCGACGAGTTTGCGTCCGAGGAGCGCGGCCGCTTCCGTGCGATCTTCGGCAGCCGCTATCGCGGACGCACGCTGATGCTCTGCGTCTTCCACATCTTTCAGACCGTCGGCTACTACGGCTTCGGCACGCTCGTGCCGACGGTCCTCGCCGCCAAGGGCTATTCGATCGTGACGTCGCTCACGTTCACATCGCTGACGTTCATCGGCTATCCGATCGGCTCCGTGCTATCGCTGCCGATCGTCGAGCGGATCGATCGCCGCTGGCTGATCGTCGCGTCGGCGGCGTGGATGGCGGCCTTCGGCCTGATGCTCGGCTACGCAACCTCCCCGACCGTTATCCTCGCGTCCGGGTTTCTCTACACCGCGACGAGCAACATCTTCTCGAACGCGCTGCACATCTTTCAGGTGGAGATCTTCCCGACGTTCGCGCGCGCCACGGCCGCCGGCACGGCCTACGGTATGAGCCGCCTCTCAACCGCCGCGATGCCGTTCGTGCTCGTGCCCGTGCTCGATCGCTACGGCCCGACGGCGATGTTCGGCTGCGTCGCGGGCGCGCTGTTTATCTGCATCGTCGACATCGCGCTGTTCGCGCCGCCGACCACCGGTAGGGCGTTGGAGAAGATTGTGGCCGGGCCGGGCGCGCGGATCCGAAATCCCGGTTAGAACCGGTACGTATACAACAGCTTCGACGACGCGCGTCGATCGAGCGTCGAGAACCGATCGCGGACCGGATCGTCCAGCCAGTTGTGGTTGTAGACGATGTAGAAGTCGTTGCCGGGCGTGAGAATCCAGCGCAAGCGCGACTGCCAGCCCATGATCGCGCTTACTGAGTCGTACTGCACGTTGTTCGACAACGAGATCCACGGATTGAACTGCGTCTCGAGCACTGTCCGATACAGCTTCGTCGTAAACCGTGCGTCGGGCAGCGAGATCCTGTTCCATTCGCCGGTCAGATAGAGGACCGCGCCGGGCCGCGGCCGAATAGCGATGTCAAGCGTCAACTGATCGCGATCGCCGGAATAGAAGCTGCCCGTTTCCCACTGCGGTTCGATCGACAGTTTCCGCCGCGAGGCGGTTCGCATCTGCAACCGGTAGCGCGTGTAGGTGTATTCCGACCCGATTGGCAGCGTGACGCGATTGGCAATCCGGAAGTTGCGATCGAGCTTTTCATACGTCGGCAGGACGTGCACCTGAATCTGTTCCTGCGACTGGAAGTTCGCCTGAAACACGGTCACGTCCCACTGCCGCAGCAGCGGATCGTTGTTCGCCGTCAGATACTGCAGGTCGCCGCTCACGCCGAACTGGTATTGCTGTACGCCGAACTTCGTCCGTCCCTGCACGCGTCGCGGCCGCGGTTGAAAGCGCGCCTGCGGCGCGTAGCGGCGATAGCCGTTGCGCAGCGTGAAGCCGACCGCCGGATCGTAGTTCTCCTGCACCTCTCGGTAGTTGAAGCGGCCGATATAGCGATCGTTGGGATACTCGAAGTTGGCGCCCCACGCGCCGCTCTTTCCAGTTTTCGCCGGATTCGTCGTCGCCAGGTAGAACCCGGTGAGAAACATGTTCTGGTTTGCGCGGAATGTGGTGGTGCCCAGACGGAAATCGGCGCCGAGCGTGTTGAGCGCGGCGAAGGTGCCGAGGGGCGCGATGAATGCACTGGCCTCACCGTCGGTGCGCGCGTCGCGGCGTGTGTACAGCAGTCCGACGTACGACTCGCGCAGGACATTGCGCCTCACACGCAGCGCGGTGAAGTCTTCGCCCGCTGTCCCATCGTCGCGGCCGGTTCGAATCTGCATCAGGCCGATGTTCTGACGGCCGGCCTGACCCGTCAGCTTCACGCCGACATCGATCTTCTGCGGATCGCCGTTGGCATCGAGACCGATGCGCCGCGTGAAGAATGGCACGACGGCGACGTTGCGATTGAAATTGTTCTCGAAGCTGGCAAAGTCGAAAAACGAAGCGCCTTCGAGAAAGAACCCGCGCTTCTCGGGGAAGAACAGTGAGTACTGCGTCAGGTTCACCTGGCGCTGATCGACTTCGGTCTGCGCGAAGTCCGTGTTGACGGTCAGATTCGCGCGCAGCGCGGGGGTGACACTGTAGTACAGGTCAACACCAGCGTCCGCATCGGTCGTCGTGGCGGTGCTGCCGCGGCCGGGCGAGGCAAGCGCAGTCGCGACGCCATAGGGACGCAGCTCGAGGCCATGCCCCTGCGAGACGTCGCGGATGCCAAGCAGCAGCCCCGTGTACTGGATGCGCAGCCCCTGGTTGAGTCCCCATCCCGTCCAGTAGCTCTCCTCGTTCTTCCGACGCACAGTGCGCTGGAAGTTGACGCCCCATGCCTCGGCATTCGGATCGAAGTTCAAGGTTCGAAACGGAATCTCGATTTCGATGGTCCAGCCCATCTCGCTGCGATGCACGTGCGCGTTCCAGATGCCATCCCACTCACGATTGGTCTGCCCGGCCGGACTCATCAGCGCATCCGCCATCAGCCCCGATGGATTCATCTCGAAGTAGTAGCCGTTGCGCGCGTCAAGAAACGTGTCGAATTCCCAGATGAAGCGATCGTCGGCACCGAGCCCTTCGTCGCGCTTCATCGTGTTGCCGAGCAGCTTGTTCGGCTCGTCGTCGAAGCAGTTGACGCCCATGTAGAGCGCGTCGCGCGTGAACGCGAAGCGCACTTCGGTTGGTTCGGTTGGCGGCGCGCCCGTCTGCGGGATCTGCTGCTTGAAGTCGGCGGCCGGGATCGCTCGCTGCCAGACCGGTTCGTCGAGCCGACCGTCCAATGTGATCGACTCCCCATCGTCGAGCCGCACGGCGGTGACCATCGGACGTGTCAGTTGCTCGGGGGGAGTTTGCGCTTCGGCTGCACTGATGGCCGCCACGAGGCACACGAGTGACAAAGCGGGCCGTCTCATCATGGTTGCAGGGTCCGTGCATGATACCCTTTCGGCCTTCAGTCACGAGGTGAGGAGAGACGTATGGAACAGCAGGTTGAACAGCAGCGGCTGACAGCGAAAGATTTCCACCCGGAAATCCTCAAGCTCTTTGATCGCTACGTGCACGGGATGATCGATCGGCGCGGCTTCCTCGACGGTGCAGCGAAGTTCGCCGTCGGCGGCATGACAGCTGCCGCAATCCTGCAGGCGCTCAGCCCGAACTATGCGTGGGCCGAGCAGGTGCCCGAAAGCGACAAACGCATCGCGACGATGACGCTTGACTACGACTCACCGAAAGGTCAGGGGAAGATGAAGGGCTATTTCGCAAAGCCCGCCAATCTGAATGGCAAGATCCCTGGCGTCGTCGTCATCCACGAGAATCGCGGGCTGACGCCGTACATCAAGGACGTCGCTCGACGGCTCGCCGTCGCCAACTTCGTCGCCTTCGCACCTGATGCGCTGACGCCGCTCGGCGGCTACCCGGGCAACGACGACAAGGGCGTCGAGATGCAGCGCACGCTGGATCAGAACAAGATCATCGAGGACTTCATCGAAGCTGTGAACGTCCTGCAGAAGCGTCCCGAATGCACGGGGAAGGTCGGTGCGGTCGGCTTCTGCTTCGGCGGGAGCGTCACCAACCAGCTCGCGGTACGCGTACCGTCACTGGCAGCCGCGGCGCCGTATTACGGCGGACAGCCGAAAGCCGAAGACGTGGCGAAGATCAACGCGCCGCTGATGATTCATTACGGCGGTCTCGACGAACGCGTCAATGCCGGCTGGCCCGCCTACGAGGCGGCGCTGAAGGCCAACGGCAAGAAGTACGAGGAGTACGTGTACGCCGGCGCGAACCACGGCTTCCACAACGACACGACGCCGCGTTACGACAAGGCGGCCGCCGAGCTGTCGTGGCAGCGGACGATCGACTTCTTCAACAAGAACCTCCGCACAGGCGGACGGGCGACGAATTAACTGCACTGTGTAGGGGCCGGTCTTCAAACGGCCCCTACACGACCCGTCACCTACCGCTGGCGCGCGAGTCCCACGTCCCCCAGCGCTGGTTCTGGCATTATGCCCGTGCGAGCAGCGTCGAAGCGTAGTCGTGCACGGACGTCAACTCGAACGGAAACATCGCCCGCGTCGTCGAGATATCCATCGCATCGCCGCTGGCGTACTGAAGCATCAATCCGGCGAACGACTTCTGCAGCGGATCGGTCGCTTTCTGCAGCTGCGCGGCGAGATCGCTCTCATTCACCGTCTCAACGGAGATGTCCGCTGTCCCCGCGGCTTCGAAGATCCGAACCACTTCGAGCGGAGTGAGCGCTTCAGGACCGCCGACGTCAAGCGTCGCGTTGCGGGCCGCTCGCTGATCGACCGCGGCGGCGGCGATTTTCGCGACGTCTTTGTACGAGACCCAGCTCAGCGGCTTGGTACCGTCGCCATAGATACGAGCCGTCCGCGAAGCGACATCAAAGCCGAGCGTCGGCGACAGCCACACCTCCATGAAATAGGACGCCTGCAGGATGGTGTAGGCGAGGCCCGAATCCTTCAGGCGCTGCTCGGCAGCGCGCTTCGCCACGGTCAACGGATACTGGATGCGCGGGTTGTCCCGGAACGAGACGAAGATGAAATGTTCGACCTGCGCGAAGCGGGCTGCGTCGATGAGCGCAATCTGTCCACGTTGATCGACGGTTTCAATCGAGTCACCCGCCTGACGCGAGAGTGTCGAGGAGGCAGTCGAGATGACAGTGGTAACACCGGCGCACGCTGATTCGAGCGACGTCTTGTCCTTGAGGTCACCGCGCACGAGTTCCACGCCAATCTTGTCGAGATCGGCGGTTTTGCCGGCATCCGACGTGGCTCGCACCAAGCCGCGGACCGCTTTGCCCTCTTTCCGCAGGCACTGGCAGACTTCCATTCCCAGCAGACCGGTCGCGCCAACGACGAGAATCATGTTTCACCTCCGGAACACGTTGACACACCGGGCCGGCGCGTCACGCCGCGGCATTCTATGCGAACCCGACCCGCCGAATCCGCGAACCTACGAACCACCGATCCTCCCCAACCGGGTGATGTGCGTGCGCTCAGCCGCGCGCAGAATCACCGCATGCTCATTGAATTCTCGAATAACTGGCGGACATCGCGGCGGCTGCAGCGCCGTCGGTCGTCCAAGTACAAGGCAGGCGTTGGCGCACTGCCAGCGGCGTCGTCTACGCGTCAGGCGCCGTCGTCACCACGATGAAGGCGCTTGGACGCGAGGACCGGCTGCACGTGCGCGCAGGGTCATTGATGCAACTCCTTGTTAATAAAGCAATCCCATTCCAACCGACGCGATCGACTTCGACGCCTGGCCGCCATTGAACGCCTTGGTCGTCGTGCCGAGATGCTGGAACTCCACGCCGGCGTGCACGTTGAGCGCGCGTGTGATCGGCAGCGTCGCCATTCCAGAGACGCTCACGAAGCCGAACCGATGATCCTTCCCGGCGAGTTCGTAGTAGTTGTCCACACTGAGCCCCACCTTGACGGGCATGGCGATGCCGACGCGCCGCAGTGAATGGCTCGGAGTCGCGCCAAGCTCGAGGTACTTGCCTGCCGCGAATCCACCATCGAGCTGACCGAGCGCCGGCTTGGTATCAAGCTCGAACGCGACGAGTGCGTACGGCGCCAGCGACGCGCCGTTCACCGCCGCGCGATCCGTCGACACCCGGAACGACATCTCTTTCACATTCGTGAACATCTTGTTCGGGCTGTGATAGGCGGTGTAGGTGCTGTCGAGCGCGAACGACCTGGCGAACGCCAGCGAGAGCGTGCCGTAGACGTCCGACTCGTACCAGGACTTCCCGCTCGGTCCGCTTGAGCCCGCCCACCCGCTGTGCACGCTGTTGAACGTGCCGACACGCACCCGCGCGCTGGTCAGGCCGTGGTCCGCGGCGTGCAGG
>Ga0075425_100003856_pt1 | contig 15333 bp, 9 predicted proteins | sample SoiMethybrSBSTD4_FD_75300 | JGI IMG/M metagenome (GOLD analysis project Ga0075425, IMG submission 75300) | Bulk soil microbial communities from a Populus tree surrounding site in Tennessee, USA - Soil MetaG P. TD hybrid SBSTD4 | ecosystem: Environmental > Terrestrial > Soil > Tree plantation...
CGGCTCCGACGGGGGAGAGGTCGTTTGCTCGATGCGTTTCGGGAGCTGATCGAGCGCCATTTCGAGCGGCAGCACGTCCTCCGAAATCGCCTCCCACGAGAGACGGAGCCAGTCGCGACACCCGCCGTCGTGGGCGCCGAGGTAGTCCCATACGAGCGCCTTGTCGCCGGGCGTTCCGAACCAGCTGTCCAGGATCGCGGAACGCTCGGACGACAAGACGCCTGCGGCGTCCGCGGTGATGAAGCCCTGGTTGACGTTGTCGAACACCAGGCGAAGGTCCTGGTTGCGGCGGCGAAGATTCTCCATTGCGGCGCTCAGATCGCGCGCCATTTCGTTGAACGCGCGCGCGAGGTCGGCCAACTCGTCGCGGGTCGTGAGCGCAATGTGCTGGTCGTAATGTCCGGCGCCGATCCGACGGGCCCCTTCCGCAAGCGTCTTCACCGGCCGCACGATGCGGAGCGAGATGAAAAATCCCAGGATGAGCGCGATGGCGACTGCGGCGGCTGCGCCGATCGCGAATCGCAGCCGCACCGCCACGATGGAGGCCTCGATGACGTCCATCGGGAAGGCTGCACGCGCGAACCCGAGCACTTTTCCGTCGCGTTCGATCGACCGAGCCACGTAGAGCTTGCGATTCGAGCCCGCGCCACGGACCGCGATGCCGACCGACGCGCGTCGGGCCTGGGCGATCTCGGGTTCGTTCGCCTCCGCGCCCGTCGGGCCCTCTGGCGGCGTCATGTCCGCAGCGTCGGAGTCGACGACGACTTTACCGTCGGTCGTCAAAAGAAAGAGCTGGGTGTGGACCGACTGGCCGAGCTCCGCGATCTCGCGGCCGAGACTGGCATCGCTTGCATCGACGGGTCCGAAGAGGGCCGACGCGCACATCTGTCCGAGCATCGTGGCGACGTACGAAAGGCGTTCTTCCGCTTGCGCGCGGGCCATGCTCGCGACGTTGCGATCGACGAGAACCCCGGCGAAAATGAGTCCGGTCAGCGCGACGGCCAAAAAGCCGCCGTAGAGCCTGGTGAATAGGCGACCCGTGCGCTTCGGGCTCATGCTTCAGTTATACGTCCGTTTGCCCTCACCGTGGACTCGAAGTGAAAAGTCTGGAGGAGCAGGCGACGGGAGGGTAAAAGGGAAGAGAGCGCCCTGCGCCGAAACGAGAGAGGAGGGGTTTCTGGGACATGCCGCGACCTCGAATGCGAGATGTTGCAGCTTTCACTTTTGTCTCGATCAGCGCGATCTCTTTTCAGGCACGAGCCGATCTCGATCTCAAATTCTACGGCGACACGTCGTTCGGGGTTCGCAACCATTCCGATGTCAGCAACGGGTTCACGGCTTCACGCCTCGAGCTCTTTCCCACCGCCTCGACCGATCGGGTCAGCTTTCTGGCCGAGCTCATGGCCGAGGCGGGAGAGGACAATGAGATTGGCGTCGACCTCGAGCGCGTGCAGGTCGCGTACCTTTTCTCGAATTGGCTGCGGGTTCGCGCGGGCCGTATGCACACCGCTTTCGGCTATTACAACGACGGTTACCACCACGGCAGGTTCTTCGAGCTGACCACCGGCCGCCCTCAGCTCGTCAGTTTCGAGGACGAGTTCGGGCTTCTGGTGGCGCACCTCGTCGGCGTGGCGATCGACGGCCAAGTCCCGCTCGGCGGAGCGGGCGACCTTCACTACGACCTCGAGACCGGCAACGGGCGAGGGCACGTCCTTCAAGAAGTCGCTGTTTTGCAGGCGAGAAAGTCGAACAAGATGTTCAACTTTCGGCTTCGTTTCCTACCGAACGCGCTCGAAGGCTTGATGATCGGTGGCAACGTCGCCACCGACCAGATCCCGCGAGCACCCCCGCCGACGGCGGCCGATCCGATGCCGGCCGGTGTCCCCAACGACATCCGCGAGGTCTTGTGGGGAGCGCACGTCGTCTACCAGCAGCACCAGATTCACTTCATCGCGGAGGGAGCGGCCATCGTCCACAAAGAGGACGTGACATCCACGGTCTATCGACATTACGGCGGCTTCATCGAGGCGGGTTACTCGATCGGCGATTTCACCCCCTATGCTCGCTACGAGCACATCAAGTTCGCCTCCAGGCTGGACCCGTTCTACCAGCTGGGGCCTCTCGCCGGTTTGTCGGAGTACAAGGACGGGCGCGCGGGGGTGAAGTGGATCGCCACCGAGAACATCGCGTTGAAAATCGAAGGTGAGACGACCATCACCGGGATAGGTCCTTCGATTCAGGCCGGCACGCTGCAGTGCGCATTCGGGTTCTGACGGGGGGGGCATGCGACACGGGACATCGAAGATCGGCCTGGGTGTCGCCGTGGTGGCGTTGCTCGTGGCGTCCGTTGCCCGCGCGGAAACCTACGTCTTCGTCCGCAATTCCCGAAATCCCGTTTCCGGGCTCACGAAAGCCGAGGTGCGAAAGCTCTTCACCGGTCGGTCGAAGCAATGGAGCTCGGGCAAAGTCTTTCAGGGGGTGATCGGCGAGATCGACAGTGCGGAGTTCGTCTGGCTCGCGTGGGCGATCTTCGACATGAGCCCGAAGGATCTGCTCACGAGAATGAAGCAAGAAATCTTCCGCGGTGAGATGAAGCGCCCGATCGTGGTCAAGTCGTCCGACGAATGCATCGACGTCGTCCAGAAAACCGAAGCGGCGCTCTGTGTCGCCGCCGAATCGAGCGCCCGTTCGCTGCCCGCCGGCGTGGAAATCCTGCCCGTGGTCGATTGAAGGTCGGCGACGGGCGCTCGGCAGCTCGACAGCTCAGAAGAGAATGATGTCTCCTTCTTCAGCCGGGTTCAGTCCCCCTTTGAGGTCGAAATTGGCGTTGTCGAAGCCGCCGCTCAACGAGACGATCACGTCGTCGCGGAGCGTGCGAAAAACGTAGACGAGCGTGTCCCGAAGAGGCTCGGCGCTCGCCTCGTTGGTCGCCGCGGGCGTGGCGCTCGGCAGACCCACCTGGACCTGTACGCGGTAGCGACTGAACCTGTTTTTGATGCGGCCGGCGAGCTGGTTGGTCAGCTCGCGCATCCAGTCTTGTAGGCCGTGGGGCAGGTCGGGGCTCGGTTTCATCCGCGCGAGCGTCGCGCCTGCACACGCCAATTTCAGCTTGCCGCGAAGGCCCTCCGTGGACAGCTGGACGGTGCCGAGCAACTGATCGCGCGAAGCGTGGGGCAAGCGGGCAGGTGGGTCGATGACGGGCGCGACGGCGACGCCGTACGCGTCGAACAGCTCGATGGTCGATCTCTGCACGATGAGACCGATGACCGCGCGGGGGGAGAGCGGCGGAGGGTTCGTGCTGTTCATCGAGTTCGATATGCTTTCCCCTAGCTCTACATTGACGCTCGGTTCAACGATGAGGTCAAGGTCCGTTGGCCTCAATTGTACGGATTGTCGGGATCCGGGGCCGGCGGAATCGGCGCGGGTGCCGGCTGAACCTCGACGGCCGGCGGCGTGTCCACGAGAGGCGCCGCCACGGGCTTCGACACGTGCGCGGGCAACGGCGCCGGGACGCCCGGTCGTGCGGCGGTCGGCGATGCGTGCGCAGCACCCGTCGATGGGCTCTCCCCACTTCTCGATGATGCTTGTGGAGCGGCCGAGCCCGACGCGATCGGCGGCGATGCGCTGGCGATCGGGGGCGACGGCGCCAACCCCGCCGGCGCCGATGACACCGGTGCAGGCGTCATCTCGAGCGACGATCGGGATCGGGAGGCTGGAGCGAGAAGCTCCCGAATTCGCTCGATGCCGCGCGCTCGCACCCCGTACGTTCCCGCTGCGCCGAGAGCGACGAGAAGCACGGCCCACACCCAGCCGCGCCGCTTCGGCAGCCCAGCCACCTCTTCCATTTCGAGCGCGGCCGATCCCAAGGTCAGCTTCGAGTCGTCCTTCAACCGTGATGAAGCGCCGAGGGGCTTGCTCGCTTCCCCCTTTGGGGGCGAGAGGATGGTCGGCGCGAAGCCCACGTCTTCGTTCGCGCGCGCCGGGCCCACGCGAGCAACGGACCCGCCGCCCGCCTCACGAGCTTGAGCCGCCTGGATCGCCGCCGTTATCATCGCGCTGCGTCGCTCGGCCAGATCCGAGAAATGCGCATGCAAGAACTCGGCGACGTCCTCGCTCGTGGCCGGTAAGCCGAGCTTGTCGATCACCGTTTCGATGGCGCGCTGCATCGCCGCGGCGGTCGAGAAACGAGCGCTCGGATCTCGCGCGAGCGAGCAGTTGATGATGTCCGCGACCGGCACGGGAATCGATGCATCGGGTCGCGGCGCTGGCTCGTCGCCCAGGAGACGTCGCACGACGTCGACGTCGCTGTCTCCGTCGAACGGGAGCTTGCCCGCCGTGAGCTCGTAGAGGCAGACGCCTATCGACCATATGTCGACGCGCCGGTCGATCTCGCGGCCCCGGGCCTGTTCGGGCGCCATGTAGTGGATCTTTCCCTTGATGACGCCGCTGCCGGTGTCGCCGGCGATCCGATTCGTCGCCTTGGCGATTCCGAAATCGATGATCTTCACGCTCCCCGCCCCGCTGAGCAGGATGTTCTGCGGCGAGACGTCGCGGTGCACGATGCCCAGGCTCTTGCCGCTCACGTCTTGAAGCTTGTGCGCTGCGTGCAGCCCGCCGCATGCGTCGGCGATCACGCGCAGCGAGATGCCGAGGGGCACGGTCGCGCCCCGCTTGGCCGCGAGTTTTCGAATCTTCGCGAGCGACTCGCCGTCGACCCATTCCATGACGATGTAAAGGACGTCATCCTGCTCGCCCAGGTCGAGAATCTGAGCGACGTTCGGATGCTGGATGCCGGACGCAATTCGCGCCTCGTCGAGGAACATCTCCTGGAAGCGGACATCGTGGATGAGCTCGGTCTTGATGGTCTTGATCGCGAAAAGCTTCTCGAAGCCTCGTTTGCCACGCAGCCGCGCGAGCCACACCGTAGCCATGCCGCCCGACGCGATGGGACAAAGTAGATCGTAGCGATCGAGCCGGTAGCCGGGTTCTAACGTGGTGGGCGGCTTTTCCAATCAACCCCCGAGGCGCATAGCGAGCGCCAAGCACGAAATCGTACCATGGCCCACATTCCCGCGCTCTTCGTCAATAGTGCAGCATCACGGAGCGGTGGCGGTGAACGTGTACGTTCCCGAGCCGACGGGGTACCCGCCGTCGCCGCTCTTCGCCGGTGGAGCGCCGCCGCTCTCTTGCACGTTGGTGCCGTAGGGGAGGTACACCGTCGCACTGGTGTTGACCGGGACGGTGACGGTCAGCGTGATAGCGTTTCCGTTGACGGCCCAGTCGCTGACGATGGTGCCGTGAATCGAGTCGAGCGAGCCCTTGGCCGACGTGAGGCCGCCGCCGGGGAGCGGCCGAACAGTGAAGCGTTTGTACCCCGGGCTGGCCTCGTCGAGCTCGATGCCGGCAATCGTGGCGTACATCCACTCGCCGACCGAACCGAAGGAGTAGTGGTTGAACGAGTTCATCGTGGGATCTTGGAATTGACCGTTGGCCTGGATCCCGTCCCAGCGCTCCCAGATCGTCGTCGCGCCCTTGGCAATCTCGTAGCCCCACGACGGAAACGTGTCGTTGTTCAGGAGTTGATAGGCGCGGTCGAGGTTGCCGCCGGAGGTCAGGGCCGGCAAGAGGTGTGAAACGCCGACGAACCCGGTGCTGAGGTGCCCGCCGTGTCGCGTCACGCCGGCGTCGAGCAGCGACGCGGCCGCGGCGCGCAGGGTATCGGGCAAGAGACCGAATCGCAGGGCCAGCGCGTAGACGGTCTGGGTGTCGCTCCGGATGGTTCCGTTGGTCGACACGTACGTCTGGTTGAATGCGGTCTTGATGGCGGTGAAAAGGTCCGAGTACTTCGTGGCGTCGGCGTCTTTCTTGAGAACCCGGGCGGCGCGCGAAACGAGATCGGCCGCGTGCGCGTAGAACGCCGATGCTAAAACCGCCTTGTCGGTGTCGTCGGACACTGAGAGCCAATCGCCGAAGTCGCTTCCGCGCGAGTTCTGCCAAAGGTTGTTGGTGCTGACGCCGCGAATGTACTCGACCCATCGGACCATCGCCGGGTAGTGCTCCTCGAGAATGCGGGTGTCGCCGTACGCCAAGTACATCGTCCACGGTACGATGACGCCTGCGTCGCCCCAGGCGGGCGTCCCCGATTGGTCGACGTTGGGGGAAACGTTGCCGAACGCGCCGGCCGTGGTCTGCCCGTCGTCCACGTCGCGCGTCCATTTGGTGAAGAAGCTCGCGACATCCATGTTGAAGGTCGCCGTGCGCACGAAGATGAGCGCGTCGCCCATCCACCCGAGCCGTTCGTCGCGCTGCGGGCAATCGGTGGGGATCGAAAGGAAGTTTCCCTTTTGGCCCCAGAGGATGTTGCTTTGGAGCTGGTTGATCATCGAAGACGACGTGACGAACGTACCCGTGAGGGGCATCGCAGAATGAAGCACGACACCGGTGATGGCGTCGAGCGCAGGCGGCTGGGTCGCGCCGGCAAGCTCGACGTAACGAAATCCGTGGAAGGTGAAGCGCGGCTCGTACACCTCTTGGCCGCCACCCTTGAACACGTATTGATCGGTGGCCTTCGCGCCTCGAAGGTTGGTGTAGTAAGGCGTGCCGTCCGGGTTCAGAACCTCCGCGAAGCGGAGCGTCGCCCTCGTGCCGGCGGTGCCACTCAGGCGCAACCTCGCCCAGCCGACCATGTTCTGACCGAGATCGAAGACGTAGGTTCCCGCCGTCGTCGCCTTCACCGTCTTGGCATCGATTTCCTGGATCACTTGGACCCCCGCCGTTACATCGGCGACCAGGTTTCGCGTGTTGTCGACGATGACGGTGGCGGCCGGCCACGTGGTGTCGTCGAATCCCGGCCCGTCCCAGCCGGGCATTTCCAACCTGGCGTCGTACGTTTCGCCGTCGAGGTTATCGGCCGAGACGATGGGACCGGTCGTGGCCTTCCAGGACGCATCGCTCACGATCGTTTGCTTCTGACCGTCGACGTATTCGAGCTCGAGCTGAAGCTTGACGTGGGCGGGACCCAAGCCGTAGCGGCTCGTTCGCCCGAGAAACCCGACCTTTCCTTGATACCAGCCGTCGCCGAGGATCGCGCCGAGTGCGTTATCGCCTTTGGCTACGAGCGACGTGACGTCGTACGTCTGCACCTGCAGACGCTTGTTGTAGTCGGTCCATCCTGGCGCGAAACGATCCACGCCGACGCGCTTACCGTTGAGCCAGAGCTCGTAGAGCCCGAGCGCGGTGGCGTACACGCGCGCGCGCACCACCGACTTCGGGATGGCGAACGTCTTGCGCAGGTATGGCGACGGCCTGCCTCCCTCGAGCGACAATGCGCCCCAGGGCCCCTGACCGAGCGGTGCGAGCTCCCTGGCGACTACCCACGACGAGTCGTCGAACGACGCTGATGGCCAGTTGGCGATGGCGACATTGGCAGTCTTCCACGTGCGATCCGAGGTCAGAACGAGTGGAGCGCCGGACGTCGAGTCGATGCGACACTCCGCAACGATGCCCGCCGCATTGTCCACGTTCGTTCCTTGAATGGCGACGACATTGGTCCCTGTTGCGAGCGCGCCGCGGATGTCGAAGGTCGACGCGACACGCCAATCGGCGCCTCCGCCGACGCGTGCACTGTTGACGTACAGATCGAACTGATTGTCGCCGGAAACCGTGCAGATGGCGCTCTTGACGCTCGATGCCGCCGTCAGGGTGAAGGTCTTTCGGAAAAAGCGGCTACCCGCCGGCGCGCTCGTCAACGGGTCCCCCTCCGGGTACCAAATCCACTGGAGCCCGCTCGTCGCGAGCGGCGCGCTCCCCCCGATCCAGCTCGCCGTCCAGTCCGACGGCGAGATCAGCCCCATCTCCCACGAAGCCATTGCACTATAGGAGGAGGGGACGTCGTCCTTGTCCCAAACACGCACCTTCCAGAACGCCTGCTGGCGGGAACTGAGGGGCGCGCCTTGGTAAACGACCTGAATGGACTGATCCGAAATGACCTTGCCTGAGTCCCAGAGGTCGCCCTGATCGGCCGCCAAGTTGGCCTCCGAGCTGGCGACGACGACCTGGTAAGCCGTCTGCTTTTGCCCGCGCTGGTCCGATAAGAGCTGCCAATCGAGTCGCGGTTGTCGCACGTCGATGCCCAGGGGATTGACTCGGTACTCGGTGCGCATGCGGCTCACCCGAAACGGTCCGCCCGTCACGCCGGCATCGCCGTCCCCCGCATCCGCGGGATGGCCCGCGCCACCGCCGGCCGAGCTTCCTCCGCTCCCCGTCGCCCCTCCCACGCCGGTGCCAAAGCCATCGCCGGCGTTGCCACCTGCGCCTCGACCGGACGACAGGCCACCCTCCGAGCCGCATCCGGCCGCGATCAACCAACCTGTGACGACGAAGGCGCCGATGGAAAACGGGAGCAAGAATGGTGCGCGCAAGAGTACCTCCTGCTCATAGGGCGCTCGACCCGCGTCGAATCAGACAAGATTATCGACTGTCGTCACTCCGTCGAGCGGGCGGCTCTCCGCCGGCCGCTGCTTGCGCGTCGATCCGGTCACCCTCGAAAAATTCGATGGCCCGCGCTTCGTCACGTGCCCTTTTGCCCCCAATGCCAATCGCGAATCTCGGGCATGTCCTCGCCGTGCGCGCGAATGTAGTGATGATGATCGACGAGTTTGTCGTGTAGCTCCTGTTTGAGGTAGGCGACCCGCGTGCCGAGAGACGGCACGCGGTCGATGACATCCTCGACGAGGTGGTACCGGTCCAGATCGTTGCGTACGGTCATGTCGAACGGCGTGGTGGTCGTCCCTTCCTCTTTGTATCCGCGAACGTGGATGTTCTTGTGGTTGGTGCGGCGGTAGGTGAGTCGATGAATCAGCCACGGATAGCCGTGATAGGCGAAGATGACCGGCTTGTCCGCCGTGAAGAGCGTGTCGAAGTCGCGGTCGGTCAGACCGTGCGGGTGCTCGCTCGGCTGCTGCAGTTTCATGAGATCGACGACGTTGACCACCCGCACCTTGAGCTCGGGCAGGCGCATTCGAATGAAGTCGACGGCGGCCAGCGTTTCGAGCGTAGGGACGTCACCCGCGCAGGCCATCACCACGTCGGGCTCGGCACCTTGGTCGTTGCTGGCCCATTCCCAAATGCCGACGCCCGCCGTGCAGTGCTTGACGGCTTCGTCCATCGTGAGCCACTGTAGCTCGGGTTGCTTGCCGGCAACGATGACGTTCACGTAGTTGGAGCTGCGCAGGCAGTGATCGGTGACGGAGAGAAGCGTGTTGGCATCCGGCGGAAAATAGACGCGGATGACGGCGGCCTTCTTGTTGACCACATGGTCGACGAACCCCGGATCTTGGTGGCTGAAGCCATTGTGGTCCTGCCGCCAGACGTGCGACGTGAGCAGGTAGTTGAGCGAGGAGATGGGACGGCGCCAAGGAATCTCTCTCGTGGTCTTCAGCCATTTGGCATGTTGGTTGAACATCGAGTCGATGATGGCGATGAAGGCTTCGTAGCAAGAGAAGAACCCGTGACGTCCGGTGAGTAGATAACCTTCGAGCCACCCCTGGCATTGATGCTCGCTCAGCATTTCCATCACCCGTCCGTCGGGCGAGACGTGGTCGTCCGTGGGGAGGATCTCGGCTGTCGATGCGCGGCTCGTCACCTCGAACAGGTCGCCCCACCGATTCGACGTCGTCTCGTCGGGGCTGAAGACGCGAAAGTTGTCGCGGTTCATGGCGAGGACGTCGCGCACGAGTTTACCCTGAACCCGCGTCGCTTCGGCTTTCACGCTGCCCGGCGCGGGCACCTCGACGGCGTATGTCCGAAAATCGGGCAAGTGCAGGTCCTTGCGCAACACTCCCCCGTTGGCGTGCGGGCTCGCGCTCATGCGCCTATCGCCTTTCGGCGCCAGCTCGGCGAGCTCGTCGATGAGACGGCCGCGTGCGTCGAACAGTTCCTCGGGGCAGTAGCTTTTCATCCAGCTCTCGAGCAGCGCGAGGTGTTTCGGATTCTCCGCCACGTGCGCGAGCGGAACTTGATGCGAGCGCCAAGTTCCCTCGACCGGCAGTCCGTCGATCTCCTTTGGCCCGGTCCACCCCTTGGGGGTCCGCAAAACGATCATCGGCCATCGGGGGCGCCTTTTGAATCCAGTCGCTCGCGCCTCGGACTGGATGCGCTGGATCTCGCCGACCGCCTCGTCGAAAATGGCGGCCATTCGCTGGTGCACCCGCAAGGGCTCATCGCCCTCCACGAAATAGGGGACGTACCCATAGCCGCGGAGAAGCTGTTCGAGCTCTTCGCGCGGCATCCGGGCGAGCACGGTCGGCCCCGCGATTTTGTAACCGTTCAGGTGGAGGATCGGGAGCACCGCACCGTCGCGCACGGGGTTCAAGAATTTGTTCGAATGCCAGCTGGTCGCCAAGGGTCCCGTCTCCGCCTCGCCGTCGCCGATCACGCAGCACACGAGCAGTTTCGGGTTGTCGAAAGCGGCGCCGAAAGCGTGCGATAGAGCGTAGCCGAGCTCGCCCCCTTCGTGGATGCTTCCGGGCGTTTCGGGGGCGACGTGGCTCGGTATCCCGCCCGGGAAAGAGAATTGCTTGAAGAGCCGCGCCATCCCTGCTTCGTCTTGCGAGACGTTCGGGTAAACCTCGCTGTAGGTGCCTTCGAGGTAGGCGTTGGCGACGAGCCCCGGCCCGCCGTGGCCCGGTCCGGCCACGTAGATCGCCGTGAGATCGCGTTCCTTGATGACGCGGTTCATGTGAACGTAAATGAAGTTGAGACCAGGCGTCGTCCCCCAGTGCCCCAAGAGGCGTGGCTTGACGTGCTCGACGCGCAAGGGCTCGCGCAAAAGGGGATTCGCGAGCAAATAGATCTGTCCTATCGACAGGTAGTTGGCGGCGCGCCAGTAGGCGTCCACCTTCCGCAACAGATCGGCCGAGAGCGGTTCGACCATGACGAGCTCCTTTGGGAAACTGAACGACAAAGCCGGTACGAGAGACTAGGGTCGGCGCGGCGGGGGTGGCGCAGGCGGAGCGGGCGACGTTGGCTGGGGGGGCGGAGCGGGTGGCGTCGGAACGGGCGCACCGCCGGGCGGTGGATACGGCTGCATCGGTGCGTAGGGGGGCGGGGGCATAGCGCCCGAAGGGGCATAAGGTTGCGCGGGTCCGTAGGGGGGCGGAGGCATTCGGGACGCGTCGGGAAGCCCATCGTTGTAAACGTTGATCGCGTCCCATTGGTGGGGCTGCGCGGTGGCGATGAGCACGAGACCGACGATTTCTGCGGCGAGGCCGCCGATGATCAGGGCGGCACCGACATTTTGGGTCGTGGGGTCGCGCTCCGACGACGGCCGACCGAGGTTGGTTCCGTAAAGGGCGAGGCCCGTTCCGAGGCTGACCGCGCTGGCCAGGGTCGTGACGAAGCCTCCAATCAACCCGTTCTGAAACGCTTTGGCATGAGATTCCGCCTCGGGGTTGCCCTTGACCGCCTCATCGAGATCGCCTCCGAAGATCCCCCCCTCGTAGACCTTCCCCTCTCGCACGTAAGCCGGCGTTCCCCCCTTCATGATCACTTGCACGCGCGAGTTCGTCCGCGGGATGTACGCCGTGGAACAGCCCGTGCTGGCAACGGTCAGCGCGCACACCAGAACCGACGACCCTTTGAAGTCCCACCCCTTTGGGTGTTCCACCCCTTCGGGTGTTCCGCAGCGGCTCGCAGCGGCTCCGTCGGGGGAGACTCGGCGTCGAAGTTTCATCGTGATCGTCCGCTCCTTCTCGAGCGGCGGACGCTAACACGAAGCGCCCCGCCGGTGGTACCTAGGTCGAGCGGCGCTCCGCGTTGACAGCGCGGCAATTCGGCGCCACAAAGCGCCCATGAGTAAGCCGGTATGCGCCGTGGTCGGGGTCGGGCCCGGGAACGGCGCGGCGCTCGCGAAACGCTTTTCCAACGAGGGATTTGCAGTGGCGCTCATGGCGCGGACGCTCGGGCTCACGACCGATCTCGCCGCGCAGCTGCCGGACGCGCGGGCCTATGCGTGCGACGTCACCGATCCCCCCTCCGTCGAGCACACGTTCGGAGCGATCGTGCGTGAGCTCGGCGAAATCGAGGTGCTGGTCTACAACGCAGGCTCGGGCGTATGGGGCACGGTCGAAGAGATCAAGTCACGCGATCTCGAGTCGGCTTTCCGCGTGAACGCAAGCGGTCTCTTGGCTTGCGCTCAGGCGGTCATTGCGCCGATGAAAGCGAAAGGAAAGGGAAGCATCGTCGTGATCGGAGCGACCGCGTCGCGTCGCGGCGTCGCGCGCACGGCCGCTTTTGCCCCTGCCAAGGCCGCACAGCGAAGCCTCGCCGAATCGATGGCGCGGCACCTTTGGCCCGCGGGCGTTCACGTATCGCTCATCATCGTCGATGGTGTCGTCGATCTTCCGAGGACGCGCGAATGGATGAAGGACAGGCCGGATAGCTTTTTCATCCAGCCGAGCGACGTCGCTGCCACGGCATTCCATCTGACGCAGCAGCCGCGCTCGGCCTGGTCGTTCGAGGTGGAGGCACGCCCCTTCGGCGAAGCTTGGTAAAGTCGTCGCGTTTACGGTCGTCGTTGGCCGCGCACGCCGGCCGGAGATTCAAATGATCAAACACCCTTGGATTCTCTTTCTTGGCATCATTCTCCTCGCTTGCCGCGCCGAAAGCCCCGGCGGTTCTCCGGGTGGTTCTTCCACGGCGAATGGCGGGAGCTCCCCGAGCGCCGGTGCGGGCGTCGGAGGCGCCGGCGGGATCAACAGCACGGGCACCGCTGGCGCTCCCGGTTCGGGCGGCTCGACAGGCGATGCTGATTCCGGCGACACCGGTGCACCGCCAACCGACGGGGCTCCCGACTTCGGCCCGAATGTTCTCATCTTCGATCCGTCGATGACCGACATTCAGTCACGGATCGACGCCATCTTCACCCAGCAGGCGGACCAGTTCGGCACGACGCGCTACGCGTATTTCTTCAAGCCGGGCCGATACAACCTCGATGTGCGCCTCTCTTTTTACATGCAGGTGGTCGGGCTCGGTCAATCGCCGGACGACGTCACCATCACCGGCGCCGTGCGATCCAAAGATCGCGTCCGCGATGGGGGGACAGGCAGCGCGCTCGGCAATTTCTGGCGGGGCATCGAGAATCTCGCGGTCGTTCCGCAGCAAGACGGGGGCGCGGCGGTGTGGGCCGTTTCGCAGGGTACGTTTGCTCGCCGCATGCATATCATCGGCCCCCTGCACCTTTCGGAGGCGGGATTTTCCAGCGGCGGGTTCGTCGCCGATTCCAAGGTCGACGGCGTTGTGAGCTCTGGAACCCAACAGCAATTCTTCTCGCGCAACACCGATTGGGCGAGCTGGGCCGGCAGCAACTGGAACATGGTCTTCGTCGGCGCAGTGCGTCCGCCCGCGGGGGCGTGGCCAGCGCTTGCCTATACCGTCGTCGCCCAAACGCCTTTGGTTCGCGAGAAGCCATTCTTCTTCGTCGACGCCGCCGGCAAGTACTTCGTGAGCGCGCCTGGTCTGCGGCGCAACTCTGTCGGAGTCAGTTGGGCGCCGGGTGCGGCGGCGGAAGGCGCTCTACCGATCGATCGCTTCTATCTAGCTAGACCCGACCGAGATACGGCTGCGACCATCAATCTTGCCTTGAGCCAAGGCAAAAACCTGATCTTCACGCCGGGCATCTACCATCTCGACGCCACCCTGCGCGTCGCACAACCGAATACCATCGTGCTCGGCCTCGGCATTCCGACGCTCGTCCCCGACCAGGGAATTCCCGTCATGTCGATCGCCGATGTGGACGGGGTCGAGTTGAGTGGATTCATGGTCGACGCGGGCGCAAACGATTCCCCGACGTTGCTCGAGGTCGGTCCGCCGGGCAGCACCGGGGATCACGCGAGCAACCCGACATTCCTCCATGACGTTTTCTGCAGGATCGGCGGAGCCACGGTCGGAACGGCCACGAGCTGCCTCACCATCAATAGCAACAACGTCGTTAGCGACAACTTATGGCTCTGGCGCGCCGATCATGGCGCGGGCGCGATGTGGACCGTGAACCGGAGCAAAAACGGTCTTATCGTGAATGGGAACGACGTGAGTGTGTATGGGCTCTTCGTCGAGCACTTTCAGGAGTTTCAAACGTTGTGGAACGGAAACGGCGGGCATGTCTTCTTTTACCAATCCGAGATGCCCTACGATCCGCCGAGCCAAGCCGACTGGCAGCACGATGGGGTGAACGGTTTTGCGTCCTACAAGGTGATCGACACCGTCACGACCCACGAAGCTTGGGGCCTCGGCATTTACTCCGTTTTCCGGGCGGCGCCGGTGGTCGCCGAGAACGCCGCGGAGACGGCGATAGGCCCGGGCATCATGACCCACCATGTCGTCGACGTATGGATTCCGGGCCTGGCCGGTAGCTCCATCACGCATATCATCAATGGAACGGGTGCCTCCGTACCGCAGGGGGCCACGACGGTCACGCTCGCGCGAACTCCGAACTGACGTTCGCCGCTGCCCCTCGCAGCGAGTCAGCGAACGCCGGTCGCCATACAGGTGCCGGGAGCATCCGGCAAAAGGCAAGCCGCGCCGCAAGGACAAACGGTTGCGCCCATGCAGACGCCTGCGTTCGGACAATCGCGATCTCCCCAGCACATGCCGGGCGGCGGAACGTCCTTGCACACCCCCTCGAAGCCGACGGCACATTGGCTGCTGCCGTAACATCGGTAGACGCATTGGGTATCCTCGAAGCAGCATCCGATGCGCGGTGGGAGCCGACACCCGGCGTCAACGCCTCCCGCCCCCGCGCCGCCGCCGGCGCCCGCTTTGCCACCAGCGCCCGCACTGCCGCCGGCGCCCGCACTGCCTCCCGCCCCCGCACTTCCGCCGCCCGCGCCCGCAGCGCCCCCCGCGCCCCCGTTGCCGCCGGCGCCCGCACTGCCGCCCGCGCCCCCTTTACCGCCGGTCCCCGCGCTGCCGCCGCCTCCTGCCACGCCGCCCGTTCCCCCCGAGCCGGTTCCGGCGGTGCCTCCAGTGCCGGATTTGCCGCCGGTGCCCACCGTGTTGCCACCGGTCCCTGGCGCGCCGCCGGTTCCTGCCGCGCCGCCGCTCCCCCTGCCACCCCCGACGCCGCCACCGCCGCTCGTCGTGCTGCCCGTCGTCATCGAGCCCGTGGTCGTAACCGTGCCGGGCCCGCCGCCCGTGCTCGTGCCGTTACCGCCGCCGGTCGTGACGCCGGAGCTGGTGCTACCGGTCGAGCCGCCGCCGGCGCCGCTGGAAGTCGTGCTGTCTCCCGCGGTAAAAACGTCACCCCCGCATCCGAGCCAAAGAGCGCAAAGAAGAGCC
>Ga0075425_100003857_pt1 | contig 15329 bp, 14 predicted proteins | sample SoiMethybrSBSTD4_FD_75300 | JGI IMG/M metagenome (GOLD analysis project Ga0075425, IMG submission 75300) | Bulk soil microbial communities from a Populus tree surrounding site in Tennessee, USA - Soil MetaG P. TD hybrid SBSTD4 | ecosystem: Environmental > Terrestrial > Soil > Tree plantation...
GGTTCGTTGTGCCGCCATTCATAGATCACCAGCGATATCAGACACACTCCGGCGATCACCATCAGCGCAATGATGAAGTTTGAGCCGAACCAATCGTCCTCCTGGCCCTTATCCAGCAGGATCTGCAGCGCTCCCACGCCAAGAGCCAGCAGGCCGAAGCCGATGTAGTCCACACGCAAGAATTTGCCCACATTGCGGCTGATGTACGCCGGATCTTCGATCAGCCGGTAGACCAGCATCAGCGCCAGAATGCCCACCGGCAAATTGATATAGAAAATCCATCGCCACGAATAGTTGTCAGTGATCCATCCGCCCAAAGTGGGTCCGATGGAAGGGGCTACGATGGCGGTTACTCCATAGAGTGAAAAAGCCAGGCCTCGTTTTTCGGGCGGGAAGGTATCGGCAAGAATGGCTTGCGCCAGAGGCTGCAATCCGCCGCCTCCCGCGCCCTGCAAGATTCGCGCGAAGAGCAAAAAACCCAGACTCCAGGCGACTCCGCAAAGCAGCGAACTCACCGTAAAGATCAGAATGCACAGCATGAAGAACCGCTTGCGGCCAAAGATTCCCACGAACCAGCCGCTCACCGGCAAAATAATCGCATTGGAAACCAGATAGGAGGTCAGAACCCAGGTACTTTCGTCGGTGCTGGCTCCCAGGTCTCCTGCGATGTGAGGCAGCGCCACGTTCGCAATGCTGGTATCCAGAACTTCCATGAAGGCGGCCAGCGACACGACCACCGCGATGAGCCACGGGTTGACCTCCGTGCCAGCGGTCACGAATTCGCTAGCGACCTGTTGATTGGCCATGGACGGATGCGATTCTTAGGAAAATCCCGCAGCGAACGTAGAGTTTATCCGTTTTTTGCGATCGAGCCAATCAGCGCGCCGGGCCGCTGGTTGACGCACCGCGCTTCAGGAACGAGTACCTCCATATCGGCGGTACAGGTATCCCTCAGGAACCTTATGCGTTTCTATCAATTGCCGCCCGCCGGGTCAGAGCGGAAAATGAGGGTGAGGGCGCAGAGTTAGTCTCTGCCGCTACATCTATCGCCTTATGTCCGATCCACTCCTGCAGGGCTCTGCTTCGCCATTGGCCGGAGGCTCCAACGAACCTCCCCGTTCCAGTGTGGCTGACCGCCTTGCGCAGTTCGAGGAGCGCCAGCGCCACTTGTGGCGCGTCACCTACGGACTCCTTGGCCTGCTGACACTGGCATACGTCGCCGTTTCATGGGACACCATTCGCACCTTCGCTCAGCGTTATGAAGTTTTGCTCTTAGGGCTGATCGTCCTCGTGGGAGCGTTTATTTTCTATGCCTGGAGGCGCAACAAAGAAATTGCGGAACTCCGAGGCTTGGTCCGAGGGATTGAACAGCGCGCCGCTACTCCGCCGAGCGATCACCAGCTGGACAAGTTGTTCTCGGTCATCGAGAAATCGCAGCAGGGCTACCGCGACCTGATCGATTCCTTTGACGACGTGCTGATTGCTGTGACTCTCGATGGCGAAATTCGCGCGGCTAACCGCAGCTTTGCCGGACTCGTCGGCTCCTCCTTTCAGGAAATTGTTGGCCGCCCGCTAACGGAGTTTATTGAGGACGGAGGAGGAGAAGGACCGAACCTGCTGGAACGGCACATGCCGCGGTTCCTTGAAAATCGCCATTGGACTGGCGTCGTCCAGGTGCGCCTCAAGAAGCGGAATACCATCAATTACTTTGATTGCGTTATTCATGCGATGTTGCGTGATGGCCAGGTGCTGGGCATGACCGTGCTCGCGCGCGACATCACCGCCTCCCGCCGCAACGAAGCCCGCTTTACCGAACTTTTCGAGACCCTGCAGGAAGGCATCTACATCGTCACGCCGGAAGACCAGATTCTCGACGTAAATCCTGCGCTCGTTCGCATCCTGGGATACGACTCGAAATCAGAGCTGTCAGCCCGCAAAGTGAGCGAGATTTTTCCGGACGAATCTCTCCGCAGTTTGATTCGTCAGGAAGTAGATCAGCAACCGGTTCTGGAAGGCCGCGAAATTACTCTGGTCCGGAAAGATGGTTCGACGGTCACCTGCCTCAACACCGCCGCTGCCGTGCGCGACTCAGCAGGCAGGATTCTGCGCTATCAGGGCGCGCTGATGGACATTTCATCGCGCCGCGAAATCGAGCGTCGCTTGCACAAGCAACAGGAATTTGCCCGCCGCCTGGTGGACAGCTTCCCCGATTTGATTTTGGTTCTGGATACCCAGTCGCGCTATACCTTCGTCAGTCCCCGCTGCCGCGACGTCCTCGGCTATGAACTAGGCGATACGCAGGACATGCAGTTCGGCGGGCGCACCCATCCCGAAGATCTTCCCGCGCTGATGACTCTTTACCACGACATCATTCGCGGCAAGCAAAGTTACTCCTCCATGGAAGTTCGCGTCCGCCACAAACAAGGCGACTGGCGCCGCATTCTCTTCAATTTCAGTCCGTTGTTTGACGAAACCGAAAAAATCGAAGGCGTCGTCCTTTCCGGCCGCGACGTCACCGATCTCAAGCGCCTCGAAGAGCAGCTGATCCAGGCGGAGAAACTCGCCGCCATGGGGCAGATGCTCGCCGGCGTCGCGCACGAGCTGAACAATCCGCTGACCGCTATCCTCGGCGTCACCGAGTTGGTACGCGAGCGTGAGGGCCTCGACGATTCCATGAAGCGCCAGCTCGATCTAACGCACCGGCAGGCCCGCCGCGCCGCCCGCATCGTGCAGAACCTGCTGGAATTTTCACGCCCCGCCTCTCCGCAGAAGCGGTCCATTGATCTCAATTCCATCATCGAACGCACGCTGCAGCTGCATGAGCACTCCCTTCGCCGCAATCAGGTCGCTGTGGATTTCAAGCCTCGCACCGACTTGCCTCCGGTCGTCGGCGACGCCAATCAGCTGATTCAAGTCTTGCTGAACCTAATCACCAATGCCGAGCAGGCGATTCGCGAAGTCCGCGAATCGGGCCGCATCCAGATCCGCATGACCACCGCGACCGGAAGCGTGATGATCACCGTCCAGGACGACGGCAGCGGCATTCCCTCCGAAGCGCTTCCGAAATTGTTCGACCCGTTTTTCACAACCAAGCGTCCCGGCGGCGGAACCGGCTTGGGCTTGAGTATCTGTCTCTCGATCGTTCGCGAACACGGCGGCACGATTCAGGCGGAATCGCTGCCCGGCGGAGGCTCGGCGTTCAAGGTTTATCTTCCCATTGCCCGCGATCTTCCTCGAACTGCTTCTCCTGTGCGCTCGGCCGACGCCTCGGACAGCGGCTCCGATCACGCGCCGCGCCCCACGCCGACCGTCCTGAAAGGCATCCGTGTGCTTGTTCTCGATGACGAAGAAAGCATCCGCTCTCTTCTGGAAGAGGGGCTCACAGCCCATGGACTTGATGTTTCTTGCGCATCCACAGCCGAAGAAGCCGCGGCTTTGATTACCGCTCGCCCGTGCGACGCGCTCCTCTGCGATCTTCGCTTGAAAAGTGCAGGCGCCTTCAGCGACGGCCACAAAGCCGCGGCTCATGTCATCTCGGCGGCGGGGTCCCAAAAACCAATCGTCATTTTCATGACTGGCGAATACGTAGAGCAAAACGCGAAGCTGGGCGGCGCCACACTACTCCAGAAGCCGTTTCGCATCCTCGATGTTCTGGCCGTAATGAAGGAAGCCTTCGTTTTTGCCAAGCACGGATCAGAAAAGTAGACTCTGCTCAATGTGTTGTCGCCGGTGCATCCCCGGTTTTTTGGTCCACTCCAAAATCCCACACATACAAATTGATTCCGTCTGGCAGTATCTGTGCGAAAGCGTACTCGCCCGCGGGTAGTGCCTCGCCCAGCGTGAAACGGAATAGGTTCTGCGCAACATCCCACCGCTGGATTCCGATCACGTTGCGGTCTTCCGACACTTGCTGCCCGAACATGCTTCGAATGGATTCGATCTCCCGCCTACCGCCCTTTACTGTCAGCCGCACCAGTTCAACCTCCGGCCCGCTCTCTCCCGGCCGGCTGCTGGTCTGGATCGGCGTCACCCGATCCGGATCAGGCGGTGATTCGCGCAAATAGAATTCCGGCCGCTCGGAATTGATGCGCCGAGTGGCCTTGGCTCCAGGAATTTCCACGTTCCGCTTGCCCGGCACAATCGGCACGGGCGACAGCACTTGTTTCAACAGTTGTTTTTTATCGGTGCGAACTTGCGCGGCCACCTGGTCGAGCGGTGTCACCGACTTTCCTTCCACCACGAACAAGCCTTCGCCCGGCGGCAGGAATATTCCCGGCGCCACCGGCAAGCTGGCGTCCACATCGAGCGGCATCTCTCGCCTCTGCTGTTCTTGTTGCTGATGTACCTTCTTCAGCAGGTCGTCCTTTGCAGCCGCCGCAGCAGACTCCGCCTTCGCCGTCGCTTCCCAGTCCACCATCGCCGCCGGGATTTCCTCCCAGTCCCCGCGCTCCGTGCTGAAATACTTCACTCTTTCGCCGTTTCGCTGATATTCGCGCACCAGCTGGAAATTGCCGTCCTTCAAAACAAGTTTCTTGCCTTGCGCAATGTTGCCGCTCCCACCGTTGTCATTGGGGATTTTCTCTGCAGGGTTTTGCTGCGTCGTCTGAGCGTAGCTGACGCTCGCGGCAATTCCAGACCACACACCAAGCGCCACCCAAGCAAAAGCCTGCATTTGCGGTCGGAAAAACATCATGAAGAACCTGAGGGATTGGATGCGCAGCACCCTTCAATCTTTGCCCGCCAGCGAGCATAGCACGAGCAATCCTGCTCGGTAACACACCCGCCGCAATGCCCAGCCCTCAAGTGCCAGCGAACCGTTCGCCCGATTATCTTTTGGTCCGTATAGCGAATTGCTGCACGCGGATCGTTTAGCCCTGGCCCGCCGCTTGCGACTTCTGGGCCATTTGCGCCATCCACTGTTTCGCGCGGCGCTCCATTTCGGCCGGCTCCACCTCTTCCGTGTGCGTCGCAAGGTTCCAGTGGTGCCCGAAGGGGTCAACCACCTTGCCAAAGCGGTCGCCCCAGAACATGTCCGTCACCGGCATCGCTCCGGTACACCCCGCATCCACTGCCTTCTGATAGACCGCATCCACATTCTGCACATACAAATACATGGACTGTGAAGGCGCCGATCCCGGCGCAGGCGCGGCTGACATGCCGGGATATTCATCGGCCAGAAACAGCCGCGAGTCGCCGATTTGCAGCTCCGCATGCATGATCCGTCCGTCCGGGCTCGGCATCCGGCTGATTTCCGTGGCGCCGAAAGCCTTCTTGTACAGTTCAATCGCGGCCGCGGCGTTCTTGCAGGTTAGGCCCGGCGTTATGGTATGAAATCCTTCAGGAATTGCGCTGACTGGCATTGGATCCTCCAAAGCGGTGAGATTTGGCCGCCGCACCAGGTTAGGGAACATTGCAGCACGCCGATGCCTCTTGATACCCCCGCGCGGAAAACGTGTCAACCGTTTTTGGCTCGCGCGGCTTCCTGTAAACCGAAATTCATCATCAGGGGTTCATCGTCAGGCACTTTGACCTGCGTCAATGCGTAATTTTTCCAATCCAGCTCAGGGTTTGCTGGTATGGCATTTCGTCTTTGGTCTGGCAGATACTCCACCTATCGAACGGTTCGTGGCAACCTTTCCCTCGTACCGTTCTCAATCGCAGTAAAAACCTCCGAAGTACCCCGAACGGGGAGGGGCTTTACCGTGAAGCTCCTCCCTTCCTTCCTGGAGCACCCAGGCAGCACTGCGCCGGTGATGAAGATCGGTTCTCCGCGACGATTAGGGGTCACAACGGTTTCGGATGCGCCGCCAGCGCCTCGCGGAACATCTTTACGTTGCTCTTATCCACCACAACTGTTCCTGTGTCCACCCACGTCGGCATCGCCGGTGCCGGAGCCGTTCGCCAATCCTTGAACTCGTGCACGGCGTTGTGGTGCAAATCGTCCGCGAACTTGATCGCGTAGTACGCCATCACATAGGGCTTCTGCGTTACGGTCGCCGTAATCCCGTCGCGGTCGATCCAATCCAAAGTTTCCGGGTCCTTATCGAAGCCCACGATGGGAATCTTTGCGTCCACCCGGTGTAGCGCTTCCGCCGCCCCCGAACCTCCCGAAGCCTCCAGGCAGATAATCCCATCAATCTTCGCTTTGGCTTTCAGCAGTGCCGAAATGCTATCGTTGGCCACTCGCGGATCGCCCTTATCGTCAATCGTCTGCGCGAGCTTGATTCCGGGATACTTCTTCAGCGCATCATTCATACCTCGCGCCCGCTCGTCCAGGTTCAACTGGCCGGGTATCGTGACCACCACCAACTGGCCCTGGCCTTTCAAGATCTCACCCATTCGCTTGCCGCTTTCCATGCCCGCCCGGAAGTTGTCGGTTCCCACGAACATCAGCCGCTTCGAAGCCGGAGCATCAGAATCCACCGTAATCACCGGGATACCCTGTGCCACTGCGCCGTCAATGGCGTCCTGCAACAAGTCCGGCCGGGTCACCGAAATCATGATTCCAGCAGGTTTGCTGTTCACGACTTCCTGAAATGCTTTCAGCTGTTCTTGCGGATCAAACTTTTCCGGACCTACCAGCTCTGCCTTCACGCCCATCTGCTTTGCGGCATCCGACAACCCGGCTTGCGCTTCCTCCCAATACGGCAGATGGATGTTCGATGCCACAAAGACGAACCGTTCTTTGTCGTCGTGATAGGGAGTCTGGCATGAATCCAGCCCGATCACCGCCAGCGCCAATCCTGCGAACACACCCATGCTCTTGAATCTCATGGTATTTCCTCCTGCCGATGTACGATGACAACGCATTCCCAGAGCTGCCGAGGGTCCGTTGCGAGGCACAAACGGGGCAAGCCTACCACAATCCGGAGACACCGGTGCGCAAAACTCTTCCAGGCCGGAACGCGCAAATGAACGGGGGAGGCGGGTAATGACCTGCGATTTTCTGGTTGAAACCTATGCAACCGAACGAATCAAGGTGGTCAGCGTGTGGAGCGAATTCTATGACGGCGACCTTGTCGTTCGTCCAAATCCATCGGACACTCGCGGACGAAGTGTCCGCGAACAAATGGTTCATCAATGCGTCAGCGAAGATTTCTGGTTTCGCACCATGCTGGGCATTGATGTTTCCGCTTCGCCTCTCCCGCAACCCGAAACTCGCATCGAGTTCATCAAACGATACGCCGAAGACAGCGGCAAACGGCTGCAAGAGCTAGAAAAGAAGAGCCCGGAGTGGTGGGAGGGCGACGCTAAATTTTTTGACGTCGTGAAATCGCGCGCCTGGATAATGACCCGGCGCCTTACCCACACTGCTCATCACCGCGGCCAGCAAATGGCCATCCTCCGCATGCTGGGGCGTAGCCTGCACAGCAATTACGGACCCACCGCGGACACCGGAGGCCTGATGCAGAATGACGCGCTCACAATTTATGCGTATTCTGGCTTGCCGGAACTGATCCACGGCGAAGCGGCCGGTGGCAAAAAGTCTTCGCTCCCGGGCAGCGCCGGGAAACCTGTCACGGAGCGTCCGGAAACCCGCTGACTCTGTTTCGGCGTGCTTCCTGCTTGGCCCTACTCCGATCTGGAAATAACGCCGCAAGCAATTCGCGGAGGCGCGCCGCTATCCGTCGAGTTGCTCACCGCGTGAATCACCAGTGCGGTTCCGCCATTGCTGAACACGGAGTGGTCGTCGCTTCCCAAAGTTACATTCGGCGCCACAACAGAAACGTGTGCGCTTCCGTCCGCTCCTACTACTAAAACAAAGTTGGGAATGTCTCCAGCAGGTGCTCCGCTATGGTCGTGACTTCCCGCCGCTCCTATGAAGTGCGGCCCCGCCGACTTGAAGTCCGGCCCTTCGCACTTCGCCACCTGATGAATATGGATGGAATGCTCTCCGGGTGGCAAGTTCTTGATATCCAGTTTGATCCGCACCCCGGGCGCCGCATCCGTCAAAGTCGCCGTTCCGATATTCTGTCCCGAGCCGTTCTTGATCTCGACCACTACCGGCTTGGGTGCCGCCCTCACCGCGGATGACACTGCCCCCGCCAAAGCCACGACTGCCGCACAAACAAAAATCGTTGAGGTTTTCACGGATTTCCCTTCCTGGCCTTTTGTGAATATTCAGGACCTACCCATTTTTCGGGCCCACCGAAAGGGAAGCTATAGAGAACTTGTCTAAATTCTGTTACATGTGGCTATTCGCGCAACTGGCTGTGCCCGGCGATACCACCTGATCCGCATTACCGACTTAGCTCAGGGTACATGCTCTTCAATTTCGCCAGTTTTGGCAGGTCGTTATAGCGGATGTAGGCACTATCGAGATGCTTGTCCAGATACCCTTGGTGGTAATCCTCTGCCGCATAGAAGGCTGCATATGGCACTACCTCAGTCACAATTGCGCGGTCATACACTTTGGCCGCGTCGATCTGAGCAATGTAAGCCTCGGCGATCTTTTTCTGCTCATCGGTCTTATAAAAAAGAGCCGACCGGTACTGCGCACCGATATCCGGCCCTTGGCGGTTCTTTTGCGTTGGATCATGCGCCACTGAAAAGAACACTTTGAGCAGCGTGCCATAGCTCACTTGCGACGGGTCGTATTCCACTTCCACGGATTCCGCGTGCCCGGTCCTGCCGCTCGAAACCAGCTCATAATAGGGATTTTCTACGTTCCCCCCGGCATACCCTGACGTCGCCCGCTTCACGCCCTTCACGTGCTCGAATACTCCCTCTACACCCCAGAAGCATCCGCCCGCAAAAACTGCGGTCGCCTTGCCCTTCTGCGCGGCCAGCGATGCGTCCACTGCAGGTGAGGGAAACGACCCCTTCGGTTCAGCCGGCCCTCCGGAAACAATCCGCGCCCCCCACCACACCACGATTCCGAGGATGGCGACGAGACTTAACGCGCGACCGATAAACGGCTCTTTCATGGCTGCCCTCTCTGCTGATTCGATGCCGTTTCGCTTCCAAGATTACAGCACGTTTTGGCCGCCGCCCCCTACCCCGTCCGGTAGCCAGGACCGTAAGCCCGGACCCCGGTAGCCCAAGCCCGGCGGCTGGCGTCAAACCTTGTCTCAGCAGGCCACTGGCGGGATACTACCTCCGGCCCCGCGCAGCCTGTCCGATCCTGTCTCCTAAAGGTTGGCGAATCCAATTCCATCTGAGGGTAACTTCACAATGACCTTTCCTAACAGCACGTCATACAAATTCCTGGCGCTGTCGTCCTTGCTGGTCCTCCCAGCAATCCCTGCCGCGCAAGTTACCCACGGCCTAAAGCCCAATCTGCCTGCTCCGTTCGCCACCAAGTCCGCCGCCAATGCCCCCGAAAAGACCGAGGCTCCTGAAGGCTTTTTGCCGACAGTGCCCCAAGGCTTCCACGTCACTATTTTTGCCAAAGACTTCCGACGCCCGCGCTTGCTCACCGTCGCTCCGAACGGAGACATCTTTTTGGCCGAAACCGGCGCAGGGCGCGTCATCATTCTGCGCGATCCCAGTTATACCGGTCGCGCGCAGGAACACGTGGTCTTCGCCGAAAACCTGGTCCGGCCCTTTGGCATCGCTTTCCACGACGACTACGTCTACATCGGCAATATGACCAGTGTGGTCCGCTTCAAATACGATCCCAAAACCTCCAAGCGTCTGGGTGAAGCCGAAAAGCTTCTCAGCCTCCCTGGCGGTGGTCACGACACCCGCAACCTCGCTTTTACCGCCGATGGCAAACATCTTCTCGTCGCCGTAGGCTCGGCCAGCAACATCGACACTGGTGAGCTTCCTATTCGTGCCGCAGTTACGATTTGCGATCTAGACGGAAAGAATGCTCGCCAATACGCCACCGGTTTGCGCAACCCGGTTGGCTTGGCCGTCGAACCTGTCACTGGGAAGCCCTGGGTCACGGTCAACGAACGCGATGAACTCGGTGACAACCTCCCACCGGACTATCTCACCAGCATCAAAGACGGCGGTTTCTACGGCTGGCCGTACAGCTACATCGGCAGCAATGTCGATTCTCGCGTCAAACCTCAAGATCCTGCTCTCGTCGCCAAAGCCACCGTTCCCGACGTCTTACTTGGCGCGCACGTGGCTCCACTGCAATTCACCTTCTATAGCGGCAAACAGTTTCCCGCCAGCTACCAGGGAGGCGTCTTCGTGGCCGAACATGGCTCCTGGAATCGCGCAAGCCGCGCCGGATATCAAGTCGCCTTCGTCGCTTTCAGGGATGGCGAACCTTCCGCTGACCCTGTGCCGTTTCTCACCGGCATGGTTCCTGATCCCAGGAAAGAACTCGTCTACGGCCGTCCCGTTGGCGTGACCACGGCACCAGACGGCTCGTTGCTAGTGGCCGACGACGGCATTGGCGTCATCTACCGCGTCAGCTACGCCCCCTGACCTGTAGCACAGACTTCCATCTGTGCTATCTGTCGATCGCGCAGCCCGCTGGAGGCCCTAAATTCCTTTACGCGGTTGTTTCCGGATTCTCTTCCTTTACGAGGTGGCGGAAGCCATTCACCTCGATCGTCTGCGCTCGCTGCGCGAATCCAGCCGGCCCGAACCTCCCGCCGGCCGCACTCCTCCTGTCCCACACTATCTTCGTTTCGAACGACCGCCCATTTCTGAGCCGATCGACCCGCTCACGCTTGAGGGCGGAAATCGCATTGGCGGCAGCGCGAAATATTACGACTATGGCGTAGTCAGCATTGAACTCGAACTGCCCTTCGAATCCGATTGGGACGCCGTGGTTTTGCAGTCCAGCCGCCTCATCGGCAGTACGGACCTCGAAAATCGCGCCGCCGAATGGCTTCGCGCGGCTCTGACTCGAGCGCGCCCGGCTTTGCTGAAGCCCTACGATTCCTGGCTCACCGAGGACTATCAGATCGTCTCTCTTCAGGAAATTACCGGACACAACACTCAGAAATTGTCCACTACCGAATTGCTTTCCTCGCGCGCACAGGAAGTCGCGCAACTCGTACGCGGCGAATCTATCTTGCTCTCGGATGTCGAGCGCAACGAAGTGCTGCAGTCGAGCATCTCCTATTCGCAGACCGATTTGCTGGTGGTCGGCTGGACCGGCGCGGTCGTCTACGGCAGCGGCGAAGTCGCCGCCGCCACCATCCAGCTCCTTGAGTACGCCAACACCCAGCTCCTCGAGCTTCGCTACTACGACCGGTTGCTTACCAGTGTCCTGAACAGCGTTTACCGCTTCCTCGAACACAAAGGTGGGTTCCTGGGCAGTTGGCGGCTTTCGCGTGAATCCACTCGTATCAACACCATTCGTCTGGATGTGATGGAGCTCACAGAAAAAGTCGATAACGCCATCAAGTTTCTCAGCGACATGTTTTACGCTCGCCTGTACAACATGATCGCGGCAAAGGTCGGCGTCCCCGATTACCGCCGCCTCGTGGACCAGAAACTTCGCACTGCCGGCGAGCTCTACCGCTTCATGGTGGACCAGTTCAATCAGACCCGCAGCTTCGTCCTCGAAGTCTCCATCGTCGTCATCTTGATCATCGAAATCATCTTCCTCTTCCGCGGCAAATAAGGTTCAGACTTTCCGCCTGCGCAGGGCGCTGCCTTCCGCCGAAGCCGGCCCCGCCGCAAACGGCGAATGCGGAACCTCGGCCAGTCGGCCATCGAACAGTCCACCGGATACATCGAGAGGTTGCCGCTCGCCGGCCGCAAGCTGAGCGCTCCCGTGGTGCTGTCCTTGTTGTACGCTGGGAGTATGGACTTCGTAGTAGACGCCGATGCGGATCCGTACAGTGCTATTGTGCGCTCTCGGGCCATTCCGCAAACGGAGAGGCAATCGCGACGAGTTCTGGCTACGGGCAATCTGCGGCCTCCCCCCGGTCCAGGAGTTAGGGCCACCGACCGGGCCGCTCAGCGCGATTCGAAGGCTGTCACCGGGCTGTAACAGTTCGTTCATGGACGCGAAACCAGCGTTGCGCTACCCTGCTGGGCTTATGCAGCCTGCCAAACTCGATATCACGCAGCAGCCGGCAAGCAACGGCACTCTGATCGCGCGACTGTCCGGCAAATTCAGCCTGGAGACAGTCAGCACCTTTTTGCAGGAGCTTCGCCCCGTCCCGGCAGAGAAACTCGTACTGGACATGAGCGGAGTCTCCTTTCTGGATTCGGCCGGCGTCGGCGCGCTCGTCCAATTGTTTGTGCACCGCAGGAATCAGTCCAAGAAGTTCGCGGTGGCGGCTCTCACTCAACAGGGCGCCGCTGTTCTTCAGGTAGCCGGCTTAACCAAGCTGCTGCCGACGTTTGCCACGGTCGAAGACGCTACCGCGTAAAGCAAGGCTGCCTAGTGCGAGTTAGGTTGACCGCCGTGTGTGTGGTTAGTGCGGCGTCCAGGACGGGTGGGCGGCGAAGAGACCGTCCACAAATCCAATCTGCCAGGCCACGACCAAACCAAAAATCAAGCTGACCACACCGGTCAAGGTGACTAGGCCCCTGTTGAACCACGCGAATCTATCGCCAGCCAGAGTGAAGGGTGCCGCGAAAGCCAGCGTCATCAGCATCATTCCTACGATCGTTCCCAGGCCAAAAACCAAAAGATAAAACACGGCCCAGCGCGGGCTGCGGATCGTGCCGAGCACGAGCAGAGCTACGGCGGCGGAGCCGGCCAGTCCGTGGACTATGCCGATGAGCAGCGGCCGGAGGGAATGAAAAATTCCCAAGCGGGCAAAGGGAGCGCGCAGCCAGTGCGGCGGCTCGACTTCATTCGCATGGTGCTCTGTTTGCGAGCCGTGCGCATGCGCATGGTCGTGCGCGTAATCGCCGTGACTGTGCAGGTGCGAATGCGTTCCGCTATGTTGAGGATGTGTGGGTGAAAAGCGGTGGCTGATCCAGTGCATCGCACCGGTCAGGTTGAGCACACCGAGCAGGACGAGCATCAGCGCGACGGAGAATTCGAGGGTGAGTCCGAGGCGCGGCGGAATTACTACGCCGAAGAGGATGATGGCGGCGCCGACAATGAGAATGGTGAGGGTGTGTCCGACTCCCCAGAGGACGCCGATCCAGCCAGCGCGGGCGATGGAACTCTCCCGGCTGACAATGGTGGAGACGGCGACGACGTGGTCGGGATCGGTGGCGTGGCGCATGCCGAGAAGGAATCCGATGCCAAGGATGAGGAGGGCGCCGGTCATAGCCTGGTCATAAGGGTAAGTTCACAGTCTACAGTTTACAATTCAAAGTGAGCGACGGGACAAGATTGCCATCGAAGGTGGGTCGGAGTAAACGACATGGCCGAAAGCACAAGTGAGGAATACAGACGAAGACCGCTCGGCTGTGGCTCACAGATCGAAGCCCACTTCGGATTGCCCGCCGATTACAACGCTCTGCCACTGGCGATTTAGGCTTAGCGAGGCCGCTCGTGTCTCGCTCTTTGCTGAAGTACTCTCGAGCTTCTGCCGTTAGGGGCGCAAGCGAACGGCGGTCAATTTCTAAATTTGTTTCCTCTCTGATCGGGACTTCATTTCGTTGCGGAGCTCTTACACATGCAAGGACAGCAGTTCCGACGTACCGGAAAAGTATTCAACGGTGCGGGCAGTGTGAAGGTGGCCTTGGGTTTTTGGCTTCTTTTACTATTCGCGCGTTGCGCGAACTCGAACCGTCTCGAACTGCTGCGGCGATTAGGGCTCAGGATGCATCGAACGGTTGGTGGGAGCCGGCAGACTAATGAAGGCGCCATGCGATGAGATGTTTATGCGGGCCGGCGGGTCGGAAACGCCGTGTGTGGCGAAAGCCGGGCCGTGGATTCTGGCGGCAACGATTTTGGGTTCGAGCATGGCGTTTATTGACGGCACGATCGTCAATGTGGCTGCGCCCAAACTGCAGAGCGCATTTCATGCCAGCGTGGTTGATGTGCAGTGGGTGATTGAATCCTACGGATTGTTGCTGTCGTCGTTGATCCTGGTGGGAGGCGCGCTGGGAGACTGGCTCGGGCGGCGACTGGTGTTTTTGCTGGGTGTGGGAATTTTCGCGGCTGCTTCGGCGGCGTGCGGTCTCGCTCCTAGCGTTGATCTACTGGTGATCGCACGCTCGGTGCAGGGAATCGGAGCGGCATTGCTGGTTCCGGGGAGCCTGGCGATCATCAGCGCGTCTTTTGAGGAAAACGCTCGTGGCCGAGCCATTGGCACATGGTCTGGATTTACGGCCATCACCATGGCGCTGGGTCCGGTGGTGGGTGGTGGACTCATCGAATACGCTTCGTGGCGCTGGGCGTTTTTTATCAATGTTCCGCTAGCGGTGGCGGTTGTGGCGATCTCGTTGCGCCACGTGCCCGAGAGTCGAAGCTCCGAAGTGAAGCGGCTGGATTGGCAGGGCGCGTTGCTGGCTACTGCAAGTCTGGGCGGCAGTGTGACGGGACTGCTCGAATCCTCAAAACTTGGCTGGCGAAATCCGCTGGTGATCGGAAGCCTGGCCGGAGGGGTATTTCTTCTCCTTGTTTTCCTGTGGGTTGAGTCTCACGTGGCGTCGCCGATGCTCGCGCTTCCATTGTTCAAGTCGCGTTCATTTTTAGGTGCGAATCTCTTGACACTACTTCTTTATTCCGCGCTTGGTATTTTCTTTTTTCTCTTTCCGGTCACGCTGATGCAGGTGTTTCGCTACTCCGCCACAGCGGCGGGAGCTGCGAGCCTGCCGGTGATCCTGTTGATGTTTTCACTGTCGCGCTGGTCTGGTGGCCTGGTTGGAAAATATGGCGGGAAAATTCCCTTGATTGCAGGCCCGTTGCTGGCCGCCGCAGGTTTTGCTTTGTTTGCTTTGCTTGCCGCCGATGGCGCTTATTGGAGAAGCTTTTTCCCAGCATCTGTGGTGCTCGGGCTAGGAATGGCCGTAACGGTCGCCCCCCTGACGACGGTGGTGATGAGCTCGGTTGACCAAAACCGCGCGGGAGCCGCTTCGGGTATCAACAATGCGGTGGCGCGCGTTGCGGGGGTACTGGCGATTGCCGTATTCGGAATCATGATGGTCAAAACTTTTGCCGGGCATCTGGATCGGAGTCTGGCAAGCCTTCCGCTCGCGCCGGAAGCTGTTCACGAGATTCAGTCGAAGGAAATCGAGCTTGCCGGGATGGAGCTGCCGAAGAACGTAGATGCAAGCGCGCAAGGGAGGGTTCGAAGCACGATCTCGGAGGCGTTTCTCTCCGGTTTTCGGCTGGTACTGTTTTCCTGTGCGGGTTTGTCGATTGGGAGTGCGGCCATCGCCTGGAAGCTGATTGCGAAGAAGTGAAAACAAGTTAAGCCTTGGGCGTGGGTTGTGTGCACTTTCGCGGGCCGAAACTGTGTACTCACAGGCTCGCCGGCCTGACGCGCGCAAGCGGCAACGGT